>OJKC01000250.1_pt1 | contig 53501 bp, 44 predicted proteins | sample 1596401 | NCBI WGS metagenome assembly OJKC01 (sample SAMEA4350162, study PRJEB24818) | metagenome | biome: human; feature: gut; material: faeces | place: Denmark | collected 2013-09 | reverse complement strand
CGGGACAGCAGCAGCCGTCCGGGTAGACGCAGCCCTTTAGCTTCCCTTTCCGGTACAGGCAGTACCGGCAGTCATATACGTTGTAGCCCCACGACTTCCCATATGCTTTCACAATAACACCTCCTTCGCCCGCATCTGGGCATAAAAATAGCGCGCCTGCCGACCCAAGCGCCACTTTGGGTAACAGACGCGCTATGTACTGATTATTGCAAGGATGTCGTCTCCTTACCGGGAGATGAACCGAGCAATAGCTGCTGAAATTGACTGTTTCAAGAGGGCGGAATACAAGTAATTTCGCTGTTCGGGTGTCCTAAAACCATTGATATTACTGTGTTTTTTGAAAAATGCTGTATCACCACTCGCACCAAACCAATATAATCCGAGCCTAGTTTTCCCTGTGGGAGACGGGTTCGGATTATTTGTTTTCTTTGGAAGATTCGAGGAAACCCATTTCCGAAACGGTGTCATCAAACGACCAGAATCCAAGCCGAGAGGCCCAAGAAAAAAGAAACAGATTTAGGAGGACACTGCTATGGATAAGAATGTGATTTCGTGTGCGTTCAATATCGATACCGCCTGCGTTGAGATTAAATACGCCGATGGAAGTATGATCTCCATCGATTGCACTTTGGTAGATGCCGAGGTTGCCCGGAATATGTTTGAGAGTAGTGAGTTGGAGTGGCTGGTTTCACGCTTGTGGTTATTTGCGCAACTTATTGTACCTTATTAATATCATTTTCAGCATTACCGGACGCGATTGGATTATTAAAGTGTTTAATTAGGTTTTAGTATTAATACCAAAAGCTATCAGGGATAAAAAACGGGCAATGAGGACATCCCCAGCCTTGGTCATCGCCAATTTTCTTGCTGACCAATTGCACGTTGCAATAAGGGCATTTTCTCGCCCATAGCGGTAGGAAACTGCTGATGGAAACTCGTTCCTCTTTGGAAATGGAAAAATCCGCTATTGTTGAAATCCGCTTTCGACCAGAACATAGAAGATTCTTTCCGCGACTATAAGAAATACAATACTCGCAACGCATGCATTCATCTCGAACATTTGCATAATTTGTCCTGTTAAGACCCTGGATTCCAAGGGGACATCTATCAACATAATATGTTTCACCTCCGTGCCGTTTTAAAGGCAATTCATCCGAGGCATCTTTTTCAAAATGTCGATACCATTTTTCAGACACAGCATTATATTTCCACGATTTCCGATTGCTGGACTTGAGCAGAATATCCGACAATTCTTCAACGGAAATATCTCTTTTTATTTTGCTTAAATCGATTTCAATGGTGGATATACTCTTCTCCTTCAACTTTTTCAGCTTTTCATCGTCAATGGGATGGGTAACATAGATTTCTATAAAGAAATATTTATCACCAGAATATACTACGATATCCGGTATGATGTCATCAAAACGCTTTTCCAGTTCGACGTCGTCAATGGAAATCTCTCTTTCCATGCTTATCAGTTCTTTCGGCTTGCCGGATTGCGGAAATTCGACATAGACGGGAGGAATGACCATTTTCTCTGAACGCGAAAGAATGTCTTTTGCTGCCAAATGTAAGGAAGACTCGTATCCATATTCGCAGTCCTCATTTGAACGGTGCGCAAAGTGATGCATACGTTGCTCCCCCTTGCGCGCCCAAAGTTTGTTGCCACACGCAGGGCAAACACACCCACAGTCCTTTCCATTTTGTACTTCATCAATACTTACGATATTGCCATCTTTTAATGCATATATCAATTTCGAGTGTGTTGTCACTGTACTATCATTCCTTCCTAAAAAATATATCTTGTTATGTTAAAGCGTCAGCCCTTCACCCCCGCGAGGGCGAGGAACTTCTTGTCAGACTGAATGGCGTGGGTCACGAACTTCCCGTCCTGGAACAGTGCGTAGGTGGTCACCGGGGCGGGGAGATTCTGCGCGGTTTTCCTGTCCGTGATCCGGACAGTTTTCAGGAGAATGCCATGCTCTGCGGCGGCCTCCGCCACCCGGGGCACCCAGTAATAGGTGAATGGACACTGATCCGTATAGTAGAGAACGAAGCCGCTCTCCCCGATTTGCGGATGTCTGGCGCATTCCTTGAACGTTGGCTTTTCCGCCGACGGCGTCAGCGGCAGATACATGAGGGTGATCCCGCAGTCCGAGGTGTCCGCGACGGTGAAGCCCTTGTAGGCCAGATACTTGGGGTCAGAAAGAAACTCCCGCTTCCTGCCCTCCGCAGAAAGGACGCATATCCCCTGCCGCCCCTGCGCTTTGGCGTCCCGGATGCACTCATTCAGCAGGTCGGAGGAATACCCATGCCCTTTCATGGACCCGGCGATCCACAGGCAGTCAATGTAAAGATACCCCGGCGCGTCGATGGGGATCCACGCGTTTTCAGCCGGAATGTACTCGATGAAGCACTTGCCCCGTTCTTCGCTGCGGTAAAAAACCAGCCCCTCCGCGAACCGCTCCTTGAGCCACGCCTTTTTCGCGACGCTCTGCTTGCCCGACATGGCGCAGCAGATGTGCTCGGAGTCAATGTTTTCGCTTGTGATTCGGATGTATTGCATATGGTTTCTCCTTTTTGCAAATTTGCCCATAACCGGCATTTCCCGACAGCCTCACGGCTGTCGGGAAAGTGGTGGGTGAATTTAGTTTTCCGGATTCAGAGCGACCTGATAGTCGAAGCTGCCCATGTGGAGAACTGCGCCGTTCTTTACGCGGCTCCAGGTGTCCGGTTTCAGATTGGTGCCGTTGAGGACGGTTCCGTTGGTCGAGCCCATGTCCTGAATGTACAGGTAGCTGCCGTCCCATTCCACGGTGCAGTGCTTGCCGGAAAGCTGGTAGTCTTCCGCGTTGAGAATGATGTCGGCGCGGTCGTCACGACCCAGAACCTGAGGCGTATGGGGTGCAAGGGTGAAGCTGGTGGAAACATCCTGATGGGACGCGACGGTCATCTGGACAGTCACGCCGCCGCTGGGGGTCACGGGCTTGGTGGCGACCCACGACTCGTCCGGAACGGGGGGCGTCGTAGGAATATCAAAATCACCGGTGGAGGGGATGGACGCCATGACGGGGTTGTTATTGATGGTCGGAAGATCCCTATCCCGAAGCCACTGCTCCTGCTTCTTCCGGCTGTTGTTCACCGCGACCACGACGATCACCACGATCACGGCTACCAGTGCGACCGCACAGCAGATGACCAGAATGAGATTTTCCCGAACCCAGTCCATAACGGAGGTCTGCGCTTCCGGCTCCTCGATTACTTCGGTGGGGTCGGTAACGCCGGTGGGAGCGGCCGGGATGGCGGCGGGAACCGTGGTCAGGTCAACGGCGACGGAATCTTCCCACCGGGTATCGCCCAGCTCGTAGGCGGCGCGAACCGTGGCGTTGTTGCTGTTGGAGGTCACGAAGGCAAGGTCGATTTTGATGACGGAGCCGTCCTGAATGGTTTCCCAGACCTGCTGAGCCGCGGCGGCGGCGGAGATCTTTTCCTCGGCGGGAACCAGACCGATGCCGCCTCTGGAAACCTCCGCCATTTTCAGCATGTTGTCGGCGTTTGTCAGAGAATAGGCAGAGGTGGAGCTGCCGGTGATACCGATGGCGTAGACCGGGATGGAGGTGGCGCTGACCACGTCGATGGCCCGCTGCTGGGTGGTGCCGCCGTCGGCGAGAATGCCGTCGGAGAGGATCAGCAGGCACCGGTTCGTGCAGTAGCTGGTCTTCTTTTCCAGACTGCCCATGGCTTCCACGATGGCGCTGTACATATCCGCTCTGACGCCGTCGCGCTTAAGAGTGTCGATGGCGGCGGTGCGGGCGTCCATGGTGTCGAGGACGGCGCCCTCAACGACTTTGCTGCCCACGGTGGTGATGACCATGGAGTCACCCTCGCCCATGCGGCTGCTGATGATGTCCAGAATGTCCGTCTGCTGCTCGATCTGCTCCTTGGACATATGGGTGGAGATGTCCACCAGACAGTATACCGTGGTGGGCAGCTTTTCCTGACGCACGGTGGTCAGGACGGGGTCGGAGATCTGCTGGGAATCGATGGAAACCGTCAGGCTTCCGTTTTCGGGAAGGACGGTGCCGTAGACGAGAAGGTCATTCTGATGCTCCTCCGTCACGATCTCGTGAAAGGTCAGAAACGAATTCAGTTCAGCGGCCTGTGCGCTGACCGCGGGGCAGAGCAGAAACAAAAACAGGCAGACGCATCCCAAGAATGCGGTTATTCTTTTCATTTTGACTACTCCTTTATCCAAATTGCGATGGCGGTGTTGTTGTCCACATCCGTGCTTTTCCGCATCATGGCGCGGCAGCGGAGCAGATATACCCATTCCTCCGCCGTGGCGGCTTTGTGAAGGTCGAGCATGATCTCGTCCTCCAGCAGCCGCTCCCAGAGACCGTCGGAGCACAGCAGAAACGCATGGTCTCCGGGGGAAAGCGTGATGGGCGCATGAAGCTGGGGCTTGATCTCGTCGTCGCCGATGACCCGGAACAGCTTGCTCCTGCCCTCAAAGGACGGAATTTCCGACCGGGAATGCAGCTCGCCCATTTTGATGGAAAGCTGAGCCAGACTGTGATCCTCCGTGTAGTCCGCGAGGACGCCGTTGTGGAAGTGGTACAGCCGGCTGTCGCCGATGTGTGCCCATACCGCCTGATTTTTGTAAAGATACAGCGCGACCGCCGTGGTCTTCATCTGGTTGGCGTTGGCGCGGGTGGCGAGGATGTTCCGGTTCGCCTCGTTCATCCATGCGAGAATCGTCTCGCCGGAGGGCAGCGCCTCATCCGCCTGCCACTGGGAAAGCGCCTTGACGCCGATGGAGGACGCGGCCTTTCCGCCGCCGTGGCCTCCCAGACCGTCGCAGATGACGGCGCAGTACTGATCCGGTCCCGGACTGAAATAGGCGCAGGAATCTTCGTTTTCAGACCGGCTGCCGATATTTGTATACCAATACCCTTCAATTACCATAGCTGTTTACCTGTTGTTTCTGGGCTGATCGGGCGGGTCGTAGCCCAGAACGATCAGCGTGTAGTTGTCCTGATACGGCAGGGCAGCGCCCATGATCCGCTGGCCGATGTGGGACGCGGCCAGCTGGACGCTGCCGCAATCGCGCAGGATGGCCGCCATTTCGGCGTCGCTTACAGTGCCGTAGACGCCGTCGCTCATCAGCAGCACCCGGTCGCCGGGGAGCAGGGGGATGGGCGTGCGGTTGTAGTCCACGTGGCGCAGCTCGCCCATGCCGATGAAGCTGGTGAGCTTCCGTCCGTTGGGGTCGCGCAGGGCTTCCGCCATGGAGCGCTTGCCCTCCAGAATGTCGGGCATCCAGTCCTGCAGCAGATCGTGGTCACGGGAAAGCTGGCTGATCTGACCGTCCCGGTACAGATAGATCCGGCTGTCGCCCACGGAGATCCACCGCAACGCATTGCCCGTGATCAGGGCGGACACCACCGTGGAGCCGCTGGTGTAAAGCCCCTTGGGGCCGAGCATCTGATTGACGGCGTGGTTGATACCGGCCACCATACCCGGCAGCGCGGTGGGAACCTGATTCGCCTGAAGGGTGGAGCCGAAGGTCAGCGCCTCCATGACGATCTTCTGGCTGACCCGTTCTCCGCCGGAGAGGCCGCCCATGCCGTCGGCCAGAACCGCCAGAATGCCCGTATTGCGGAGCACGGCTGTCTGACCGAAGCTGTCCTGCTGGTAATCCCGCCTGCCGATATCATGTATCTTGCCGATGGAGATACCGGGGATGGGACAGACCGTTTCCTCCACGGTTTCCTTGGTGATGGGAACGGGATGTACCTCCGCGGGTGTGGGAGGCTCCATGGGCTGTTCGCCCGAGCACTCATGGTCGCGGACGTTCTTGCGCAGCATTGCCAGCAGCAGGATATCCACGCATGCGCCCGCCGCGAAAACGAAGCAGGCAATCTGCATGACAAGACGGAAACCGGGGGCGGATTTGCGAGGGAGGGCGACGGGTTCGCTCATAACCGTCGGTGTGGTGCCTTCAGAAGCCGATGGGGCGGTTTCTTCAGAAGCCGGTTGGGTGAACGTATGGGGATTAATGTAGATGCCGGAGTGAGGGGCTTCTTCTGTGGCGGTGCTGGATGGAGGGAATGCATCGCCGGGGTCAAAATTCTCACTGGCGGGTTTTATGGGAGCCTCGGCAGTTGCCGGGGGTTCCTCGATATTTGCCGCGGGTTTCTCAGTAGTCGCCGGGGGTACCTCGGTAGCTGCTGGGGTGTTCTCGGTAGTTGCTGGGGGGGCCTCGGTGGTCGCCGGGGGGGCTTCGGTAGTTGCCGGGGCCTCATCAGTGGGAGCGGTTGCTTTGTCCGATCCGTCTTTTTTGGCAGGCGCTGCCTCTGCCCCGTCGGCCTCCATGGGAACACTCGTTGCCTCTGTAGTCTCAACAGCGGCAGGCGCAGTTGTTTCCGTGCCTACGGTCGTTTCTTCGGTTGCACCCGTCGCCGTAGCCGAGACGGGATTAACCCCGGTCGGCAGCGGGGAGCCACCGGGCACATCTTCTCCCGGGTCGTATACGAAGCCCAGATAGCCCGTGCCGATGGACGCGAGGATCAGCACCACCGCCATTACGGCCAGCAGAGACTGCCTGCGCTTTATCATTGCTGCTTTATTTCTTTTCATTCCAATCAAACCGATCTCCGCAAAGCGGCACAAATAACAGCTTCGTCGTACCAATCGTCAGAACGTCGTAGGCTTCGATTTTCTCTACGCTGAGAGCGGGCTTCCCATTTACCCGAACGATATTGCGGCCGGAACAGGGGCCAAAGTAAAAGGTGCGATCCTCGTTGTCGTAGGCGATGATGGCGGAATTCTCCGCGCTGATGTGGGAATCCTCGGGAATGGAAATGTCCATCCTGGCGCTGCGGCCAATGTAGTTGTTCTGGCTGTGAATGCGGTAGTCATTGCCCTTCGTGGCGCCCTCGATGCACACCAGCCAGCCAACTACAGGGTCAAAGGTGGTGCTTTCCTCACTGCTTGCAGCTACGGGGGAAATAGGCTCCGTCTTCGGGTAGGCACCCATATTGCCGTTGCTGCTGGACTGGGCATGCTGATAGTCAGCGCTCACGGTGGGCTGGTAGCCCTGCACCTTGCTGCCGTTTTCCTGATTGACGGGCATGGTCGCGGCGGGAGCGTTGTTGTCTACGGCGTAGCTGTCGCCGGTGTGGCCGAAATAGTCAGTGGGCAGAATGTCGTCGCCAAGGATGTTGTTCCCAAGGGGATTTTTGTTTCTCGCGGCCTCGGCGGCGCACATCGGGCAGGTGGCGTTTTCTTCCGAGTCATAAAAGTGACCTTTGCTGCAGCGAACGATTTCCATAATAATGAACCTCCTGTATGTAAATGGTGTTGATATTGTTTGTTAACAGACGGTGATGCGGTTTTCGGAAGTACCGACGCAGAAACTGCTGCCGTGCTTCAGGGCGACCTTTGTCCCGGCGGGGACGCGCTTGCCGTGGATGAAGGTGCCGTTGCGGGAGCCTTCGTCTACGAGGATCAGGAACTCGCCGCTATTCTCCAGCGTACAGTGCCTGCGGCTGACGGCGGCGGCGCTCTCCGGGAGACGGATCTGGCAGCTGGGGTCGCGGCCAACGGCGACCTTGCCTGCCGGTACGGGAATAATTCTGCCATCCGGCAGCTGCACCCGGAAGGAGGGCGTATATACGCCAGCGGGAACGGTGCCGCCGGGGACAGTGCCGGGGGTGACGCCGCCCGCGGGGTACTTCTCAGCGCTCTTGCGGTTGCGCAGGAGGAAGTAGATGGCCACGGCCACTGCCGCCACGGCGACCGCTGCCGCCGCTATGGTGACGACGGAGATCGAACTTCCGGCTCTCATGTAGGGGATGCCCATCTGATCCAGCGCCTGCGTGACGTACTCGCTGTAAATGGCGCAGGAGTAGGAATCCACGATGCCGTAGGTGTTCAGGCCGATCACGTTGCCGTTTTCGTCGATCAGAGGGCCGCCGGAGTTGCCGCCGGAGATGACGGCGTCGTGAAGAAGAACATTGGTGTTTCCCGCGGCGGACATGACCATATGTCTGGCAACCGTGCCCCTGGTTGCGGTGATGTCATTGCTGCCCACGGTAGCGCTCAAATCGTCTACGACGGCGGGGCAGCCGAGGGCGACGACAGTTTCGCCCTGCTTGACGCTTTCGCTGGAGCGGATGGCAAGGGGCTTGCATTCCGTGACCGGACGTGCGGCTCTCAGGATGGCGTAGTCGGGATAACCGCTTTCGGAGATGCGCACGATGCTGCATTCCACGGAGGTCGCTTCACTGGGGAGGCCGGTGACATCGCTGATGGTGAAGTTATCCAGCATGATCCAGATCCGGACGTGGTCGGAATCGAAGGCGTAGTTATATTCACTCAGGTAGGCGGACGCCACATGCCAGTTGGTGACGAAGTATTCGGGCGTGCTGCCCTTCTGCCCCACGGCAAAGCCGGAGCCGACGGCGGCGGCTGCGGGTGTGTCGTCGGGGGAAAAGCCGACGACAAAAAGCTTCACAACGCCCTCTTTCGCCTGACTGATGACGGTGGGAAGATCGGTCCTGGCGCTGGCGGGGATCGCCAGCATGGCGGCCAGACAGATCAGCACCATTACCATGGCGGCCAATCGTTTACATACATATTTCATAACTGCTCTCTCCTTTTTATACCATCCCGCGGGAACCCCGGGAGATTAAATACGACCTGCTCTGCGAAAAAGTATACCATCCTTTGGAAATATTGTCCATTCCCTATTTCCGGACTGCGGAAATTTCTGGTTTGCTTCCTTGGATGATTTCAGTATAGCAGGTTTTCCGGATTTGTGGTTGCACGGCGTGCAACAATTTGAAGAAATTCAAAAAGGCTGTGCTGGACGATGATCGCAGTCAATCAGCGGCTGCGGCATACCTCAAGAATCTTGCTGTCAGAGCCAATAAGCGCTTTCAGCATGTCACAATTTTTGAACATGTTCGTCGTCGTTGTTGCGCTGGAAGCGTGGAAGTAGGACAAATCCAGGTACACCAGATTCTCGCAGCCATCAAACATCTGAGACATATTCATTACCTTGGAAGTATTGAAACAGGACAGATCCAGATTGGTCAGGCTACGGCAGCTGGAAAACATATAGGACATGTTCGTCACATTGGATGTATCAAAACTATCCCCGAAATTGATTGCTTTCAGGTTGATAAACCGCCTAAACATATTGGAGGCATTCGGATTCGGAGCAATCTTCCCGTTGGAGGCTACATACAGATTGTTGCCGCTCATCCAAGCAAGAATGCTTCCGTCTCCCGCGTCTGACATGTCCCATGCGTCACTGGGTGCGCTCTTGAGACTGCTCAGGAAAGAAATGTAGTACACATCTTCAAGGAGATATCGTTCCTGTCCCCAGAAGTACGAAGTACTGGTATATGGTGTCGGTGCCATTACGTAGACAGTGTCAGTTGCGGATGCTTTTTTCGCGCTGCCGATGAAAATGCACAGCAGCAAAACGACCACCGCTGCGACGGGTATCAGCCATTTGGGAAGCGGCCGCTTTTGCTGGGACGGCTGGGAGGTTGTGGGAGCCTTGGCTGCCGGTTTCACTGCCGCCGGCGCAGGTTTCGCCGCTGCCGGCTGGGGAGGTGTCGGTGGCGTGGGTGTCGGATACGTCGGTTTCGGCGCTGCCGGGGCGGCCTGTACCGCTGCCGGTCTGGGAGGGGCCTTCACCGTTTCGACCGGCTGGGGCGGCGTCGGCACTGCCCGGGGCGGCTCCGCCTGCCCGCCCTGCGGGCGGACGGCCATTTGCAGCAGCGCGGTCATGCTCCTGGGGCGGTTTTCCGCCCGGATGCTCATGCAGTACGCCAGAACGTCAAACTGCGCCTGCGTCAGCAGCGGCTGGCAGGTCAGGGTGTCATCCACGATCCTGTCCACAGCCGTGGGCGGCAGAATGCCGGTGCAGCAATAATAAATCGTGGCGGCCATGGCGTAAACGTCTGTCCATGGGCCGATGCTGGCGTTGCGCTGGTACTGCTCGATGGGGCTGAAGCCCTGTTTGGCCACCATCTGGGAGGACTGGACGTTGCCGTCCCGTCCCTGAATGTCCAAGTCCTTGGCCGCGCCAAGGTCAAGCAAAATCAGCCTGCCGTCCGGCCGCACCATGATATTGTCCGGGCTGATGTCCCGATGGATAATGCCATGCTCGTGAACTTCTGCCAGCGCCTGAATGATGGGCGTCAGCAGGGACAGGCAGGTGTCGAAGGGCATCGGCCCCTCCCGCTGCAGCTTTTTCAGCAGCGTCTCGCCCTCGATAAAGTCCATGACGATGTAGGCCGTTTCATTCTGGATGAAAACCGATTTCACCCCCACGACGCCGGGAATGCCGCCCAGCTTCGCCATTTTCCGGGCTTCTTTCAGGAAGCTGTCGAAGCCCTTCTGGGTGCCGGTCTTTCCCATCATGGCGGTGCTCCACACCACCATGGAGCGGTTTTCCCGGCTGACCATGCCGGTGCTCATGGGGAAATACTCTTTGATCGCGACCTTCTGTTCCAGCAAAACTATGTAGGTGATGCCGAAGCCGCCCTGCCCCAGCATCTCGCCCACCAGATACTTTCCGTCCAGAATCGTGCCGGGCTTCAATGCGAAGGACTCCGTGTTCACGCTGCCGTAAGGGCGGCCGCACTCCGGGCAGAACTTCTGCTCTGCCGCCAGCTCATGCATACATCTCATGCATCTGCGTACTTCCATAATTCAATCCTCTCTTTTGGGGAACGTTCGGGTTCCCGCCGATTTCGCGTACTGTTCTGCATATCAATCCGCAAGCCAAGCATCCGTCACGGACAGACCCATCGACCACGAATACCCGCCGATCACCGTCGGCGTTACGATGATCGCGTCAAATGTCAGCGGCGTATCGAATGTAATCGTCTCGGAGGCAGCGCCGTCACCGGCGGGCAGGGAGATCCTGGCGATTTTCTGGAACTGCCCGTTCACTCTTCCCCACACCTGCCATTCTTTGCACTTTGTTCCCGCGTTCATGGATACTTCCATGTTGACGGTCATTTCCCTGCATCGTACCAGCGGGGTGTAAAAAACCAGCGCGTGGACATTCAGACTGAAGTTCCCGTCTTTCAGATTTGTGCTTTCCCAGTAACCATCCACATATTCGATATAGTTCTTGGGCTGTGTAGGCTTCGTAGTGGGTTCGGGTTTTGGTTCCGTGGCCTTGGGCACGGTTGCTTTGGGCGTGGTTGCCTTGGGCGTGGTTTCCGCAGGCGCGGGCTGCAAGACCGGTTCTGTGGCGGCCGCTTTCATGGAGACGTTCTGCCTGGGCGCTTTTCCCGTAGCGGTCACGATGCAGACGACGATTCCCAGCACCGCGACGATACCGGCCACGGCGGGTATCAGCCATGCGGGGAGCGGCTTTTTCTGCGGCGTCTTCGGCGGCGCGTTTTTGACCGGCGGCTTCACATCTGCCGGTCTGGGAGGGACTGGCGTCGTCTGCTGCGCTTTGGCCGGTTCTGCCTGCGGGGCTGGCTTGACCGGCTCGGCCTTCCCGCCTTTTTGCAGGCGGGTGACCATTTGCAGCAAGGCGGCCATGTCCTGCGGGCGCTTCTGCGGCAGAATGCTCATACCGGCGGCCAGAACATCAAACTGCTCCTTCGTCAGCCGCGGTTTGCAGGTCAGGGTGTCTTCCACGATCCGGTCAACAGAGGTGGGCGGCAGTGTGCCGGTGCAGCAGTAGTAGATCGTGGCGGCCATAGAGTAAACGTCCGTCCACGGGCCGACGCTGGCGTTCTTCCGGTACTGCTCGATGGGGCTGAAGCCCTGCTTGGCGACCATCTGGGTGGTCTGAATCGAGCCGTCCTTTCCCTGAATATCCAGATCCTTTGCCGCGCCCAGGTCCAGAAGGACGGGCTTGCCGTCCGGCTGCACCATGATATTGTCCGGGCTGATGTCCCGGTGAATGATACCGTGCTTGTGGACTTCTGCCAGCGACTGCATGATGGGCGTCATGAGCCGGATGCAGCTGTCAAAGTCCATGGGGCCGTTCTTCTGCATTTTCTGCTGCAGCGTCTCGCCCTCGATAAAGTCCATGACGATGTAGGCGGTCTCATTCTGTGTGAAGACCGATTTCACCCCGACGACGTTGGGAATGCCGCCCAGCTTTGCCATTTTCCGGGCTTCCTTCAAAAAGCTGTCAAAGCCCCGCTGTGTGCCGGTTTTCCCCACCATGGCGCTGCTCCACACCACGGTGGAGCGGTTTTCCCGGCTGACCATGCCGGTGCATGTGGGGAAATATTCCTTGATGGCGACCTTCTGCTGCAGCAGCAGATCAAGTCCGATATAGGTGATGCCGAAGCCGCCCTGCCCCAGCATTTCGCCCATCAGATACTTTCCGTTCAGGATCGTACCGGGCTTCAGCGCGAAAGGCTCCGCGTGCACGCTGCCGTAAGCGCGCCCGCATTCCGGACAGTAGGCGATCCCTCCCGACAGGTCGTGCATACATTTCATACATCTGCGTACTTCCATAGTCCATTCCTCTTTCTTTCGGGGGAACTCGTGGGGTTCCCGCCGTTTTTTGGAACCATTACAGTAAAATAATATCACCGCTTGATACTATTGTCTACTGATTATTTGGCAAATTTAGTATATCAGATTTCCAGAATTTGCGGTCGCACGCCATGCGACAATTTTGAAAAAATTCGCCCGGCTCTGAAAGGCAGAGCCGGGCGGGAGGTGGTGGGTCAGCGGTTGCGGAATTCGTTGAGAATCTTGCTGTCTGAGCATATGATATTGGGCAGATTGTCGCAGCCATAAAACATGCTGTACATTCCTGCCACAGCAGAGGCGTCAAAGCGGCTGAGATTCAGGCTGGTCAAGCTGCTGCACCAACTGAACATCCAATTCATGTACGTCACGTTGGAGGTGTCAAAACTGCTGAGATCCAGTCTGGTCAGGCTGTTGCAGCCGGAGAACATGAAAGCCATGTCCGTTACTTTGGAGGTATCAAAGCTGGTTAAGTCCAGTGTGGTTAAGCTGCTGCAGCCGGAGAACATAGATTGCATAGTTGTTACATTGGAAGTACCGAAGCTGGCTAAGTCCAGTGTGGTTAAGCTGCTGCAGTCGGCGAACATAGATTGCATAGTTGTTACATTGGAAGTACCGAAGCTGGTTAAGTCCAGTGTGGTTAAGCTGCTGCAGCCGTAGAACATAGAAGTCATGGTTGTCACGCAGGAAGTATCGAAACCGGTTAAATCCAGACTAATGAGGTTGCTGCAGCCGAAAAACATGGCGGACATACCAGTTACGCTGGAAGTATCAAAGCCCGATAAATCCAAGCTTATGAGACTGCTGCAGCCGTCAAACATGCCGCTCATCCATGTTACGCTGGAAGTATCGAAGCTGGTTAAATCCAGTCTGGTCAGGCTGCTGCAGCCGTCAAACATGCCGCTCATCTGCGTTACGCTGGAGGTGACAAAGCAGTTTCCAAAATCGATTGTCTTCAGGTTTACAAATTCCTGAAACAGCCAGGAAGCGTCGGAATTCGGCGCAATCGCCCCGTCAGCAGCCACGTACAGATCGCCGTTATCCATCCAGGCCAGCACGCTTCTGTCCCCGGCTTCCGACACGTCCCAGGAATTGGCAGGGGCGTTTTGCAGGGAGCTTTGGAAGGTCACGGTTTTTACATCCCCGCGCATATACCGTTCCTGTCCCCAAAAGGTGGTAGCGGGGATGTCGCTCGTATAGACGTAGGAGTACCTTGCCATAGTATGGACTTCCATAGGGACAGTGGGAACCGGTTCCGTGGCAACGGTCTGCGCGGCCGGTGCTTTCACGGAGGAAGCGGGGGTGGACTTTTTCCCGCCGCTGCCGATGGAAATGATGAAGGCTATCACCGCCACCGCCGCCGCGATGCCGGGGATCAGCCATTTGGGAAGCGGGCGGCCGGGGGCGGGCTTCAGCGGCTGGAGGTTCCGGGTTTCCGGCCGGACCGGCTCGGTTTTCGGGACGTCCCTGACGGGCGGCGTTTTTCCTGCCGGGTGGGTGACGATCTGAAGCAGAGCGTCCATATTCTGCGGGCGGTTCTGGGGCAGGACGTTCATGCAGAAGGCCAGAACGTCGAATTCCTCCTTCGTCAGCCGCGGACGGCAGGTCAGGGTATCGTTTATCGTACGGTCGGTGGCAGAGGGGGGCAGGACGCCGGTACAGCAATAGTAGATCGTGGCGGCCATGGCGTAAACGTCCGTCCAGGAGCCGATCTTCCCGTCCCGGCCGTACTGCTCCACGGGGCTGAAGCCCTGCTTGGCCACCATCTGGGAGGACTGCATATTGCCGTCCTTTCCCTGAATGTCCAAGTCTTTCGCCGCGCCCAAGTCCAAAAGGATAAGCCTGCCGTCGTTCTGCACCATGATGTTGTCCGGGCTGATGTCCCGGTGAATGATGCCGTGCTTATGGACTTCGGACAGTGCCTGCATGATGGGGGTCATCAGGCTGACGCAGGTGCCATAATCCATGGGGCCTTCCCGCTGCAATTTTTTCAGCAAAGTTTCGCCCTCGATAAAGTCCATGACGATATAGGCTGTCTCATTCTGGATGAAGACCGAATTCACGCCCACCACACTGGGAATGCTCCGCAGTTTCGCCATTTTCCGTGCTTCTTTTAAGAAGCTGTCGAAGCCCTTTTCCACGCCGGATTTCTGCATGACGGCATCGCTCCACACAACGGTAGAGCGGCCTTCCCGGCTGACCATGCCGGTGCTCATGGGGAAGTACTCTTTAATGGCGATCTTCTGCTCCAGCAGCAGATCAAAGCCGATGTAGGTAATGCCGAAGCCGCCCTGCCCCAGCATTTCGCCCACGAGATACTTCCCGTCCAGGATCGTTCCGGGTTTCAGAGCGAAAGACTCCGCCTTCACGCTGCCGTAAGGGCGGCCGCATTCCGGGCAGACGGTCTCCCCTGCCGCCAGCGCGTGCATACATTTCATACATCTGCGAATTTCCATATCCCGGTCCTCTTTCCTGTCTGACGTTCGTTATTTCTTGCTGAATAAGTCAGAAAAGCCGTTTTTTTCCAGATGGTTGTTGATGTCTATAATGTCCAGCTCCCGCAGAATGCCGTCGATGATAACGATGTCCCGCGGGCTGGAACCGCTCAGGGAAGCGAGGTCTCCGATTTTCAGCAGCTTCTGGGTCTCGGACAGGTTCATGCCCAGAACGCGGGAAAGCCGCAGGAGCACATTCCGCTGAGGGCTGACCTCGGCGTTCAGGATCCGGTAAAGGGAGGACTTGTTCAGTCCCGCAAGCCCCGCGATGGTCTCGACGGAACGGGGCGTTTTACACAGAAACTGGAAAAGGTAGTCGCCAAGGGCGGGGCCGTTGGCTTCGTGAAGGAGCTGCGTGACGGATGCTCCGCCTTTCAGACGGGAAACGGCAATTTCGGTGGGACCTGACTGCTGCATAAAATGACTCCTCCCTGTGCCATAAAGGGATATGTTCTGCCCATATTCGGCCAAAGATGGCTTTTTATTACGATTCTATTAAGAAGTATATCACAGTCTATTCCAGAATGCAATCGGTGAATCGCCGCGCGGACAAAAAACCGTGCCGGAGGGTCACTCCGGCACGGCTGGGAACGATATACGATTAGCCGAACACGGACAGCAGGAAGCCGGCCGCGATGGCAGAGCCGATAACGCCGGCCACGTTGGGACCCATGGCGTGCATCAGCAGGAAGTTGGAGGGGTTGTTCTTCTGGCCGACGGTGTTGGACACACGGGCAGCCATGGGAACGGCGGACACACCGGCGGAGCCGATCAGCGGGTTGACCTTCCGGCCGGTGAGCTTGCACATCACGTTGCCGCCCCACAGACCGCCGGCGGTGGAAATGCCGAAGGCTACGACGCCCAGAACCACGATCTTCAGGGTGCTGGCAGTCAGGAAGGTGGAGCCGACCATGGTGGCGCCCACGGCGGTGGACAGCAGAATGGTGACGATGTTCATCAGCGCGTTCTGCGCGGTGTCGCTGAGACGGTCAGTAGCGCCGGTTTCCTTGAACAGGTTGCCCAGCATCAGGCAGCCGATCAGAGGCGCGGTGTCAGGCAGCAGCAGCGCCACGAAGATAACGACCACGATGGGGAAGATGATCTTCTCGGCCTTGGAGACGGTACGGGTCTGCACCATCTTGATCTTGCGATCCTCGGCGGAGGTCAGCAGGTTCATGATGGGGGGCTGAATCAGCGGGATCAACGCCATGTAGGAGTAAGCGGCCACGGCGATAGCGCCCAGCAGCTCGGGAGCCAGGCGGGTGGTCAGGAAAATGGCGGTGGGGCCGTCCGCGCCGCCGATGATGCCGATGGAAGCGGACTGGGGGCCGGTAAAGCCCAGCAGCACGCCGCCAAGGAAGGCAACGAACACACCCAGCTGTGCGGCAGCGCCCAGCAGCAGGCTCTTGGGATTACTAAGCAGGGGGCCAAAGTCGGTCATCGCGCCCACGCCCATGAAGATCAGGCAGGGGTACAGAGAGGTCTTGACGCCGATATAGAAGATATCCAGCAGACCGCCTTCCCGCATGATGGCGCCGTAGCTGTGGAAAAATTCACTGGAGGGATTCATGAAGTTGTCCCACAGCTCCTGGTGGTAAAGACCGCCCAGGGGCAGGTTGGACAGCAGGCAGCCGAAGGCAATGCCCACCAGCAGCAGCGGCTCGAATTTCTTGACGATGCCCAGGTACAGCAGCACACAGGCGATGATCAGCATCACCAGATTCTGCCAGCCGCCGTCGGCAAAGCCGACGAAAATGGCGTTGAAGCCGGACTTCTGCCATAGATTTAACAGGACTTCACCAATATTGATGCTCATGGTGTATCCTCCTTAGCCGAGGACGACCAGAGTAGCACCGGTGTCAACGGTGGCGCCCTTGGAAACCAGAACCTGCTTCACGGTGCAGGCCTTGGGGGCCAGAATCTCGTTCTCCATCTTCATGGCTTCCAGAACCACCAGAACGTCGCCTTCCTTCACGGCCTGACCTGCGGTGACGTTTACCTTCAGGATGTTGCCGGGCATGGGAGCGGTGACGGCGTCACCGGCCACGGGAGCGGCAGCGGCGGGGGCGGGAGCAGCCGCGGGAGCGGCCACGGGGGCAGGGGCGGCAGCGGGAGCAGCAGGCGCGGCGGTGGGGACAATGGCCTCGTACTCATCCAGCAGCATGGCCTTGCCGGCTTCGACCTCCACCTCGTAGGTGCGGCCGTTCAGAGTCACTTTGTATTTCATGATTATTTGACCTCCTTAATGGAAATGAAGCGCAGCTCGTTCAGGGGCTTGCCCATCTTGTCGGCCACGATGGCCATAAGCATAGCGGCGGTTTTCGGCTCGACATCGTAGAGCTTCAGCTTGCCGGCGGTGCCGGGAGCGGCGGGGGCGTCGGCGGCGGGAGCCTCGGGTACGGCGGCAATGGCGGCCTTGGCGGCGTCAGAGTGGGCGGCGACCTTCTTCTCCTTGGCGATGAAGATCTTGCCCATGCCGATGACGACGATCATCAGCAGAACCAGGCCAAAGAATACCACGGCGTAGCCCAGCAGCGCGACGACGGCGGCGTCAACAAAGCCGATATCCGTCAAAGTGGAAGATAACACCATAACGGTACCTCCTTAGCACTCCACGATGGAGTAGGTAGCAACGTTCTCTTCCTTGGCCTTGCGCTCCTCGAAGAACTTCTCGGCCAGGTTGGGGAAGGCAATGTAGCTCAGCACGTCCTCGTCGGACCGGGCCAGATCGCCCAGCTTCTCCCGGGTCTTGTCCACGACAGGCTCCAGAGTGTCGGCGTAGCGGACGGTCAGAGGCTTCTCGTCGCCCAGGATCATCTTCTGGATTTCGGGGTCGATGGGCGCGGGGGTGTGGCCGTACTCACCGCGGCAGTAAGCCTTGATTTCCTTGGAGACGGACTTGTAGCGCTGGCCGTCCAGCACGTTGCGCACGGCCTGCACGCCGACCATCTGAGAGGTGGGGGTGACCAGCGGGGGATAACCCATGTCCTTACGAACCTTGGGCGTCTCCACCAGAACCTCGTCGAAGCGGTCGAGCGCGTTGACCTGCTTCAGCTGGCTGAGCAGATTGCTGAGCATGCCGCCGGGGATCTGATAGGTCAGGCACTGGGTGTCGGTGGCCATGGACTTGGGCATCAGGGTGCCGTCCTTGATGTAGTCGTCACGCACGACCTTGAAGTAGTCGGCCATCTTCTTGGTGCACTTGTCGTCCAGATCGACCTCGTAGCCCAGCTGACGCAGAGCATAGGCCAGGGTCTCGGTGGCGGGCTGGGAGGTGCCGCCGGAGAAGGGAGAAATGGCGGTGTCGATGATGTCCACGCCGGCTTCCACGGCCTTCAGGTAGGTCATGAAGGCAAGACCGGTGGTGGAGTGGGTGTGCAGGTCGATGGGCAGCTCAGGAGCGGCGTCCTTGATGGCGGAAACCAGATCGTAAGCTTCCTTGGGACCCATGATACCGGCCATATCCTTGATGCAGATGGTGGAAGCGCCCATTTCCTTCAGTTCCTTCACCATTTCCACGTACTTCTTCTGGGTGTGGACGGGAGAGGTGGTGTAGGACAGGGTGCCGGAGGCGATGGCGCCGGCCTTCACGGTGGCTTCCATGGCGACCTTCAGGTTGTTCGTATCGTTGAGGGCGTCGAAGATACGGATGATGTCAATGCCGTTTTCCACGGACTTCTGCACGAAAAGCTTGACAAAGTCATCGGGGTAGTGGGAGTAACCCAGAACGTTCTGACCCCGCAGCAGCATCTGCAGCTTGGTGTTGGGCACGGCGGCGCGGATCTTGCGCAGACGCTCCCAGGGATCTTCGTTCAGGTAGCGCAGGCAGACGTCAAAGGTAGCGCCGCCCCAGCACTCGACTGCGTAGTAGCCGGTCTTATCGATGGTCTCCAACATGGGAGCAAACTTGTCGTAAGGCAGGCGGGTTGCGATGAGAGACTGATTTGCGTCACGCAGCACGGTCTCCACAAACTGAACTTTTTGAGCCATTTGTATGTAACCTCCGTAGATGGAATTTAAGTGGACGCATCGGGGGGCCGACTTGTCCGTATATTTTTAGACCAGGAGCCGAAACACGGATCATGGTTAAAAACACGAGGGGAAACGGGGAAGTCCCAACCTCCACCGACATATATATTAACACAAGGGGGAAAGGTTGTAAATACATTTTTTTGCTTTTTCGGTACATTTATATCGTTTCTTTGCTGAAGTTTAGGGAAGCGGGGCGATACTTTGCGCCCCCGATCCTCCTCTGCCCCGGCTGTTTTCGACAATGATGGCAAAAAATTCACACTTTTTATATTGATTTTTTTATATCGATAGTGTATGATACACTCGAAAAGTATGGGGTGCCGAGCCAGAGAGCAGAAAACGGTTTGGCCTGACTCCCATATCTATATTATAATGAAAGAGGTTACTGTATTATGGCAATCGACTTGAAGCATTATGGTATCTCCGGTACGACTGAGATCGTCCACAACCCCTCTTATAAGGCGCTGTTCGACGCCGAGATGGATCCCACTCTCACCGGCTATGAAAAGGGTCAGCTGACCGAGCTGGGCGCTGTGAACGTCATGACCGGCGTTTACACCGGCCGTTCCCCCAAAGACAAGTACATCGTTATGGACGCCAACTCCAAGGACACCGTGTGGTGGACCACCGAGGGCTACAAGAACGACAACCATCCCATGACCGAGTCCACCTGGGCTACCGTCAAGGATCTGGCCGTCAAGGAGCTGTGCAACAAGAAGCTGTACGTGGTTGACGCTTTCTGCGGCGCGAACCCCGACACCCGTATGGCCGTCCGCTTCATCATGGAAGTGGCATGGCAGGCGCACTTCGTCACCAACATGTTCATCCGTCCCACCGAGGAAGAGCTGAAGAACTTCAAGCCTGACTTCATTGTCTACAACGCTTCCAAGGCCAAGGTCGAGAACTTCAAGGAGCTGGGTCTGAACTCCGAGACCTGCGTCGCCTTCAACATCACCTCCCGTGAGCAGGTCATCATCAACACCTGGTACGGCGGCGAGATGAAGAAGGGTATGTTCTCCATGATGAACTACTACCTGCCTCTGAAGGGCATCGCCTCCATGCACTGCTCCGCCAACACCGACATGAACGGCGAGAACACCGCTATCTTCTTCGGCCTGTCCGGCACCGGCAAGACCACCCTGTCCACCGACCCCAAGCGTCTGCTGATCGGCGACGACGAGCACGGCTGGGACGACAACGGCGTCTTCAACTTCGAGGGCGGCTGCTACGCCAAGGTCATCAATCTGGACAAGGACTCCGAGCCTGACATCTACAACGCCATCCGCCGGGACGCTCTGCTGGAGAACGTCACCGTGGACGGTAACGGCAAGATCGACTTCGCCGACAAGTCCGTCACCGAGAACACCCGTGTGTCCTACCCCATCGACCACATCGAGAAGATCGTCCGTCCCGTTTCCGCGGCTCCCGCTGCCAAGAACGTGATCTTCCTGTCTGCCGACGCTTTCGGCGTTCTGCCCCCCGTGTCCATCCTGACCCCCGAGCAGACCCAGTACTACTTCCTGTCCGGCTTCACCGCGAAGCTGGCCGGCACCGAGCGGGGCATCACCGAGCCCACCCCCACCTTCTCCGCCTGCTTCGGTCAGGCATTCCTGGAGCTGCATCCCACCAAGTATGCTGCTGAGCTGGTCAAGAAGATGCAGGTTTCCGGCGCGAAGGCTTATCTGGTCAACACCGGCTGGAACGGCACCGGCAAGCGTATCACCATCAAGGATACCCGCGGCATCATCGACGCCATCCTGAGCGGCGACATCCTGAAGGCCGAGACCAAGAAGATCCCCATGTTCGATCTGGAGGTTCCCACCGCTCTGCCCGGCGTGAATCCCGCCATTCTGGACCCCCGCGACACCTACACCAACGTGGAAGAGTGGGAGACCAAGGCCAAGGATCTGGCTGGCCGGTTTGTCAAGAACTTCGTCAAGTACGAGGGCAACGACGCAGGCAAGGCTCTGGTCGAGGCTGGCCCCAAGCTGTAATCAGCGGCACGATTTACCAGTAACCGATAAGCGGCGCAGCGAAAGCTGCGCCGCTTCTGTCTGCCGAAGGACGCCTGCTTTCGCCCGATGAAAGTGGGAACCTTTTGACAGATGGAAAAATCACCCAACGGTCTGCTGGGTGGTCGTAAAACAGTGAATGGAGCGTATCGAAAACGATACGCTCCATTTTTCGTGCCGAAGTACAACCCCTCGGCTCTCCCTCTGGGAGAGCTGTCACCGAAGGTGACTGAGAGGGTATTGCATCCTAATTTCCCCTCTCCGTCTTCGCTTCGCTCAGGCACCTCTCCCAAGGGGAGAGGCAAGGGGTGCCTGTTAAGTTTTTGCATATGCAGAGGAATATTGCCCTTACGTCCGCAGCAGCGCCCGAAAGCCGGGGCTGAAAAACTCCCCGCCGTCGGCGTCTACCCACATGGCTTCGGCATTGTAGCGTGTCAGAAGCGTCTGCCCCTCGTCCTGCGGCATCAGGAAAAGCGCCGTGGACAGAGCGTCGGCAATGCCGGAATCGGCGCACACCACTGTGACGGAACGCCAGTACCGCGACGGCATCAGGGTTTCGGGGTCGATGATGTGGTGGTAGGATTCTCCGTCCACCAGATAGGTACGCTGGTAATCGCCGCTGGTGACCACGCTGCCGCCGGTGACGCAGACGGTGTGCAGGTAATCCCCGCCGTCCGGGTCCTGAATGCCTATCACCCACGGGTCGCCCGCCTCGGTTTTGGGGCCGGTGGCGCAGACGTTGCCGCCCACGCTGATGAGCAGCCCCTCGGGCGCGTTTTCCGCCGCCCGCTGGGCAGACCAGCCCTTGGCCACCGCGCCTACGTCCAGCCGGGTCTCCGGGTCGGAGATGAAGACGGTGGAAGCGTCCTCGTCGATGATAACGGCGTCAAAATCCATATGCGCCGCCGCGTTTTCCAGTGCGGCACGGTCGGGAAGACGGGCATTTGCCGGGTCGTCAAGCCCCGCCGTCCGGGCGTCGTGCCACAGCGCCAGAACGCCGCCCATGGCGACGTTGACCTTGCCGCCGGTGGCGTCGTAAAATTCCCGGCATTCCAGCAGCAGACGGATGATGTCCCCGTCCACCTCCACAGGGGCAACGCCCGCCTGATCGTTGACGGTTTTCAGGTTGTTACAGCCGGCATAGTCATTGTAGATATCGAACAGCTGGTGATAGTGCAGCAGCGTGTCGTGGACGCCTTGGGCGGCCTCCGTAAACGCCGCCTGACTTTCCGCCCGGCCGCGAATCGTGGTGACCGTGTCGAACAGGGTCAGAAACGTGGTCTCGTAAACGTTTCCCCCCGCCGCTCCGGCGGCGCAGCCGGTGAGCAGACACGCAAGGGTAAGCACCGCAAGAAATTTTTTCATACCGGTCCCCTCCATAGGGATTTTTCTTATAGTACCACACCCCCGAAAGACTGTAAAGAGGGAACATATCCCGCCGCAAAAAACGGCGTTCATAAAAGATTTACACATTTTCAGTTGATATTCAGGGTCAAACGGTGCTATGCTGTTACAAATGCTAATGCCTCTTTTGAGAGCAGTGAGGAGCGCAGTATGTCCAAATTCTCCGTCAAAAAGCCGCTGACGGTTTTCGTCGCGGTGATCGCCATATTGGTGCTGGGCGTGGTGGCCTATTTCCGCATGACCCCCGACCTGCTTCCCAATATGGATTTCCCTTACGTGCTGATCATGACCACATACCCCGGCGCAAGCCCGGAAAAGGTGGAGCAGGAGATCACAAAGCCCATGGAGCAGGCCATGTCCACGCTGGATCACATTCAGGAGGTGACCTCCGTTTCCAGCGAAAACGTTGGCATGGTCATTCTGGAATTCACCGAGGGCGTCAACATGGACACCGTGGGTGTGGATATCCAGCAGGAAATTTCCCAGCTGTCCGCCGACTGGTCGGACACGGTGGGCACGCCCTACGTGCTGAAGATCAACCCCTCCATGCTTCCCGTGGAGGTGGCGGCGGTATCCATGGAGGGCATGGACACCGTGGAGCTGACGGAATTCCTGGATGAAACGCTGATGAACAAACTGGAAGGCGTTCCCGGCGTCGCCCGGATCACCACCAGCGGCGAAATTGAGCAGGAGCTGCACGTGGTGCTGGATCAGAAGCTGATCGACAAGCTGAACGACCGGATCGCCGCTGCAATCAACGGTGAACTGGACGATGCCACCGCCGAGCTGAACGAGAAAAAGGAAGAACTGGAAGACGCCCAGAAAAAAGTAGACGGCGCACAGTCCCAGCTCAGCGCCGGGGTCAACGCCCTGATCGAGGGTGAAAAGCAGCTGAATGAGAAAAAGACGGAGCTGACGGCCATGCGGGAGCAGCTCCAAGAGCAGCTGGAACAGGCGCAGACCGGGCGGCAGCAGTTGGTGCTCGCCTACAACGCCCTGAAAGAGCTGGACGATCAGGTGAACAACGTCCTTTCTGCCCAGCAGGAAGCCCATGGTTATTTGAATACCCTCCAATCTCTGTCCGACCGGCAGAGCGCCCTTGCGAATAAGGAAAGTAGCCTCGCCCAGCTGAAACAGGACAATGAAACTCTGGACGCCGAGATTCAGGCGCTCCGGGAGCAGATCGCGGGCATGGACCCCGCCGACGAAAATCTGCCCGCTTTGAGCGCGGAGCTTGCGGAAAAAGAAGCCGCTTACAATGACAATCTGCTGACCATCGCCCAGACAGAGGCGGAGATCGCTGTAGAAAAAAGCACTCTGGAGGCGGACATGGCAGCTGCCGGTGTGACGGCGGAGACCCTGCCCGAACGTCTCACCGCCGCCGCAGAAGCCGCCGCCGCAGCGGATGCCGCGGTGGACGGAATCGACGCGCTGCTGGCAGCTCAGGGAACCGACCGGGCGGGTCTCGCCGCTTCCGTGGCGGAGACGAAGGCGCAGCTGGACGCGCTGGACGAGGGCATTGCCCAGCTGGAAAGCGCGTTGGAAGAACTGGATAACGGTATGCTCTCCATCGAGGAAGCCCAGCAGCTGCTGAATGAGCGGAAAACCGCCGGTATGCTCCAGCTCAGCACCGGCGCGGCCAAGCTGGCGGTGAGCAGCGCTGCCATTTCCGAGGGCTTAAGCCAGATCGAAAGCGGTCTGGACACCGTGGAAAGCAGCCGGGAGGACGCGCTGGACAAGGCTGACCTGAACAACATCGTCACCATGGAAATGGTATCGAAGATCCTCGCCGCCCAGAATTTTGCCATGCCGGCGGGATACGCGGAGCAGGACGGGGTCAAATACATGGTCTCCGTGGGCGACGAGATCACCGACCAGAAGACGCTGGAAAATCTTCTCCTGTTCGACCCGGGCATTGACGGCATCGACCCCGTGCGGCTGAAGGATGTGGCGGTGGTCATGCTCACCGACAACCGGGACACGACCTACGCCAAGCTCAACGGCAAGGACGGCATCGTGCTGAGCTTTGAAAAGCAGAGCACCTACGCCACCGCAGAGACTACCGACAACATTGAAGAGCGTTTCCGGGCGTTGGAAAAGGAATACCCGGGCTTAAGCTTCGTGTCCCTGATGAGTCAGGGCGACTATATCTATCTGATCGTTGATACTATTCTGAACAGCCTATTGCTGGGTGCGGTGTTTGCGATTCTGATCCTGTTCCTGTTCCTGCGGGATCTGCGCCCAACCTTTATCACCCTTTGCTCCATCCCCATCAGCGTGATTTTTGCTATCGTGCTGATGTACTTCACCGGCGTGACCATCAATATGATCTCCCTGTCCGGCCTTGCCGTGGCGGTGGGTATGCTGGTGGATAACTCCGTGGTGGTCATCGAGAATATTTACCGTCTACGTGCCAAGGGGGCCAACGTCATTCAGGCCGCCGTCTCCGGCGCAAGACAGGTGGCGGGGGCGGTGACGGCCTCCACGCTGACCACCGTCTGCGTGTTCCTGCCCATCGTGTTCGTCACAGGTATCACCAAGCAGCTGTTTACCGATCTGGCGCTCACCATGACCTATTCCCTGCTGGCAAGCCTGATCGTTTCCCTGACTTTGGTGCCCGCCATGGCGTCGGGGATGCTGCGCAGGGAGCACGAGACCAAGCCGGGGCTTCTGGAAAAGCATCTGCTTCCCGCCTACCGCAAGGCGGTTAAGTGGTCGCTGGGGCATAAGGCCGTGGTTCTGATTGTTTCGGCAGCGCTGCTGGTGGTCACGGCGCTGGGAAGTCTTGCCAAGGGCTTCATCTTCATGCCGGACATGGATATGCCCAGCGTGAACGTTACCCTCACCATGCCCGAGGATGCGGATATGGCGGAGGCCGTCGCCCTCGCCGATCAGGTGCTGGACAGAATCGGGAAAATTGACGGAATTGAAACCGTGGGCGCGATGATGGGCAGCAGCACCTCCATGCTGAGCATGGGAAGCGGAGAATCCCACGATGTGACGGTCTACGTCACCCTCGCCGACGACGAGGCCAGCGGCGCAGCCGTTGGTAAGCAGATCGAGGAAGCCTGTGCTGACCTTGCCTGTGAGGTGACGACTTCCTCCGCCATGATGGATATGAGTATGCTCACCGGCAGCGGCGTTTCTGTAAACGTCTACTGCGACGACATGGACACTCTCCAGTCCGCCGCCGCACAGGTTGGCAAGGCGCTGGCAGACATCCCCGGTGTGGCGGAGGTTTCCGACGGATTGGAGGACGCTTCCCCTGCCCTGCACGTGGCCATCGACCGCAACGCCGCCATGAAGCACGGCCTGACCGTGGCGCAGATCTATATGGAGCTGGCCTCCGCCCTGACGGACAACGCCACCGCCGCCACGCTGGAGCTGGACGGCGTTTCCACGGACGTAATTATCGAAAAGCCCGAAGGGGCGGTGCTGGACGTGGATTCTCTGCGGGGTTACGTCTTTGAAGTCACCAAACAGGACGGTACGGTGGAGGAGGTTCCTCTGAGCGACTTTGCCGAAGTGCGGGAGACGTCCAGCCTTGGCTCCATCCACCGCCTCAACCAGAGACGCTACCTCTCCGTCACCGCGACGCTGGAAGAAGGCTACAACGTCACCCTGATCACCGCCAAGGCGCAGGACGTTGTGGGTGCTTTGGACTTGGGTGACGGCGTCAGCTATACGTTTACCGGCGAAAATGAGACGATCATGGAGGCTGTGCAGCAGCTGCTGTTGATGCTGGTTCTGGGCATCCTGCTTGTGTATCTCGTGATGGTCGCCCAGTTCCAGAGCCTGAAATCCCCCTTTATCGTCATGTTCACCATCCCGCTGGCCTTCACCGGCGGATTCATGGCGCTGCTGCTGTGCGGCATGGAGATCAGCGTCATTTCCCTCATCGGCTTCGTGATGCTCACCGGTATCATTGTCAACAACGGTATCGTGCTGGTGGACTACATCAACCAGCTCCGGCAGGACGGCATGGAGCGCCGTGCTGCCATTGAGGAAGCGGGCGTCACCAGAATGCGCCCCATTCTGATGACCACCATCACCACGGTGCTGGGTCTGGTGGACATGGCGGTACACAAGACCGCAGGCACGTCGCTGATGAAGCCCGTCGCCATCGTGTGCATCGGCGGTCTTGTGTACGCGACGCTGATGACGCTGTTCGTGGTTCCCTGCATCTACGACATGCTGAACAAAAAGGAACTGCGCAGCGTCCGGGAGGAGGATCTGAAGCTGCTGGATATGTAAGCGCATAAAAACTTTCACCCCCGGCTTTTGCTGGGTGACCGTAAAACAGCGAATGGAGCGCATCAGTACAGATACGCTCCATTTCTCGTACCAACCGGGGCACCCTCCTTGGCTCCCCCTTTGGGGGAGCTGTCACCGAAGGTGACGGAGAGGGCATTTGCAACCTAGGGAAGCTCTGATTAAATCGGCAAGAGCTGTGAGCGAGAGATTTTTCGGCCAATCGAGGTATCGAAAACGGCGGAATACTTTGTGTATTTCCCGCTTTCGATACCGAATAGTGGACGGAAAAGATTCGCTCACGGCCGCAGACGATTTATTCAGAGGTTCCCTAGTATACCCTCTCCGTCCTCGCTGCGCTCAGCCACCTCTTCCAAGGGGAGAGGCAAGGGAGCGGATTTCTTAAGATATGGGCAAATTCCCTTGCTTTTTCCCTCGCCGCATGGTAAAATGTTCTGACGAAACTGATAAAAGGGGGAGTTTGCTTGAAGCGTATCGGGATCGGGCTTTTTCTGTGCATATTGCTGATGGGCTTTTTTGTGCTGCCCGCGTCCGCTGAGAGCGCGGCCTCCCGGGTGGATACCTACTGCACCGTCAGCGCCGAGGGCGACTGTCAGGTGAATATGACCGTCACTTTGCGCATGGAGTATGTCACTACTTCCATGAGTTTCCCCCTGCCCGCCAACGCCACGGGCATTACCCTGAACGGCGCTTCCGTCTCCACCAGCAAGACATCCTCCGCGACCATGGTCGATATCAGCCGGGTGGTCAGCGGCATTACCGGGGAGATTCCCCTGAATTTCAGCTTTACACTCCCCAAGTCCGTGGGCGTTGTGACCGTTGACAAGGAGCGGAAGTTACAGCTGAGCGTCGAGCTGCTCAGCGGCTTTGAGTTCCCGGTGGAGCAGCTGAGCTTTGTCATCACCATGCCCCCGGGAAATATGCCCAACGCGCCGAAGTTCACCAGCATCTACCGTCAGGAGAGCATTGCCTCCGACCTGACCGTCACGGTGAGCAGCAACCAGATCATCGGCGCCAGCAAGACCATTCTGAACGACCACGAAGGCATCACCATGACCATGCTGGTGGATCAGAAAATGTTCCCCACTGTCAGCACCTACATCCGGGAGGGCAACCCGGAGATCAAATACATGCTGATCTGCGTGGGTCTCGCGCTGGTGTACTGGCTGATTTTCCTGCGCACGAAGCCCATCGCCCACATCCGCAGCACGACCCCGCCCGAGGGCATTACCGCGGGCGAGCTGGGATGCCGCCTGACATTGTCCGGCGGCGATCTGACCATGATGGTGTTTACGTGGGCACAGCTGGGCTACCTGCTCATCCAGACGGACAGCGGCGGGAAGGTGCTGCTGCGCAAGCGCATGGACATGGGCAACGAGCGCAGCCTCTTTGAAAACAAGATTTTTGCACTTCTCTTCGGCAGCCGCCAGACGGTGGACGCCACCGGCTATCCCTACGCCAAGCTCAGCCGCAAGGTGTCGGCCATCGTTCCCAATGAGCGGAATATGTACAAGGGCGTCAGCGGAAACATGAAGATTTTCCGGGGACTTTGCTGCGGCGCCCAGATTTTCTGCGGCGTGTGCGTTGCCATGAATATGACCTCCGTCCGGGCGATCCAGATCCTGCTTTCCATCATTCTGGGGGCCTTTGGCGCGGTATCCGGGTGGCTAATTCAGGATATGGCCTACCGCACCCATCTGCGGGGCAAGCTGCCCATGCTGATCGGGGCAGTGTGTATTGCACTATGGGTAGTGCTGGGGCTGCTGTGCGGGCAGGTCTGGATACCGCTGCTCAGCGCGCTGGGCGAATTCCTGCTGGGTTATTTCGCCGCTTACGGCGGAAAACGCAGCGATCTGGGCAGCTACGCGGCGGCGCAGGTGCTGGGATTCCGGCGCTACGCAAAGAAACTTCCCACGGAGGATGTCAGCCGCCTGATGGCCAACGACCCGGATTATTTCTTCAATCTCGCGCCCTTTACGCTGGCGCTGGGGGTCATCAATCCCTTTGCCAGAGCCTTCGGCCATCGGAAGCTGGAGCGGTGCCCGTATCTGGTTACCCGCGCCCGGAACGTCCAGACGGCGGAGGAATGGGCAGGCATCCTGCTGGACACGGCCGACCGGATGGACGAAAAGCTCCGTCAGATGCAGATCGACCGGTGGATACCGGTCCGCCTGCGGCGGAGAAGGAAGTGAAAACCCACGGGTCATTGATTGGGTGTTCGCAATACAGTGAGTGGAGCGTATCGGTATCGATACGCTCCATTTCTCATGTCAACATGCGCTATGCAACGGGGAACAACCCCCTTGGCTCTCCCTCTGGGAGAGCTGTCATACTATTTCTCGATAAAATGGTTAACACCATTTTATCCTGCGAATTCTTCGCAGGCCGCCGATAGCGGCGAGAAATGTATGGACTTACGTTTTTTTGCGGCTACGCCGCTGGCTGCTGAAACAGTAGCCGAATAAAACGGTTTTTAACCGTTTTATTGAAAACTAGTATCACCAAAGGTGACTGAGAGGGCGCTGCACCCCGGTTTTCCCTCTCCGGCTTCGCTTCGCCCAGCCACCTTTCCCATAGAGAGAGGCAAGGGGTGCAGCTCATCCCGTGGGTTCTGTGTTATTTCAGCATCTCCCGAACCTGAGCGATGCTCAGCCCCTGCTCCCGGGCGATGGCCGCGATGTCCTCATACTCGGCCTTCTGCCGCTGGACGCCGTAGCCGGAGGATATCTTCTGCCGAACCGCGCCGTAGGTGGTGGAAAGAATCTCCGTGCGCCGCTCCAGCGTGTAGCGGTTTTGAAGACTTTCCCGGATGCCCAGAGTGGTGGTGTGGCGGAAGATCAGCCGCGCCATTTTCTCCCGGTCGCCCGCCCGGCACAGAACGCTCAGAAGCACCCCGGGGCGGTTCTTTTTCATGCCGATGGGGGTGGTGAACACGTCCAGCGCGCCGCCGCTCAGCAGCTGCTCCATGGCGAACCCGATCTCCTCACCGGTCATATCGTCGATGTTGCACTTAAGCTCCGCAATGGCGTCGGTCTGGTCAGAGGTCTCCCCCAGCATGACCCGCAGGCAGTTCGCTTGCGGGAAGTCCTTTTTGCCCATGCCGTAGCCGGTTTTCTGCACCCGCATGACGGGCAGGCTGCCAAAATCGTCGGCAAAGTATTTCAGCAGCGCCGCGCCGGTGGGGGTACACAGCTCACCCTGAACGTTCCCGGCCTGAATGGACATTCCCTCAAGGAGCAGGGCGGTAGCCGGCGCGGGAACGGGGAGAATCCCATGGGCGCACCGGACGGTGCCGCTTCCCACGGAGACGGGGGACACGATCACCTGATCGGGGCGAATTTCCCGCATCAGCAGGCATACGGCGGTGATGTCCGCAACGGCGTCCATGGTGCCGACCTCGTGGAAGTGGATCTGCTGAACCGGAACGCCATGGACGCGGCTTTCCGCCTCGGCGATGAGATTGTACACGGCCAGAATATCCAGCTTGACCATGGAGGGGATGGGCAGTCTGTTCACGATTTCCTCAATGCCCTCCATGCTGCCGTGAACATGGTCGTGATGATGACTATGGAGGTTCTCGTCTTCCTCGACTCCCGCCACCCGGACGGAAAAATGGGTTCCAGACACACCGCATTTCACGCCTTTTTCCCCGCTGACGGTGACGCCGGGGATGCCGAGACCGTTCATTTTTGCAAGAAACGCCGCCCGATCGGGAAGCAGTTCCAGCAGCGCCGCGGCGAGCATATCCCCGGCAGCACCCATGGCGCATTCGATGTACAGCGTTTTCATCCCTTGACCTCCATGTGATTAATCATGTTCGCCAGATACCCCGCGCCGAAGCCGTTGTCGATGTTCACCACCGATACGCCGCTGGCGCAGGAATTGAGCATACTCAGCAGCGCCGCCACGCCGCCGAAGGACGCGCCGTAGCCCACACTGGTGGGGACGGCGATCACCGGGCATTCCGCGAGACCGCCCACCACGCTGGCAAGCGCCCCCTCCATGCCCGCGATGGCGATGACCACGCTGGCTTCCATAATAGAATCCATATGGGCAAGCAGCCGGTGGACGCCGGACACGCCCACGTCGTACAGCCGCACCACCTCGCTGCCCAGCACCCGGGCGGTGAGCGCCGCTTCCTCGGCCACGGGGATGTCGCTGGTACCGCCGGTAGCGATGACCACCTTTCCGATGCCGTCGGGCTGGGGCAGTCCCCCCACAATGCCCACTCGGGCGTCCTTATGATAGTCCAGCTCCCGGGTGCTGCCGACGTAGGTCGCCGCCTCGGGGGACATTCTGGTGATGAGGACGCGGTTCTGACCGTTGGCGCGCATGGCGTCGATGATGCCGCCGATCTGCTCCGGGGTCTTCCCCGCACCGTAGATCACCTCTGCCGCGCCCTGCCGCACCTTCCGGTGCAGATCGACCTTGGCGAAGCCGATGTCCTCGAAGGGGGCCTTTTTCAGTTCCAGCATGGCGTCGTCCACGCTGGTTTCCCCGGATCGGACGGATTCCAGCAACTTTCGGATTTCAGAGTTCATTTGCGCACCTCCAGATTCAGCAGAACGCTGTCATAATCTTTGCGGAGTTCGGTCACGATCTTCTCCCGGTTTTCCAGAAGCAGGGGCAGATCGGTCTCCCGCAGCTCCAGCTTTGCGGTGTTGCTCACCATGCGGACACGGAAATCCCGGAGCCCAAGTCCGAAGAGAAATCCTTCCGCTTTTTCCGTCTGCTTCAGCTTTTGCAGCGTGATCTCCTCCCCGGTGCGGATCCGGGTGGCGAGGCAGGCGTAGGCAGGCTTGTCCCAGGTAAACAGCCCGGCTTCCTTGGAAAGGCGGCGGATCTCCGCCTTGGTCAGGCCGCACTCCCGGAGGGGAGAGCGAACGGACAGCTCCCGCAGCGCCCGCATTCCCGGCCGGTCGCCCGCGTCGTCGGAGGCGTTGGTGCCGTCCAGCAGCACCGGAAAGCCGTCGTTTTCCGCCGCCCGGAGAATCTGTCGGAACAGCGTATTTTTGCAGTGATAGCAGCGGTCGGACGGGTTCGCCGTGACCGCACTGTTGGAAAGAACATCCACATGCAGCACCAGCATATCCGCGCCCAGTTCGTTGGCTAAGCGCCGGGCGTCCGCCAGCTCAAATTCCGGCTGGAAGGCGGTGCTCACGTAATAGGCTTTCACCCGCGCGGCGTACCGCGTCGCCGCGTACAGCAGGTACGCCGAATCCACGCCGCCGGAGAAGGCAATGGCAACCTCCCGATTCTCGGCAAAAAATTGCTCCAACGTCATATTATTTCCTCCAGTGCTGCGGAAATCGTTTTTCCCATTATACACGAGAATGTGAATTCTGACAAGTAGGAAGCCGCACAATAGCCTTTTATGGGTTGCTTTTCACAATCGGATGGTGTATACTAAACGCAGTGTCCTTAAAAAAAAGAAGAGAGGTATCACTATGCAAGAAACAAAAAACAGTTTCTGCTACAGCACCGTGGCGGGGGCGCTCTTTGCCTTTGGGGGCGTTATGGAGCTATTCCAGTGGCTGCGTATCCTCCGCTTTATGTCGTTCAGTGACTATGTTCAGATGCTGATCTGGGTAGCAAGCTGTGCAGTTCTAGCCTTTGCCCTCCTGACGAAGCGCAGAGACATCTTCCTGCCCGTGGGCTTCGCTCTTGCCGGTATCGCCTGCCTGTTCTTCCTGAATTTCAGAAATGTTCTCCTGCTGCTGGGTAACTGGGGCATGGCGTTCTTGGCCGTGGTCTTTGTGACCGACTATCTGCCCCAGCTCCGGGAGCAGGTGAAGAAGTTCTGGTTCATTCCCCCTGCGGTCGTTGCGCTTGCCACAGTGCTGTCGATTGGCGGCGTTTGGTTTGTAGCCTTTCTGAGATTGCTTGCTACATGCGCCGGTATGTTCCTGGCAGCCATGTGGGTCGCTTACCCCGAAGGACTCCCTCAGCAGACGGTGAGCACATCCGCCGAAACCGGAAGCTCTCCGGCCACGGCCGCTTCTGAGATTTACTGCGGTCTGGTCAAGCACATTCTGCTGCTGCTGTTCACCTGCGGCATCTGGCTGTATATCTGGATTTACCGCGTCACCGGCTACACCAACAATGTAGAGGGCGAAGAAAACCGCAACCCCACCAACAAGCTGCTGCTGTGCCTGTTCGTCCCCTTCTACGTGATTTATTGGATGTATAAGACTGCCCAGCGTCTTGACAAGATGGCGGCGGCGAAGAGCATCCCCTCCGATCTTTCCACCCTCTGCCTGATTCTGGCCATCTTTGTTCCCATCATCCCGCCGATTCTGATGCAGGATAAGCTGAACGACATTGTCACCGGCCGTGTTGCTCCTGCTGCCCCCGCTGCCGCTCCTGCGCCTGCGTCCGCCGCCGCACCGGCCAGCGTAAGCGAGGCTGCGGACGACCTGCTGAAGCTCAAGGAGCTGCTGGACGCAGGCATTCTCACCCAGGAAGAATTTGACACAAAGAAAAAGCAGCTGCTGGGGCTGTAAATTCCATACGACAAGGCGCGGGGCATCTGCCCCGCGCCTTTTGACAAGCCAAGAGGGAGCGGAAAATCCGCTCCCTCCATGTATTTACTTCTTGATGATCTCGCTGAGCTTCTCGGCGGCGGTGGTAACCGCGTCGCTGACGACGGCGGCAGCCTTGTTTGCCTTGGCGGCGGCCTTCTCCAGAGCGATCTCCTTGGCAAAGTAGCGGTTCAGCATACCCTGCAGAGCCTTGCCGTGGCGGGCTTCGTCCTTCGCCATTTCATGGACGGTGTCGTGGATGGCGTCCAGGCCGTTCTTCTTGGCGCAGGCGGCCAGGTCAAACTTGCCCTGGGTGGCGCCGAACTCGCAGTCAACACGCCAGGCCAGATTGTCCTTGGTGGTGGCCTTCATGTGGGGCTCCAGATCCTCGCCCAGCATCTCGGCGAACTTGGCGGCGTGCTCGGCTTCCTCGTGGGCGGCCTTCTCCCAGTACAGGCCGATCTCGGGGTAGCCCTCCCGGTGGGCAATGCGGGCCATGCACAGATACATGCCGACCTCGCTGCACTCGCCCTGGAAGTTGGCCATCAGCTGCTCGAAGATGAACTTCTTGTCTTCCTCGGAGATGTCGGGGTTGTTCTTCACGGTCTTGGCGTAGATGCCGTACTCATGCTCGGCGGCCAGCTTGCCTTCCTCCATGACCTTGAACTTGGAGCCGTCAACGCCGCACACGGGGCACTTGAAGCCTTCGGGCATAAACTCGCCTTCGTAGACATAACCGCAAACGGGGCACACAAATTTCTTCATAATCGATTCCTCCAAAATTAGTTTTATAAGTTATTTGGGCAAATACGCCCGGGATTACAATAAATTACGCCTCTTCCTCGAACAATTCGGGGCCGACGCCGCAGAGGGGGCATTCGTAGTCTTCGGGCAGCTCGTCGCCTTCGTAGACGTACCCGCAGACGGTGCAGACGTATTTTTTCATACAGCTTCCTCCTTAGTTTCTGATTGACAGCCGTGGCACAGACCGGTGAAGGTCAGCTGGCAGCTGTGTACCTGACAGCCGGTGCATTCCTCGGCGGCGCGTCCCAGAGACAGAGGGGCTGCCGTATCGGGAAGGTCAATCACCGCGCCGCAGGCTGTGCAGATGAAGTGGACATGAGGGCGGGTGTCGGCGTCGAAGCGTTCGCTTCCGTTCACCGTACCCACGCTCTGGATCAGGCCCTGACTCTTGAACAGGGCGAGATTGCGATAGATCGTGGCAAGGGAGATGTCCGGGTGTTCCTCCCGCAGCATTTCGTGAACCATTTCCGCTGAGGGATGAAGCACGGTGCCGCGGAGGCAGGACAGAATCGCGTTGCGTTTTTTGAATTGCTTTGTGGCCGCTTCCATAGACACCTCCTTTGGTTTGCTTTATTTAAGAACAATTCTTATTTACATCTGGAGTATAGCACACAGTACTTCATTTGTCAAGAGCAAAATGAGAATTATTTGCATTTATTTTCCAAAAAGAAAATCGTCCGCCGAACGCGTACAGTCGGCGGACGGTTTGTCATAGCTTGGCAATATCGGCAACCAGAGCATCCACCTCGGCCTGGGTGGTTGCCCAGCTGGTGCAGAAACGCACGACTGTTCCCTGCTCAGCGGCCCCTTCTTCCTCAAAGTAGTAGCCCCGCGCCAGCGCTTCCTTCTGCCGCTGGGTCAGGATGACAAACTGCTGATTGGTGGAGCTTTCCACCCAGAATGGGATGCCCTTCGCTGCGAATGCTTCTTTGATCTGCATGGCAAGTGCGTCGGCGCGTTTTGTTTTCTCAAAATACTCGCCGCTTTCCAGCATGGTCACGAATTGCAGACCCATCAGCCAGCCCTTGGCCAGCACCGCGCCGTGCTGCTTCATGTAGGCTTTAAAGCGGTACTGAAGCTTGGGTTCGGTAATGACCAGCGCCTCGCCGAACAGTGCGCCGCACTTCGTCCCGCCGATGTAGAACACGTCCGTCAGTTCCGCGAAATCCTTCAGGGTCAGGTCGTTGTCCACCGCCCCCAGACCGTAGCCCATTCGCGCCCCGTCCACGAACAGATACATGCCGTATTTCCGGCAGACCTCCCGGATGCTTTGCAGCTCCTGCTTGGAGTACAGCGTCCCCTTCTCGGTGGGGAAGGACAGATACACCAGCTTCGGCTCCGTCAGGTATTCCGGCGCGCCGCCGTCATAATACGCCGCCGCACATGCGGCGATCTGCCCGGCGGTGATTTTCCCGTCGGTGTTGGGAAGCGCGAGGATTTTGTGCCCCGTGTTTTCGATGGAAGCGGCTTCGTGGCAGTTGATATGTCCGGTGTCGGCGGCAATGACGCTCTGGATGGGGGACAGCGCCGCCGCGATGACCACGAGATTTGCCTGGGTCGCGCCGGGGACGAATTTGATCAGGGCGTCCTCAGAAGAAACCAGCTTTTTGATGACCGTCTCGGCACGTTGGCACCAGATATCCTCGCCGTAGCCCGCGAAACTGTCAGTGTTGGTGGCGGTCAGGGCGCTCAGGATGGAGTCCAGCGCCCCGTGGTTGTAATCGTTGTTGAATCGAATCATGATTTACTCCTTTGTCTCTGCGTTCAGCGCGTCCACCACGATGTCCGGGTAGGGGTTGGCAATCACGGTGCGGTAGGTGTGATAGATCACCATGCCGGGCTTACCGTTGGGGATTTTCTTCACCTGCTTCACCGCCGTCACGTCCACGGGGATGTTCTGTCCGCCCCCGGTTTCGGCGTAATAAGCGGCCAGCTGCGCAGCCTGCGTAACGGTGTTGTCCGGGGGCGTGGTGCCGCCGCAGGAGATGATGACGTGGGAGCCGTGCACCTTGGAGGCATGGCACCAGATGTCGTCCTTCCGGGCAAGGCGGAAGGTCAGCTCGTCGTTCTGGCGATTGTTCCGGCCAACGTAGATCGGGTAGCCGTCGGTGCTTTCAAACCGCATGGGCGGCAGCTTGGCCTGCTTCATGCGCTTCCGGTCGGTGTCAGGACGGAGATACCCGCCCTCCTGTAACTCCCGGCGAATTTCTTCCAGCTCCCCCTCAGTACCGGCGCGGTTCAGCTCCTCCAGCACGCTTTTCAGGTAGTCCAGCTCCAGCCGCCCCAGCTCCAGCTGCCTTGTCAACTCCTTCTCCGCGTTTTTCATCCGGGCGTAGTCCTTATAATACTTGGCGGCGTTCTGGTTGGGGGAGAGAATGGGGGAAATGGGAATGTCCACCGGCCGCATTTCCTCGTCGTAGAAGTCCTCGCACTGAACGGTAGTCTGCCCCTTCACGGTGCGGTGGAGGTTGGCCGTGAGGATGTCCCCCAGCTGGCGCAGACGCTCCCGGTCGTAGGTGGCTTCCAGCTCCTTTTCCTGAATGGCCAGCTTTTTGGTCAGGCGGCTGCACAGATTCTGAACGGTCTTGCGCACGGCCTGACCCTTCTGCCGCATGGCGTCCTTCTGATCCCGGACGGTGTAGTACATATCCAGCAGCTTGCCAAAGGACTCGGCGCGGCGGCACTCGCCGTATTCCCGGATGGGGCAGAAGGCGAACTGCTTCGGCGTGCCGTCCGGGAGGGCGTAATAATAAGGCGCGGGGTGGCTTACGTGCTCGTGGAAGAACAGCAACAGCTTGTCGGCGGTGGTGTCCACGTCCAGCGAATCGATGCGGGCATCCGTGCTTCCGGCGGCGTACAGCGCCGCCTCCCGGCACACCAGAGGGGACAGGCCGCCAACGGTGTCCATCAGCCGGTCGGCCAGAACATCTGCGCCGGGGGCTGTAAGCAAGTTTACATAACGCTGCACGTCCCCCTCCGGGGCGTCGTCCAGAAGGTTCAGCTTCATGACCGGCTCCGGCGGCTGATACATGAGACCCGGCAGCGCTGCCCGCTTGGCGCTTTCGTCAAGGCCGATGCGCCGCAGGCAGTCCAGAATCCGCCCCTCAGGGGACAGTAGATACAGATTGCAGGTGCGCCCCATCAGCTCGGCCACCAGCGTCTTTTGCACCGGAAAGCCCATCTCGTCGGTGCAGTCGAAGCGGAACGATGCCGCCCGCTCCATGGGGGGCTGGGTGATTTCCGTCAGCTTTGCCCCCAGAAGGTGCTTGCGCAGAAGCATACAGAACATGGGCGGCTGCGCCGGATTCTCCGGGGAAGCCGCCGTCAGATGCAGCCGGGGGGCGGCGGGGTTGGCGGCAAAAAGCAGCTTCTCCCGTCCCTCCTGGCAGCGCAGATGAACGATCACTGTGTCTCTGGCGGGCTGGTGGATTTTCTCCACCCGTGCGCCGATGCACCGCGTGCGGACCTCCTCCAGCACGGCGGATAAGAAAAAGGCATCAAATGCCATGATGCAGTCCTCCTGCTTTGATAGTTTACTCTCCCATAACGGCCTTGAACAGCTCGTTCAGCCGCTGGGTTTTCCCGGCGAGGTACAGTGCGCCGAACAGGGCCTCCAGACCGGTGGCCTTTGCGTACTCGGCGGGGGTGGCGGATTTTGGCACCGCATGGACGTGAGCGTTTTTCCCACGGCGGTAGTAGGCAAGCTCCTCCTCGGTCAGCAGGGGCAGCAGCTTGTCTACGAATTTTGCCTGAGACGTGGCCTTCACCATCTGAATGGTGTCATGGTGCAGCTGCCCCACGGTCTTTTCCCCCTGAGCGCAGAGGTAGCCCCGGCAGAGAATCTCAAACACGCAGTCCCCCATATGGGCAAGCCCCAGATTGGAAATGGCGTCGATCTCCGATTGGGGCAGGTTCATTTTGAAATAATTTTCCATAGCTTCTCCCGATTGACCAGAAATTGGGCGCAAAGCCCGGTGAACAGCCCGGTGAGGATGCTGATGACGATCATCACCGGCAGGTAAACCGCCAGGGACACCGTCCCCGTCAGGGCGACGGCCATGGCCATCTGCCCGATGGAGTGGGCGACGGCGCCCAGGCACCCGGCGACCCAGAGCTGCTTTTTCGTCAGGATTTTCCGTAGGGCGATGGTCACGCCGATGGCGCAGACTCCCCCGGCGGCGGAGTACAGAATGGTGCTGAAATTCCCGGCGAACACCGCTCCCAGAAAAACGCGCACTGCCAGCACCGCCGCGCCCTCCTTCGGCCCCAGCACAAACACGGTGAACACCGTCACGATATTGGCAAGCCCCAGCTTCACGCCGGGGATGGGAACCGGGGAGGGAATCTGGGCTTCGAGCATGAAAATGGTCAGGGCGATGGCGGACAGCAGCGCCAGAAGCGTCAGTTTTTTCGTTTTCAATCCGGCACCGCCTTTCCACGTGTCCTTATATCCGATACAGCCGCTTCCCGTTTTCCATGGTGGCGGCGCGGACTTCCTCCACGGAAATCCCCCGGATTTCCGCAAGGCGCTCCGCCATGCGGTACAGCTTTCCGGGGTCGTTGCGTTTTCCCCGGAAGGGTTCCGGGGACATGTAGGGGCAGTCGGTTTCTAAGACGATGCGGTCCAGGGGAATGGCGGCGGCGGTCTCCACCGCTTTCCGGGCGTTTTTGAAGGTCAGGACACCGGTAAAGCCGATGTACCAGCCCCGGGCGATCAGCCATTTGGCCATTTCCGCCGAGCCGGAATAGCAGTGGAACACCCCGGTGACCTCCGGGAATTCTTCTACAATGCGGATGCCGTCCTCGTGGGCTTCCCGCTCATGGACGATGACGGGCAGATTCAGTTCCAGCGCCAGCGCCATCTGGGCGCGGAACGCCGCCTGCTGACGCTCCCGCGGGATGTCCTCGTAATGGTAATCAAGGCCGATCTCGCCGATGGCCCTGATTTTGGGGTTGAGTTTACATAATGTGCGGTATTCTTCCAGAACGGCGTCGTTTACCTCGTCGGCGGCGTCCGGGTGGGAGCCGACGGCGGCGTAGATGTAGTCGTAGCGGTCAGCCAGAGCGGAAGCCGCCCGGGAGGACACGAGACTGCATCCGGGGTTCATCAGCAGTCCGATGCCCTGCTCCGGAAGGGCGGACAGAAGCGCTTCCCGATCGGCGTCAAAGGCGCGGTCATCCATATGGGCGTGGGTGTCAAACAGCATAAGCTCTCCTTACAGTAAGCTACTCAATGACGGCCACCAGACAGCCGTCCATCTCCGTGACCCGGGGATCGTCCAGGGAAAAGTCCGTCTTGTTTGGGTATCCCCGCAGCCCATCTCCGGTGCGCTTGACCTGCGCTTCCTTCAGCACCCAGAAGGTCAGCAGCGCCCGGCGCTTGTCCGGAGCGGCGTCGAACTGCGCCTTTTCTTTGGGGGACAGGATCTTTTCCGCCAGGGCGAGGTTTACGTTCCGGTCAAGCTCCTCGGCGTCAATGCCGATCTCCCGGCGGGACAGGGCGCAGAACGCCCGCCGGGGGGTGTGGGAAACGGAAAAATGCCAGTCACTGCCGGGGAAATAGGGCTTTCCCCCTGCTTTTACGGCGATGGGCGGCAATTCATGCCCGGTTTCTTCCCGGTAGAGCGCCGCCAGCAGCGCCCGTCCCGCTTCGTGGCCGGTTCGTCCGGCGAGGGCGCAGGACGCGATTCTCACAGCGCGTCGATGATGTCGGATTCTGCCGGTTCCTTGGGGCGGCGGTTTTTCAGCCGGTCAACCAGAATGGCGACACCCACGATCAGCACCAGCAGGCCGCACAGACTGATAACGACCCGGGAGGTTGTCATGGGCAGAGCGATCAGCACCGCGCCCAGAATCGTGGTAATGACGGCGGGAAGAATGCCGTAATGATACCGGCTGGCGTTCAGAATGTCCTGAATGCCCCGGACGACCAGCAGGATACCCGCCAGACGACCCAATCCCGCGGCCAGCATCAGGGGGTTGCGCAGAAGCCACGCTCCCACGGCAAAGCAGCAGACGGCGGAAAGCACCTTCCCCAGGGTATCAAAATGCCCGGCGATGGCACTGACGGCGAACACGACGCCCGCGATCACCAGCACCCAGCCCAGAATCTGCGCCACAAGGGCGGAGGCGGAGTCCGGATGAATCAGCAGGATCAGACCCAGCACCATCAGCAGCACCGGGGTAGCGATCAGACGAATGACGGATAAAATAGTATCTTTCATAATAGAGTCACCTCTCTGAAACTCAGTATACCCCGAATCCGGGGCGGTGTCAATCGGGGAAAGCGGAAATCGGGGGCATTGCCCGACACGCACGACGCCCTCTCTTTTGATGGGGGCGGAAAACAGGAAATGGAGCGTATCAGTACAGATACGCTCCATTTCTTGTGTCAATATACGCACCCCCATTTACCTTCTCCGTCCTCGCTTCGCTCGTCCACATCTCCCAAAGGGAGAGGCAAGGGAGTGCGCTGAAATACTGTGAGCGGCCGGAAAGCGGAGACAATGCCCTTTATTTGCCCCACTTGGGGGCGTTCCTTGGGAACGAGGGAATGGGGTTTCCTCCGCTGATACCCGGTTTCTCACGCAAAATGCGCGGTTTCCTTCCCCCCTTCCCTAACATCACCTACATCTTGTGATTTTTCCACTTTTTTCAGTCCCACATGTTGTGTTTCGACAAAATCTGCGCCGCGGTTGTGCTACTATGATTGCAGGCTCGTGGGACGGAGCCGGATGACTGCCGCCGTGGCGTCGTCCATCTGCTTCCCGCGGCCATACTCCAGAATTTTTGCTGCCAGCTCCCCAGGCGGCATGTCCGGAGTCAGGTCAGACCGGCGGGAAATCCCCTCTCCATCCACGCCGTCGCTGAGCAATACCAGCGCTTCCCCCCGACGCAGGGACAGCTTCTCTACCGTTTCCCGGCTTTCCGTTACGGAAATGCCCGGCGGTGGGGTGGCTGTCCCTATTTTTTCCGCACTGCCCCGGCGAAGCAGCCAGCTGGGGGCGGCGCCCCACTTGTATAACGTGGCGTGGCCGGTGTCGAGATAGAGTTCCGCCAAGTCCACCGTGACCGCCCCGGCACTGCCCCGGAGGGCGAGAATGCTGTTGAGGGTGCGCAGGGCGTTGGCGGCGGGAAACCCGGCGGTGAGCATCTGCCGCAGAAGCGATCCCGCCGACTGCCCCTCCTGTGCAGCGCCCAGCCCGGTGCCCATCCCGTCGCAGAGAAGGACGTAATACCGGCACTCGGGCCCCGGAAAGGCAAGGCACCTGTCGCCGTTGGCAAGCTCCTTGCTGCGGCTGCGGGCGGCGGCCTCGGCGCGAAACCAGGCCCTCGGCCGCTGCCCCCGGCGGGGCAGATCGTCGGCAAGCCCCCGCAGGAAATCTCCCAGAAACTGATACTGCTGCACCATCGCCGCCCGGTACTCCGACTGCCGGGCGCTGTCGGCTTTCAGAAGCTTTAATTGCTCCTGCCCCCGGCGAAGCTCGGGGATCAGCCGCCCCGACTTGCGGCATTGGGCGTCCAGCGGGTTTTGCAGCAGCGATTCATCCAGCGACGACTGCTGGGGGCAGCTGTTCCGGGCGGAGCAGCTGCCGCAGGCGCGCTGCCGCACTTTTTGCAGCACGGCGGAAGCGTCAACGGGGGGCGGCGCGGTCTCCAGAAAAAGCTGCTGGGTGACGCCGAGAACTTCCGCCCCCAGCTCCAGCCGCACCTGCGCCAGCCCCGTCTCCCCCCGGCGGCGGGCGGTCTCCTGAGAGGGCGGCATCAGAATGCCCAGCCCGCCGCCGAGAATCAGCCCCGGCAATGGCGTATAATCCCGAATGCCGCAGATCGCCATTACCACCATACACGCCGCCCCCGGCGCGAGACAGCGCATCCACTTGCGCTCAAAGGGGATCATGCGGATCACGCCCGCGAGACACAGTACCGCCGTCATGGGAATGTTCGTCACCTGCGCCAGATCCAGCCCCAACCCTCCAAGCACCGCGGCGGGGAAAGCGCTGCCAACTGCCAGCGCGCCTGCCGCGAGATACCCCAATCCAAGATAAGGCGTCGGTGAAGCCTGCGCCAGCGCCAGCACCGCCACGCCGCCCACCAGCCAGTCGGTGACGGCGGTGCGTCTGCGCAGCGCCACGGGGAACAGCAGTCCCGCCCCGGCGGCGAGGACAATCCGCAGGAAATAGACCGGCACCGGCACGGTATCCCGCAGCACCAGCTGGAACAGCAGTCCGGTCAGCGCCGTCAGAAACGCGGAAATGGCAGGGAAGATCAGCGGCTGTTCCTCCGGAATGTGCCGGGCAAGGAGCAGCGCCAGCAGTCCGCCGGAGGCCGACCACACCAGCCCCTGCAATCCCGCGATGCCCCAGAAGACCCAGTAGCCCAGCATGGCCCCCAGACTCATGACCGCCGCGTGCCAGCCGCTCATGGCTAAAATCAGCCCCATCGCCAGCGGCTGAGGGTAATTACCCAGACTGGCCGCGCTGAGCAGAAATCCGCTGCCGCCGCACAGGAGGACGACCCCTCCTGTGCGGATTTTGGGGTTCAGCAGCAGCCTTTGGCACGTTCGCCGCCCCCGCCGCAGGTACGTTTCCATGGATGCAATCATTTCCACCACAGCCTTTCCTTAGTGATGGGAAAATCCTATCACGCCGGGAAAAATTATGCTGTCGGATTCGCAATGGTGAGAAAGTTTCTTAGGAAGCTCTGGTTAAATTGACAAGAGCTGGCAGCGAGAGATTTTGGCTCCGGGCAAAGCACGGAAAATGGAGGAATACTGTATGTATTTCCCATTTTTCGTGCTGAAGACCGGGGGCAAAAGATCCGCTGTCCAGCCGCAGGCAATTTAATCAGAGTTTCCCTTGCATCGGGGGCGGGATGGGTGTATAATGACCTGTAATTAAGGAAGCTGGAAGGGAATCAATGACGGCCATGGGCAGAGAATTTGAACTGAAATACCGGGCGGATTCCGGGAATATTGCCGCCATTCGGGCATCCTTCGGGGATTTTTCCGAGATCCGGATGGAAACGGTCTATTATGACACTTTGGATGCCGCCCTGAGCCGCCGGCGCTGGATGCTCAGACGCCGGTACGAAAACGGGACCTCCGTCTGCACCCTGAAAACGCCCCTCCCTGACGGCAGCCGGGGAGAGTGGGAAACCCCATGTGACGATATCGGGTTGGCAGCGAAAGAGTTATGTAAACTCGGCGCGCCGGAAGACCTGCTGCCCCTGACGGCAGGCGGCCTGACGGAAGCCTGCGCCGCCCGGTTCACCCGTCTGGCAAAGCAGATCGTTCTGGAACGCTGCACCGTGGAGCTGGCGCTGGACGAGGGCACGCTGATGGGCGGCGGGAGGACGCTTCCCTTCGCCGAAGTGGAAGTGGAACTGAAATCCGGCGAAGAAGCCGCCGCGACTGCCTTTGCCGAAGCTCTGGCGCAGGAATTCAACCTGACCCCGGAACCGAAAAGCAAGGCGCAGCGAGCCATGGCACTGCTGCATTAAGGACATACAGGAGAGAGAAATATGCCCAAATTTGAGACGCTGTTTTCCAAATACGACCGTCTGGTGCTGTTCGACACCGAGACCACCGGACTGCTTTACAACCGGGACGAGATCATTGAGTTTGCCGCCGTGGTTCTGGAGCGGGTGGACGGAACGCCGAAGGTGGTGCAGGAGTACGACCAGCTGGTTGCCCTGTCCCCCGGCGGGTTTGTGCCGCCGAAAATTCAGGAGCTGACCGGCATCTCTACCCAAGACCTGCGGGAACGGGGACTGCCCAAGACCAGAGTCTGCCGGGACATTGCGGAGATGATTCAGGGCAACACCCTGCTGCTGGCCTACAACGCCCATTTTGACCTGAGTTTTCTATTCTATATGCTTCTGCGGGACGGCGACCCGGCCGTGCTCAAGGGCAAGGACAAGCTGGACCTGCTCACGGTCTACCGCGACCGCCACAGCTACCCCCACCGGCTGTGCAGCGCCATTGAGGTCTACGGCCTTTCCGGGAAGGTGGTCAATTCCCACCGGGCGGTGGACGACGTGCTTGCCACCGTGGCGGTGATGGAGGAAATGGAGAAGGAAAAGAACGATTTGGAGCGTTATGTAAACCTTTTTGGCTACAACCCCAAATACGGCATCGAGGGCAAGCCCATCAGCTCCATTACTTATAAGCCCCAGCCCTATAACCCGGTGAAGCCGCTGTACGAGGCGTAGTACCCCTATGGAATGGCTGAATGTTTTCGGGCTGGTCATGGTGGCAGTCATCATGATACCCAATATTCTGTTTGCGATGAAGTGCAAGGACGGATTCGTGAACAAATGGAACAACAAATCTGTGGAAACCGTGGAACAAATCGGCAGGTTTGGCTGCTTCGGATTTATGATCATCAACATTCCGGGAACCTGGTTCGGGTGGTGGTCTGACGAAGCGTTTGCCGTATATCTGGTCGTAGATGCCGTGCTGGTCACGCTTTACTGTGTGATCTGGGCGGTTTGTTTCCGGAAAAGCAGCGTTTTCAGAGCGTTGGCGCTGTCCATCATCCCCTCCGTTCTGTTCCTGTTCAGCGGGATTATGAGCCGGTCGATTCTCCTGACCATTGCCGCGGTATTGTTTGTGCCGAGCCATATTCTGATTTCGTATCAAAACGCAAAATGATTTTACCACAGGAGGTAAGAATATGCTGAATCCATCCGCCTATGCTCTGGGGGCCAACCGCTCCTGCATCCGGGACCTGTTTGAATACGGCTGCCAGCGCGCCGCCGTTGTGGGACGGGAGAACGTCTACGACTATTCGCTGGGCAACCCCTCCATCCCCTCGCCGAAGGAGGTGGACGAGACGGTGCGCCAGATCCTCGACGACACCGATTCCCTGCTGATTCACGGCTACACCTCCGCCGTAGGCGATTACGCCACCCGCAAGGCCATTTCCGACGACCTGAACGCCCGCTACGGCGCGTCCACCGTTCCGGAGGAATTCTTCATCGGCTGCGGCGCGGCGCCGGAGTTGGTGAGCGTGTTCCGGGCGCTGGCGGTTCCGGGGGCGGAAATTCTGGCGGTCGCGCCCTATTTCCCGGAGTACAAGCCCTTCGCCCAGGAGGCGGGGCTGGAATTCAGGGTCGTCCCGGCGGACATCCCCTCCTTCCAGATCAACCTGACCGCTATGGAGCAGATGATCACGCCCAGCACGCAGGCGGTCATCCTCAACTCCCCCAATAACCCCTCCGGCGTGGTCTACACCCGGGAGACCTATCAGGCGCTGGCGAAAATCCTGAACAGCAAGGCCGCGGAGTACGGCCACCCCATTTACATCGTCTCCGACGAGCCGTACCGGGAGCTGGCCTACGGGGTCGAGGTGCCGTTCCTGCCGGAAATTTACCGGGATACCGTCATCTGCTATTCCTATTCCAAGTCTCTGTCCCTCCCCGGTGAACGAATCGGCTATGTGTATGTGCCTCAGAAAGCCACCGACGGCAAGGCACTGTACTCCGCCGTTGCGGGCGCTGCCCGGGCGGGCGGCCACGTCTGCGCCCCCAGCCTGTGGCAGAAGGTCATCGCCCGGTGCGCCCATCTGCGCCCGGACTTGGAGAGCTACGACCGCAACCGCAAGGCGCTGTACGAGGGGCTGACACGAATGGGCTACGAAATGGCCAAGCCCGACGGCGCGTTCTATCTGTTCATCAAAGCTCCCGGCGGCGACGCCAACGCATTTTCCGACGCGGCGAAGAAGAAAGACCTGCTGGTCGTCCCCGGCGACGGCTTCGGCTGCCCGGGATATTTCCGCATCTGCTACTGCGTGAGTCTGGAAATGATTCAGAAGAGTCTGCCGGTGTTTGAGGAACTGATTCATACTATTTCTCGATAAAATGGTTAACACCATTTTATCCTGCGAATCCTTCGCAGGCCGCCGGTGGCGGCGAGAAATGTATGGACTTACGTTTTTTGCGGCTACGCCGCTGGCTGCTGAAACAGCAGCCGAATAAAACGGTTTTTAACCGTTTTATTGAAAACTAGTATCAGGAGTTCGCGGAAAAATAAAATGCAGGCCGTTGGCAGCCACGAAAGTGGACGCCAACGGCCTGTTTCCTGTGTTAATCAGCCATAAAATCCGGAATGAACCCGGTGTCCGCCGCCTCGGCTTCCTGCGTGAAACCCTCCAATTCGTTCAGATACATCCAGCTGAGCACTGCGTCGTATTCCTCATCGGTGACCCGGCGGTCGAAGGGGGCGGGAAGTCCGCCCATGGGCGTGTACTGGCGCATCAGGCTCACCAGCACCTCCCCGGGGGCGAAATTCTCCCCGATCCAGTCCAGCACCCGCAGAGAGTTCTCCACATTTCCGGGCAGGATCAGGTGGCGGATAATAACGCCCCGGGTGACCTTCTCCCCCTCCCAGCGCACCGCACCCACCTGCCGCACCATCTCCCGGATGGCTTCGGCGGCCACGGGAAAATAGTCCGCCGCCCCGGACAGCTGCCCCGCCAGACGGGCGTCCGCGTACTTGAAGTCGGGAAGGTAAATGTCAACGCACCCCTCCAGCGCCCGCAGCGTCTCCACCCGCTCGTACCCGCCGCAGTTGTACACCACCGGCACGGGCAGTTTCGGCCGCAGCGCCGGGAGGATCGTGGGCAGAAAGTGGGTGGGGGTCACAAGATCGATGTTTTCCGCCCCTTGGGCAATGAGGTCTTCAAACAGCTGCCTGAGTCCGGCGGAGTCCGTGGCCTTCCCTACCGCGCCGCCGCTGATGGCGGCGTTCTGGCAGTAGCGGCACCGGAGCGTGCAGCCGCCGAAGAAAACCGCGCCGCTTCCCCCAGCCCCCGCCAGCGCCGGTTCCTCCCATTTGTGGAGCATGGTCTTGGCCACGAGGGCGGTATCCGGGCAGCCGCAGAAGCCCCGCTGCCCCGCCGTCCTGTCCACGCCGCACCGCCGGGGGCAGAGATTGCAGTTTACATAATCCATACGCATCCCATCCTTTTGGGGTATCATATCAGTTTTTTCGCCTTTTCTCAACCCCGGACTTTACCGGCGTGCGAAAATGTGGTAAACTACAAAAATAAACTGTCTGCACCCCTCGCAAACAGCTTTCAGAAAGGGGTAATTGCAATGGAAATCCGATTTGCCGAAAACCTGGACATTCCCGGTATGATTAACTTGCTGCTTGAGGTGGGGGAAGTCCACCACCGCATCCGTCCCGACCTGTTCCGGGCAGGCGCGCAGAAATACGACGAGCAGACCCTCGCCTGGATGCTCACCGATGACACCCGTCCCATTTTCGTGGCCGTGGAGGACGGGAAGGTGCTGGGCTACTGCTTCTGCATTTTGCAGGTGCGGGAAAACGACCCGGTGCTCTTAGACGACCGCACGCTGTACATTGACGACCTGTGCGTGGACGAAGCCTGCCGTGGCAAGCACGTGGGGCAGGCGCTGTACGACCACACCGTGGCCTACGCCCGGAGAATTGGCTGCCGCACGGTGACGCTGAACGTATGGTGCGGCAATGACAGCGCCATGCACTTCTATGAAAAGCAGGGGCTGAAACCCCGGAACATCCACATGGAAACCGTTTTATGAGGAATGCCATGCTAATCAAGAACCAGATTTACGAAGCCGAGATCACGGACTATACCGCCGAGGGACAGGGCGTCGCCCACATCGAGGGCTGCGCCGTATTCATCCCCAACGCCGTCGCCGGGGAGAAGGTGCGCGTCCGGGTGGAGAAGGCGCAGAAGACGTGGGCGGCGGGGAAAATTGTGGAGATTCTGGAAAAGTCCCCCCACCGGGTCAACCGGGAGTGTGAGGTCGCCAAGCTCTGCGGCGGCTGCGATTTCTGGCACATGGACTACGCCGAGGAGACCCGCCTGAAAGCCGAGCGAGTGAAAAACTGCCTGAACCGCATCGGCGGTGAAAATCTGGCGGAAGTCCCCATTCTCGCCGCCCCCGACTGCCACGGCTACCGCAACAAGGCGCAGTATCCGGTGGCGGTGAAAAAAGGACGCGCCTACGCCGGATTCTACCGGGCGGGCACCCACGACGTGGTGGAAAACGCCCGCTGCCGCATTCTCCCGGAGGAGATCGACGCCGCGAAGGATGCGGTAATTGATTATGTAAACCAGTATCGGGTCAGCGTCTACGACGAGACCACCGGCAAGGGGCTTCTGCGGCATATTTACGTCCGCCGGGGCGCGGTGTCCGGGCAGGTCCTGGTATGTCTCGCGGTGAATGGCGAAAAAATCCCCCGGCCGGAAGCGCTCGTCCAGCGGCTGAACGGGATTCCCGGCTTTACCACGCTGGTGCTGTCCGTGAACACGAAGCGGGGCAACGCCGTGCTGGGCGACCGCTTTCTCACCCTCCACGGCCCCGGCTATATTGAGGACACCCTCTGCGGCCTGAATTTCCGCCTGTCCCCCCGGTCGTTTTATCAGGTGAACCACCATCAGGCGCAGCGGCTGTACCAGATGGCGATCTCTCAGGCGGAGATCACCAAGGCCGACACGGTGCTGGACCTGTACTGCGGCGTCGGCACCATCACGCTGGCCATGGCGGGCGCGGCGGGAAAGGTCATCGGCGTAGAGGTCGTTCCACAGGCGGTAGAGGACGCCCGGGACAACGCGGTGCGGAACGGCATCACGAACGCGGAATTTTTCTGCGGCGACGCCGGACAGGCGGCGCTGGAGCTGGAAAAAAGCGGTGTCAGGCCGGACGTGGTGGTCGTTGATCCGCCGAGAAAGGGCCTGAACGCGGACACCATCGAAGCCCTTCACCGCATGTCCCCCCGGCGCATCGTCTACGTCTCCTGTGACCCCGCAACGCTGGCGCGGGACGTGGCGCTGCTGAAAGAGCGGGGCTACACCCTGAAAACCGCCGCCGCGGCGGACTTGTTCCCGAGGTGCGCCCATGTGGAGACGGTGGTCCTCTTGTCACGGGAAACAAATCCACTGACGGTTGAGGTCAGAATGGAAGTGGAAACCGGCGAGGTCAAGGAGCATCCGACCTATAAGCGTATTCAGGAGTATGTGCAGGAAAAGTACGGCTTCAAAGTCCATACGGCATATATTGCAGAGGTCAAGCGTATGGTCGGACTGGATATGCACAAAGCGCCGAACGCAGTGGAGCAGAGAAAACATGAGTATCATCCCTGCCCGCCTGAAAAGGTTGAGGCGATCAAAGATGCGCTGCGGCATTTTGGTTTAATTGCTGAGTGAATTGACTATGAGGTAGTAAAAACGCCGTGCTAAAATCGAGCGTAGTGAAAACAGCAAATTTCTTTCTTCTTGCGCAAAAAAGTATATTAGAAAGCAAAGCGCGATAGAGTGTACGCGGTACGCTTCTGTGCGTAGGATTTTGCGGAACAGTACATTTTCACGCCAAGCAGCAAAATGCGAAAGAGCTATCTGCAAACAGCACATTGCTTCATCCGCTGAAAATCACTGTAATCAGGAACAGCCCAGCATCACGTCAAACGGCGTGGTGCTGGGCTTCTTTTATGTTGCGTTTCGGGGCGTCTTTCGAGGATAAAATCGCCTATGTGCCGTTTGTTTTTCTTTGCTATATTGACACGCTGCCCTCTGCTCATCACGGCAACTGTACGTTTTCGGGATAGATAATAGACACTTTTCTCCGTATAGGGAGAAAGCCGGAGAGGAAAAAAGGGTGGGCGCAGGTTGCGGTTTTCCACAGTTTCCATAGCCGCAGCGAAGAAGAAAAGGGAGAGGTGGGTTTCATAACACTCTGTCGTTCTATTTTCCAATCAGTACGTTACAGAGATATAGTGAAGCGATAGTAACTGCTACACAATAAGGTCAATTAGAACTGCCATTTTTCTTTTTCGCACAGTCCCAAAATATCTACGCACGGAACGTTTAATTTTTGGCAGACATATGGAATCTTCTTTTCTCCTTTTTTGCTTTCTTCGGTTATTATTGTCAAGCCATACTTCATGGCTGTGGCAATTAAGAACGCATCTCCGGAAGATTTTATCTGCTTGAAATCAATGAGCTGAGGGTTCGATGTGACTACCTTTTTCACATTCTCCTGAACTTCATCATCAATGGGCAATATAATGCCGTGCAATCCTGTGTACCACTTTTTTAGAACTTCATCATTTACTTCTTCAATTATCTCTGAGCAAGTGACAATTCGCTGTTGCTCGATCAAGTTGTCAATATACTGCCAAAGCGTCTTGTTAATTGTCCGTCTGTGTGGCTCGGCATCCTTCTGCGAGAGGATCGAAGATGTGTCGATAATTATAATTTGTCAGAGAAGAATTAGTTACCACTTCGATACCTCCCATATAAATTTATCAACATGGTTTTGCTTTACACCAAGGTAGCGGGATATGTCTTGTTTGTCAAGGAGTCCCTCCCTATACCCGTGAAAAAATGTACGACATAGTGCGGAACTGTTTTGGTCAATTGCTTCCCGCGACATATTTCGTGGAATCACTTGCCCAGTTATTTTTCGATATTCCTGAGCTGCTTTTCTCTCGCTTTCAAATTGCAATCTAATTGCAGTTGTCAACTGAGAATATCTTTGCTGCGTGATTTTTCCGGTATCTAATAGACGTCTACATATAACTTCCTTGCTTATAGAAAACTTGTCTGCTAATGACGAAACGACATCTAAGTCAATTTCGTCGTGGGTATATTCACCAAGTTGTCTACTCAAATTTACAGTAGGGACAAGAACTGCTCCTGCAACTGCATTACAGAATACTTCCTCAGCTTGCAAAGAAAGAGAATTTGTCATATCATTACAAACCGCTGAGCTACGTTTTATTAAGTGTACGAGTTCATGAATAATGGAAAAGGTCTTGGCAGGATACCTGTCATCGTTATTCAACCCGATGATTGGCATTAAATCCTCATATATCGCAAACCCGCGAACGATTTCGGTGTCTACGCCGGTGAAACAATGGACAAACGCACCAGCAGCCTCGGCAAGATTGCGTATATATAAATATAATTGCCTTGCGCTCCGACATTTGTATTGAACATTTGAATCAATTCCAAGTGTTCTTCGTATTTCTCCTGCCCATTGAGCAACATTATCGTCTGGGCAGTTAATTGACATATTGAATTGAACGACTGTTTCCTTTAACGCTTTTTTAGATTCTAAAAGAAGCTCGCGCGCAGAGAGAACATCGGCAATCGCAAGATTCAATGCACTATTATCGACTATTGCATTAGGCAAAGATCGAAGATTTCGCATTTTGGGCAGGTGCTTTATGTTAATATCTTGCGCGTTCATATATAACCCTGCAAATGGAATGCGGTAACACTTTGCAATAGTCTTTGCTTGATTTATTGTTGGAAATTTGCCAGAATCGTTGCTTTCCCATAACGTCAGCTTATCTTCCTTGAATTTTGTGATACGTGTAACATAATCGAAAGATATGGCTTTTTGTTCACGTACAAAGCGCAAGGTGTTTTTGTTTATGTGGGCATATATGTACATTACAAATCCTCACCTCTTTTACAACGCCTTCAAAATTTCCAAGAACTTGCTCATACTGACAGCGCCCGTGGGGAGATCGTTATCATCTATAAACACCATATAATACCGGAACAGAGTCCCTGCATGACTACTCCACGCCTTACCGAGGGCGATTTTCTCCCGGCTGGTATCATTTTTCAAGTGATCGCCCTTGGTTTCTGCGCAGATGAGCTTACCACTTTTAGTCATAATCAGAATATCGGGGTAGTGCTTGATAAAGCCGTTGATTGCAAACCCTTGACGCGCAATATTTCTGTGCCACCAGCGGACATTCGGCAGGGCGGTCAATTCCACAATCAGCTTCTGCTCCAGCTTGTTCATGTCGCCGTCCTCCGCCGTGTACAGCGAACGGGCGTATATGTCAGTATGGGTGGTAGGATGGATTGCGTGGGGCAGACGGAACGAGGGCATACAGACAACACGCTCCGTTTCCAGCCACTTATCAAAGGTTTCCCGATAGTGGGTTTCCAGCAGCGTTTCGATCTTGTCACGGATCTTCGCCGCATAGCCCAGCGGGGCTTTCTCCATAGCGGCAAGCTGCGCCTTATCCATATCGTCCACAATGCGGTTTATGTAGGCTTTCAGTTCGGCCGCGTCCACCATATTCAGCTTGTTAAGCTGATTGAACATCATATCCTTGCATTGACGCACCCGGCTCTCCGGCGGCAGATTGTTGAACCACTCCTTGAAGTACCGCTGCTCGGCGCTCTCCATCTTGAACACCTTCGGCAAACCGCCGTCCTGCTCCCGCACGTCGATTTCGCGGATTTCATCGTCTGCGGCGGCAAAATCAATATCGTATGCCTTGCCCTTGAGGGTAAAGCCCTCTGCCAGCATTTCCTTGTCCAGCAATTCAAAAGAACCGTCCGTAAACAAAGATTGCTCAACTTTCAGGAAAAACTGCGGGATTTGCAGCGTTACAATATCCTCCCGGAACTGCGGGTTTACCCCAAATGATTTCACTTTATCCCGCACCTCCCACGGAAGATTGTCCATCACCGGATCATTGCCGGTCTGTTGGATAGCGTCTGTGTACGCCTTTTCGACCTCTGCGGCAGCGTCCAGCATGGTGTCGGCTTTCGGGGCAGTTTCAGGCGTTTTTGCCTGTTCTCTGCGCCGTTCCAACTCTGTGTCAATAGATTTATCGTCCAGCCATGCAAAATCGTCCTCTGCGCTTTCCGGTTCGGAAGCTTCTTGCGGGTCAGGCAGCGTGATTTGCTCTGCTGTCTGTTCGGGTGCTTTCGGTCTTGCAGGCTCACCGATCCGATAGTCCTTATCGCTGAAGCCCGCGCTGTTTAAGCCCTTGACGATATGTGCCACAGTATTGTTGAAGTCGTTGGAAGAAGTCAGCACATAGGACATATTGAGTGCGCTCTGCGTATGCTGGCTCGTATGGGGCAGACGGAGAATCCGTCCCAAAATCTGCTCCACGTCAACCTGACTTGTCTTATTGGCAAGAGACGCAAGGATATAGGCAAAGGGGCAATCCCAGCCCTCTTTCAGCGCATTGACCGTGATAATATAGCGAATCGGGCAGTTTGGGGACATCAAATCGGTGTTTTTCAGCTCGTTCACATCGGCGGTGCGAATGGCAATCTGCTCGGCAGGAATACCGGCGTCCACCAGCTTGTCCCGCAGTTTTTCAAAGGTGGTCGCGTCCTCTTTGCCCTTCGGCTGCGCCTGAAACAGCACGATAGGACGGATATATTTGCCTGTTTTGGCATACTCCGCGCTTGCGATTTCTTCCAGTTTGTTCCGCAGGTCGATCGCGTCAATCAGCACCTCGGATTGGCTGTCCCGGTTATAGACGATCACGGGCAGCTTTACCATGTGTTCGTTTTTCAGCTGCACCGCGTCCACATAGGAAATGATATTGCTCTCCTTTTTCGGCGTGGCGGTCAAGTCCAGCACAAAGCAGGGATTGAAGTTTTCCAGCATTTCAA
>OJKC01000247.1_pt1 | contig 54006 bp, 35 predicted proteins | sample 1596401 | NCBI WGS metagenome assembly OJKC01 (sample SAMEA4350162, study PRJEB24818) | metagenome | biome: human; feature: gut; material: faeces | place: Denmark | collected 2013-09 | reverse complement strand
CGACTACGTGGAGCGCGGGGGCAACCTCATCATTGCCGGTGAGCCGCGCCGTCAGGAGGTCATGAATCCCCTCGTGGAGCCGTTCGGCGTCCGCTTCCTGCCGGGCATTGTCGTCCATCCGACGGCAGAGTATGCAGCCGACCTCCTGGCGCAGGAACTCACACCCGAAGCTGCCGCCCTGAACGATGTCTATGCCGGACTGCGCCGCAACGATTACCGCATCATCATGCCCGGTGCCGTCGGACTGGCGTGGGCAGACACGACCGCCTTCCACGTGACCCCCATGCTCACCACCCCGGCACAAGGCTCGTGGATGGAGTTGCAGACGACCGACTTCGTTGACGACAAGGCGGTGCTCGACACCCTGACGGGCGAACGCGAGGCTGCCGTCCCGACGATGCTCCGCCTCACCCGTCAGGTGGGCGACAAGGAGCAGCGCATCCTCATCCTGGGCGACGCGGACTGCATGAGCAACGGCGAGCTGACGACCGAGCGTTACGCCCTGAACGGCTCGAACTTCTCACTCATCACCGAGTCGTTCCGCGACCTGTCCTACAACGTCTTCCCCATCAACACCGACCGTCCGCGTCCGGCCGACGACGCCATGTCTATCGGTCAGGGAGCACTCATCTGGGTGCGCATCCTCTTCATGGGGCTTGTCCCCGCCGCCCTCATCGCCTGCTACACGCTGACGTGGTGGCGCAGACGGAAGAAGTGAAACGAATCATCCTAATGTAGAGTATTTAATACATATAGAACATGAGAAAAAAGCGAGAGTTACTAGTGAGACAAGGTGCGCTCCTGGCGTGTGCCCTCTGTTGCGCGGCTCCTGTGGCAGCACAGGTGTCGGTGCGGGTGAGCACGGGGCAGCAGACAAGCACCGAGAGAACGCTCATTACCGTCAAGGGTAGGGTGGCAGACAAGGAAGGCCACTCGCTCCCCGGTGTGACCGTGTTGCGCAAAGGCAACATGAACGGTGTGATCACCGACATCGACGGACGGTTCCAAATCAACGTGCCGAAAGGAGCGGATGCCGTGTTGCAGTTCTCTTTCGTCGGTATGGAAACGAAGGAGGTGCGGGTGAAAGCGTCCGCACTGGGAGAGAAAGAACTGGAAATACGTCTGGATGAAGACGCCCAGCAGCTCGACGAGGTGGTGGTGACAGGCTTTGTGAACTTCAAGAAGGAAAGCTTCACGGGAAACTCCACCACCATCCGCAAGGAGGAGCTGCAACGTGTTTCCAAGACGAACGTCATCAAGGCGCTTCAGGCGTTTGACCCGTCGTTCCGCATTGCCGAGAACACCACTTGGGGTTCGGACCCGAATGCCCTGCCCGAAGTGTCCATCCGTGGTAACTCCGGTATCGGCGTGAAGGAGCTGGATGCGCAGAGCCTGACCTCGAAGTCGAACCTGCAGAACAACCCGAACCTGCCGACCTTCATCATGGACGGCTTCGAAATCGACGTGACGAAACTCTACGACATGGACCCCTCTCGCATCGAGAGCATCACCATCCTCAAGGATGCCGCCGCCACGGCGATGTACGGTTCGCGTGCAGCCAACGGTGTGGTTGTCATCACGACCGTCACTCCGAAGCCCGGCAAGCTCAACGTGCAGTACAGCTTCACCGGTGAGGTCGAGGCGCCTGACCTGAGCGACTACCACCTGCTCAACGCGGCTGAGAAGCTGGAGGCAGAACGCCTCGCAGGATGCTACGTCTCCGACACTCCCGCCGACCAGGAACGGCTGAACGAGGAGTATCAGGGCAAGCTGTACAACGTCCGGCGCGGTGTCGACACCTACTGGCTGTCGAAGCCCCTGCGCACGGTGTTCAACCATAACCACAGCCTCTACATCGACGGCGGTACGGAGAACCTGCGCTTCGGCGTCGACCTCAACTACAAGCAGGACGACGGTGTCATGAAGGGTTCGGGTCGTCGGACGATGGGCGGAGGCATGTACCTCGACTATCGCATCAACAAGCTTCAGGTGCGCAACTACGTCAGCTTCAACACGACCCACAGTCAGGAGTCACCCTACGGCTCCTTCTCCGACTACACCACCAAGCAGCCCTACGACGTGTACACCGACGAGAACGGCAACTACCTCGAGGAGCTGGAAGACTGGCACATGTCGGGCACCATCACCAATCCGCTCTATGAGGCAGGGTTGCACAACTTTGACAAGTCGTCGTACAACGAGCTTATCGACAACCTGAGCCTGCAGTGGAACATCACGCACACTTGCTGTGGAAAGCCTCGCTGGGTGTCACCTACCAGACGAACAAGAGCGACCGCTTCCTCGACCCGCTCTCGAAGAAGAATACCAACCCCATCAGCTCCACCAACTACTCGTCGGGCGAACTGACCACCGGCTCGGGCTCCAACCTGAACTGGGACTTCCAGAGCACCCTGTCCTACAACCAGTTCTTCGGCAAGCACAACCTGAACTTCTCGCTGGGCTTTAACGCGCAGGAGACGCAGACCGAGTCGGTCAGCACGACCTACCGCGGCTTCCCCTCGGGCATCCTCCATTCGCCCAACTATGCGCAGGAAGTCTATGAGAAGCCGTCGACGAGCGAGAACACGACCCGTCAGATGGGTGGCGTGGGCGTGTTCAACTACAGCTACGACAACATCTACCTCTTCGACGCCAGCATCCGCGTGGAAGGCTCCTCGGAGTTCGGTGCCGATGAGAAGTGCGGAACGTTCTGGAGCACGGGCGTCGGACTGAACCTGCACAACTACGAGGCAATCAGTGACCTGGGCTTCTTCGACCTGCTCAAGCTCCGCGGAAGCTACGGACAGACGGGTGCCGTCAACTTCGCCCCCTACCAGGCAGAGACCACCTATCAGATATTCACCGACGAATGGTACAAGACGGGCTATGGCGCCACGCTCTACGCCCTGGGCAACGAGGCATTGCGCTGGGAGACGACCAACACGCTCGACGTCGGCTTCGAGGTGAGCTTCCTGCGTCGGCTGTTCTACCTGAAGGCGAGCTACTATGTGAAGCGTACGACGGACATGGTGAACGACGTGACCATCCCCAGCCACACGGGCTTCACGACCTACAAGGACAATGTGGGTGAGGTGGAGAACCGCGGTTTCGAGCTGGACTTCCGTTCCGACATCTTCCGCAACCGCGACTGGTACGTCTCCATCTTCGCCAACCTGGCACACAACCGCAACAAGATTCTGAAGATTTCCGACAGCCTGCGCGACTACAACAAGCAGGTGCAGGACTACTACAGCGACCCCTTCAACCAGAGCTCACGTTCGCAGCCGCTGTTGCAATACGTCGAGGGCGGTTCGATGAATTCCATCTGGGGCGTACGTTCGCTGGGCATCGACCCTGCGTCGGGCAAGGAGCTGTTCCTGCGTCCTGACGGGACGGTGACGGACACCTGGCGTTCGGGCGACCAGGTCGTTATCGGCAACAAGGAGCCGGACGGCCAGGGAACCTTCGGCTTCAGCGCATCGTGGAGGAACTTCTCGCTCTACACCACGTTCATGTACGAGTTCGGCGGACAGCGCTATAACCAGACGCTGGTCGACAAGGTTGAGGACGCCGACATCTATGACAGCAACGTCGACTACCGCGTGCTGACCGACCGCTGGCAGAAGCCCGGCGACGTGTCGAAGTTCCAGGCGTTGCAGGCAGGCGTGAACAACATCGCGCAGACACAGCCTACGTCGCGCTTCGTGCAGGACTACAACTACCTGACGCTGAACTCACTCTCGCTGGAGTACACCTTCGACAACGAGCTGATAGCCCCCTGGGGACTGAGCATGCTCCGGCTGGAGTTGTCTGCCAACGACCTGTTCTATGCCTCCACCGTGAAGCAGGAGCGTGGCTTGAGCTACCCGTACTCGCGCTCCGTAAGTTTCGCCGTCAAGGCTTCCTTCTAACCCTTTAAACGTACGACAAATGAAGAAACTCTACATACTCTTGTCCGCCGTCCTGCTCCTGGCGGGCAGTTCCTGTTCCGACTGGCTGGACGTGCGTCCGTCTGACACGCTGACGCAGGACGAGCTGTTTGCCGAGGGCGACGGCTACCGCGTGACCCTCAACGGTGTCTACCGTCAGATGTCGGAGACCTCGCTCTACGGTTCCGCCCTGACGTGGGGCTACCTGGATGCCGCCGCACAGATGTACTCTTCCTGGTACCTGGGCACGAACACCCTCTACGACAAGTTCGCCAGCTTCGAATACACCGACTCCAAGGTGGAAGATGTCATCGACGACATCTGGTCGAAGATGTACAACAGCATCGCCAACTGCAACAACCTGATTGCCCAGATAGAGGAGGCGCCTGCCTCCAAGTTCCGCGGAGGGGAGGAGGAGCGTCAGCTCATCAAGGGCGAGGCGCTGGCTCTGCGTGCCTTCCTCCACCTGGACGTCCTGCGTCTGTTCGCCCCCGCTCCTGTCAAGGATGACGGGAAGGACTACATCCCCTATGTGGACACGTACCCCTGTACCTTCAAGGAGTACAGCTCCAACCGGGAGGTGCTCGACCGCATCATCGCCGACCTCCAGGCTGCCAAGGAGCTGGTGAAGCCCTTTGACACGGCGGAGGAACGCGCCTACTGGATGACGACGAACGCCCGTATCGAGAACTTCGAAGGCTCGGGTGTGGGCAATCCCCCGTCGGACATCTTCTTCACCTACCGCGGCTACCGCATGAACTACTACGCCATCTGCGCCGCCCTGGCACGCGCCTACAACTACGCCGGACCCTACGACGCGGAGAACTACAAGCGGGCGTTCGACGAGACGCAGCCCATCATTGACGGAGCCTACGAGGGCAACCCCTACTTCACGTTCACCTATCCCTCGACGGGCAACACGCGCCTCTATCACGATGTCATCTTCTGCCTCTCCAACCAGAAGACCGTGACGAACTACAGCGACGCCACTGCCGACAACACGAAGTTCTACATCAACGACGCCTCCTACCTGTTCGACGACCAGTCGGACGTGCGCTATGCGGTCCTGCTGAACACGACGTCCTACAACGTGCTGTCGCTGAAGTACAGCGACGAGTCCAACAGCTACTGTGCCGACCTGCTCCCGGTGCTGCGCCTGAGCGAGATGTACTATATCCGTGCGGAGTACTACTACACCATCGGCGACAATGTGAAGGCTGCCGACGAGATTGATGTCGTCCGTGAAGGACGCAACTGCTCGAAGGGCAAGTACAGCCAGGTCATTGCCAGCGACCCCGAAGGATGGTTCGGTCCGGAAATCGTCAAGGAGGCGAACCGCGAGTTCGTCGGCGAGGGCCAGCTCTTCTACTATTACAAGCGCCTGAGCATTGACCCGGACTACGTCTACGACGCCAACTTCGTATTCCCGTTGCCCGACAGCGAGAGTGCCATTTAACCAAACGATTCGAGAATGATTATGAAAAGACACCTGTTACTCAGTGCGCCTCTGTGTGCCGTGCTTGCGTTTGCTGCCTGCTCGGAGGCGGAGATACCCGTTTACGACGTCAGCTCCCACCGCCTCTACTTCACGGGCGAGAAGGAGCAGACCGTCACCTTCCAGTTCTATCCCGGGACGGACACCTACGAGGCGTGCTTCCCGATACAGCTCATCGGCCAGCAGCTGGATGCCGACCGCGAGGTGAGCGTCGAGGTGGTGGACACTGCCACCACGGCACTGCCCGATGAATACACGTTGCCCACTCCCGTGGTGTTCCGCAAGGGACTGTTCACCGACACACTCAAGGTCCTGCTCAAGCGCAGCGCACGCATGGACGACGAGGAGGTCTCGCTCGCCCTGCGCATCGTGGCGAACGACCACTTTGACGTCGGTTACCCCGACAGCCTGATGGTGAAGACCCATTTCAGCAACCTCCTGCGCAAGCCCGAGTGGTGGACCGAGGACATCACCAACGCCATCTTCGGCCCCTACAGCGATACCAAGTACCACTACCTCATCGAGTCCACCGGCATTGCCGACTATTCGGGCTACTCGCTGACCGAGATGCGTAAGGTCCGCGATGCCTACCAGCAGGCACTGGATGCCCACCCCGAGTGGACGGAAGCGGACGGTTCGCCCATCGAACTGGCCGGATATTAATCCTTAAGTAAAGAGAAGAAAAAGCTATGAAACATAAACTAATCCTGTTATACCTCTGCGTGGCGGCAGTCCTTGCAGGCTGCTATGAGGACAAGGGGAACTATTCGTACACGGATATCCCCAAGTATGTCATCGACGAGTCGTCCTTCGGGGGCGGCAGTACCCTCAGTCTGGCACAGGGCGACACCCTGACCCTGTCGCCGGTCATCCTCAGCGAGCAGGGCGACACCCTGCGGGACATCGCCAATGTGGAATATTCATGGAGCATCGACTACGCACAGGTCGTGAGCCGTGAGCGCGACCTGACCTATGTCTGCGACTCGCTGATGAGCAACGCCCTGCTGGTCTTCGACATCCATGACCTGGTGAACGACCTGCACTATGCCCAGACCGTCTATGTCAGCGTCCGTGAAAAGTACAGCGGTGCGGGCTTCTACGTCCTGGGCGAGAAGGACGGGCACACCTGCCTGAGCGCCATCCTCAGCTCTTCGTTCCTGGGGGACAAGGTCGACATTGCCAACAGCACCATCCGTACGGTCGTCGGTGTGTATCATGCCGAGAACGACGAGTACCTGCCGGACGACCCCATCCGCCTGCACGAGCACAACTGGTACGGCGGCGGTCCGCAGGTGATGGTCATCACGCCCACCGAGCTGGTCGACGTGGAGTCGTCGACCTTTGTGAAGGACATGACCGGTTCGGAGATGATTGACGGAGGCTGGCCTGCCGGCATGCGTGCCGCTAATGTGATGTACATGGGCTGGACCGACGTGCTGGAGGACGAGGAAGGACAGATTTACACCCGCATCAAGTCGACGAAGGAGCTGCCCAACTCGGAGTATTTCTATCCCGTGCCCTGCAAGTGTGAGGGCGAGGACGAACCGCTCACCGACACCCACATCATCGTCAGCAAGCTGGGCGGCAACTTCTGCCTGCTGCATGACGACAAGCACAAGCGCCTGCTCCACGTGTCGGACATCAAGTCGGACAGCAAGGGTGAGTACACGCTGGGACGCATCTCGGCGCTCCGCCACTTCGAGGGACCTGCCGGCTTCGTGCCCCTCGACAACTACGAAGGCTACAACCTGGTGCACTGTGGCTACCACGACCAGTACCAGTACGGAGGCACGGGCTACAGTTATGTGTTCATCTTCGAGAAGGACGGACAGTACACCGTGCAGACCTGCCGCATCTGGCAGGACAACTACAAAAGTTCGACCCTGATGGTGGACAACATGGCGGTGCTCTCGGCTTCGGAAGACGGTTCGCACGTCAACCTCATCGACGACATCATGCGTGCCGACAGCTACGTCTACACCTTGCCCTACACGACCCAGGCTTCCAACCCCGGTGCCTACACGTTCATCGCGAGCGGCAACGACCTGTACATGCTCGACCGCACGGCGAAGTCGGTGAAGAAGTACCTTTCATTCGACGCTCCGGTGACGGCGATGTGCGCCGAGTGGTTCAGCAGCAACTACATGGGACTCGGACTGGAGAACGGCAAGTTCTACCTGCTGCCGATGCAGAACGCCAAGAACCTGGACGACAGTGCCAAGATCCTCTGGGAGTCTCCGGATGACTTCGGCCGCATCGTGAGCGTGCGGACGAAGGAAGCCAACGGATGGGGAGTGGACCAGTTCTGATTCCTGTTTTCTATTTGATAATCCCAAATCGGTCATTAGAGTTTGAGTAGATTGTTCGCATCTGTCAGGCAGCTTGTTTCTCATTTTGTTGAAGACGTAGCGGGCTACGTCGAGACAGAACGAGGAAGAAGATGCCGACAGAGGTGGACAAGATGCTCAAAGAGCTTGCCCTTTTGAAACGAAGGGAACTTTGAGCGGTCTAATGACCGATTTGGGATATGTCGCTGCCTCCGTACAGGAGGAGCATGCGGGGAGGTGCGTCAAACGAACGCGCCTCCCTTTTTTATGCGTCGCCCCTTCCGTTGTCCGGACGTTCTCCCACAGACACGGTTGTCCGGCGGACGGGGCATGGATGCCTGACTCACTGCACACCCGTGCCTGACTCACTGCACACCCGTGCTTAATCTGATACGCATAGGGACTTGACAGACCAAAGTATAATACTTAGGCAGGCAAAGTATAATACTTAGGTGGTCTAAGTATAATACTTTGGTAGGCTAAGTATCATACTTTGGTATATCAAACCAATTAGTTTGCCACGTCAAACACTTGTGTTTGCCCGATGAAAGACTTGTGTCTGTCCGGTCAAACACAAATGTCCGGAGGGTGTGTGTTCATGAAGTGCGCCTTCTGTACAGGCGGAAGCAAAGTATGGAGTGTAAATTTAACCCTTATCTTTCTTACAGTCGGAATGTAACAAAGCGGGAATGGTTGAGAAGTGTAAGAAAATACATCTCACAACGATTTTATGGTACAGACAACAAAAAAGGAGGAAAAGATTTTGCATTACAGATAAAATAACATACTTTTGTCCATCATTAACTAAAGAAAGACAGTTCCCTTCCTCTCTGGGAAGACTGGATGGGAGAGAAAGATGCAGAGAGGGAAATATATAGAGGTGGAGAAAAGCGAAGATATATGGAGACTAGAGAAGAATGCAGTGTGGAGAGAGAAGAAGACGGATGCAAATCATATACACACTATTGTCGTTTTTGCTATAGGCATAAACTCCATTATGATTGCCAGCATGTTCCTGAGAGAGGAAGGGAACTTTTTGATTGACAATGGACAACTCTGATAATTGACAATGATGACGAGATACGAAGGCACAAAGGCGCGTCCTTGGTGGTCTTCGTTTTTTTTGTGCCTTCGCATCCCGCGGTGTGTCCTTACTCCTTGCCGTAACGCTCCTTGATGTCGTCGAAGATGCTGAACAGCTCGTCGACGGTCTCGGCGCGCAGCATGGCGATGCGTGTGTCGCGGAAGTTCGGCAAACCCTTGAACAGGGGAGTGGCGGCAAGGTGACGCCGTATGTGCAGGATACCCCTTCGCTCGTCCAGTCGCGCCACGCTCTGGCGGACCTCTTCGCGCAGGACATCCATCTTCCAGTCGAACGACAGCGGGGGAAGCTCTTCACCGGTCTCCAGGAAGTGCTTCACCTCCTTGAATATCCACGGACGCCCGAAGCTGCCGCGTCCGATCATCACCGCGTCCACACCGTAACGCTCAAAACACTCCGCGGCACGTTGCGGGGTGGTGACGTCGCCGTTGCCGATGATGGGGATGTGCATCCGCGGGTTTTCCTTCACCGCTCCGATGAGGGTCCAGTCCGCCTCGCCGGTGTACATCTGTGCGCGTGTCCGTCCGTGGATGGTCAGCGCCTCGATGCCGCAGTCCTGAAGACGCTCCGCCAGGTCGACGATGATTTTGTGGTCGGCATCCCAGCCCAGGCGGGTCTTCACGGTGACGGGAATCTTCACGGCATCGACCACTGCACGGGTAATCTCCAGCATCTTCGGGATGTTCTGCAGCATTCCTGCACCCGCGCCCTTGCCTGCTACCCGCTTCACGGGACAGCCGAAGTTGATGTCGAGGATGTCGGGGCGTGCCTCCTCCACGATGCGTGCCGCCTCGACCATGGCGTCGGTCTCCTTGCCATAAATCTGGATGGCGACGGGGCGTTCGTCGTCGCTGATGGTCAGCTTCTGCATGGTCTTGCTCACAGAGCGCACCAGTGCGTCGCTTGAAACAAATTCGGTGTATACCAGGTCCGCTCCGAAGTGCTTGCACATCAGGCGGAAGGCTATGTCGGTCACGTCCTCCATCGGGGCGAGGACAATGGGATGTTCTCCCAGGTCGATGTTTCTAATCTTCATGTTGTCATACGGTTGAGGCTGCAAAGGTAGGAAAAATCGTTGGTTTCATGGACCATCGGTCGGGGACAATCTCTCCCTCGTGCCGTCTTGCCGGAGAGGCTTTCACTTGACTGCCAGCATCAGTCCGACGGCTCTGAAGGTCTTTATCTCCACATTCGGGTCCCCGGCAAAGAGCTTGCGGAGTTTGGTGACAAATACATCCAGGCTACGGGATGCGAAAAAATCGTCTTCCGTCTTCCAGCAACGGCTCAGGATGGCTTCGCGGCGGATGACCTCATTCTTGTTTTCGGTGAGAAGCTGCATGATTTTGGTCTCCATGCCGGTCAGTGGAAAGACACTTCCGGTGTTGTCGTTGCGCAGGGTGGCATGCCCGGTGTCGAGCGTGTAGTGGTTGAACTGGCAACATCCTTCTCCTGACCGGCTCTTGCCCCCAGCCTTCATCTTCAGGATGGCATGGATGTGCGCATCAATCTCTTCCGGGACAAATGGCTTCTTCACGTAGTTGTTCACCCCCAGTTTGTAGCCATGCCTCACATCCTTGGGCGATGTCAGGGCGGAAGTGAACAGGATGGGCGTTTCTCCGTCCGTCTCACGGATACGTCTCACCATCTCGAAGCCGTCCATTTCGGGCATGTCGATGTCGGACAGGATGATGTCGGGGCAATTATGCTACTGTGAAACAAAGTGATTTATTTAGGTTGATAGAATTTTACTTATACACACTAAACTATTGTAATACAAATGTTTGTGTATAAATGTAGATTTCGTTCGCTTTCAAATATTATATCTATATTTACATATATACGCGTATATTATGTTAATTCTTCCCGCCTTTTTGCATGTTGTCGGGAAAGTATGGCTTGCTAATTTGGGATAATTTTGGCACTTTTGAGAGCAGAAATTCAACCGTAAAACGAGCATGATTATGAAATTAAGATTTTTCATCAAGAAAGCACCCAAGCGAGGCGACAGTGTAACCACGGCAACCATCTATGCAAGGCTCACCATAGGGCACAAGACCGACATCTCCGCCACACTTCCCCTCTCGGTCAATCCCAACCACTGGGATGTGGCAGGACAATGCGTCAAGGCACGTGCCGTGTGTGATGAGCGGATGCACCAATGGAAACTATTCTTGACAGATATGATTTTAATGGTGTATCAGAGGAAGATGGTGTGCATCGAGGTCTGTATGCTTCTCCGAAAAAGGAAGATGGCTCTGCGTACTCATTTAACGATAGAGCACTAAAGGGCAATGAAAGTGATTATAAAGAGTTTTACGAATTGGTGGTACTCGAAGATCTTTCTGTGAATATAGGCCCTGTTATGCCTTGGTTTAATAGGCAAGCTAATGGCATTCAAATCAGATTTTCTGATAATATAGAAAATCTAAGCAAGCAAAATAAAATAGAACTTATTAATATCAGAAAACTGAAATGATACAAGTTTCAATAAACGAAAAAATAGGTTTAGAGGTGAACCAGCCACCAGTACCTTTTCATCGAGATGATTATATATGTATTAATTGTAACGGTGAAGTTGAACACATATATAAGTTTGCAAATGTGAGGAAAAATTCAGAAAGGATTAAATTCTTTAGATTAAACTATCCCAATTTCAAAAATCTGCCGTTAGATGAGATTGAATTTATTGCAAGTAAACTTCCCATATTTGAAAAATATGTGTACCCCAAGAGTGGACTTATCGAGTTTCAGACAAAGATTGCAAATAAAATGATAGCTCCTTCTATAATTATTTTTTGTGGATATATTTTTTATCTTGCATTTTTGGATAGTGAGTACTCTATGGATCCGACACTCCGTTTAACACTATTAGGCATTGAGAAGTATGAGAAATAAGGGGCTTTTGCTTTCGCTTTTAAACCGCTTCATGGATTTGGATTAGCGCCACAACGGTTCTTCTAGCCAATCTTGCGGAATGCCGATTGCTTTATAATCGACATTCGGATATTGTTCCAGTAATGCTTGGAAATGCTGCTTCATGTCGTTGTTGGGTGATATGACGTCAATAAACCACTTGATGATGCAGATTTAATCTGTAGTAACCTATATTGCGAATGTATCGGCATACACGTTCCTTGTCATCTAAAATAAGACCTCTTTTTTCACTTATGACATACATACACAACATTCCAAAAGATTATCTTCAATAAATGTATATCTAATAAGAGCTATAGATAGATATACAAACCAAACTTAATAAACTGATATACATATAGATATTAGGTATACATTCTTGGCGATAAGATGTATATCTGAGATTTATGAGACTAAAGATGCTATACCCTACCTTTGCTGCTGTCCTTAATCATTTGAAGTAGCTACCAAAGAATTAAGCACCATTCTAAAATTCAAATCTAACAATTCTAAAAATTAGTATGATGAACAAGTTATTGAAAACAATAGGAGCTTGCCTATTTTTGGCTTCTATAGTGATGGTATCGTCTTGCCAAGATGAAGTCTTGGAAACATCTTCGTCGAATATTGAGAAAAGACAAGTACCCGACATTGAAGTAGTCGATATGGGGATTTATGTTTCTGGAACACGGACAGGAGAATCAATGCCAGTATTAAAATTCAAAAATGAACAAGTCTATGAGCAAACTCTTACTAAAGTTTCAGATATGACGTATGAGCAACGCTTAGTTTTTTTTAAGTCTTTGAACTTTGAAGGAGCTTTTACCACTCTCTATAAGGCTGACATGAAGCTGGATAAAATATTTGACATTGAAGACGAGAACGAATTATGGTGTGTTCGTCTATAATTCAGAAAATCAGTATGATCTGTCTCCATATTATAGCTTTGATGATGAAAAAGCTGAATTACTGGGAAATATAAACGGAGCAGTGATCATTGGTAACAATGTACGGTATGCAGATAATGTTGCAACAAGAGGCTTTCTAGGCATTGGCAAACCAGCTCGCTACGGTTTTTGAGATGAGGGGTGGAAATACTAAACTTTCAGGTCCTTATGGATGGAACATGGCATCTCGTGGCATTCAATCCGTCAGAGTCCCAATGGGTCGCTATAAGACCGAATTTCCATCAACGTTGAATATCTCACTCACAAACTTTCGAAGTAGCTGTACAGGAGATATAACATCAGCAGCCACATTCACAAATGTGCCTAATCGATAGCAACAAAGCTTGAAACATATGCCTGTTCACTATAAAAACAGTGACACGTACTATCTTAAAATAAAGTAACAATGATTCTTTGTAAGAAATATATTCGTATGTTCTTACAAAGAATCAATAAACCTACCAGACTTATGAAACGAACCAGACTACTCTTCGGGCTGTGTTGCCTGCTGGCAATCTGCTCCCTGCCGCTCAAGGCACAAGACAACAGGAACATGTACCTCCGTTGGGGCATCATGGCCGGACTCAACGGCTACAACGCCCATACGCTGAACCTCTCCGATGACCGCGGACGCTACGGCTTCAACCTCGCCGCACGTGCCGAGCTCTCCTTCATCGACGCACCGAGCCGGATGTACCTCGATGCCGAATTGGGGCTGCTGAAACTCGGTTGGAAGGACGGGCAGGCAGGCTATGCCATCGACGCCTTGCGCTTCCCCGGACACGGCACGATGGCCCCTTCCGCCTATTCCCATCCCTACTGGGATGTCTATTCCCTCCACCTGCCCATCCACATCGGCTACCGTTGGGCAGTCGCCAGGGGACTTGCCATTTATGCCGACGCCGGACCATACGTTTCATTCGGACTCTCCGGCAAGCTGAAATACACGGACCCCGTCACCGGAACGAAGCTGTCTGAGAATGTCTTCCACGTGATGCGCCGCTTCGACTGGGGATTGGGCGTGCGGCTGGGAGCAGAGATTGCCAACCACCTCCGCATCGGTGCCGCCTACGACTTCGGCTTGATGAACAACATGCGAGGGGGCATGGGAAGCGGCAACAACAACTTCACCGTCTCCGTGGGCTACATGTTCTGACCGCGGCGCACCTCCGTCTCCCACACTGCCGGACAATTGTCCGTTGCCCCAAGATTCCCCCTTCCGTTTCTTGCATATCTCCCCTTTTCTGCCTTCCTTTGCCCGAAAGGACGTATATCTTATGAAGTTACGCAGGTGTGTATACACATACGTGGGGAGTGTGCTGCTCCTCGTGGCGGCAGTGTGGGCGGTGTGTGCCCTCGTGCAGCAACGGAACTACGGACGGTTGGCGGAGCTGGAAAGACGGCAGTCCGACCTGACGACAGACTCGTGCCGGTTGCAGCTGCAAGCCTTCGAACGGTCGTTCCTTTCGGGCAAAGGGAAGGCACTGCGCAACAAGATTGCTGCCGGGAACCTCCTCGAACGGGGAGAGAATGACCTCGCCGACTCCCTCTGCCGGCAATCCCTCCGCTACTTTGACTTCTTCACACGCGACTCCGTGCGCATCGCTCATCTCTATCTGCTCAGCGGACGCATCGAGCGTGCCCGCGGCAACTGGCTCGGAGCGGTGGACGCTCTCCTGGATGCCAAGGCATACGGGACATCCATGCCCGACGATGACGAGTTCGCCTACCGGGTACACGAACGCCTCGCATTCCTCTACCGCGAGAACGGACTGCCCGACCGGGAACGGGACTGCCTCCGCGAGGCACTCATCTACGCCCGGCGGTTGGGCAAGGGGGACTATGTTGCCGACGGACTCCGGCGTCTGGCATGTCTCGAAGGCAATGTCCGCACCGTGCAGCCGTCCGTCCGTCAGCTGACGGAAGCGAAAGACTCTGCCTGCGCCAACCGGCAGGAGCAACTGGCAGGACAGCTGCAGCTCCTCTCCGACTACCGACGCTGGCGCAAGGACGCCGACCGTGCCGAGTACAAGGTGGTGTTGCGCGGACGTGCGCTCTACCGCACCCTGGCAGTGATGCTGGCAGTGATGGCGGTACTCCTGACGATTTACTTCTACGACCGCCGTCGCCGTCTGGTGGCAGAAAACCGCCTGCTCGCCGAGCAGACCCGGCGCGAGCAGGAACGGATGGACCGCGAACAGCTCCGGATGGATTACTACCGTCAGCTGAACCAGCTGACGCTGCCCATGGCATACGACAGACTGCGCGAAGGAAAGGTGCGCATGGGGGAGAAGGAGTGGCAGACCATCTATGCGAACACCGACGCTTGCTTCCCGGGCTTCACCGGACGGCTGCGCACGACGTTCCCCTTCCTGAAGGAGGACGACATCCGCCTCTGCTGCCTCGTGAAGATGGAGATGCCGCTCGACCTGACGGCTCTCATCTTCGGCATCGGCAAGGGCAGCGTGTCGCAACGCAAGCAGCGTCTGCGTCAGAAGATGGAGCTGGAAGGCTCGCTCGACGAATACCTGGGTGTGGCGTCCGTGGGCAGGTCCGGCATGCGTCCGGCTTCAGCTGACAGGGAATGAATTGGCGAAATACGACATAAAATGGAACAATAATTTGGTGGTTCACATTTCTTTGCTTATGTTTGCAGCACGAGAACCCCCAAGCCTCTTAACAATGCTCAAATCGGGGGTCGTTTTATTTTTATATCTTTATGTCTATCAATTTCCCTAAACCGTATAACAGCCCGGAAGATTTGGCTGCATTGTTATCCCAAAGAGGTCTCATTTGTTACTTATAATATTAAAGTTTAAATGTTGATAGAAAAATAATTTTTTCCCGCTTTTCCTGCCGTCCGTCCGGAAACAATCCCTACCTTTATCAGCGGTTTAAGTCTTCAAGTCTATGAAACGAACAGTCAGTCTCTTCGGAGTGTGCTGCCTCTTGGCAGCCTGGTCCCTGTCCGCCGTGGCACAGGGCAATCATCGAGCGGCCTTACGCTGGGGCATTACGGCAGGTATCAACGGATTTGATGCCGGCATCCTCGAGCTCTCCCGCGGACGCGGTCTCCACTCTTTCAACTTTGCGGGACGTGTCGAACTCTCCTTTACCGACGCACCAAGCCGGATGTACCTCGATGCCGAGCTGGGACTGTCGGACCTCGCATGGAAGTTCGATGAACCGGGTGGGGAACCCCGCCGCGTCACTTCCCGCAACTATTACCTCCATCTGCCCCTGCACATCGGCTACCATGGGGACATCGAGCGGGTGTGTGCCATCTTCGCCGACTTCGGTCCCTACTTCGCATACGGGCTGTTCGGTGAGAGCGTCTACCGTGCCCCGGCGGAGCATACCCGGATACAATGGAGCTCTTTCGACGAGACGGACCGCTTCGACTGGGGACTGGGTGTGCGCCTGGGGGTCGAGGTACTCGACCACTTCCGCCTCGGTGCCGCCTATGACTATGGGGTGAGGGTGATTACATGCTACTATAGCGAGATGCATAACGGCAACCTGACGCTCTTCGTGGGCTATACCTTCTGACCGTGCGTCGGCGGGCAACTCCCGTCCGGATATAAAAACAAGTTGCAACGGAATGCCTGTGGGACCAGCCTGTGGCATTGCGTTGCAACCTGGTGATTATCTCAGTGAGCGTCGGGCGGTCATTCCACTGCCTCGCCCTTCAGCGTTGCCGATGTGCTCTCGGTGATGCGCACCTGCACGAAGTCGCCGATGCGGTGGTTGCCGCGGTCGAAGACCACGACCTTGTTCTGCTCGGTACGGCCGAAGAGCTGCTCTTTCGAACGCTTCGACACGCCCTCGACCAGCACTTCACAGGTCTGACCGATGCAGCGTCGGTTGCTCTCGGCGGACAGACGGGTCTGCAGGGCGATGATTTCGTTGAGGCGGCGTATCTTCACATCCTCGGGCACGTCGTCGGGCAAGTGCTTGGCGGCATAGGTGCCCGGACGCTCGGAATACTTGAACATGAAGGCGGAGTCATAGGCACACTCCTCCATGAGCGAGAGCGATTCGCGGTGGTCCTCCTCGGTCTCCGAGTGGTAGCCGCAGAAGATATCGGTGCTCAGTCCGCAGTCGGGGATGATGCGGCGGATGGCAGCCACGCGGTCGAGGTACCACTCACGGGTATACTTGCGGTTCATCAGCTTCAGGATGCGGTTGCTGCCGCTCTGTACGGGCAGGTGGATGTGCTTGCAGACGTTGGGCACCTCGGCGATGACGTGCAGTGTCTCGTCGCTCATGTCCTTGGGGTGCGACGTGGTGAAGCGGATGCGCACGCCCGGCGCCGACTCTGCCACCCGGCGGAGCAGCATGGGGAAGGTCACCGTCTCCCCTTCGCGCTCGAAGCGGTAGGAGTTGACGTTCTGTCCCAGCAGCGTGATTTCCTTGTAGCCTTTCGCCGTGAGGTCTGCCACTTCGGCGAGGATGCTCTCCACGTCGCGGCTGCGTTCCCGTCCGCGGGTATAGGGCACGATGCAGTAGTGGCAGAAGTTGTTGCAGCCGCGCATGATGCTGACGAAGCCCGAGATGTGCGTGCCGCAGATGCGCGAGGGAATCACCTCGCGGTAGGTCTCCGTGGTCGAAAGCTCCACGTTGATGGCCTTCTCGCCAGCTTCGGCGGACGCCACGAGGTCAGGCAGCGTCAGGTAGGCATCCGGACCTGCCACGAGGTCCACGTGGTGGTTCTCGATGAGGTTGTCCTTCACCCTTTCCGCCATGCAGCCCAGGACGCCGATGATGAGTCCGTGTTTCTTCTTGCTGCGCAGCGCGTGCAGCGCCTCCAGCCGGTTGATGATTTTCTGCTCCGCATTGTCGCGCACGGAGCATGTGTTGAGGAATACGGCGTCGGCATCTTCCAGCCGGTCGCACACCTGGTAGCCTGCCATTTGCATGACGGATGCCACCACTTCGCTGTCTGCCACGTTCATTTGGCAGCCGTAGGTCTCGATGAACAGGTTCTTGTTCGCAGCAGCGGATTTTAAGTCCGCCCCTTGTTCTTGTGTCATAAGATGGTTGGATTAAAATGTTACGGACGGTCCGTCCCGGCTGTTGCGCCGGGCAGCCATTCCGCCGCAAAGATAGTGACTCTGTGCCAATCTGCCTTCCGATGTGCCGGGTTTCCGGTGGAAATATCCTCGTTTGCTTACGGTTCGGCTGCCAGACGGAGGCGGAAAAGAAGGAATTGACAGCTGCAGAAGCTTCAAAGAAGTTATTTGACACCGCCCGATTATTAATTAACATTAAAAAGGAGCGGATTCCGTGTAGAATGTTTGATGGATTGATGACTATTTCGCACCTTTGGGGAGTGAAAAAACATTAGATTTTTTCATAGTTAAGGTTTAGGTTAAAGATTAAAGGAGCAGGAAACTGTGAAGTTTCCTGCTCTTTGCTTTTCTGACGGTTGCATCGGTGCATCCGCCGTTTTCCCGACGCCTGCGGGCGTCCTCGTCTCTTAAGAAATATCTTGTCATATCCATTCCAACGAACAAACGATGCTCCTTGCTTCACGTGCTTTCCGGCTGTCTGTCGACAGACGGTTTATCAGCGTATCCGCCACGTGCCGGTAGGTCTTCATGTAGACACCCATCTTCTCGCCGAGGTCGAGCATCTGGAAGAGCAGCCCCTCGATTTCCGACTCATGGCCGCGTGCGAGGTCCTTCTGCATGGATGCCGTGGTGTTCGGGTCGAGCTTGTCGATGATGTGCAGGTTGGCAGCCGGCAGGTTGTCGGGCAGGTCGATGCCCAGGCGGCGTCCCGTCTCGGCACTCTCTCCCGTCAGTTGGGCGAAGACCAGGCGCGGCTCTCCCGGATGCTGCAACGCACCCATGGGCACGCCGAAGCAGGCGCCCGTGCAAGCCATGGCGGAGATGAAGGTCCACTTGATGAACGTGTCGCGGTCGATGTTGTCGGACACGTCGACCTTGATGCCGCAGCTGCGCAGCTCGTCGGCAATGTCGTCCAGCAGGGCGGTGTCGGCCGTCTGTCCCGGGCGTACGCCGTAGACGATGCGGAACGTCTTGCCCGTCTGTACCACTACACCCGGACGTTCGACATAGCCCACGATGTAGATGCAGCCGTCGAGCACACAGCTCCCCTTGGGGGCAAGCGAGGCGATGCGTGCGCCTGTCCCGTAGACGTTGAGGATGGGGATGACCACCGTGCGGGGCGTGGCGACGCGCTTCAGCAGGTCTCTGATGGAGTCCATGGAGTAGCCTTTCACGCAGACGAAGACCACGTCGGGCACCTCCCGGTACTCGTCGGCGGTGCATGCCTTCACGGGGATGACACGGTCGCCCTTCAGTCCCGAGCGCAGGTGGAGTCCCTCGCGGCGGATGGTTTTCAGGTGTTCGCCCCGGGCGATGCAGGTCACGTCCTTGCCGCCCAAGGCGAGGAATCCGGCGATGCTTCCTCCCACGCCGCCGGTACCGATAATCAGGTATTTTCTCATATGTTTCACAGGTTTTTATGGAGCCTCGTGCTGCCTTTTCCCGATGGGGAAGGAGTCACGGAGCCGGTTGCCGTTCTGCACGGTCCGGCGGGTCCGTCTTCCCGGAATGGGCAGGCTGAGGCCCGGTGGTTGATTGGTTTTCAATAAGGATTGCGATGCGTCCGGCATACGCCTCCTTGATGCGGCGGACGAAGGCCTCCCATGCCGCCCGTTCGGAGGCAGGATAGACCCCCTTGCGCAGCAGCAGGCGTTGGCGGATGCGGAGGCGTCCGTCCGAGAGGCTTACTACCGATGAGAGTGAGCCGAACGCATGCGACCCGGAGACCTCGGGTGGCAGTGCCTCGCAGCGGCTTCCGGCAGGCAGCACCACGTCCAGCGTGTCGCTGTATGATGCGCTCTCCGTCAGCTCCCAACTCCCGTCGGGCAAGGTCCGTGTCCGGGACAGGCGGTCGGCACGGCGGAAGGGGTTCAGCGTCAGGAACAGCCGGGGCGATACCGGGCGTGCATAGCGTGCCGAGAGGCGGTAGCCGATGGTGAGCGAGGGCAGCGCGCCGTCGTCTTCCGTCCGGCTGACGCTGTCGATGCGCACCAGCGTGCAGGCGAGTCCCTCCGTCAGGCGGTGTGCCAGCTCGGTGGGCTTCAGGTCTTTCAGCGGAAGGGCCTCCTCGTAGAAGCGCAGGCGGTTGTGCAGGCTGACCCGTCCCGATGCCATCCCGTCGCTGCCGACATGGAGGCGGGCACGGACCGACTGTTCCTGTTGCTCCGCGTCGTAGTCGGGCAGACGCACCATCCGTCCGCCTTCCGGTGTGACCAGCAGGGCGTCGTGCCCTGCGATGAGGCGGTGGCGGTAGCCGAAGGGCAGGCGTGCGGCGGTGCACTCCAGCCACAGGGTGTCGGTGGGGCAGGGCACGCCCAGGACCACGTGGTCCATCTGCCCGATGCCGGGATAGTCGTCGATGCGTGCCTTCCGGGTGCTGATGACGGTGTAGACCGACGGGACGCCTGCCTCGGCAAGCAGTGCCTTCAGGTAGTTGGTCAGCGCCTTGCAGTCGCCGAACTTGGTGCGGCAGACCTGCTCTGCGGTCATGGGCTGCCATCCGCCGATGCCGAGCTGGATGCTCACATAGCGGGTGTGCTCCGCCAGGTAGTCATAGAGGGCATGCGCCTTCGCTTCCGGGGTGGAGAGTCCGTCGGTGAGACGGTGCACCGTGGCAGCCTCGTCGGCGGTCAGGCGGTCGCGTCCCTCGGTGAGGCGGTAGAGCCACTGGCCGAAGTGCTTCCAGGTGTCCTGCTGTCCCTCGTAGCCTTCGCAGACGAAGTCGGCGGGTTGCGCCTGCACCGTCGGGGGTTCCCACACGGTGTCTTCCCGGGGGACGGCAGCAGGCAGGTCGTCCGCCTGCCAGCGGTAGGTGCGTGTGCCGGCACCTGCGTCCGCGGTCTCTTCGGGATGGGCGGCAAGGCCCCGGCTGCGGTACAGGAGGCGGACGGAGGCTGGCAGCGTCAGGGTGTATGAGGCGTGCTCCACTGCCTGACGTATGTCGTCCTGCGGACGGAAATCGGGGTAGCGCAGCAGTCCGTTGTCGTAGGTACACGTCCACTCATAGCGGACGGTGAAGGGGAAGGAGCCGCGCGGGCCTTCGTAGTAGTGGAGGCGGTCGTCGGAGGCAAGTCCGTCGTTGAGCGTCGCCTCGCGCAGGTCGGAACGTCGCAGGCGTGCGAGCTGCTTCCCGCCGGCGCCGTGGACGGTGCCCTTGAAGTCCTTCAGGTGGATGAAACGGCTGCTGACGACGGCAAACCGTGCGGCGTCTGCCCCGTAGGGGGAGTGCACGGTGACGCTCCGCACGAAGTGGGCTTCTCCCCGGTGGGCGTCCAGCTGACGGAACTCCACGCGGTAGTCGTGTACGACGGAGGCGGGACTCGGACCATTATATATAGGTGTATCCGTGCGGGGAACCTTCCCGTCCGGGCAGAAGCCGGTGAGGGGTCCGCCGGGGGCGTCGGCTGAGAGCGGAAGGACGCACGGCAGCAGGAGCAGCAGGAGGGCGAGGCGGAGCACCGGGCAGGCAAGGGGACGGGCGGACGGGGCTTGCGGGGTGTGTAGCCGGTGCTTCCGGCAGGAGGGGCGTGCCATGGCTAGCTGTCCCCCCTGGCGGCAGTGTCGCTGACGGAAACCGGGACGCCGTCCTTTCCGCCCGTCCGTTTCAGCGTCAGCAGTGTCTGTGCCGACTCGATGAAGACATCCCACAGCTCGCGCAGCTCTCCGTAGTAGCGGGCGGGGATGATGGATTGGTTCACTTTCAGTTCGAGCATCACCTGCAGTCCGTCGGGGCGGCGGTCGAGGAGACAGCTCACCGACGCCATGCGGTCATGGGTGTGCATCCGCATCGGCTTGGGGAGGCTCTCGGGTTCGTAGCCTTCCGGCAACCGGTAGAAGCCGAAGAAGCGGCGGGTGAACTTCGCGGGGAACTCCACGGGGAAGGTGCGCTTCTCTGCCAGGAAGGGGTTCGCAGGCAGCTGGTCGAGCAGGAAGGGGTACAGGTAGATGATGCCGCCGCCTGCCCGAAGGTCCTTGCTGACGTCCATCTGCTCGCGGTAGGCGTCCGTGACGGACTCCTTGTAGGTGTGGAACGTCAGTCCGTAGCGTTCCGCCTCCTTCTTCACGTGCTCCACGGAGTCCGGTTCGGTGGTGCGGCGGTGCAGGGCGTCGAGTGTCTCCAGCCCGGTGTAGGAGGTCGAGAGCTTGCCCGTCAGCGTACCGTCGTCGGTGATGCTGCCCTCGAACATGAGGGCGGTGGTGTGTGTGCCGATGTTCGCCAGGCTGATGAACCGCTGACCGTCGAGGGGTGTGTAGCAGATGCCCAGGTTCACCATCAGGTGTCCCGGGAGGAGGTTCAGCATGGGCCACTCCAGGGAGCAGTCGGTGCAGTAGACCGCTCCCTGCTCGTCGAGCAGTCCCACGACGAAGGTCGTCAGCCGGGAGAGGGAAGGTTCGCTTCCGGTGAGGTCGCCCGCACGCTTGTCCCTCACGAGGATGGGGGTGCAGCGGATGCCGGCGTCGCGGAGCATGGCGAGGTAGATGAAGTTGAGGGCGGCGTTGTTGCCCTGCTGCCTGTCGAGGCACTTGCGCGGGCTGTCGTCGGTGGCGATGCTGTAGTGCCCGTCCCAGTGGATGTGCTCATGGAGCAGCCGGTGCAGGCGGAGCGCCTTCTCCGTGGCAGGCATGTCGGCAGGCAGGGCAAGTGCAGCCTGCTCGTCGCGCAGGGGGTTGCGCATGTTCACGTAGTTCCCGAAGCCGGAGAAGTCCTTCAGCTCGGCGCAGACACCCTCCCAGCTGGAACCCTGGAATGCCGATAGGCCCAGCCGCGGGTCCAGTCCCCGGATTTCGAAGGAGACGGTGCCGCGGTAGTTCTCGGCACACCAGACCAGGGGCTCGTCCTTCAGGGGCGGGACGTCGGTGCTGGTGAACGTGTAGCGGTTGTTCTGCATCTGGCTCAGGTGGCCGTCATACGCCTGCATGATGAATTCGCTGTTGATTCTCTTGTGGTCGCGCTGCATGGGGATGCTGCCCTTGCCGGTGATGTTGAACTGGAAGACCTCGGGGATGTCGACCTGGTAACGTGCGAAGCAGACGGGGATATCCTCCTGCACCTGCCAGTCTTCCAGGTGGATGGGGTTGTTCGACGTGCGCCGGTACTTGTACTCGATGATGGTGCCGGGCTTGACGTCCGGGATGGAGAAGCGGTAGCGGCGGTAGTTCCCGGTGACCTGTTCCTCGAAGATGTACTTCCGGTCAAGGGGTGCCTCGACCACCTTCCCGTCGATGAGGTTGTATGCCGACGCGCCGATGGCGGATATCTGTTCCTGGGTGGCGCCCATGCGTTCGCCGCAGTAGTAGAGTATGTCTACGTCGGCATACCTGGTCCCTTCGGGGCGCAGTACCTGAAGGCGGAACTTGAACTCGGACTCCACACGGATTCTTCCGTCGTTTTCCTGACGGTAGTAGGTGTACCCCTCCTTGTTCAGGAACACGGCGTCGGTGGTGCTGTCCGTCGGATGATAGAGGGAGAACTCCTTCTTTCCCACCTTCCCGTACTTCATCTCCTTGTGCTGTGCAAACAGGCTCCCTCCGCAGAGGAAGAGGAGGAGGCTTGCCAGTATGCAGACTCTTGGTGCTTTCATGATTTTCTCTCCGGTTTAGGATTTCGTACTGTTTCGTGCTGACAAAGCTAACGTATTCATTTAAGTTTTCCTAACTCCGGATGAGAAAAAAGGAGAATCGGGATGCAATTGCTCCCTGTTGTTCCCTGCGCATCGCCTTGCTGACGTCTTGCGCATCTCCCTACCGGCGTCTTGCGCATCTCCTTCTGCCGGGAAGCTCATCTCACCGGTACCGTCTTGCTCAGGACGAAACAGGGAGATGCGCAAGGCGAAAACGGGGCTTGCGCGAAGAGGGACAGCACGTTACGCAAAAGGCAGGCGAGGAGATGCGCAAAAGGGTGGTGCCGTCAAGCGCATGCGCACAAAAAAAACGCCCGATGCTGTCAGTCAGCATCGGGCGTTTCCCGTCAGGCAGGAGGGTTAAATACCTTCATCCGTATCACCTTCTTTGCCGGACTCTTCCGGCGTCTCTTTCTCTCCCTCCTCGGCAATGTTGTTGCCTTGCAGCACCTTGTCGAGCCAGACGAAATCGGCTTTCTGGAGGGCGATTTTCAGCTCGTTCCCGGGTTGGAACTTGATGTTCACGCGCTTGATGTTGCGCGCGGTCAGCTCTTTCTTTTCACCGGAACCGGCGGTCGACAACGTGATGTTGAAGGTGCCCCAATCGCCCAGGCGGACGCTCTTCCCGTCGAGGAGCAGGCGCAGCATTACCTTGCGCAGCTGACGGAGTGCCATGGCGGCTTCCATCGGGTTGAGGGTGACCTCGTCGGCAATCAGCTGTGCCACCTCATCTTCGGTCACCATCTTGGTGGTGGACTGTATGGGATACCACTTCCGTGTTCCCTTGACGTCCTTGGGATTCACTCGTTGAATAGCTCTTACTAGAATACTCATAATGCGTTACGTTTTGATAGTTAGACATGCGTCCGGCTTCCGTTGTGCCCGGCTTGTCGGCGGGCAGGTCCGGGGGCCTGTCTGCGGTGGATGTTGTGACGGGGCGGCGCGTTGCAGGGACCCGGGTTTGCCTGTCGGCTTGCCACCGGTCTGCGGCGACCGGAGCTTGCGGAAGCTCGAACAGGGATTTGTCTCTTCCGTTTCCCGGAAGGGATGCACGAAGATAGGTGTTTTCCGGATTGAAAAATCGGGTGTAAAATGTTTAACTAAAGTTAGAAAATCAGGACCTTGAAAAACAGGCAACTACTTGCGTTCATGTGTGAACGCAAAATGGTGTTTTTGATTCTAGGTTTTCAGCAACAGGGAGATACGTGGTCGTCATGAGGGGCGGGGTGTTCCTCCTGCAGGCTCCGGCAGAACGCGCGGAAGGCTTCCCGGAGTGCTGCGGCGTCGGTGGGTGGATAGAGGAAATGGGTGGTCTGGGGGAGGACGAGCGTCCGCAGGAACTCAGGGGCGACACGGCGGCGGAAACAGCGGAGGCTGCGGCGGGCATCGACCAGCTCGTCGCGTGCTCCCTGAACGGCAAGGAGGGGGACACGGACGGAAGGCAGCTCCCGGCGTACGTCTGCCATCAGGGTGAAGAGGTCGCGCAGGCGGGGCAGCCAGCGGACGTAGCCGGGGGTGGGACCCGGGGCGACATTGAGGGCATGAAGGATGGCAAGCCGCTCGTCGCTGGCGTCCGCCCGTCCGTAACGCACACCGAGGAGGTCGCGGACAGCGCGTGGCGACACCCACACGTGGAGCGGACAGCCGACGCAGACAATGCCTGCGATGCCGTCGGGACGGCGCGTCCACGTCCGCAGGGCAAGCAGCCCGCCCATGGAGTGCCCCACGAGGATGAGGCGGGGGTAGCGGAGGCGGTACTCGTCCGTCAGTGAATGGACGAAGGCTTCCCACTCTTCCCGCCCCGAGCGGGCGAACGTCCCGGCACTGCCGCCATGCCCCGGGAGGACGGTTGCCGCGGCGTCGAAGCCCAGGTCGTTTGCCCAGGCTGCCGGACGGCGGAACTGGTCGGGTCCCTCCGTGATGCCGTGGAGGAAGAGCACGGCCGTGTCACTCCGTCGGTCTGTACACGGAAGGACGAAGGGCTGCTGGGGGATGAACTTCATGGTTTCCTGTTTTCCGAGATGAACAACAGCTTGTCGCCGGCGTGCAGCTCCATCTGTCCGTTGGGGATGAGGAACTCGTCGCCGCGCTTGACGAGCATGACGAGGGTGCCGCGGGGGATGTTCATGTCCGCCAGGCGGTTTCCCCGGGCGAGCATGTCGGGGGTGAGCGTGAGGTCGCGCAGCTGGGTGTCAATCTCCTCGGGCAGCTCGACGCCGAACTCGTTGCCCTCCTTCTCTTCGGGGAGGTCGAGGTGGAGCAGGCGGGCGGCGCGTGCGATGGTCATGCCCTGTACGACGAGGGAGACGAGGGTGATGAAGAAGACGATGTTGAAGAGCTGTTGCGAGCCTTCGACGCGGGCGATGACGGGGTAGGTGGCGAAGATGATGGGGACGGCTCCGCGCAGCCCTACCCAGGAGACGAACCACTTGGCGCGCGCGGGCAGCCGGCGGAAGGGCAGGAGGCAGAGGAAGACACTGACGGGACGTGCCACGACAATCATGAACACGCCGATGAGCAGTGCCACGGCAGCCACGTCGACCATCTCCAGCGGGTTGACGAGCAGTCCGAGGGCGAGGAACATGATAATCTGGAAGAGCCACGTCAGTCCGTTCATGAAGGTGTTGATCTCCTTACGGTTTGCCAGGCGTGCGTTGCCGACGGTCACGCCGGTGATGTAGACGGCGAGGTAGCCGTTGCCGTGGAGCAGGTCGGTGATGGTGAAGGTGAAGAAGACGAGGCTGAGCAGGAGGATGGGGTAGAGGGACCCGTTGGAGAGGCTGATGCGGTTGATGATCCACACGGCGAAGCGTCCGAGTGCAAAGCCGATGATGGCGCCGAAGAAGAACTGGATGGCAAGGTCCTTGAGGATGACCGCCCAGCTCATGCCGTCGGAGGTGATGACCTGGATGAGGACGATGGTGAGCATGTATGCCATGGGGTCGTTGCTTCCGCTTTCCAGCTCGAGCATGGGGCGCAGGTTGTGCTTGAGGTTCATGCGCTGCGAGCGCAGGAGGTTGAACACCGACGCGGAGTCGGTCGACGACATGGTGGCGGCAAGCAGGAGGGAGGTGGTCAGCGGAAGGGAGATGTTGGTGCTGTCCCACCCGGAGATGTAGCAGATGAAAAGTCCTGTGAGGAGGGTGGTGACGAGCACGCCGACGGTGGAGAGCAGAATGCCCTGGGCGAGCACGGGGCGTATCTCGGTGAACTTGGTATCCATACCTCCGGTGAAGAGGATGATGCTGAGCGCCATCATGCCGATGAACTGTGCGTCTGTGGCGCTGTGGAACTGGAGCCCGAGCCCGTCGCTCCCGAAGAGCATGCCGACGAGCAGGAAGAGGAGCAGCGTGGGTATGCCGAAGCGATAGCCCGTCTTGCTGATGAGTATGCTGCAGAAGATAAGCACGGAGCCGAGCAGCAGGATGTTTTCTGCGGTGAATATCATAGGCGGGAGTGGTTTGTGGGCGTAAAGATAGGAAAAAACGGGGGAATGTGAGGAAGGGGGGAGTGGGTAATTGCTCCCTTGCCGGAAGCAATCATGCCACGTCCCCCCTTTTCTATGGACTTACCGTAGACGGTGTGTGTGCCTTAGTCTACATCCAGTGTCTCTTCGTCCTGCCAGTCGATGGTGCCCGGACGGGTGTTCTGGTCTGTCCATCCCTTGGTTTGTCCCAGCCAGGGATTGTTGTCGAGCACGGTCTTTGAGAGCCCGTTGATGTAATAGTTGGCTTGCCAATGAATGTGTGCTGCCTTGTTGTTGGCATCTTTGTCTGCCGGGCTGGTGGGGTCGCCGAACTCAAAGTGCGCCTCGTAGAAGTCTGCCAACCGGGAGAGCTGCATCCGGAAGTCGGGGCTGTCCGGGTCGGCGTAAATCCCTTTGCGCTCTTCCTCCAGCGCATCCGCATCTCCATAGGCATAAGAGCCCGCTTTCAGGTCGAGATACTTGGATGTGCGGTCGCAGCCGTTCAGGGGTTCTACTCCCAGGGCCTGGCAGGTGTTCACGTCGCTCAGCTTCAGCTCGCTGCCTTGCCCTCCGTCATACAGCAGCCACCGCCAGATGTCCCAGAAGCGTTTGCCTTCATAGGCGAGCTCGATGCGCCGTTCGTAGAGGCATGACTCCAGGGCGGAATGGCGGTCCTTGACCGTCTCGTCCAGTCCGTAGCAGGAGCTTCCCTCGGGGATGCCTACCCGCCTGCGCAGGATGGCTATCGTCTCCTTGCACTTCTGCAGGTCGCCTGTCGCCGCATAGCACTCGGCGAGGTTCAGGACGAGCTCCGCATACCGGTATTCATAGAGGTCGATGCCCGATGCCTCGTAGGAGCCGTCGCTGGGAGTCCGGATGCTGCTCATCTTGCGCACGAACGCCGGACTTGCCACCTGGTTCCCGTCGCTGTAGGCGAAGCTGTTGGTCTTGGCATCCTGCGTGCGCCAGCGATAGTTCCATGCCACGTGCTCCTTGTTCTCGGCATATCCCCATTTCATTCCCGAAAAGGCGAAGGTCTGGTAGAAGCGCGGGTCCCTGTTCTCCACGAAGCGCAGGTTGCCGTTCGCAATCCGGTCCTTTGCCTTCGGACGTGTGCCATCCGCCATGGGAAACTCGTCAATCAGCTCCATGGGGACGGCCTTGCCTCCGCCTCCCTGTTGCGAGGTCAGGCGGACGCGGCTCTCCCACCGGTTGGTCTCGGCTCCGTCAGCACTGAAGTCGGTGGTCAGGAGCTTGACGAAGATGGCTTCTTTCCGGGCATTGGCGTTGACCAGGTTGTCGTCATTGCCCAAGACGCTGCCCCATTCCGTGGCAGTGGCGACTCCGCCTTCCCCTGCTTCCGCGAGGGCGTCTTGGGCGGCTGCCAACGCCTTTTTCCATCGCGTGTCGGTGGGGTCGTCCCAGTGCTTGTTGAAGATGGGGCTGGCATAGAACAGCAGCACCCGGCTCTTGTATGCCAAGGCGGTGAGTCGCGTGGGGCGTCCGGCATCGTTCCCGTTCCAAGATGCAGGCAGATAGCCGGCAGCCTCGTTGAGGTCCTTCACGATTTGTGAGACGCATCGGGTCACCGAGGAGCGCGGAAGTCCGTTGTCCGTAGCCTCGGCATTGATGACCTCGGTGACAATGGGCACGGGTCCATAGATGCGTACCAGGTCGAACAGCTGGACGGCTCTCAGGAACAGGGCTTGTCCTTTGGCCCTTTGCTTGGTTTCCCTGGACACGGTGGCGTTGTCGATGTCGCGGAGCAGGATGTTGCAGTTACGGATGCGTGTGTAGGCGTTGTTCTTGACGCTGCTGCCCAGGCGGTCGCCAAAATATCCGCTGAGCATGGGGTCTTCGTATTTGCCGGAGCTGACCTCCCACGACTTGATGTCGTCGATGGTGCCGTATGAGCTGTTGGGGTCTATCTTGGTCCCGGTGCGGATGCCCCATTCCTCGTCGGTCATATAGGTCCAGTCCGTGCTGCCCCAGGAGCCGACAAGCTCCTGGACCGGTGAATTGTAGGTGTTGTAGTAATTGGAATACAAACCTGCCAGGTACCAGGTCACCTTCGTCTCGGAGTTGAAGTCATCGTAGGCTCCGTAGTTGTTCATGTCAAGAAATGAGTCGCTGCATGCAGAGAGGGACAGTCCGATGGCGACTGCACCCACATATACTAGTTTTCTTTTCTTCATAGGTCTTCGAATTTAGAATGTTACATTGACTCCTAGTGACCAGGTGCGCAGGGTCGGATACTCGACCGTAGACAGGTCGTACATGTTGCGGTAGTGGTCGGGATAGGGGTTATAGAGGTCCCAGAGGTTGTTTCCGGTCAGGTTCAGACGGACGGACGACATTTTCAGCGGTTCGGTCCATGCCCGTGGCAGCGTATAGGCCAGGGAGATGTTTCTCACGTAGCAGCGGAACGTGCTGATTTGCCAGAAGTCGGACGGCGAGATGACGGAGCCGTTGATGAGGTTCTCGGTTCCGATGTTGGGATATTTGCCGTCCGGGTTGTTCCTTTCGTCATACATGTCTTTCCAGAATGAGTCCGGAGCGTAAAGCATCTCCGTGTTGCCGCTTCTCATGCTGAACACGTCCGTCAGTCGGTTCCCTCCCCACGAGATGCCCAGGTTGGCACGGACGGTAAGTCCCTTCCATCCGGCACCCAGCCGCAGGCTGCTGTTGTGCACCTTGCTGTTTTTTGCCAGGCGTACGTAGTCCTGTTCTTTTTGGATTTTACCGTTGGGGCCCTGTTGGACGCCGTTCATCATTTCCCCGCCACGGTCCTGGTAGGCCAGCATGCCCAGTTTCATGCCGTCCTTGCTGGTCACGTTGAAGTATTGCGGATTGCCGTCTGCGGCATGCGACTCCAGGTAGGACCAATAGTTGTCTATGTCGTCCTGCGTACGGAGGACGCCGTCGCCACCCGAGGTGCGTTTCCAGACTTTGAATCCCCACACCGGCAAGTAGGTCGACATGCCTTCCTCCCATGCCGTGGAAGAAGGATATTGGTTGTAACGCAAGTCGGGCACCCACCGGCGCACCTTGCTCCCGTTGAGGGCGAAGTCGGTGCCGATGCTGTAGTTCACTTCTCCTATCCGGTCCCGCCATTCCAGGGTGATTTCTCCACCATAGGTGTCCACGCGTCCGAAGTTCTCCTCGGCATAAGAGCCGCCTGCATAGATGGGGATGCCGGGCTGGCTGGCCATGAACTGGTTGAGGATGTCGTCATTGATGTCATAGTACACATCCAGCGTGGCGCTCAGCCGTCCGTCCAGGAAGCGCATGTCGAATCCCAGGTTGAACTTGTCGGAAGTGTCCCATTTCATGTTCCGGTTGGGAGAGTTCTGGGGCGTGAGGCTGGTGGAGGGCAGACCTCCGTTGGGACCGAACTGCATGCCCTTCAAGTCCATGCGGTACTGTTCCTTCCATTTCCACATCTTGATGTTGTCCCGTCCTGTCCGTCCCCACGAGGCACGTACCTTCAGGTATTCAAACCAGGGCAGATGCTCCTTCCAGAACCCTTCCTCGGAGATAACCCATCCGGCAGAGACTCCGGGGAAGAAGCCCCAGTAGTTCTCGGGTGCAAACTTGGTCGATGCGTCGGAACGGAACAGGAACTGGAGCATGTACCGGTCATCGTAGCTGTAGTTGATGCGTCCCAGGTAAGACAGTGAGCCGGATTCCCCTTTGGTCGTCACACTGACGTCATTCCGCAGGGCAGGGTCTCCGTCCTTGTTGGTGACGGAAGGGCCTCCCACGCCGAGGAAGGTGTCGGATATGTCTTCAGCCAGTTTGTCATAGACCAGCTTGCGGGAGCTGTTTTCCGCTTCATACCGCTCGATGGAGAACATGGCCCCGATGGTGTGTTTCCCGAATGTGCGGTCATAGTTCACATAGACGTTCATCTGACGGCTTTGTGCTTCGTTGTCAGCAAAGGCCAGCTGGCTCTCTTGCGTGAAGGTCGTGGGCGTGAATGCCGTCTCGGGCATCGTGTACACCAGGTGGCGTCCGTCGCCTTGCCTGGTGCTCAAATAGGCCAACTTGTAAGGGAAGCTCGCCTGTTCGCTGACGTCATTGGAGTGGGAGGCGGAGTAAGTGGCGCGCAGGGTCAGTCCCTTGATGAACGGAACTTCATAAGTCAACGAGATGTCGGCGCTCCAGCTGTTGGACTTGTTGGTGCTGTATGAGCCGCTGTCGATCATGGAGAAGTAGTTCCATGAGGAAATGCTCTTCCGGTCGAACCTGGGATTATTGAAGATGTTGGCGATAGGGCTGAGCCAGTGCTCTTCCGTGTTGCCATCTTCGTCCGTGAGGCTGATGCTCCACGGCATGATGTCAGGGATGTGGTGCAGCACATTGTAGTCCGACTTGCTGGACAGCGAAGCACCGCCGTAGGCATTGAACCGCGCCCCTTTCGTGTAAATCTGGTTGGTCTTTCCCTCATTGCCGGCAATGGTGGCTGCCAGCTTGATGTCATTCGTCAGCTTGATGTCGACACCTGCGCGATAGGTGTAGCGTTGGTAGTCCTGACTGCCCAGGTTTGCCCCCTGGTCGAGGTAAGTGGCTCCTGCATAATAGGTGGCGCGGTCGTTGCCGCCGCTGACGTTCAGCGTGTGGGTCTGCTGGAAAGCTGCCTTCCAGTCCGCCTTCTCCAGCCAGTCGTAGTGCAGGTTGTCCATCTCGGCTATTTCCACGTCGCTGTACAGGTTGTCCAGGTCTTCATAGCTGCTGGCCTTGCCTGACCCGATGGCAAAGGCATTGGCCCAACGTCCGTAGTCCGAGCCTCGCAGCACCTTGGAGTGCCCGACGGCATCATTCAGGGCAAATTTACCGGAATAGCTGATGCGGGGCACGCCGGACTTGCCTCGTTTGGTCGTGACCAGGATGGCGCCATTGGCAGCGCGTGAGCCGTAAATGGCAGCACTCGCGTCGCGCAGCACTGTGATGCTCTCTACTTCGGATGGGTCCAGCATGTTGAACTGCTCCATGCTGGGCTGTCCGTTGGTTCCCAGCTGGATGACATCATCGATAATGATGAGCGGTGTGGAGTTCCCACCATCCTTTGATATACCGGTGAAGGTGCGGTTCTGCCGGATGTAGACGTCATTGGCATTGGTTCCCGGACGGCTTGAGCCCAGGTCCACAGACAGTCCGTTGATTTGTCCTTGCAAGGCTTCAGCCAGGTTGGTTACAGGGAGGTCTTCCAGCTCTTTGGCGGAGATGGTTGCGACAGAACCGGTCACATTCTTCAGCTTTTGCGTGCCGTAGCCTATTTTGACGACTTCGTCCAGCTGGTGCGCATCTTCCTGCAGGACGATTTGCAGGACGTTTCCTTCTGGTTTGAGTGTCTGGCTGATGTAACCGATATAGGTGATGGTTATTTTTTTGCCTTCAGGCACGTTCAGGCTGAATTTGCCGTCCAGGTCGGAGATGGCTCCACTCTGTGTGTCCTGTATCTTGATGCTGGCACCGATTACGGGTTCGCCGTTTTCATCGAGGATGGTACCAGTGACTTTCCGTTGTTGGGCGTGAACAGAAACAGCCAGTGCCGTGCAGAACAGCAACAAGCCGGTTCTTTTCCCGAATGAAGGTTTGGTAAACTTCATATTATATACGATTTGTTGGTTTATGAAATGAGAATAGTCCGCTTTACAAGACTCTCCATTTGCTGTCTCCGGTAGAGGAGCAGCCGGGGAAGGTGTTGTTCAGCTTGAAGTTGCTGTCGGCAGGAGCCTGGAACAGGGTGTTTGTATCCATGTTGGCTCCGCTCAGCCCGAGATTTCCTTTGGTCGACACCTGGTCACTGGTCTTGTAGCTGTTTATCGGGCTGAAGGGGTGGTTCCCCGTATAGTCGTCTTGTGCCCCTGAACCGATTTGGTTGAACAGCGGTTGTTTGCCATTGAGCTTCATGGAGGCGCCAAATACGCAGTTCTCGATTTGTACCGGAATGTTATAGGCTACTCTGAAAAGGAACGAGCCGTCGGCGGGTGTGTAACAGAATGTGCAGTTGGTCAGGGAGACTCCCTCTGTACTGCTTTCCGCATTGCGCAGGTCTGCAATGCCGCAACTGTTGGTGACCGTACAATCGTCCATGGACACTGAAGTCACTACGCCGCGTTTGCCGTCGGTTGACACGATTCCCTGGTTCCCTATCGCATTCAAGGAACACCCCTTGAAGGTGATTGTACCAAAATTGCCGGCATGCGCCTTTGAACGGACAACCGCACGGAAGTTCTCGATATGACACTCCGTGAACAGGATGGAGTTGACCTGATAGCTGGACGCTTCCGGACAAATCACCTGCTTGCCGCTCATACCGGTATCGGTGACCTTGTCGAGGGCTTTTGAAGCCTGCAGATTCATGCGCTTGAAGCTGATTCGGTCCACATTCATGCCTTCGGCTACGCGGAATGCATTGTCAAAACGGAATGTTGCGTATTCGCCTAATGTTTGCGGGGTAATGAAATGGACGGACCGGGTCAGCTCTACGACCGTGCCCCGGTTGACAACATAGCTTTTCCCTTCCGGAAGTATGAATGTACTTCCTTCCGGAAGTTCTGCCCAATTCACACTCGTGTTGAAATAGTCTTCGTCATAGGGCACTTCGCGCAGGTCTATCAGGTTGGAACCGTATTCAGCCCTTAAATCTTCGGCTTCTGTCGTGGTAAGCAACACGCGTCCACGATAGTTGTCCAGACTGACGTCTCCGGCATAGGCGGCGATTTTGTAAGTGGTGGCAGGGGATAATCCGGAAAGTATCTTCTGACCGGAGGCATATTCGTCGTCCGTGACTTGAAAGGTCAAAGGCTTGTCTGTCTCATTCCCTAGGCTGTCAATGGCGACAGCAGAGAGTGTGCTGATGGAAAACCGGTCACTGGGTGTCCAGGACACGAGCGCCTGTGTGTCGATGCTTCGCGTGGAACCAAAGATGGATGGATAGATGAGGGTGATCGGGTCGGTCTCCCAATAGGCTGATTCTACATTGTTGTTGAGGCTCTTCACTTTTACCTGATAACTTTCATCCCAGTCGAGGTCCAGGGCCAGTGCGGTATCACTCGTTGTGAAGCTTTGGTATAATTCGTTTGCCCCGTCGGTCACTCTGTAGATGTCTACCTGATACTGGGTGGCTCCTTGGACGGCTTTCCATGAAAGCTTCACATGGTTCATCTCCGTGACCATCGTCGTGACGGGACGAAGCAGTACAGTGGGTGTTGCTTCGTTGTCGGAGCAGCCGACGACGGCCGTCAATCCGGTGCTTAGCAATACTCCAAGCACCATTTGTTTGGCAGTTCTCATAGTGTTAGAAAAATTAATACTGTAACGTTTTGTTAGAATTCTCCTTCAAGATGCGTCTCAAAAGTAGGCTTAAAATGCCCCAGGGAAGGGTAATTTTGAGCCTTATTAGTGTACAAATGTTGCAGAAAGGCGCTTCATGCAGCCCTTAGCGTACAAATTGGTTGCGTGGAAGATGGATATTAAGCCGGCACGAGTTTTAACAGGAAGTAAATACTCGTGCCGGCATCGTTGTCTTTCTATCGAAAAAGATTAACAGTTACTATCTGTTGAAGCGGTGTTCCAGATGTTCACCCACGAGCGAGTTCAGGTAAACCTCCAAGGCTGTATATCCGGTTTTCGTCAGGGTATTCCGGTCGTCGGGATTGGACGGGTCGAGACCAACCTTTTTCTCCCAGTCGTCATCCATGCCGTCTTTATCATTGTCTTTTATGGGTTTTCCAGCAGCGTACGAAGGCAATCCTCCCGCGTCTTCCGGGGTGTTGATGATGCCATTGTCTCCATAAGTGGAGATTCCCTTTGTGACCTCCTTGATAATGCGTGTGTCAATCTTATCGCGCGGGAAGGCTCCAGCCCCGGCTAATACACTTTCATAAGCCTGCTCGGCAGTCTCATACTTCCCATTCAGGGTATAAGTTTGCCAGTCAAACCAATAAGCCTGTCTGTTCTCTTGTCCGGTGGGCTGGATAAAGCTCTGCTGCAGTGTCTCGTCCAGGGTGTACAGATAGTCGCTCTCAGCATATACGCCTTTTGCATTGTCGTTCGTCACTTCGGGATTGCCTTCCATGATGTTGCCGTTGAAGTACCATTTCGTAGCTCCGCGTGCAGGGGCTGTTTGGGGTTCACGGGCTCCACTCTGCCGGAAGAATTTCAAGTCGCTGACAGAAGCTTTGGTCCGTGGTCCCGGCTTGTAGTAGTTGTTCACGAAGTTGCCTTGATACCCATAATAGGCGGGGTCTTGTGATTCATTCTCTGCGCCGTAAGTTGCCATCTTGCTGCCCCAGTTGTAGTTTACATTGTTTATATACTCCAGGTACACGACGAGGTCCTGTCCGGGGTCTTTGCCCCGTGCTCCATTTAATAAAGGTGTACGGCTGTTGTTGTTGGCGAACAGGTTGTGGTGATAGGTGGCTGAGGTACCTCCAAAGACACCTCCATATCCGCGTTTCCCTTTGACATGGGTAGACTGGTACAGTCCTTCGGCAAAAATGCAGTATTGTACAGTGGAGAAGTGCGTGTCGATAAAGTCGGCGTTCTCTTCTACTGCCCAGCAGAATGAACAGTGGTCTACGATGAAGTTGTCGGCGTTTTCGATTCGCAGGGGAGCTATTTTCCCTGTGATGGGAGTCTCGTCGGCTTTTTTATCACCGCCCCGGAAGTGCAGGTGCCGGATGATGAAGTTCCTGGAGCCTCCGAGATTCAACTCGTTCTTGGTGATACAGATGCCGTCTCCCGGTGCAGTTTGTCCGGCGATGGTGAAGTTCTCTGCCTTGCAACGCAGGTCGGACTTCAGCTCAATCGTTCCTCCTACGCTGAATACGACTGTGAAATCTTTCGGGTATTGTTTGAGTGCCCAGCGCAACGAGCCTTCACCATCATCATTGGTATTCGTGACGATGACGACTTGTCCTCCCCGGCCTCCGGTTGCGTTTTTGCCAAACCCTTCGGCAGTAGGGAAGGCTTTCAGTTCTTCAACTTTCTTATATTCTCCGTCGGACTCATAGAATGCGTCGTTCCCGTCAGGGTCAATGCAAGCACCCAAAAGCAGTGTAAGGCTGCCTAATGCAGCCAATTGCATCATTCTTTTCATGTTAATCAAATTTAGTCGATCATGTTTTATTTGGGATAGGGGTATGAAGGAAACGCTGACACCCTGTGGTATCATGCAACGGTGCATCATGATAAAGTGGTAGCGCCCCTCCGTACGCATCTTGAAGGATGGTGCAAAGAAATAGAAAAAAAATGGGACTTCCTAATGTTTCTTATCCTTTTTATAAGGAATCTGCCTGCCGCCAAAAATCGGCAAGCCCCTGCGTCTCGTGGAGAGAGGCAGGGGCTTGAAGTTCGTTTGCGCCGTAAGCAATGCGGGATTACTTACGCAAGTTCAGAGCTTTCAGGATGGCGCGGTAACGCTCGATGTCGCGATCCTTGAGGTAGTTCAACAATGCGCGGCGTTTGCCGACGAGAGTAGTCAAAGCTCTTTCTGTGCTATGATCTTTACGGTTGCGCTTCATGTGCTCCGTCAAGTGGGAAATACGGTATGAGAACAATGCTATCTGCGCTTCAGGTGAGCCAGTATCAGTGTTAGACTTTCCGTATTGTCCAAAGATCTCTTGTTTCTTTGCAGCGTCTAAGTACATAATGAGTTAGTTTAAAATTGATTTGCGGGCGCAAAGATAGACAATATTCCTCAATGCGCAATGCCTATTCAAAGATTTTCTTGTAACTTTGCGCCCGAAAATTTAAGGTAATAGTATGCAGAATATAAGAAACATCGCAATCATTGCGCACGTCGACCACGGGAAGACGACGCTCGTCGACAAGATGATGTTGGCGGGGCACCTCTTCCGCAATGATCAGACAAACGGCGTGCTTGTATTGGATAACAACGACTTGGAACGCGAACGAGGGATAACGATTCTTTCGAAGAATGTATCAATCAACTACAAAGATACCAAAATCAACATCATCGACACTCCGGGACACGCCGACTTCGGCGGAGAGGTGGAGCGTGTGCTCAACATGGCGGACGGCTGCATCCTGCTCGTCGACGCCTTCGAGGGACCCATGCCGCAGACCCGGTTCGTCCTCCAGAAGGCACTGCAAATCGGACTGAAGCCCATCGTTGTGGTGAACAAGGTCGACAAGCCCAACTGCCGCCCCGAGGAGGTCTATGAGATGGTGTTCGACCTCATGTTCTCACTCAATGCCACCGAGGACCAGCTCGACTTCCCCGTCCTCTACGGTTCGGCAAAGAACAACTGGATGGGCGAGGACTGGCGCAAGCCTACCGACAGCATCACCCCGCTGCTCGACGCCATCATCAAGTACATCCCTGCCCCCAAACAGCTGGAGGGCACTCCCCAGATGCTCATCACTTCACTCGACTTCTCATCCTATACCGGACGTATCGCCGTGGGCCGCGTGCACCGCGGGACGCTCACCGAGGGCATGAACATCACCCTGGCACGCCGTGACGGGACGCTCGTGAAGTCGAAAATCAAGGAACTGCATACCTTCGAGGGACTCGGACGCAAGAAAGTCCAGTCCGTCTCTTCGGGCGACATCTGCGCCGTCGTCGGTCTGGAAGGATTCGAAATCGGCGACACCATCTGCGACTTCGACAACCCGGAACCGCTGCCGCCCATTGCCATCGACGAGCCGACCATGAGCATGCTCTTCACCATCAACGACTCGCCTTTCTTCGGACGGGAAGGCAAGTTCGTCACTTCACGCCACATCCAGGACCGCCTCACCCGCGAGCTCGACAAGAACCTTGCCCTCCGCGTCCGCAAGACCGAGAACGAGGACGGCAAGTGGATTGTCTCCGGACGAGGCGTGCTGCACCTCTCCGTCCTCATCGAGACCATGCGCCGCGAAGGCTATGAGCTTCAGGTGGGACAGCCGCAGGTCATCTACAAGGAGATTGACGGCAAGAAGTGTGAGCCCATCGAGGAGCTGACCATCAACGTCCCCGAGGAATACTCCAGCAAGATGATTGATATGGTCACCCGACGCAAGGGCGAGCTGACGTCGATGCAGACCATCGGCGACCGGGTCGACATCGAGTTCGACATCCCCTCGCGCGGCATCATCGGACTGCGTACGAACGTCCTCACGGCATCTGCCGGCGAAGCCATCATGGCGCACCGCTTCAAGGAGTACCAACCCTACAAGGGCGACATCGAACGCCGCACCAACGGTTCCATGATTGCCATGGAGACGGGTACTGCCTTCGCCTACGCCATCGACAAGCTCCAGGACCGCGGACGCTTCTTCATCTATCCGCAGGAGGAGGTCTATGCCGGACAGGTCGTGGGCGAGCACGTGCATGAGAACGACCTCGTCATCAACGTCACCAAGTCGAAGAAGCTCACCAACATGCGTGCGTCGGGCTCTGACGACAAGGCGCGCATCATCCCGCCCGTCATCTTCTCGCTCGAGGAGGCCCTCGAATACATCAAGGAGGACGAGTACGTGGAGGTGACGCCCAAGAGCATGCGCATGCGCAAGGTCATCCTCGACGAGACCGAGCGCAAGCGTGCCAACAAAGTGTAAGGCTGTACAAGCAAACATTCTTTAATAGTTCTCGGAAGCGCGGACAGCGCCGGGGTGCTCAGGGCATCCGGTGCATCCGCGCTTCTTCTTTTATCCCTGCCACACTGACAGCCCAATTGTTAATAAATGCGTAGCCGTGTCGTCATAACGACTGATTTTCCGTATATTTGTCAACCGTGCTTCTGCGGAAGCCTTCAAGTCTCCGGCTCATGGGAGCCGAAACCATAAACCTAAACACTCGTACACTTATGAAGTTTTTTCCTAACCTGCAACCAACCTTCACGCGACGTGTCGCCTATCCGGGACTGGCAGTCCTCGTCGGGCTGTCCGTCATCTGCGCACTGTTCCCCAGGCAGACCAACGCCTGCCTTGCATCCATCCAGACGCTCATCTACGACAAGCTGAGCTGGGCTTACACCCTGATGATATCGTTCTTCTTCATCTTCCTCTGCGTGCTGGCGTTCAGCAAGATCGGCGCCATCCGTCTGGGAGCGGACAGCTCCCGTCCGCAGTACAGCTTCTTCTCGTGGATAGCCATGCTCTTTGCCGCCGGGATGGGTATCGGACTGATGTACTTCGGTGTGGCGGAGCCCATGTCCCACTACGTCAACCCTGCCTTGCCCGACACGCTCAATCCTGCCAAGGAGGCGCAGCTCGCCACGTTCTTCCACTGGGGCATCCATGCCTGGTCCATCTTCGGACTCATGGGGCTGATTCTCGCCTACTTCTCCTTCCGCTACAAACTTCCGCTTGCCATCCGCAGCGGACTCTACCCCCTCCTGCGCAACCGCATCAATGGACGGGTGGGCGATGTGGTCGACATCTTCGCCCTGGTCAGCACCTTCTTCGGCATCGCGACCTCGCTCGGCTTCGGTGTCGTACAGCTCAACGCCGGACTGGTGCACCTGGGCATCCTCCGCGAGTCCAGCTTCCTCTTCCAGGCGCTCATCATCGTGGTGGTCAGCTCCATGGCGATTGTGTCGGCTGTCGCCGGGGTCAACAAGGGCGTCAAGCGGCTGAGCGAAATCAACCTGACGATGGCAATCGTACTGATGCTCTTCGTCCTCCTGCTCGGGCCGACCGCCTTCCTGATGAATGCCTTCAGCGAGGGCATCGGCTACTACATCAACCAGTTCGCCAACCTCACCTTCAAGACCTTCGCCTTCGAGAAGGACGGCGTCGGGTGGTTCACCGGATGGACCGTCATGTACTGGGCGTGGTGGATCAGCTGGGCACCGTTCGTCGGGCTGTTCATTGCCCGCATCTCCAAGGGACGCACCATCCGCGAGTACATCCTGGCGGTGCTGCTCGTCCCCTCGTTCTTCATCTTCCTGTGGATGACGGTCTTCGGCAACAGCGCCATCTACATTGACCGCAACGTGGTGCACGGCGCCCTCTCGGCGCTCGCCGGCAACCCCGACGTGCTGCTCTTCAAGTTCCTCGAACAGTTCCCCCTCGCCACACCCCTGTGCGTGCTCACGCTGATGATGATTGCCGTCTTCTTCGTCACCTCCGCCGACTCGGGCATCCTGGTGATGAACAGCATCTCGTCGAACAACCGTCCCAATGCGCCCAAGTGGCAGAACGCCTTCTGGGGCATCCTGCTCGCCACCATCACGATGGCGCTCCTCTATGCCGGCGGCCTGCAGTCGCTCCAGACGATGACGCTCATCTCCGCCCTCCCGTTCGGCGTCATCATGGTGCTCCTCTGCCTGTGCCTGCTGCGTGCCCTGCGCACCGACAGGCTCTACCACAGCTCCAAGCGGCCCTATGGCAGCGCGACCTGGGACGGAAGCCACTGGCACGAAAGGCTCGACCAGATTCTTACCTTCTCGCAGAAGCGGGACATCAAGCGCTTCTTCGCCGAGAAGGTGCAGCCCGCCTTCGAGGAGCTGCGCGACGAGCTGAGCCGCAAGGGCATCGACGCACACATCCTCACGGGGCAGAACGGCAAGCTCTCCATCGAGCTGCAAATCCCCTTCGAGAAGGTGTGGAACTTCCGTTACGGCGTGACCACCGAGGTGCAGAGCATCTCCGACTACATCATCGGCGAGGACAACACCCCCGACGTGGACTCCAACAAGCAGTATCTCCCGGTGACCTACTACACGGACGGCCGGATGGGATACGACATCCAGTATTTGAATAAGGAAGAAATCATCGCGGACGTCCTCCGCGAGTACGAACGCTACATCCGTGTCGTAGCGGACGAACAGAAGGCGATGATGTTTGTCGACAAGAAGCGATACAATGGGTAATTGACAATTGACAATGGATAATTGACAATGACCGTTCGGCGTGCTTGTCTTCCTGCCGGGGGACGACGCCGCGCCGGACAGCCTGTCCGGACGGTCTGCTTGGGAAGGAATCACTGCTTGTCAATTGTCAACTGTCAATTGTCAATTGTCAACTGTCAATTGTCAATTGTTAGAACGGGAACAGCAGCGGGAGCACGAATATCATCACGATGCCCATGATGACTTGTAGCGGAAGGCCCACCTTGATGTAGTCCATGAAGGTATACTGTCCGGCAGGCATCACCAACGCGTTGGGCGGCGTGGAGAACGGAGAGGCAAAGCACATGCTGGCGCCCAGGGTCACTGCGAAGAGGTAGGGCACGGGGCTCACGCCGAGAGCCTCCGCACTGTGGAGCGCGATGGGTGCCAGCAGGACGGCCGTGGCGGTGTTGCTGATGAACATCGTCATCAGCGAGGTCGTGAAGTAGATGCCTGCCATGAGCGCCATGGGACCGTAGCTGCCCAGTCCGCTCACCAGCGTGCTGGAGATGTAGTCGCTCGCCCCGGTCTTCTCCAGCGCCAGCGACATGGGCAGCATGGCGGCAATGAGCACGATGCTCTCCCAGTTGATGGTCTTGTAGGCAGCCTCCACGTTGCGGAAACACCCCGTGAGCACCATCAGGAGGGCGGCAATCATCACCGCCGTCACCGGCTCCACGGGGATGAAGTCGAACACCATCATGGCGACCATGAGTACCATGATGGCAGCCGCCACAGGCGCCTTGTAGTCGAGCGTCACACGGGCCGCCTCGGCAAGCGGCTGACCCAGCACCACCCAGTCGGCATCCTCACGTTCCAGGCGGGCGATGTTCTCCCACGTACCCTGCACGAGCAGCACGTCGCCCCCGTGGATGGCCTCGCGTCCCAGGTCGTTGAGCAGGTACTCCTTCTTGCGGCGGATGCCCAGCACGTTCACGTTGAACTTGTCGCGGAAGCCCGCCTCCTTGACCTGACGGTTCACGATGTGCGCCGTCGGCATGACCAGAATCTCGGCGATGCCGATGTCGTAGAAGTCGAGCACGTTCGACGTGCTTGCCGCCTCCTCCGTCGTGTGCCCGTCGATGAGGGCGAGGCGGTAGTCGTCAGCCAGCAGCTTCACCTGGTCGAAGTCCCCCTTCACATAGAGGATGTCGCCTCCCTGCAACGCCGTCTCCGGGTCGGCAAGCTTCTGCGTGATGGTCTTCAGGAAGCGGTGCTGCGAGATGTCGCCGCGCCGCACCTCGAGGATGTCCAGCCCGTAGCGCCGGCGGATGTCCAGGTCGACGATGGTGCGCCCTTCCGCCTCAGAGCCTCCCGGCACCTGCAGACGGAAGAGGTTGCTCGACAGCCCGTATTCGCGCACGAGCTGGGAGAGCGACTTGCCCGAGCGGTGACGGTCGCCGCGCTTCTGTCCGCGCTTGGCGAGCACCCACTTGCTCAGCGGGAGGAGCACCAGCAGACCCACGGCGAGGCAGACCAGGCCGACGGGGAGGAAGGAGAAGAACGACAGCGGCTCATAGCCTGCCGCCGTCAGGGTGTTCTGGATGACGAGGTTGGGCGGCGTACCGATGAGCGTCATCATGCCGCCCATGCTGCTGGCGAAAGCCAGGGGCATCAGCAGACGGCTGGAGTTGACGCCCGCGCCCGCCGCCATGCTCACCACGATGGGCAGCATCAGGGCGACCGTACCCGTGTTGCTGACGAAGGCGCCGATGGCTGCCGTCACGAGCATGATGAGCACGAAGAGGCGCAGCTCGCTCTCGCCGGCAAGCCTCAGGATACGCGCGCTTATCATCTTCGCCAGTCCGGTCTGGAGGATGGCGCCGCCCACGACGAACAGTCCCACCATCATGATGACCACGTTGTTGGAAAAGCCCGAGAGCGCCTCGTCGGGGGTGAGGATGTGGAACAGCAGCAGTGCCACCAGCGCACAGAGCGCGACGATGTCCGAGCGGACCTTGCCGTTGACGAAGAACACGGCGGAGAGGAGCAGGATGAGGAGTGTTATCAGCATAAGTCAGTCTAGCTTGAAGCGACGGGAGGGAGCGGGGTGCGGGACGTCCGCCGGCGCCTTCCCGTCAGGATGATACAAAAAGAGAAAGGAGCCGGGCAAGATAGTTTGTCCGGCTCCTTTCAGCCTGTTCATGAAATGAGGGTGTGCACGTCTGCGACGGCACGGCGGGGCTTACTGGCGTGCGCCATATTGCCCGTCGAGGTAGCAGAGGGCCGTGTCGCCCATCTTGCGGATGCGGTCGACGATGTTCTGCACGGTAGCCTCCTCTTCCACTTGTTCGCGGACGAAGCTCCAGAGGAAGTCCTCCGTCGGTTTGTCATTTTCCGCCTTGGCGATGTCGAGCAGCGAGTTGATTTGCTCCGACACGTGGCACTCATGTTCGTACACATGCTCGAACACTTCCAGCGGGCTTCCCCATCCGGTGGGGACCACGTCGACCTTGTCTACCGTCACCTTGCCACCACGCTTGATGACATAGTCAGCCATGCTGTAGGCGTGTGCCAATTCCTCATCAGACTGTTTCTTCATCCAGTGTGCAAAGCCGTCGAAGCCCTCCATCTTGAGGTAGAAGGACATTGACATGTAGAGATTGGCAGACCACATCTCTGCCGTTACTTGATCATTGATGGCTTTTTGCATTTTCTCACTAATCATAGCTGTAATATATTTAGTTGGTGAATAATACGTTTGTACACGTCCGGGGCGGCAAAAAGCGTACCGGACAGGGCCGCGCTGACAAATTGTCACTTCAGCAGGCGCCAGGCGAAGCCGTCCTTCGTGTCCTTGACTTCGAAGCCCAGGGCGGTCAGCTCGTTGCGGATGCGGTCGCTCGTCGCCCAGTCCTTGTTCGCCTTGGCGGTCATGCGCTGCTGGAGCAGCATGTCGACCGCCTTGCCAAAGGCCTCCTCGCGGGCTGCGCCCGTGCCCTGTTCGCGCTTCATGCCGAGCAGGTCGAACAGGAAGAGGTCGAAGACCGCCTTCAGCTCTTCCAGGTCGGTGGCAGAGAGGGTTGCCTTTTTGTCATAAGCGGTATTGATGGCCTTGCAGGCGTCGAAGAGGTGTGCGATAACGATGGGAGAGTTGAAGTCGTCGTTCATGGCGTCGTAGCACTTCTGCCGGAGACCGGACACGTCCACGCTCGACGTGGCGGACGGCTGGATGTGGCAGAGGTTGTCATACGCCTCCATGAGCCGCTGCATCCCCTTCTCGGCAGCCTGGAGAGCCTCGTTGCTGAAGTCCACCGTGCTGCGGTAGTGTGCCTGGAGGATGAAGAAGCGGATGGTCATCGGGCTGTACGACTGCGAGAGCAGCGGGTGCGTCCCGTTGAAGAACTGGTCGAGGGTGATGAAGTTGCCGAGGCTCTTGCCCATCTTCGTCCCGTTGATGGTAATCATGTTGTTGTGCATCCAGTAGTGCACCATGTCGTCGCCCTGCGATGCCACGCTCTGTGCAATCTCGCACTCATGGTGGGGGAAGACGAGGTCCATGCCGCCGCCGTGGATGTCGAAGTGGGCGCCGAGGTACTTCCGTCCCATGGCGGTGCACTCGCAGTGCCATCCCGGGAAGCCGTCGCTCCAGGGGCTGGGCCAGCGCATGATGTGCTCCGGCTGCGCGCTCTTCCACAGGGCGAAGTCGGCGGGATTGTGCTTCTCCTGCTGGCCGTCCAGCTCGCGGGTGGTGTTGAGCACGTCGTCGAGGTTGCGCCCCGAGAGCTTGCCGTAGTGGTGGTCCTTGTTATACTTTGCCACGTCGAAGTAGACCGAGCCCTGGCTCTCGTAGGCATAGCCGTTGGCAAGGATTTCCTTGACGAGCTGTATCTGCTCGATGATGTGTCCCGATGCGAGGGGCTCGATGCTCGGCGGGAGGACGTTCAGTTCCTCCATGGCCTTGTGGTAGCGGTTGGCATAGAACTGTGCCACTTCCATCGGCTCGAGCTGCTCCAGCCGTGCCTTCTTGGCAATCTTGTCCTCTCCCTCGTCGGCGTCGTGCTCCAGGTGTCCCACGTCGGTGATGTTGCGGACGTAGCGTACCTTGTACCCCAGGTGTTGCAGGTAGCGGAAGACGAGGTCGAACGTGATGGCAGGGCGTGCATGCCCCAGGTGAGCGTCACCGTAGACGGTGGGACCACAGACGTACATGCCCACATGAGGAGCATGCAGGGGAATGAACTCCTCCTTCTTGCGGGACAATGTATTGTAGATGTACAGTTTTTGTTCCATAGATGGTTGTGTTTAGTTGAGTAGCTACAAAGATAGGCTTAAATTGACAATTGACAAAGTTTCTGTGACAATTGACAATGGATAATTGACAATTGACAATGTCCCTCCGGTGTGTGCCCCCGTCCGTCAGGCGGCGGATACAGGGGCGACCGGTCGGGCGTCCGTCCCCACATTGTCAATTGTTCCTTGTCAATTGTCAATTGTAGAGACTAGCTTGTAGAGCTTGTCGCTGGGGCGTATCTTCTCAGGCACCTTGAAGGAGACGTGCACCCCCTTCTCCACATGGTCCACCGAGCGGAGGTCTACGCGCGGGTCCTCCAGCTTCAGGAAGAGCGCTCCCGTGGTGGGGCCCGTGATGAGCAGGTCGTCCCCGACGTGAAGGTCCGACGCCTCCGTCAGGAACTCCGCCACGCCGAGCTGCGAGAAGTACTTCATGCCGCGTCCCACGTAGACCTTCTTCTGCGTCGCCTCCGAACCGTAGCGTCGGCTCCACTCGCCCAGGCGTTGTCCCAGGTAGTAGCCGTCCCAGAAGCCGCGGTTGAAGACCGTCTTGAGGCGTTCCTCCCACGCAGCCACCTTCTCGGGCGTGAACGTCCCGTCGAGGCAGGCGGCGATGGCCTGCTTGTAGCACTCTGCGACGATGCGGACGTATTCGGGTCCGCGTGCCCGTCCCTCGATTTTGAACACACGGACGCCCGCCTCGATCATGCGGTCCATGAAGTGGATGGTCTTCAGGTCCTTGGGCGACATGATGTACTTGTTCTCCACGTCCAGCTCGATGTTGCTGTCCCGGTCGCGCACGGTGTAGGCGCGTCGGCATATCTGCGTGCACGCGCCGCGGTTGGCGGACGAGTTCAGCTCGTGCAGGCTGAGGTAGCACTTGCCGGAGACTGCCATGCAGAGCGCGCCGTGGCAGAACATCTCGATGCGCACCTGCTGTCCGCCGGGCCCGCAGATGTTCTCCTCGACGATGTGCCGGTGAATCTCCCGCACCTGCTCCAGGTTCAGCTCCCGGGCGAGGACCACGACGTCGGCAAAACGCGCGTAGAAGCGCAGCGCCTCGATGTTGGAGATGTTGAGCTGCGTCGACAGGTGCACCTCCTGACCGATGCGGTTGCAGTAGTCCATCACCGCCACGTCGGCAGCGATGACGGCTGAGATGCCTGCCTCGTGAGCCGCGTCGCAGATGCGTCGCATGAGTTCCAGGTCCTCGTCGTAGATGATGGTATTGACGGTAAGGTAGCTCTTCATGCCGTGCGCGTCGCAGGTGGCGGCAATCTCCTTCAGGTCGTCCACGGTGAAGGTGTTGGCGGAGTGTGCCCGCATGTTAAGGTTCTCGATGCCGAAGTAGATGGAATCGGCTTTTGCCTGTATGGCGGCGGCAAGGGACTCGCGCGAGCCCACCGGAGCCATAATCTCGAAGTCGTTTATGGAATAGGTTGTCATGATGTTGGGTCTCAATTTGGTTACCGGGTGCAAAGGTAACGATTTTCGGTTGAACCGTTGTGTTGCGGACGGGAGGTGGCGATTGTGTCGTTTTGTCAAAACGTCAAATGAATCGCCCGAGAAGGGGCTTCGTTGCGCCCAAATACGGATTGGTGACCGGGAAGGCCCTTCTCGCGCGATTTGCGAAATACAGGTTGACAGCTTTTTCGCAGATTCCCTTTCCTCCTGCACGGTTTGTCTCTCCCTTCGTTCCCTTCCGTCGGTCTTTTTACACGGACGGACGCAATTTCACACATCGGGAATCGTGCCCCTTCGGGCTCTGAAAAGTGGAAACAGGTGGTTGTTTTCGTACGGACGAACGACCACGACGGTGCGGACACGTCCGTACGACGGTAGTCGTTCGTCCGTACGAAGCGAGTCACAGGTGCTTTCGATGGTGAAAATGGGTTCGGCGGATGCTTTTTTCGCGTTAGAAAAGGTGTATTTGTGTGAACGGACGTTACTTTCGGCGTATTCTGACGTCCGTATCTTAAAATATTTAACGCGCGATTTTCTGGAAGGGAGAAATTTGCGAAAGTACGCGTCAGCTGAAAACGCCGAATCGGGAAAATGTGGTGTTAAAACCGGCGAAACATTGTCATTGTGACAAACGGACTTTGCGGAAAGGGTCCTCACACCGGACGGATGTTGTCACTTGTCAACTATCAATTGTTAATTGGAGGGGAGGAACGAGGCTCCAAAACATGTTTTACAGCAGGGAATACCAGTTTTTCCATCATTTGTGTCAGTTTTTACACCGTCGGAACGGAGGTTCGGGCTTTCTTTGCGAGCAATCTAAACATGAAAAATATGAACTACCGAGGAAACACACACAAGAGCGTCTCCCGTCACACGGGTGGATGTCTTTCGAAAAACACACTGTTTGCCTGTAGCCTCTCGTTGGGCATGATGATGGCGCCGCAGCTGCTTCTGGCGGCGGACGTGAATGCCGCAACCGATGTCCAGGCTGCCGTCACTCAACAGAACAGGTCGGTCACCGGACGGGTGGTCGACGAGAAGGGGGAACCGCTCATCGGCGTATCCATCCAGGTGAAGGGTACGAAGCTGGGAACGGTGACCGACTTCGACGGTAATTTCAAACTCAACGCACCTGCGGACGCCACACTCGTCATCTCCTACGTGGGCTTCCGTACGCAGGAAATCGAACTGAAAGGGCGCTCCGACTGCCAGGTCAGCATGGTCCCCGATGACCAGCTGCTCGACGAGGTGGTCGTGGTGGGCTATGGCGTGGTGAAGAAGTCCGACCTGACAGGCTCCGTCGGGAGCGTGAAGTCGGACGTGATTTCGGCACGCGGCTCGACGTCGGTCATGGAGAGTCTCCAGGGACAGGTCGCCGGTGTGAACATCACCCAGTCTTCGAGCCGCGCGGGCGACGGGTTCAGCATCCAGATTCGTGGTAAGAGCTCGCTCAACGACGCGGAGCCGCTCTACGTCATCGACGGGGTGGTATGCGACAACATGGACTTCCTCAACCCGATGGACATCGAGAAGGTAGACGTCCTCAAGGATGCCTCCTCGACGGCTATCTACGGTTCACGCGCCACGAACGGCGTGCTGATGATTACGACCAAGAAGGGTGCACCCGAGGAGTCTCGCGCGACCGTCAGCTATGACGGATACTACGGCGTGAAGCACACGACGAACATGCCCGACTTCATGGACGGTGACCAGTTCCTCAACTGGCGCTTCTACCGCTACTTCGAGTCCTCGATGGACAGCAGCACGGGTCTGACGACATGGAACTTGACGGACGCCAACTACCAGAACTTCTGGGGCGGTGGCAGCGAGGTCGTCAAGGACATGTACCGCAACAAGCGTTACACCGACTGGGTGGACCTGGTGACACGCACCGGCTCGCAACAGAACCACTTCGTCAACATCACCGGCAACGCGCGCGACATCAGCTATCGCGTCGGCCTCGGCTACCAGGACGAGGAGGGCGTGCTCTATGACGGCTACAGCCGCTGGAACCTGAAGGGAGCCGTCGACCATAAAATCTCCGACAAGGTGTCGGCAGGATTCTCCACCAACATGGCAACGTCGCTCAAGGAGAGCGGCAGCAACTACGCCGTCCTCTCGGGCTTCCGCATGACGCCGACGATGCCGGCGTACTACTGGGAGGGGGAGAATGCCGGCGAGCTCATCGTCCAGCCGGGCAAGGATGCCGCCATCTATCCCAACGGCGGCGGACCGACCTCGAACATCAACCCGCTGGTCGACCGCGAGAACTCCAAGGACAACACACGCTCCTATGACATCATGGCGAACCTCTACCTGCAGTACAGCCCCATCAAGGAGGTCATCCTGAAGACGACCTTCTCGCCCATGTACACGAAGAGCGAGCGGGGCACGTTCTACAACGGCAACACGCAGTACCGCTCGGGCAAGACGAACATGGCGGAGAAGTACAACGACCAGGTGTTCTCCTACACATGGGACACGCAGGCGAACTTCATCAAGTCGTTCGGCGACCACAACGTGAACGTGCTGGGCCTGTTCAGTGTCTACGACCAGCGGATGGAAGGCGACTACATGGGCGTGGTCGATATGCCGTTCGACGTCGACTGGCACAACCTCGGCTCGGGAACGGTGCAGAGCCAGTCGAGCTACTATGAGCGCATCACGATGTTGTCTTACGTGGCGCGCGTCAACTACGACTACAAGGGCAAGTACATGGTGACCGTATCCTCGCGCTGGGATGGCAGCTCGAAGTTCAGCGAAGGGAACCGCTGGGGTATGTTCCCCTCGGCAGCCGTCGCCTGGCGTATGTCCGAAGAGAAGTTCATGGAGCCGGTACGCGGCTGGCTGAGCAACCTGAAGCTCCGTGCCAGCTTCGGTGTGACGGGTAACAACGCGGGCGTAGGTCCCTACGACACGCAGGCGCTCGCCAACGTGAAGTACTACTACAACTTCGGCAGCACGGTAGCCAACGGCTTCGGCTACACGATGATCAACCCCGACCTGACGTGGGAACGGACGACGGAGTTCAACGTCGGCGTGGACTTCGGCTTCCTGGACAACCGCATCAACGGTTCGGTGGACCTGTACAACAAGAACTCCAGCGATCTGCTGATGGAGATGCAGACGCCGCTCGAACTGGGCTCCTACTCGGGCGCCGTGGTGAGCAACGTCGGCAAGGTGAACAACAAGGGTATCGAGGTACAGCTGAACACGAACAACGTCCGCACGAAGGACTGGAACTGGACGACGTCGTTCTCCTTTGCCCGCAACATCAACAGCATCCGGGAGCTGAATGGAGGCAAAGAGGACCTCGTGGGCAACAAGTGGTTCATCGGCAGCCCCATCGACGTGGTCTACGGCTACAAGTACACGGGCGTCTGTACACGTGAAGAGGCACAGGCCATGGCGCAGGACCCGAACATAAAGACCAAGTTCTATGAGGGCGAGATGAAGATTTACGACAAGACCGGCGACGGCGTCATCGACGCGAACGACAAGATGATTCTCGGCCATTGCGCACCGACGTGGACGGGAAGCTTCGTCTCGAACCTGACCTACAAGAACTGGGACCTGAGCCTGAACATCTACACGAGCCAGGGAGGCACGGTCTACTCTCCGTTCATGGGCGAGTTCACCGACTACTCGCAGCGCGGCATGCAGCGCCTGAACATCGACTACTATATCCCCGAAGGCGTACCGACGCTTGCCGAGGACGGCTCGATATCGACCACGACCTCGACGCACTACGGCAGCTGGCCCTTCCCGACGAACGGCGGCAACGGCAAGGGCGGCGGCTCCTACTGGCTGTCCGGTGCCAATGAAGACCGCTCGCAGTACTTCGTGGACAACTCGTACGTGAAGATAAAGAACATCACCCTGGGCTACACCTTCCCGACGTCGTGGCTCAAGAAGCTGCACATCTCCCACCTGCGTCTGTATGCCAACGTGGTCAATCCCGTAGTGTGGACGGACTACAAGGGCTTCGACCCTGAGTGGGCGGACGCACAGGTCAGCGACGGTACCGGCGGTGTGAGCGCCACGAGCTGGCAGTTTGGTATTAACTTAAAATTCTAATGCAATCATGAAACACCTATACATTTTCGCACTTGCGGCCTCCCTGGCGTTTACCGCCTGCTCGGACTTTCTGGAGCAAGACAACAAATCGAACGTCCCCACCGAGGAGTTCTACAACACGGCGAACGGCTTCGCCAGCCTCACGAACAGCGCCTACTCCTCGCTCCGCACCATCTACAGCGCACAGCCCCAGCTCTTCGTGGCGGGCACGGACCTCTATGCCGACGGCAAGAGCCAGGGCGTGGTCATGGGACAGTATACCTTCACGACCGATGAAGGCATCATCAAGGACTTCTACGACCGTTGCTACAAGGGCATCCAGCTCGCCAACAGTGTCATCGCGTACGGCGAGACGACCGAGGACAACGCCCAGCGCCTGCAGTACATCGACGAGGCGCGTTACCTAAGGGCATGGTGGTACTTCCAGCTCGTGCAGCAGTTCGGTCCGGTGGCGCTGAACACCGAGATGTTCGAGTCCGCCGTGATGAGCCACGAGCGCACCGACCTCGCCACGGTCTACCAGTTCATCATTGACGAGTTTACCTACCTGGCGTCCGCAGACTCGCATCTGCTGGAGCGCGCCTCTTCCGGCGTCGGTCGTGCCAATAAGCGGGCAGCCGCCTTCTATGCCGCCAAGGCATACCTGACACGTGGCTGGCTCGACGGCACCGACTACGAGGCACAGGAGGCATCCATCGCCCAGGCGTCGGACTTCGACAACGCCGTGACCTATGCCCGGCAGGCCATCAACGGGGAGCTTCCCGCGCTCTCCATCGAGGAGGCGTTCGACGTCAATAACGAAGAGAACGACGAACTGTTCTGGAGCGTGCAGTACAGCAGCTCCGCCGTGGAGAACCCCGTTGACGACGGATCCTACCAGCAGTCACAGTTCGGCGCCTACCAGGGTGGCTCCGAGAAGCCACGCAACAAGGCGATTGACGGCAACTTCGCACCTTCCCTCCGTCTCCAGCAGATGTACACGCGCGGAGACGGCCGACTGGAGCAGACCTTCATGCTGGAGTTCCATGAGGCATACTTCGACTGGTACACCAACCCGACGTCGAAGATACTCTACTACTATGCTCCCGCCTGGGCGACCGACGAGGACATCGCTGCCTGGCGTGCCGACGACCCGAACGGCATCAAGACCGAGACCATAGTCAGCAAGACCGTCGCCGAGGGCGGCATCGCACCGTCCAACGGTCAGCCGGCTTCCTACAAGGACCGGCGGACGCAGGACTTCGGCAACGCCGCCATCAAGAAGTTTGACGACTACACCGAGACCTCCATTGCCAACCGGAGCACCACGTGCAGCATGCACGACGTTGTCCTGGCACGCCTGGGCGAAGCGTACCTGATCGCCGCTGAGGCTTACTACAAGAAGGGCGACATGCGGCAGGCTGCGGAGATGATCAACAACCTGCGTCAGCGTCCCGGAACCATCAAGAGCGGCTACGAGACAGCCATGCACGTCGACGCTGCCGACATTACCATCGACTTCATCCTCGACGAGCGCGCCCGCGAGCTGGCAGGCGAGTACGTCCGCTGGACCGACCTGAAGCGCACGCACAAGCTCATCGAGTACGTCACCGAGTACAACGAGGACGGTGTCGAGCTCAGTGCGCTGACGGGACCCGACGGCAAGTACAAGATTCTGCGCCCCATCCCGCAGGCCGCCATCGACCTCAACCAGGCTCACGTGGAGCAGAACCCCGGCTATTAAGCCTCCCGCCTGGCAGACTGAACATGCAGTAGACAAACTCTCTCCTGCCTCCTCCATTCTCCTCGGGGAGAGTGGGGGAGGCTTCTGCTGTCTCTGTGATCCCATTACTCCTTATTCCCGACTTTTATGCTGAAACAACTCCTCTCTCTCTTTCTGGGCATGACGGCGCTGTCCGTCCCCCTTGCCGCCCAACAGACGTCGCCCGACACTTGGGGCGACCAGGGCAATGGCACATACATCAACCCCATCCTCAACGCCGACTACTCCGACCCCGACGTCATCCGTGTGGGCGAGAAGTACTACATGGTCGCCTCCGACTTCCACTTCCTGGGCATGCAGGTGCTCGTCTCGGACGACATGGTCAACTGGCGCCTCCTCTCCCAGGTCTACAGCCGCTTCGACTTCCCGGGCTGGGACACGAACGAACGCTATGCCGGCGGCTCGTGGGCACCTGCCATCCGCTACCACGACGGGAAGTTCTGGATTTTCTTCTGCACACCCGACGAGGGACTCTTCATGACCAACGCCACCGACCCCGCCGGGCCGTGGAGTCCCCTGACGAACGTCTGCCACGTGCCCAAGTGGGAAGACCCGTGCCCCTTCTGGGACGATGACGGACAGGCGTACCTCGGACGCAGCATCCACGGCGCAGGTCCCATCATCATCCACCGCATGAGCCCCGACGGCACCCGCCTGCTCGACGAGGGACGGACCGTCTACCGCGGACCGGTGGCGGAGGGCACGAAGATTCACAAGCGCAACGGGTACTACTACCTCAGCATCCCCGAAGGGGGCGTCTCCAAGGGGTGGCAGACCGTCCTGCGCTCGAAGAGCATCTACGGCCCCTATGAGAAGCGCGTGGTGCTCGAACGCGGCACGACCGACATAAACGGACCGCACCAGGGAGCGATGGTCGACACGCCGGAGGGTGAATGGTTCTTCTTCCACTTCCAGCAGTACAACCCGCTGGGACGCGTCGTCCACCTGCAACCCATGCACTGGGAGGATGACTGGCCCGTGGTCGGCGTGGACATCGACCGCAACGGTGTCGGCGAACCGGTCGCATCGTGGACCAAGCCGCGGGGAACCCGTGACGTGCCCGTCGAGGTGCCCCGCACCGATGACGACTTTAGCGGACCGTCGCTCGGACTGCAGTGGCAGTTCAACCACAACCCCGTGGACGATGCCTGGTCGCTGACCGAACGTCCCGGCACGCTCACCCTCCACGCCCTGCAGGCAGACGACTTCCGCCGGGCACGCAATACGCTCACCCAGAAGACCATGGGCTACCGCGGCACGGCGACCGTACGCATGGACTTTGACGACCTGGCGGACGGACAGCGCTGCGGCATCGCCTGCATCGGCAAGGCGAACAGCCTGCTGGGCATCCGCCGCGACGGAGCGGACACCCGCCTCTACCTTGAGTACGGGGGCACGGAGGCTGCCTCCTTCCCCGTCAGCGGGACGACCGTCTACCTCCGTCTGCAGGCGGACGCACGGGCGAACCGCTACACCCTGCTGTACAGTACCGACAACCGCAACTTCACCGCCGCGGGCGACGCCTTCACGATGGAGTTCGGCAACTGGAAAGGGGTGCGCGTGGGGTTGTACTGCTACAACGTGCGGCAGGCAGCGGGCAGTGCCTCCTTTGACGACTTTACCTACCGCCACGACGGACCGGCACGCCGTCAGCCGATGACACCGCAGGAGGCCATTGTCAGCCGCATCGCCACCACCTCCTTCCCCGACCGCACCTTCACCGTCCGCCTGCCTGAATAGGCCGA
>OJKC01000244.1_pt1 | contig 54044 bp, 50 predicted proteins | sample 1596401 | NCBI WGS metagenome assembly OJKC01 (sample SAMEA4350162, study PRJEB24818) | metagenome | biome: human; feature: gut; material: faeces | place: Denmark | collected 2013-09 | reverse complement strand
GGCAATAAAAAAAGACCACTCTTGACACAGCAAACATACCGAAGGCTGAAACACGCTTTCGGCTTGTGCTATGCAGAGTTGGTCTAGCCCGCCAAACGGTAACAATCCAACGACGCTGCTCACGTACGATTTTCTTTTTTGTAAGGCACGAACAAATCAAGCACTGGAATAACGATTTATTCTATGCTTGATTACAGTACCATATTCTTTGTGGACTGTCAAGATAGAAACGGGTTTCTTTTTCGCTTTGTTAATTTTATCCAAACTTAGGTGATTTTCTACAGCAGATTGACAAGTAAGAGTGTTCCTTTTTTGCTTTATATGTGCAGTAGTTTTCAATCGAGATCATTGCGGAGAAAGCTGTGCTCCATCTCGTAACTCATCACCTTCACAAAAGGCGGTCAAGAATTGCTGCCCTAGCAGTACATGGACTGCACTGTGGTGTAGACATCATACTTTGAGAACATAATCAGTCCTTCTTTGCGTACTTTGCACGCAATTCATTCACGACCTGTTGATAGCTGGCCTGACCGCTGCCAATGCGGTCAAGGTTGCTGCGCGTATCTTTGCTGATGGTCATGCCTTCAATGGCGAAGGTGCCGCACACATTGCGGAGGTCGCTTTTGTGTTGGGCAGGAGTAGTGTACTTAATGCTCATGATCTGGCCTCCTTTGAACTCCCATGTGAGCCATCTCTCTCAAGGGCCTGTATATTACCTGCACTCGTTGAGGATGTCCAGCAGTTCTTCGCGGCTCAGCTTCTTGCAGCAGCCGCCGGTGAGCACGGTGGAATCGGCCACAGCCTTGAGGTCGGTGTCAGCCGGGATGCCGAAGTAGGTTTCCATGGCGTGGCTCAGGGTATCGAATGCGCCGGAAATAACCTGCTTGAACGGAACCGACAGGGAATAGGTCGGGTCGAGGAAGGCAAAGTCCGCCTTGGCCTGCGCCGACACCACCTTGCAGCAGTCGGACACGGAACCGCCGCCCACAGCAAGGATCAGGTCTACATGGTTTTCACGGGCCAGCTTTGCGCCCTCTTGCACACAGCCGCGTCGCTGCACAAGACAGCAGTGGAATTTTCTGGCAGGGCGTGGTACAATACACAAAGAAGGACCGTTCCAAGCGACAGGAGGGAAACAAAATGGAATTTACTCAGGTCATTGAAAAGCGCTATTCCTGCAAGAACTTCGGGCAGCGCAAGGTGGAAGACGCGAAGCTCCGCGCGATCCTGGAGGCCGGGCGGCTGGCACCGACGGCGAAAAACTTCCAGGAGCAGCGCATTTATGTCGTCCAGTCGGCAGAGGGGCTGGCGAAGATCGACCAGGCTACGCCCTGCCGCTACAGCGCACCCACCTGCGTAGTGGCGGCGTTCGACCGCAACAACATGTTCACTTACCCCGGCGGCAAGCGCACCTCCGGCGTGGAGGATGCCACCATCGTGGCCACTCACATGATCCTGGCCGCCGCCAACGAGGGCGTGGATAGCTGCTGGGTCAACTTCTTCGACCCGGACCAGCTGGCAAAAGCCCTGGGCCTGCCGGAGAACGAGGAGATCTTGATGCTCCTGGACCTCGGCTACGCTGCCGAAGGCGTGAAGCCGCTGCCGAACCACGATTCGCGCAAGCCGCTGAGCGAGACCGTGGCTTACCTGTAACTGGCCGCCGATCCCCATAACAAACAAAAAACACCGCCGTGGGCGTTCTTCCTGCAAAAAGCAGGGGAGAAGCCGCGGCGGTGTTCTGTTTTATGCGGGTATTTGAGGGAGCGCTTACTCCGAGCGCAGGGCGATGACCGGGTTGCTCTTGGCCGCACTGCGGGCGGGGATCAGGCCGCCCAGGATGGTCAGCAGGGTGGCCAGCGCAATGAGGATCAGCGCCGCAGAGAGCGGCAGCGAGGCGGTCACATCGCTGGAACCGGAGATGGAGTGGATGAGCATGTTGCCCGGGATGAGCAGCAGCAGGCTCAGGCCCACGCCCATGACGCCGGAGCACAGGCCGATGATGAAGGTCTCGGCGTTGAACACCTCCGAGACGTTGCGCTTGGAAGCACCGATGGCACGCAGGATGCCGATCTCCTTGCGGCGCTCCAGCACGCTGATATAGGTGATGACGCCGATCATGATGGAGGACACCACCAGCGAGATGGCCACAAAGGCCACCAGCACATTGCTGACCATATCCACGATCTTGGTCACGGCGCTCATCAGGGTGCCCACCGTATCCGAGAACACGATCACCTTGTCGTCTTCGCCCTGGGCGCGCATGGCGTCGTTGTAGGCGTTCAGCTCGTCCACGATCTGGTTCTTGGACTCAAAGCTCTTGGGGTAGATCCAGATGGAGCCCGGCGTGGAGTAATCCACGTAGCCCAGCGAAGCCAGCACGCTGGTGCTGGTGGTGGAGGTGGACTGCAGGGTGTTTTTCACCAGGTTCACCAGCTCGTCGTTGGACATGTTGAGCTGGATGGCGCTCTGGAAGGTCTCTGCGTCGATCTGCAGGGCGTCTTCCATCTGGCTGCCCAGTGCGGCGATGTTCGTCTGGATGGCGGTCTGGATCTGCTGGCTGAACTGGCCGGCCAGCTGGCTCATCAGCTGCTGCATCACCGTGCTCATCTGGGTCTGGATGGCGGCGGTGAGCTTCGCCTGCAGCGCTTCGCCCAGCTTCTGGCCCAGCTGTTCGGAGTAACGTTCCAGATAGCTGGTCATCACGGTCTGCAGGTTCTGCTGCAGGGAAGCGGCAAACTGCTCCTGCAGGCCAGAGGTGTCCAGCAGATCGCCCATGGAGTCAGACAGGATCTGCTTGAACAGGTCGCTCTCCATATAGGAGGAGAAGCCGATCTTGTCCAGGTTCAGGATGCCGTTGCCGATGATATAGCGCTTGTAGCCGTTCATGATGTCTTTCATCAGCTGCTGCAGCGCATCCTGCGAGACGGACAGGTCCATGTCCTCGAACAGGCTGCTCAGGTCCATATCCTCCATGGTGGGCAGCTCCACATCGCTCATGTCGATGTCGCTCAGGTCCAGGTCCCCCAGGTCCAGCGAGAAATCCGCGGGGTCCAGCAGGCTGGAAAGATCGACCGAGCTGCCGTTCAGTGTAAAGGCACCGCTCAGGTCGAACTGCAGCTTGCTGGAGTCGAACTGGAAGGCGCTCTGCAGCGCGTCGGTGTCCACCGAGAACAGCGAGGTGATGTCGAAGCCGTCGGAATCTTCGTCGGCCTCAAAGGGCTCACCGGTCAGCACGTTCACATCCGGGTTTTCCAGCTGCTGCTTGACGATCTCGCTTTCCGCCGCGTGGTCCATCGTGTAGTAGGTCAGCGCGTGGGTGTAGGCCACACCGGTGGGCAGGATGGTGGAGGAGGCGTCGGCTTTGGGCTGTACCACGCCCACGATGGTCAAAGCCGGGCTCTCGGCGGCCAGCTGCTCCAGATAATCCTCGTCGTCGGCGTGGCTGCGCCAGAACCCGAGGTCTTCGTCGTAGGCATACAGGTCGGACGTGGTGATGATCTTATAGGAAAGGCCGAGGAAGTCTTCGTAGTTGTAGGTGCCGTAGTCCTCGGGCAGGTCGATGTTGTGGTTCTTGGTATATTCGCGGATGAAGTTGTCCAGCTCGGCGTCGTCCAGCAGGCCCAGCAGGTAGAGCGCGTAGTCCGAAACGCTGCCGTCGGCGTTCAGCACCAGCACGGCTTCGTCGTAGCGGTCCGGCCAGCGGCCTGCCTTCACGTCGTACTGGTCCTCGTAAAGGGAGGGCTCCTCGGCCATTTCGCAGAACACGTTCTGGTTGCTCATGGAGGAGACGATGCCGGCCGCCGTGGTGGTGTTGTTCAGGCTCGAGAGGGTGTTGTCCGGGAAGACCCGGCGCACGGTGCCATCCGCATTCTGGCGGTAGAGCTGGGGCGCAACGCCGTAGGCGTATTCCACCGAGGCCGCGTTCTCCTTTACGGAAGAAGCGTCACTTTCCAGATAGTCCCGCAGGGCGCTCAGGTCGTTGACGTTGGTGGTGTTCTCGGTCAGCTGCGAGAGCAGGCGGCGCACGGTGACCATGCCTTCCAGCGAGGAGTCGGAGCTGGCCGAAGTCTCGCCGCTGACGGCGGAAGCATAGCTTTCCGGGTCCAGCAGGGAGGCCAGGTCCACCCCGTTGGAGGTGATCTGGATGGGATATTCCGAAAGGGTGGAGCGCTCCATATCGCTGATATAGTTGCTGACGCCGTTGGAGAGCGAAAGGATCAGCGCGATGCCGATGATGCCGATGGAGCCTGCAAAGGCGGTGAGCAGGGTGCGGGCCTTTTTGGTGAGCAGGTTGTTGAAGCTCAGCGAGAGGGCCGTGAGGGGGGACATGGACGAATGGCCCAGGTTTTTGTGCACCGGCGGCGTCAGCGCGGCGGTGTCCGGCGTAAAGGGGTCGGAATCCGCACGGATGACGCCGTCCTTCAGCCGGACGATGCGGGTGGCGTACTGCTCGGCCAGCTCGGGGTTGTGGGTGACCATGACCACCAGCCGGTCCCGGGCCACGTCCTTCAGCAGTTCCATCACCTGGATGCTGGTCTCGCTGTCCAGCGCACCGGTGGGCTCGTCCGCCAGCAGGATGTCGGGGTTGTTCACCAGGGCGCGGGCGATGGCCACGCGCTGCATCTGGCCGCCGGACATCTCGCTGGGGTGCTTGTGCAGCTGGCTGCCCAGGCCCACATCCTCCAGCGCTTTGGCCGCCCGGCGGCGGCGCTCGGCCTTGGAGATGCCGGAGATGGTCAGGGCCAGCTCCACATTGGCCAGCACCGTCTGGTGCGGGATGAGGTTGTAGCTCTGGAACACAAAGCCGATGGTGTGGTTGCGGTAGGAGTCCCAGTCGCGGTCGGTGTACTTCCGGGTGGAGACGCCGTTGATGACAAGGTCGCCGCTGTCGTAGCGGTCCAGGCCGCCGATGATGTTCAGCAGCGTCGTCTTGCCGGAGCCGCTCGGGCCGAGGATGGCGACAAATTCGTTGTCGCGCAGGTTCAGGCTGACATCGTCCAGCGCTTTCTGGACAAGGTCGCCCGTGCGGTATTCTTTTCGGATGTGGTTGAGTTGAAGCATGTGCCGTGCCTTTCCGGCTGCTTTTCCGCAAAAGCGCCGTTCGTTGTACCTATTATAAAACAGACTTTTCTCGCAGTTTGACAATAAACCATTTTATTTTATCAGAAGAATGTGAAGAAACTATGTATAATACACTGAGAAAATTTGCACCTGCGATGATTTTGGGCAGAAAACAGACTTTTCCCGGTAAAAAAGCGGGAAAGAATTCCCAGACGGTTGAATTTGCGCCGGATTCGTGCTATTTTAAAAGAGGTGATGCGTGCCGGGGCTGAAACGGCACGCCGAGGCCAAAAATGTGTCGGAAAAACGACACAAATAAAACACGATAAAACGTATGATCGCGCGCTGATTCGTCGCAGAAAACGGAAAAACGACACAAAAACAGCGCAAAAATGAAAATGACGTTTTTAGACACTTTTTAAGGATTGTACGGTTCCCGCTTTGCTCTTTAAAATAGAAAAAGAAAAAACAAGGGGCGCCGAAAAGCGTTGGAAAGCCTTGTAGCAAGGAGGAACTCATATGGAACGTACATTTTCACCCATGATTCGTCAGTTTTCTGCGATCGACGGTCTGCAGAAGGCGTATACGCTGGTATATTCACTGGATGCCGAAGATGAAAACGGCTGTCGGCTGACACTTTGCCGCACCGGCAGCGGGCCGCGCATGGAGAGCCTGTATCTGGCTGCCGCGCCGGAATCCTGCTACCGCATCCTGCAATATCTGTGTGAAAATGGCGTGCAGCCGGAGATCTGGCAGGATGTGATGGAGGAACTGACCACGGCAGATCGGCTTGAGCAGAAAGGCGGGGCGCTGCGTGGACAATGACCGCATGTTCAAACCACTGAAGATCGCCCTTGCAAGCTACGACCGCAAAGAGCTGCGTGTCCAGAAGCATTATCTGGAGGAGGAAGGGGCTCCCATCAGCTGCACCTGCTTTCTGAGCGGGGAACGCCTGTTCCGGTGCTTGCAGCAGGACCACTCGTTCGACGTGGCCATCCTGTGCAACGAGATGGAGGATATGACCGGGCTGGAGTTCATGGAGCACATCCGTGCGCTGGAGCAGCGGCCGGTGCTGCTGCTGTTCAACGAGGCCCGGCGCAACAACGAATCGGCCCTGTGCATGGAAACGGAGGAAGGGATCTTCTGCGTCGAGCAGGCAGACCTGAAAAGCCTGCTGCGGGAGCTGTACCGGATGCCGGGCCAGCAGGGCCAGAAACTGGAGCGCCAGTGCCACGCGCTTTACGACAGCTGGGGCCTGCAGCAGCCGGATGTGAACTGCGGCTACCTGACCTGCGCGGTGGGCGTGGTGTTCGGCAACTCGCAGAAGATGGCCATCCGCAAGGAGATTTTGCAGGCCGTGGGCCAGCAGTACAATGTCTCGGTCTCGGCGGTGGACAGCGGCATCCGGCGGATGATCGACCAGCTGGAAGCCGCCCCCAACGAGGCGTGGAGCACCTTCAAACAGGAAAACGGCTTTGCCGGGGATAAACTGACCACGGGGAAGCTGATCTACGCGGTCAAGAACCAGCTGCGGCGGCAGAAAGAGCTGTGACCGGCAGCCTGAGAGGAGCAACAGAATGGAGCAGATGCTGCAGAATGAACCCACCGAGCTGTCGGTCCAGGCCGTGCCGCAGAAGGCTGTGGAGCAGGCGTGCTTTCATGCGCTGACCCTCATCAGCCGCAACTGCGAATACCTGGACCAGCACCTTGCCCGCACCGGGGCCGACCAGGAGTCCCGGCAGGCGGTGACGGACATCAGCGCGGCAAGCGCCCAGCTGGACCGCACCGTGAACGAGGTGATGACTCTGCTGGAGTATCTTCGCGCAGAAGAACTGCCCCGTCTTTACCCCATGGACCTGTGCGATCTTCTGCAGCAGATCGCGGCACAGGCGGATATGATCCAGGAGCAGCTCAAGGTGGAGCTGACGCTGGACTACGGCGGCTGGACCACCTGCCATGTGCTGGCCGAGCGCAGCGATGCCGAGCTGCTTTTGCTGCATCTGCTGTCCAATGCGCTGCGCGCCTGCAGCGAGGGCGGCAAAGTGCAGATCGTGCTGCGGCGCAGCGAGAGCTTCTGGCAGCTGACGCTGCTGGACAACGGCTGCGGCCTGCCGGACAGCGGGGAGGACGCCTGGCTGAGGAACCGGCAGTGCTTTTTGGGCGGGGCAAGGCTGGGCCTGCTGCTCTGCCGCGAGTGCTGCCGCCGCATGGGCTGGGGCCTGCGGGTGGAAAAAGCGCCGGAATGCGGCACGCAGGCAGTGGTGACCATCCCGCTCAGCAGTGACCGCAGTGTTGGGCAGACGGTGGAGCTGCACGCGGACAGCGGGTTCACGCAGATGCAAAAGCGGTATCAGCTGCGCACCATGCTGGTGAAGGAGCTGCGCACCATGCCGGAGCGCGGCGACCCCGACGATCTCTGACACATTATAAGAAGAAAAGCAGCAGGGCCGCTGTGCGGTGGGAACACCCCATCCGTGCAGCGGCCCTTTTTTGCGCGATGTGGCAAAGAAACTTTGCTGCGCGGAAAAACAGTGCCCCAAAAGCAGGCAAGTTCACAAAATGTTTAACTTTTCGAGCGGAAAATACTATTTTTTCCGTGTAAAATAAGACCAGCACATTGATTGTGCCGCAAAATTGGATTATAATACACCTGTATGCGAACGGACGAGATGATTCGCTAACAAACAATTTCTGGCAGAGAGTTTTTGCCGTTTACCGGGGGCCTGGCCTCCGGCATTTGTCCTTAGGAGGAAAAACAACGTGAGAGTAGGTCTTGACATCGGCAGCACTACCATCAAGTGTGTGGTGCTGGGCGAGCATGATGAACTGCTGTATTCTACATACGAACGACATTATAGTCATATTCTGGAAAAGGCGCAGGAGCTTTTGCGCCGCATTGATGCCGAGCAGCTGCATGGCGAGAAGGCGCTGCTGAGCATCTCCGGCTCTGCCGGCATGGGCCTGGCCGACAGCTGCGGCGTGCCCTTTGTGCAGGAGGTGTTCTCCACCCGCGTGGCGGTCAAGCGCTTCGTGCCGGAGACCGACTGCGTCATTGAGCTGGGCGGCGAGGATGCCAAAATTCTGTTCCTGACCAACGGCACCGAAGTGCGCATGAACGGCAGCTGTGCCGGCGGCACCGGTGCCTTCATCGACCAGATGGCCACTCTGCTGAAGATGAGCGCCGACGAGATGAACAAGGCCGCTGAGAATGCCCAGCGCACCTACACCATCGCGTCCCGCTGCGGCGTGTTCGCCAAAAGTGACGTGCAGCCGCTGATCAACCAGGGTGCCCGCACCGAGGACATCGCTGCCAGCATCTACAAGGCCGTGGTCAACCAGACCATTGCAGGCCTGGCACAGGGCCGCCCCATCAAGGGCAACATCCTGTATCTGGGTGGTCCGCTCACCTTCAGCACCGTGCTGCGCAAGAGCTTTGATGAAGCTTTGAACGTCACCGGCACCTGCCCGGAAAACAGCCTGCTGTATGTGGCGCTGGGCGCTGCCCTCTATGCCGACAAGGCCTTCGTGCTGAGCGAAGTGGCCGACGCGCTGGACCAGTACGCCGCCACCGCCACCTATGCCAGCGAGCCGCCGCTGTTCGCCAGCAAGGAAGAATACGAGGCCTTCCACGCACGCCACATGTCCCACAGTGTGCCCCGCGTGCCCTTCAGCGCCCAGTGCGGCCCGGTGCACATCGGCATCGACTCCGGCTCCACCACCGTCAAGCTGGTGGTGGTGGACGAAAAGAGCCAGATCCTCTACACCAACTACCAGCCGAACCTCGGCAACCCGCTGCCCCTCATCCGGGAGCAGCTGCTGAAAATTTATAAAGAGCACCCGGGCCTGCAGGTGGCCAGCGTGACCACCACCGGCTACGGCGAAGAACTGGTGAAGAACGCCTTCCGCTGCGATTACGGTCTGGTGGAAACGGTTGCTCACTTCACCGCAGCCAAATATTTCATGCCGGATGTGGACTTCATCATCGACATCGGCGGCCAGGATATGAAGTGCTTCAAGATCGAGGATGGTGCCATCAGCAACATCTTCCTGAACGAAGCCTGCTCCTCCGGCTGCGGCAGCTTTTTGCAGACCTTTGCACAGGCACTGGGCTATGATGTGAAGGAATTCGCCAGCCTTGGCCTGTTCGCAGACCGCCCGGTGGACCTGGGCAGCCGCTGCACCGTGTTCATGAACAGCTCGGTGAAGCAGGCCCAGAAGGACGGTGCCAGCATCGAGAACATCTCCGCCGGCCTGTCCATCAGCGTGGTCAAGAACGCGCTGTACAAGGTCATCCGTGCGTCTAGCCCCGAAGAACTGGGCCGCAAGATCGTGGTGCAGGGCGGCACCTTCTACAACGAAGCCGTGCTGCGCGCTTTCGAGAAGGAGATGGGCGTGGAGGTCATCCGCCCGGACATCGCCGGTCTGATGGGCGCTTACGGTGCGGCCTTGTTCGGCCTGCGCCAGAGCCAGAAGGCCCACAGCACCACCTCGGCCATGATGAGCGAGGAAGAACTGGAAAAGTTCGAGCAGAAGGTGGTCAGCGTCAAGTGCGGCGGTTGCGGCAACCACTGCCAGCTCACCGTCAACACCTTTGCGGATGGCCGCAAGTACATCTCCGGCAACCGCTGCGATAAGCCCGTCACCGGCAAGAGCGCCGACGACAGCCTGAACCTGTACGCCTACAAGCAGCAGCTGCTGGCTGAGTATAAGCCGGTGGCCGGTAAGCGCGGCTCCATCGGCATCCCGCTGTGCCTGGGCTTCTACGAACTGCTGCCCTTCTGGTGGGCATTCTGGACGAAGCTGGGCTTTGCGGTGCACACCAGCCCGGTGTCCAGCCGCGGGCTGTATCTGGCTGGTCAGGCCACCATCCCCAGCGACACCGCCTGCTTCCCGGCAAAGCTGAGCCACGGCCACATCAAGGCTCTGAGCCAGATGCAGCTGGATGCCATCTTCTACCCCTGCCTGACCTACAATGTGGACGAGGGCCTGGGCGACAACCACTATAACTGCCCGGTGGTGGCCTATTACCCCGAGGTTCTGGCCGGCAACTGCCCGGAGCTGGAAGGCACCAAGTTCATCTATGACTATGTGGGCATCCACCGTCCGAAGGACTTTGTGCACAAGATGGCAAAGGACATCCTGCCCAAGTACTTCGGCGGCATCTCCGAGAAGGAAGTGCAGGCTGCAGCCGACGCGGCCTATGCGGAGTACGAGTCCCACATGGCAAAGATCCGCGTGAAGGGCAGCGCCATCATCGACGAGGCACGCCGTCAGGGCAAGCGCATCATCGTGCTGGCAGGCCGCCCGTACCATGTGGACCCGGAGGTCAACCACGGCATCGACCGCCTGATTACCCGCCACGGGGCCGCCGTCGTCACCGAGGACAGCATCTCCAATCGGGTGCAGAAGTTCCCCACCAGCGTGCTGAACCAGTGGACCTACCACAGCCGCCTGTATGCCGCCGCCAAATACTGCACCACCCAGAAGGATATGGACCTGGTGCAGCTGGTGTCCTTCGGCTGCGGCGTGGACGCCATTACCACCGACGAGACCCGCGAAATTCTGCAGGAGGGCAGCAAGCTCTACACCCAGCTCAAGATCGACGAGATCACCAACCTGGGTGCTGTGAACATCCGCCTGCGCAGCCTGTTTGCCGCTCTGGACGAGCGCGACGAGATGGCCGAAGAAAAGGCGGAAAGAAAAGAAAAAGCTTAAAATTCAGAAGCGCCTTTCTTGCCTCTCCCTTTGGGAGAGGTGGCACGGCGTGAGCCGTGACGGAGAGGGCGAAGATGCTGACCACGATGAACGGGTTCGCCCTCTCAGACGCTTGCGCGCCAGCTCTCCCAGAGGGAGAGCCAAGATTCGCTCACGATAGACTACATAGGAGGAACCTATGGAATACAATTACCCCAAATTTACCCCGGAGATGAAGAAGACCCACACCATCCTCATCCCCAACATGGCCATTACCCAGTTCCGCCTGCTGGAGTACGCCCTGCGCTACGACGGCTACAAGTGCGAAATTCTGGGCAACTGCGGCAGTGCTGTGGCACAGCTGGGCCTGAAATATGTCCACAACGACACCTGCTATCCGGCCCTGCTGGTCATCGGCCAGTTCCTGGACGCACTGAACAGCGGCAAGTATGATCTGGAGCACACTGCTCTGCTCATCACCCAGACCGGCGGCGGCTGCCGTGCGTCCAACTACATCCACCTGCTGCGCAAAGCACTGGTGAAGGCCGGTTACCCGCAAATTCCTGTCGCCAGCCTGAACTTCTCGGGCCTGGAAAAAGACAGCGGCTTCCAGATGACCCTGCCGCTGGCCCGCCGCGCGCTGGCCTGCATCTTCTACGGCGATATGCTGTGCGCTCTGCGCAATCAGGTGGCACCGTATGAAAATGAGAAGGGCGCCGCCGACAAGATGGTAGACCTGTGGGTCACCCGTCTGGGCCGTGTGCTGCTGGCAGGCAAGGGCTACACCTCCAAGGAGATGAAGCATACCTTCCCGCTCATTGCAGCGGATTTTGCAAACATCCCGGTCACCCGGGTGCCCAAGGTGAAGGTGGGCGTCGTGGGCGAAATTTACGTCAAGTACAGCCCGCTGGGCAACAACGACCTGCAGAAGTTCCTCGAAAGTCAGGACTGCGAGGTGAACTTCCCGGGTCTGATGGGCTTTGTGCAGTACTGCGCCTTCAACATGGGCGAGGACCACATCCTGTACGGCGGCAAGCTGGCCGTGAAGATCGGCATCGACCAGTTCCTGAACTGGCTGGACAGCATCGAGCGCGCCATGCTCAAGGCCGAAGCCGACGCCGGGTTCTATGCGCCCGGCCCCTTCAAGGAACTGGTGGAAAAGCCCAAGGGCATCATCTCTCTGGGTGCCAAGATGGGCGAGGGCTGGCTGCTGACTGCCGAGATGATCGAGCTGGTGCAGGGCGGCTACGGCAACATCGTGTGTGCCCAGCCCTTCGGCTGCCTGCCCAACCACATCGTGGGCAAGGGTATGGTGAACAAGATCCGCGCCCTGTACCCCAGCGCCAACATCACCCCCATCGACTATGACCCCAGCGCCACCAAAGTCAATCAGGAAAACCGCATCAAGCTGATGCTGGCTGTGGCCAAAGAGCGCCTGAACGCCCCCGTGGAGGCAAAGCCGCTGACCGCAGAGGAAATTGCGGGCGGTGCCCCGAAGGTGGGCGCAACGGTTTGATTTTTAGCAGTTACTAGATTATACAGAATAATGAATGCACAAAAGCCCGTCCGGGCCTAAACTCGGACGGGCTTTTATCATGCCGTATAACAGAAATTACTTGGAGTTCTTCATGTAGATGTGGTGGGGCAGACCGGCAATGTACAGCGGGGTCAGCTCGGCCTGGATCAGCGGGCGGGCATACTCGAGGAACTCCTCGGTCATCTGGGTGTGGTTTTCGTTCATCCAGCTCAGCGGCACCTTCTTTTCGAGGTTTGCGACCTCGCTGATGGGGTGCAGCTCGGTGGTGCACTGGTACGGGCTGTTGGAGATGCGCTTCAGGGCCACCATCTGGCCGGTGACGCCCTCAAAGGCAGCCTTGGCGGCAGCACCGCCCACCTGATAGGCCTCGGTGATGTCGGTGCGGCTGGTCAGATGGCCGGCGCAGCGCTGCAGGGTGGAAAGCTCGATGCAGCGGGTCTTGGTGTCCAGATTGCGGGCCACCACGTTTGCCAGGTAGCGTGCGGTGCCGGTCAGGGCCTTGTGGCCGAAGGCGTCCACCGCGTGCACATCGTCGGCCAGCTCACAGACGTAGCGGCCATCCTCCAGCTTGACGCCTTCGGACACGGCGATGACGATGCTGGGCTTCTTCTCCTGCATCACGCGCACCTTCTCAATGAAGTGGTCCACGTTGAAGGGAACCTCGGGCAGGCAGATCATGTCCACGCCCTCGCAGTCGTCGCTCTTAGCCAATGCAGCGGCGGCAGTCAGCCAGCCGGCATTGCGGCCCATGATCTCCACCACGGTGACGTACTTGGTGCCGTACACGGTGGCGTCGCGGATGATTTCCTTCATCACCACGCCGATGTACTTGGCAGCAGAGCCGTAGCCGGGGGTGTGGTCGGTGACCATCAGGTCATTGTCGATGGTCTTGGGCACGCCCATGAAGCGGATGTCGCTCTGGATGCGCTCGCCGTACTCGGCCAGCTTGCCGATGGTGTCCATGGAATCGTTGCCGCCGATGTAGAAGAAATAGCCGATGTTCAGCTTTTCCAGAATGGCGAACAGCTTCTTGTAGACGGCCTCGTCGGTGTGCCAGTCGGGCAGCTTGTAGCGGCAGCTGCCCAGGAAGCTGGACGGCGTGCGCTTGAGCAGCTCGATGTCCAGGTCGTCGGTCAGCACGGTGGAAAGGTCCACCACACGCTCCTCCAGCAGACCGGCGACGCCGTTGCACATGCCGTAGACGATGTCGGCACCGCGGCTCTTGCAGCTTTCAAAGACGCCCGCAAGGCTCGCATTGATGACGGAAGTAGGACCGCCAGACTGACCAACGATTGCATTTTTACCCATGATGATTTCTCCTTTTTTGTTTTTCTGTTTTGGCATTTATCAAATGTGCAGGTGCACAAAAACAGACGCGGGGAAGGGGACTTACAGGCGGATGTGGCGCGGGGTGCCGTTGACGTACACGGGGGTCACTTCGTCCAGGATCAGCGGGCGGGCGTACTCCTCAAAGGCCGCCGTCACCTGCATGCCGTCGGGGGTGATCCAGTCCAGCGGCACCTTTTTCTCAAGGTTTGCCACCTGCTGCACATCCACCGACTTTGCGATGCACTGGTAGGGATAGCTGGAGATGCGCTCCAGCGCGATCATGCGGCCGGTCTCGCCTGCAAAGGCTGCGGCTGCGGCCGCACCGCCCACGGCGTAGGCCTCGTTCACGTCGGTGCGGCTGGCCAAGTGGCTTGCGCAGCGCTGCAGGGTGGAGAACTCGATGGCACGGCTCTTGCAGTTCAGCTTGTCGTGGATGAGCTCCGAGAGGTAGCGGCTGGTGCCGCTGAGCACGGCCTTGTGGCCGAAGGCGTCCAGCTGCCCGGCGGTGGACACCAGATCGCACAGATAGGTGCCGTCGGCGGTCTTGACGCCCTCGCTGGCCGCGATGATGACGTTGGGCTTCACCCGCTGCAGCTGGTCCACCTTCGTCAGGAATTTTTCCTCGTCAAAAGGCACTTCGGGCAGCAGGATCAGGTCCGGGCCCTCGCAGTCGTCGCCGCCGGCAAGGCAGGCCGCACCGGCAAGCCAGCCTGCGTGGCGGCCCATGATCTCGGCCACGGTCACGCTGCGGATGTCATACACGGAAGAATCGCGGATGACTTCCTTCAGGATGGTGGCGATGTACTTTGCTGCCGAGCCGTAACCGGGGGTGTGGTCGGTGAGGCAAAGGTCGTTGTCGATGGTCTTCGGCACGCCGATGAACCGCACGCTGCTGCCCACCTGTGTGCCGTAGCGGGAAAGTTTTGCGATGGTGTCCATGGAGTCGTTGCCGCCGATGTAGAACACCGCGCAGATATCGTACTTGTCAAACAGGGTGAACAGCTTGACGAAGGGCGTGGAATCCACGTCCGGGTCCGGCAGCTTGAAACGGCAGCTGCCCAGGTAGCTGGACGGGGTGCGCTTGAGCAGCTCGATGCTCATGCGGTCGTCCAGCAGGACGTTCAGTTCCAGCAGTTCTTCCTTCAGCAGACCTTCGATGCCGTATTTCATGCCGTACACCTTGTCTGCACCCAGACTGCAGGCGGCTTTGTACACGCCTGCCAGGCTGGAGTTGATGACGGCGGTGGGGCCGCCGCTCTGACCAATGATGACGTTCTTGGCCATGAGTACCTCCTTTTACAAATTCAGTTCTTATCATTTGTACATCGCTGCACGTCTCCGGCCTCTGCGCCGCTGTGCGTAGGAGAGAGATCTTTGGGCCCTGCACTGCCCGCAGACCGGCGGCAAACAAACCGGACGTTGCAAGTGATACAAAAAAGTTTGCGGCATGTGCACACGCTTTTTGTAAAATGTGCAAAATTGCCACATCCTTATTGTACCCGTTTTGCCTGTTGTATGCAAGACCCAATTGGTTGCGCAGGCAAAAAAATTATGATAAAATGAAAAGGTGCACGGCACCGGGCCTGTAAAACCCTTTTACCGTGCGAGAAAAATGGAGAAAGCTGGAAATACCATGGGCATTTCACACGAATATCATTCCGCGCCGCGCCGGGCAAAGCACGGCAGCGTCAGCGGAAAGCTGCGGCTGCTGGGCGCGTTTATTGCCATTCTGCTGCTGGCCTACGCCATCACCGCCATTCTGGAACACGGTGCGGCGGGTGCCGACGAGACTCCGGCCACCAACGCCAGCGGCATTGCGGCCAACATTCTGGCCCCGCTGCCCATGCAGGGCGAAGCGGCTTCCGACAGCGCCGCCACGGACGGCACTGCCGGTGCGCAGGCCGCCACGCTGGAGACCTTTGGCCCGGCAAAGCAGAGCGCCGGGGCCTATACCATCAAGGCCTATGACGCCAGCGTCATCCGCCAGCCCAGCTGCGGCCAGGTGGACCTGAATTACTTCTCGGATGCGGCCTTCCTGGGCGACAGCCTGACCGTGGGCTTCTCGGATTATCAGATCAACCTGGGCGGGGCGCTCATCTGCGGCTACACCGGCGTGGGCCCGGACGCCATCGTGAACCGCAGTGCGGTCAAGAGCCCCACCCGCGGGCAGGAGGTGGCGCTGGATGTGCTGGCCGCCGCCCAGCCGAAAAAGCTGTATATCCTGCTGGGCACCAACACCCTCACCACGCTGGGCGCATCGGATCGCTTCCTGGCTTACTATGGCCAGATGCTGGACATGCTGCGGGAAGCGCTGGGCGACGACTGCGTGATCTATGTGCAGTCCATCCCGCCGGTGCGCCCCTCGGCAGCTGCCAAAAAGCCGGGCCTTGCCAGCGATGTGCTGCGCGGCGTCAACGAGCAGCTGGCCCAGCTGGCCGCCAGCAAGGGCTGCGTCTACCTCGACCTGTGGGAAGCTCTCGCCGACGGCGAAGGCAACCTGAAAGAGATGCTTGCCGCACCGGATGGTGTGCACCTCTCGGCCGGCAACGGTTACGGCGCATGGGTGACCTACTTGCGCAACCACGCAAAGTACAGCGCTGATAACTCCTGGACCATGGGCAGTGCGTACAGCGCACAGTAAATAAAATAGGAGCAAAAGAACGGCGGGTGCATCGCAGTGATGCACCCGCCGTTTTCTGTGTAGTTTTTCATTATTGTGCGGTGGGAAGATGACCGTTCTTTTTGGGCGTGAAGACGAGCTTCAGGTCCATTCCCATGCCGTCGGCCAGACGCTTCAGCAGCTTCAGGGAAGGGTTGCGCGTGCCGTTTTCCAGCTTGCTGATGTCGGCCTGATCGATGCCGGTGCGCTCGGCAAGCTCCTTCTGGGTCAGGTTCTGCGCAATGCGTGCGTCGGCCATGGCGCGGATGATATCCATTTCAGGCTGATTTTCTTCCCATTCCTGACGGAAAGCATCGTCCTGCAGCTGTTCGTTCAGGTACATATCCAGTGTTTTCATCTCATTCACCAAACCTTTCCATAAAGTCTTTGCGGCAGAGCTTTGCCTTTTCAAGCTCATTGCGGGGCGTTTTCTGCGTCTTTTTGATAAAGCCGTTGGTCAGGATAATGCACCCGCCATAGTAAAAGAAATAGAGCACACGGGAAATATCCGAGCCGACCTTGCCGCGCACCTCAAAGATGCCGTCTTCCAGATGCTTGCTGTAGGGCTCCCGCAGACGGTTGCCCTGCTCCTGCAGAACTTTCAAGGTCATGACAAGTTTTCCGCGCATTTTGACGTCCAGTGAATCCAGAAATTCTTCGGCAGGCCGCTCACCGGCTGCTGTTTCATAAAATTCAACGGTAAACTGATCTATTTTGATTTCTCAATTTTATTATATGGCATATCTGCCATATTGTCAAGGCTGAGTTGCAAGGAGAAACGATCTGTCGTCCTGCTGTTCCAGCTCCAGCAGATACTCCTTCATCTCCACGCCATAGGCGTAGCCGGTGAGCTTGCCGCTGCTGCCCACTACACGGTGGCAGGGCTGGATGATGGCGATGGGGTTGCAGTGGCACGCCCCGCCCACGGCGCGGGCAGCCTTGGGTCGGCCGATGGCGGCGGCCAGCTGGCCGTAGGTGCGGGTCTGCCCGTAGGGGATCTTGTTCATCTCGGCCCAGACGGCCTGCTGGAAAGCCGTGCCCTTCGGGGCAAGGGGCAGGTCGAACTCCTTCCGGGCACCGGCAAAGTATTCGTTCAGCTGCTGCTCGGCCTCCTGCAGCAGGGGCGTCTCACACACCTTGCGGGGCAAAGGCTCCAGCTCCGGCACGCCGTCCGGGCAGAGGGTCAGCCCGCAGATGGCATCGTTGTCCTCCTCCAGCCGGAAGGTGCCCAGAAGGCTGTTCACATACCAGACGTTCAAAAGTTTCCGCTTCCTTTCCTGTGGGTTTGTGCTATACTGGAATTATCTTAACACAAACACACGCACAGCGAAAGGGGCGGTTTTGTTTATGGTACAGGCATTGGAAGATATCCTTGCAAAAAGCAGCAGCATCGTGTTCTTTGGCGGGGCAGGCGTCTCCACCGAGAGCGGCATCCCGGACTTCCGCAGTGTGGACGGGCTTTACCACCAGAAGTACGCCTACCCCCCGGAAACGATCCTGAGCCACACCTTCTGGGAGGAACACCCGGAGGAGTTCTACCGCTTTTACCGCGATAAGCTCATCGTGAAGGGCGCAAAGCCCAACGCGGCACATTTGCGGCTGGCAAAGCTGGAGCGCGAGGGCAAACTGAAAGCCGTCGTCACCCAGAACATCGACGGGCTGCACCAGGCCGCAGGCAGCAAGACCGTGTACGAGCTGCACGGCAGCACCCTGCGCAACTACTGCACCCGCTGCGGCAAGTTTTATGATGTCGATTTTATCGCGAATTCTACCGGCGTGCCCCGCTGCACCGAGTGCGGCGGCATCGTGAAGCCCGACGTGGTGCTCTATGAGGAAGGGCTGGACGAGGAGGTGCTCTCCGGCGCGGTGAATGCCATCCGCCATGCGGACACCCTCATCATCGGCGGCACCAGCCTGGTGGTGTACCCGGCGGCGGGGCTCATCCGCTACTTCCGGGGCGACCATCTGGTGGTCATCAACATGCAGCCCACCGGTGCCGACGCCGAAGCCGACCTGTGCATCGCAAAGCCCATCGGCCAGGTGCTGAGCGAGGACGTGAAACTGGATCAATAAAACAAAGCGGTCGGCGCTGTTTCGCGCGCATTTTTGGTCCTCCTGCGGTATGCTGAGAGCATTCTGAAACGAATGGGGGAACCGAAATGATCCAGGTTTGTGAACCGCCGCGCACGCGGCAGGCAAGAAGACTCTCGGCAGAGGAGTTCTGCCAGCTGATCCGCAGCGAGGTGAGCTGCGTGTACCGGCCCCGCAGCGAAGTGCTGCGGATGCTCACGGTGGGCGAAGTGTGGGGCGTGTGCGGGGCGCGCCGTGTGCCGGATGCGGCCTGCATTCTGCTGCCCATGGATGCTGATACCGCTGCCGCTGCAGCCCTGCGCAGTTTTGTAGGGGGGCGCAATGCGGCAGATGGGTATTTTCTGGCCCCGCCGGTGGGCCGCACCGAAGCGTTCCAGGCCCTGCTGGAAGCCGCTGCCGCCCGACAGAAAGCTCTGGCCCGGCATCGCCCGCGCTGGGCGGTGGCAGAGTGCACGGCCGAGGAGCTGCTGCCGCTTTATTTGCAGCAGGGCTTTGCGCTGCGGGCCATCCGTCCGTTGGACAGCCTTGCGCCCTGCTTCTGGCTGCAGGCGGACTGTCTGGGGCAAAACGTGCCGCCGGTGTGGGTGCCGATGACCGACCGGGTGCATCTGGCCATTCTGCTGGCAAAGGGCTATGCTGCGCTGGAAAGCCGCGAAAGCCCGCAGGGTACCGTGCTGGCGCTGTACCCGGTCTGACAGGAAAGTGAGAAAGTTGAAATGAAAGCAGTCGTTCTGGAAGATTACGCCATTCAGCCCGGTGACCTGGACTGGTCCGGCGTGGAAGCACTGGTGCCGGACATCACCTTTTATGGGCGCACCGCCCCGGAGCAGGTCGTGCCGCGCATCGGGGATGCGGAGGTCGTGTTTTTGAACAAGTGCCGCATCGACGAAGCGGTGCTGGCCCGGTGCCCGAACCTGAAGTGGGTGGGCATCATCGCCACCGGTACCGATAACCTGGACCTCGAAGCCTGCCGCCGTCATGGCGTGGCCGTGGCCAACGTGCCGGGCTACTCTACTTATAGTGTGGCGCAGATGACCTTCAGCCTGCTGCTGGCCATCTGCCAGTGTGCCGACCGGTATGACCGCCTTGTGCAGGACGGCCGGTGGCGCACCGAGGACCCTGCCGCCTACGGCCTGCTGCCCCAGGTGGAGCTGCTGGGCAAGACCTTCGGCATCTACGGCTACGGCAGCATTGGCCGCCAGACCGCCCGCATCGCCAAGGCCTTTGGCATGCAGGTGCTGGTGTGCACCCGCACGGTGCGGCCGGAGTACGAAGCCGACGGCGTGGAGTTCGTGGATTTTGACACCCTGCTGGCCCGCAGCGATGTGCTCAGCCTGCACTGCCCGGCTACCCCGGCGACCCGGGGACTCATCAGCGCCGGGACGCTGGCCAAGGCAAAGCCCGGCATGATCTTGCTGAACACCGCCCGCGGCGCACTGGTGGATGAACAGGCTGTGGCCGACGCACTGAAAAGCGGCCGCCTTGGCTTCTACGGCGCGGACGCCTTTGGCACCGAGCCGCTGCCGCAGGAAAGCCCGCTGCGCGGCCTGCCCAACGCCCTGCTGACGCCGCACATTGCATGGGCCACAAACGAAGCACTGCAGCGGCTGATGGACATTACTACCAACAATCTGCGCACCTGGCTGGATGGCAGGGGAGAGAATATCGTGAACGCATAAAAAACAACGGGAACGTCCATGCGGCGTTCCCGTTGTTTTTTAATCTAAGATTCCGCTCACTTTGATAGACTTTACCGCCTCAGCAATGCGCTCCGGCGGCAGGGTGAGGGCAAAGCGCACATAGCCTTCGCCCAGAGGGCCGAAGCTGGAACCCGGGGTGCACAGCACACCGCTCTTTTCCACGAGGTCCAGACAGAAATCCATGCTCTTTGCGTACTTGGCCGGGATGGGTGCCCACACGAACATGCTGCCGTGGCTGTCCGGCACGTTCCAGCCGATGGAACGCAGACCGCCGCACAGGGCGTCGCGGCGCTGCTGGTACAGGCCGCACTGGGTCTTGACCATGTCCAGCGGGCCGGTCAGGGCCGCGATGGCGGCCTTCTGCACCGGCAGGAACATGCCGAAGTCGATCTGGCCGCGCAGCTTCTTGAAGGCGGCCACCACGTCCCGGCGGCCCACCAGGAAGCTGATGCGTGCGCCGGTGACGTTGAAGCTCTTGGACAGGCTGAAGAACTCCACGCCCACATCCATGGCACCGGGCGTGTTGAAGAAGCTGTTGCCCACGGCACCGTCAAAGATGATGTCGCTGTAGGCGTTGTCGTGGATGATGAGGATGTCGTACTTCTTGGCAAAGGCCACCAGTTCCGCATACAGCTCCGGCGTGCCCACGCTGCCCACCGGGTTTGCGGGCAGCGAGACGATCATATACTTTGCCTTGCGGGCCACGTCCTCGGGGATGTCTTTGACGTAAGGCAGGAAGCCGTGTTCTTTCGTCAGCGGGTAATACCAGGGCTTTGCACCGCCCAGCAGGCTGCCCGCAATGAACACCGGGTAGCAGGGGGTAGGCAGCAGCACGGTGTCGCCCTCGTCGCACAGCACCATGCCGATGTGGCCGCAGCCTTCCTGACTGCCGTTGCAGCTGGCCACCTGGTCCGGCGTGATCTCCACGCCGAAGCGGCGCTTATAGTAGCCGCACACGGCGTCCAGCATTTCGGGCGTATCGCGCAGGCTGTACTTCCAGTTCTGCGGGTCGGCGGCGGCGTCCATCATGGCCTTGCGGATGTGCTCAGCAGGTGCGAAGTCCGGCGTGCCGACGCTCAGATTGTAAATGGTGCGGCCCTGTGCTTCCAGCGCCACCTTGCGTTCGTTCAGCGCGGCGAAGATCTCGTCGCCGAACAGGTCCAGTCGTTTGGAAAATTCCATGATACGATACCCCTCTTGAATCCCTCTTGTTTTTGACATGAATCATTTTTACAATAGGGCTATTTTAGCACGTTTTGCCAGCGGGTGCAATGAAAAGGGCCGATGGGGGAGAAAGTTTCAACTTTCTGCCGCTGCCGTTTGAATTTATTCATTGCAGAGGGGAGAGTGCTGCGCTTGCGGCGAAGTGTGCAGGACGCTCCGCTGGGCCAGAGGAAGGGAGGGGTGTTTCGACTCCCCCCTCCCTTCCTCTGGACTCCACCCACCCCACAACGAGAAAGGGGCTGCTCGCCCCTTTCAGACCCCAAAGGAGAAGTCGAAGCGGAAAAATGCTAGCCGCTTCGCTAAAAGCATTTTTCGCGCTCCTCCGATTTGAAAGCCCCTCAGCCGCTGCGGCGGCAGCTCCCCGCAGGGGAGCGGGGGGTGCCCTCTCTATCACCTTTTTGTCGCTGCGCGACATCTTCCCCCGGCCGGGGAAAGTCTTTCAAAGGGAGAGGCAAGAAGCGCTCCCGCTATGCCCTTGGCTCTCCCTTTGGGAGAGCTGCTGAGCGAAGCTGAGAGGGCGAAGCGATTTCTCACGGGCGCGAATGCTCCCGCAGGGAGCCAGCGCCAGCGGATGCCGTTTGCCGTTACGGCCCCTCCCGTGAAAAAGCAAAGAGGAAAATCCCGCAGGATTTTCCTCTTTGCAAATTAAAAATAATTTTTCCGCTGATTATGGCCAGAGTGCAAGCGGAGGCCAGTTTAAATTGTTAATCGATCGTTGTCTTGGTGCGTCCCACGCCCAGCACGGCGGTGCTGATTTTCTTCCAGCTGTTGCAGCCGCACACGCCGTCCACGCTAAGGCTGGTGCGCCGCTGGTAGCCCCGCAGGGCTTCCTCGGTGCGGGCACCGAACACGCCGTCGATGCGGCTGCCGGTCTGGTAGCCCAGCGTGGAGAGTGCGTCCTGCAGGATCATCACATAGCAGCCCCGGCTGCCCCGGCGCAGGGTGGGATAGCCTGCGGTGGTGCCGCTGCAGGCGGGCGTGCCGTAGCGGCGGTCCATGTGCACCCAGGTGGGCGTCTGGCTCAGCGGCTCCACATAGCCCCAGGCACCGGTGCTGCGGGCTGCGTTGTAGATGGCCGTGCGCTCTGATTGGGAAAGCGACTGCCCCACGTCAAACGAAACGCCCGTGTAGTGCTGGCTGCGGGTGCCGTGGCCGCCCTCCCAGATGCGGCGGAAAGCATACCCCACCGGGATGCCGCGGCCATACTTGCGGCGGGTCAGGTTCCACGCTTCCATGGCCGCAATGGTGGTCCACAGGGTGGGGCTGGCAGATTTGCCCCGGAACTCCCGCACCCGCAGGGTGGTGCCGGTGCTGTAGGGCATGGGGTCGTTCTCGTTCAGGTTCGCGTAGGTGTATACCTTGTTCTCGTAGGCGTCGTAGATCAAAAGCCGTGCCATCGCTCATTCCTCCTCGTTGCAGTGTTCGCAGCTCTGGGCCTGCAGGGCGGCCCAGGTCTCGCGGTCCACGGTGCCGGTCACCAGCAGGCCCGCCTGCTGCTGGACAGCCCGCACGGCAGCGGCGTCTGCCGCGCCAAAGCGGTTATTGTCGGCCACATAGTCCTCGTCGCAGGAAAGCTGCGCCCGGCGGTTGAGCCAGCGTTCCACCTGCCCAACCTCCTGCCCGGCGCTGCCCTCGGCGATGGCGCGCCCCGGGTAAGCGGTGCTGGGTGGGGTGTCTCTATCGGGGTTCGGGGCGTGGGCGGCCAGCTGCAGGCTCAGCGCTTCCACCGCCGTCCAGGTCTCGGCGTCCGCAATGCCGGTCTCGTGCAGGTTCAAAAGCTCCTGCGCGCTGCGGGTGGCGGCGGCAGTCTCGTCGGTGTACTGGTCGGAGAGGGGCGGACTCACCACACTGGTAAAGTAGTAGGCGATGCGCTGCAAAAGCAGGCTGTAGTAGAGCACGGCACTGCCGGAAGACCCTACTGTGAGCGGGGTGCCGGGGTAGGGCAGGCGCTTCAGGGTGACCACCGGCCCGGATGCCCGCAGGGTGGATGCCTTGTCGTACAGGCTGTTCCATGTGGTGCGTCCCACGATGCCATCTACAGTCAGCCCCGCGAAGCGCTGGTAGGCCCGCACGGCGGCCTCGGTGGAAGCACCGAACTGCCCGTCGATGGCAATGGCCGGGATGCTGCTCTCGTAGGCGCTCATGAGGTAGAGGTAGAACTGCAGCTCCCGCACCGCCGTGCCGGAAGACCCATTGCGCAGCACGCCCGGGTACTCGCCGGGGCGCAGGGAGGACGAAAGCAGCTTGTTGGCGATGTCGTTGTAGACCTCATACAGCTTGTTCCAGGTCGTGCGGCCGACAACGCCGTCGCTGGTCAGGCCGAAGTAGGTCTGGAACCGGCGCACCGCCGCTGTGGTGGCAGAGCCGAACTTGCCGTCCACGGTCACGTTGGAAAGGCTCGAGTACACTGTGCGGGCGATCTTGAGCCAGAACTGCACCAGCCGCACGTTCTGCCCGCTTGCGCCTTCCCGCAGGGCTGTGCCGGGGTAGGCGTTGGGGGTGCCGTTGTCGGACTGGATGCTGCGGAACTGGTCGTACACCTCCGTCCAGGTGGCACGGCCCACCACGCCGTCCACGGTCAGGCCATATTTGCGCTGGAAGGCCCGCACCGCATTGGCTGTGCCGGTGCCGTAAACGCCGTCCACGGTTAACGATGGGATGGAAGACTCATACTGTGCCAGCGTATTCAGCCAGAACTGCAGCTGTTCCACAGCGCTGCCGGTAGAGCCGGTGCGCAGCACGGTGCCGCCCCATGTGCCGTCCGAGAGAGTGCCGCTGGACACCTCGCCCTCGCTGGTCAGCTCGGCCAGATCCTTGACCGACACATAGATATAGCTGATCTTATACCAGGTCTGGCGGCCCACCATGCCGTCGGCGGTCAGATTGAACTGCTTCTGGAACGCCCGTACCGTGGCGGCCATCCGGCTGCCGAATACCCCGTCCACAGTCAGTTTGCCAAGGAAGGGGTAGTCCTTGGTGATGCGGTTCAGCTGCCGCTGCAGGGTGAACACCGCCGTGCCGCTGTCGCCCTGCCGGATGGGCGAACCGGGGTAGCTCTGGGGGATGGACTGGATGTTATTGGTGCGCACGATCTCGATGTCGTTGCCGTAGTAGTACTTCAAAATCTGCAGCGCGGTGCGGCCCTGATTGGCCAGCGTGACGGTGCCCCACTGCTTGAGCCCCGGGCAGGTGACCGACTTGCCGTCGCAGTATTCAGAGTAGTAGGGGTTCACGGTGCCGCGCTTGCGCAGATAGGTGTTGAAAATGTCATCGGTGATGCGCACCATCACGTCGAACACGGTGCGGCCGTGCACATAATACTGGTCGTAGCTGGTGGAGTTGGTGATGTTGAAGGTGTAGCCCTTGCTGGGGTACCACTCGGTGTAGATGCGGTTCAGCGCCAGCGAGATCTGGCAGTGGATGTTCGCCCGCAGTGCCTGCTCCGGCCAGGTGGGATAGACCTCACTGGAAGCAACATTTGCGATATAATCCCGGAAGGAGACCGTCACATTGCGGGCGGCAGCCGCCGGTTTGCCCAGATGCACCGTGATATTTTTGGGGATGATCACCTTGTCCAGCACCCGGGGCACGCAGTTTTCCACCGGCTGTGCACCGCTGCCGCCGCTGCCCGCAAACAAAGGGTGCGGCGGGATGACGATGGGCGCGTCCGGGATGTCCTTGCCTTCCTCCGTGACCGGAATCATCGCAGGCTGTGCCAGCGTTATCTGCCCGGCAAAGATCTGGATGCCCTCAATGCGCACGGTGCGGTAGCCGGGCTTTGTGGCGGTCAGGCTGACAACGGCGTAAGGGCGGATGGTGTTGTCCTCGTCCAGCGAGAGGGTGCAGGCGGGGGCTTCAACGGGGATATCGGCGGCGCTGCCGGTCACATCGGTGATGCGGTGCAGGGTAAAGCCGTCCCCCTGCACTGTAACGGTCACCCCCTCCATGGGGGCAGACTGGCGGGCCGCAAAGGTCTGGATGCGGAGAGTTCCGGTGTTTTTCATGGAGATACGCTCCTTTGCTGGTAAAAGTATGCTTCTGCCCCAGCGTATTCCGTCCGGCACCCGGGCGTGCATGGCAATGCACACCGCAAATAAAAAAGCCGCCCGAAGGCGGCAGGGGAGAATAGCTTATTTGGCGCTGTCCTTGGCAAGGGCGGCGTCGATATTTTTTTGCAGAGCGGCAAGGTTTTCTTCCTTGTCGATGCCGCCAAGCAGGGGCTGGCCCACAACGTTGCCGTCCCGGTCAAAAACGTAGGTGGTGGGGAAGGCCATGATGTTCAGTGCAAACTTGCCGGCCTCACTGCCGGAGGCAAAGTAGATGTTGCGGTAGCTTGCGCCCGTTGTCTCCAGCAGTTTTTTGGCGGCATCGATGCCCTGCTGGTTGCCGTCCAGCGTCTCAGTGTTGATGCCAATGACCTCACCGCCCTGTGTCTTGACCTTCTCGTTCAGGGCGTTCAGGTCGTCCAACTCCTCCACGCAGGGCTTGCAGCCGTTGAACCAAAAGTTCACCACCGTAAAAGCATTGCCCGCAAACAGGCTGTTGTCCACCGGATTGCCCTCCAGATCGCTGCCCTCAAACTGAGGGAAAGCGGTGCCCTGTGCGGCAGCACCGGAAGCGGCTGCGTCCGCGGGGGCAAGGGCAGCGATCTGATTTTCGATATCCCGAATCTTTTCTGCATCGGCGGTCAGGGTCTTGTACTCCTCATCCGAGAACTGGTCTTTTGCCTTTTCCACGGCACTGAGCAGAAAATCGCCGTAGTTGGCGCTGATCGTGGTTTCGGTCACGTTCTTGTCCATAGAGGCGAATACCTTCTCCCACAGGGCATCGTTTGCGGAAAGGATCTCGTTTTCCTCGGCCAGCAGCTGCTCCTCGGTTTTGCTTTCTGTTGCCGCAGAGGAAGCGGCAGAGGATGCAGAAGATGCGCCCTGCCCGCAGGCGGCAAGGCTGAAAGCCAGCACAAGGCTGAGCAAAAGTGCGGTTACACGGTTGAGCTTCATGGTTTTACTCCTTTGTTGTTTCAGTGTTTGATTGGTCCCCCAGCCCGAACTTGTACTGAATGGCGTCCGTGGGGCAGGCTTTCATGCACATCCCGCAGCGGATGCATTCGGCGTGGTTGGGGGATTTGGTAATGTCTACGTCCATCTTGCAGGCCCTTGCACAGGCTCCGCAGGAGACGCATTTGTGGGTGTCTACGCGCATCTGGAACAGGGAGACTTTGTTCAGCAGCGCATAGAATGCGCCCAGCGGGCACAGCCACTTGCAGAAGGGGCGGTAGAACACCACGCTGCCCACGATGACCGCCAGCAGGATGCAGGCCTTCCATGTGAACAGCTTGCCCAGTGCGGCGCGGATGCCCGCATTGGTCAGGGAGAGGGGAATGGCACCCTCCAGCACGCCCTGCGGGCAAAGATACTTGCAGAAGAAGGGGTCGCCCATGCCCAGCTCATTGACCGCCAGCATGGGCAGCAGCACCACCATGACCAGCAGCACCGCATACTTTAAATAGCGCAGCGGCTTCAGCTTTTTGGTGGAAAGCTTGGGTGATGGAATCTTGTGCAAAAGCTCCTGAAACCACCCGAACGGGCAGAGGAAACCGCAGATGAACCGCCCCAGCAGCACCCCAAAGAGGATGAGGATGCCGGTAATGTAGTAGGAAAAGCGGAATTTGGAGGAGCCCACCACCGCCTGGAATGCTCCCACCGGACAGGCACTGGCCGCGCCCGGGCAGGAATAGCAGTTCAGCCCCGGGACGCAGACGTATTTTCCGCCGCCCTGATACAACGTCCCTTTGGCAAAGTTTGGCAGGTGGAGATTGGTCAGCAGGGTAGCCCCGGCTTGTATAAAGCCCCGGAAGCGGGCAAGGGGAGAAAGCTTTTTCTTTTTCTTATCCAATGCCCACACACTCCATACACAGCCGGATGGCTTTTGAAAATACGGTGTCTGCCTCGCCCCGCCATAAGCCGAACAGCAGCATCAGAACCCCGGCGGCCAGCAAAAGCAGCTGCGCCTGTTTTTTTGTCATGAACATCATAGCCTCCTGTTGTTTGATGGCATCAGTATACACCATGCGGGATAAAATCTCTGCTAAGAAAATCTTAACACGAATCTTAACACCGTCTGCTATAATCTGTTATAATGAAGAAAAAAACGCAATTTTTATGGGAAAGGTGGAAAACAAAGATGCGCCTTTTGGTGGTAGAGGACGAGCACTCCCTGCGGGAGGATATTGCCCGAAAGCTGCGGCTGTCCGGGTACGAGGTGGATGCCTGTGCAGACGGCGAGGCCGCGCTGGAGGCACTGGCAGCAGAGCGGTACGACCTTGTACTGCTGGACCTCAACCTGCCCAAGGTGGACGGAATGCAGGTGCTGCGCACCCTGCGCCGGCACGACCTTGAGACCTGTGTACTGATCTTGTCGGCACGCAGTGAAATTGCAGATAAAGTGGAAGGGCTGGATGCCGGGGCGAACGATTACCTTTCCAAGCCCTTCCACCTTGCAGAGCTGGAGGCCCGGGTGCGCAGCCTGACCCGGCGCAAGTTCATCCAGCAGGATGTCTGCCTGTGCTGCGGACGGCTGAGCTTCAACACCCGCAGCCGCGTTGCTGCTGTGGACGGTCAGCTCCTTGCCCTGACGCGGAAGGAGAGCGGCGTACTGGAATATCTGCTGCTGCATCAGGGACGCCCGGTCAGTCAGGAGGAGCTCATCGAGCATGTCTGGGACGGCAGCGTAGACAGCTTCAGCAACTCCATCCGGGTGCATATCTCTGCCCTGCGCAAAAAGCTGCGGGCGGCGCTGGGCTACGATCCCATCCGTAACCGCATCGGGGAAGGCTACGAGATCGGAGGCGAGGTGCAATGAAACAGTTGTCCCTGCAATGGCGCATCACCCTGCTGACCGCACTGCTCATCGCCTGCGCCTGCGTGTGCATGAACCTGCTTTTATACCGCACCGGCGTTACCGGCATGGATGCCCTCAACGGCTTTATGATGCAGTACCAGCCTGGCAGTGCGGATTCCTTGACCATTGAGATCCCGCAGGAGGAAATGTCCAGTCTGCTGGCGCATTTTTCGCAGGAAGTCTACGATGCAAAGGTGGTTTTTGGCCGTAAAGGCTGGTGCATCACCGCCGTAGTTACCATCGTCAGCGCGGCCATCGCTTATTTTGTCAGCGGCAGAGCACTGAAACCGTTGCAGCAGCTTGCGCAGCAGGCGCAGCGGGTCGATCAGGACAGCATCGCCACCGCCCGTCTGGACGAAAACACCGTGCAGGAATTCGGGCAGCTGAGCCGGTCGGTGAACCGGATGCTGGATGGTCTGGCGCAGTCCTTTGAATTGCAGCGGCAGTTTGCGGGCAATGCCGCCCACGAGCTGCGCACCCCGCTGGCCATTTTGCAGACAAAGCTGGAACTGTTTACAGAGGAGCACCCGGCCATGGATGCCGAGACCGCCGGGCTGGTCAGCTCCCTGCGGGAGCAGCTGGACCGCCTGACCGCTCTTGTGCGCACTTTGCTGGAAATGAGCAATCTGCAATCAGTCTCCCGCACCGACCAGATCGCCCTTGCGCCGCTGGTGGAGGAGATATTGACCGACCTGACACCCCTTGCCCAGAAAAACAACATCTCTCTGCAGCAGGACTGCGAGGAGCTTGGCATGGTGGGCAGCGATGCGCTGATCTACCGGCTGGTGTTCAATCTGGTGGAAAACGGCATCAAGTATAACCGCCCCGGCGGTGCGGTGCGCGTCACCCTGCAACAGGAAAAGCAGACCGCTGTACTGCGCATTACGGATACCGGCCCGGGTATCCCCGCAGACTGTCGGGACAGCATCTTCCAGCCCTTTTTCCGGGTGGATAAGTCCCGCAGCCGGGAGATGGGCGGCGTTGGGCTTGGCCTTGCCCTTGTGCGGGAGATTGCCGTGTTGCATGGCGGCAGTGTGACCGTGGAGCGCAGCAGCGAAAACGGCACCACCTTTGCAGTCACCCTGCCGCTGGCACAGCCCTGCTGAAACTGGGCGGGACTTTATTTTTGGCACACGGGGGAGTATACTGGAAGCAGAAGACCCCGGAAAATAAGAAGGACAAAGGAGATACTGAAAATGCAGGCAACCATTCACAACGAATTTCTGACCCTGACCGTGGACACCCACGGTGCAGAGGCTGTCAGCCTGAAAAATGCAGCGGACGAAGAAATGCTCTGGCAGGCCGACCCGGCAGTGTGGAAGCGCCACGCACCCATTCTGTTCCCGTGGACGGGCAAGCTGCCCGGCGGTACCTTTGAGGTGAACGGCAAAACGTACAAGGGCGGTCAGCACGGCTTTGCCCGCGACATGGAGCACACCCTGCTCAAGGCCGAGGGCGATACCATCCAGTTGGAGCTGCGCTCGGATGATGCCATCAAAGCTGAACGCTTCCCCTTTGATTTTGTGCTCACCAGCACCTTCCGTCTGGACGGCAAGACCGTGCACCATACGCTGACGGTGCGCAACCCCGGCACCGAAGAGCTGCGCTTTGGCATCGGCTATCACCCGGCGTTCAACATCCCCTTTGATGCACAGCACACCACCACAGATTACGAGTTCCGCTTCGACCAGCCGGAAAGCCCGGTCATCCTCGATGCCCGCCCGAACGGTCTGCTCTCCGGCAAGTGCTACTACCAGTGGAAGAACCAGCAGGCCATCCCGCTGACGGACGACCTGTTCGACAACGACAGCTTCTGCATGGCGGGCCTGCGCACCAAAACCATCGGCATCTACGAGAAGGACACCGGCCGCAATATCACCTGCAAGGTGGAGGGTTATCCCTACTCGCTCATCTGGTCCGCCGCCGCAAAGCCCCTGCGCTTTGTGTGCATTGAGCCCTGGCACAGCCTGCCTGCCGCCGAGACCGACCCGCAGGAGTGGGGCCAGCGCGCCGCTGCCGCCTGCCTTGCCCCCGGCGAAAGCTGGCAGACCACCCTCAGCACCACCTTTGAACGGTAAGAAAAAAGCACGCAGAAACGAAGCCGCGTGCTCTTGACAGAAACCTCAAAAGTGGGTATACTGTAAATAGAAAAGGCACTGCGACAAGCGGTCAGCCCTTTTGATGTAAGTTCTTAAATACTAAAAGACTAAGAACCGTCACCGGCCAGGGTGGCGGTTCTCGCTTTTTACCTTGATGGTAAATACCAATCCGAAGATATGGAACGTCAAAGTAATAGGCATGAGCTTCACCTCCTTTCGGAAGTGGGGCCGAACCGCCTGCCGTTATGTGCAGTGCCTTGCTGCTAGAGCAGCAACTTTATAATAGCATATAATTCGACAAATGACAAGTAAAACCCCCGGAGCACAAAAGCGCTCCGGGGGTTTTGTATCGGGTTAGAAAGGCAAATGCTTAGTAAGCAACGCCCCAGTAGACCATGGCCTTGGCGGGCTTGCCGCAGCAGGGGCACACGTCGCTCAGATGCTCCTGCTCGAAGGGCATGCAGCGGCTGGACAAGCCAGCTTCTTCCTTCATCTTCATCTCGCAGGCAAGATCGCCGCACCACATGGTCTTGATGTAGCCGGTGTTGGCCTTGGCCAGCTCCTTGACCTCATCCATGGTGGTGGCAGCCCAGGTGCGCTTCTCGCGGTTGGCGAGGGCACGCTGGTACAGGTCCTTGCGCAGGGCCTCCAGCTGGGCGGGAATGGCGGTCTCCAGCTCGTCCAGGCTCACGAACACCTTCTCGCGGGTGTCGCGGCGCACCAGCACGCACTGGTTCTTCTCCAGATCCTTGGGGCCGATCTCCAGGCGCAGGGGCACGCCCTTCATTTCCCACTGGGAGAACTTCCAGCCCGGGGCGTTGTCGCTGTCGTCCAGCTTCACGCGGGCGTACTTGCTGATCTTCTCGGCCAGCTCGGCAGCCTTCTCGGAAACGCCGGGCTTGTGGGCAGCGATGGGCACCACGACCACCTGGATGGGAGCCACTGCCGGCGGCAGGATCAGGCCGTCGTCGTCGCCATGAGTCATGATGATGGCACCCACCAGACGGGTGGAAACGCCCCAGCTGGTCTGGAACGGATGATGCAGCTGGTTATCGCGGCCGGTGAAGGTCACATCGTAAGCCTTGCTGAACTTGTCGCCGAAGTAGTGGCTGGTGCCGCTCTGCAGGGCCTTGCCGTCCTTCATCATGGCCTCGATGGTGTAGGTGGCCTCGGCACCGGCAAACTTCTCCTTATCGGTTTTGCGGCCCTTCACCACGGGGATGGCCAGATCCTGCTCGCAGACGTCTGCGTAGCAGTTCAGCTGCTGCTGGGTCTCAGCCTCAGCCTCAGCGGCGGTCTCGTGGATGGTGTGGCCCTCCTGCCACCAGAACTCGCGGCTGCGCAGGAAGGGACGGGTGGTCTTCTCCCAGCGCACCACGCTGCACCACTGGTTGTACTTCATGGGAAGCTCGCGGTAGCTGTGCAGCACGCGGGACCAGTGGTCGCAGAACATGGTCTCGCTGGTGGGACGCACAGCCAGACGTTCTTCCAGCTTGTCAGAGCCGCCCATCGTGACCCACGCCACCTCCGGCGCGAAGCCATTGACCAGCTCGCCTTCCTTCTGCAGCAGGCTTTCCGGGATCAGCACGGGCATGGCCACGTTCTCATGGCCGGTGGCCTTGAAGCGGGCATCCATGTCCTTCTGGATCAGTTCCCAGATGGCCTGGCCATAGGGGCGCAGGATGATGAAACCCTTCACGCTGGAGTACTCCACCAGCTCTGCCTTGACGCAGATGTCGGTGTACCACTGGGCGAAGTTTTCTTCCTGGCTGGTGATCGCCTGTACGAGCTTCTTTGAATCTTTTGCCATTTTTGTTTTTTCCTCCTAAGGCCGTGCGCCAAACGTCTCGCGTTCCGCACGAACCATATTAAAAGCCCCGTCTATAGGCTGCGGCCGGGTGCCGCACCAGCAGGCGGGGCTTTTTACCAAGTTTTAGTTCTGCGCGTGGCTGTCCACAAAGTTTACCACATCGCCCACGGTGCGCAGGGATTCGATGGCGTCGTCCGGCACCTCGATGCCAAACTCATCTTCCAGCGTCATCACCATGTCCACGATGTCCAGGCTGTCGGCCTCGAAGTCGCTCATGATGTCACTGTCCATCGTGATCTTTGCCGGATCAACGTCCAGCTGCTCCGCCAGCAATGCACGGATTTTTTCAAAAGTATCCATTCCTGTGGTCTCCTTTTTGCAGTTGTTTTGCCGGTCTGTACCCTGGGGCCGTGGGTGCGGGCGCTGTGACGGTGCGCCTGCGGATGCTGCGCGGCTCCACCGAGCTGTACAGAACGCTCTCTTTTTTTATATCCCATGCCATGCGTATTGTCAAGCCCTGTTTTCCATTCTGGCCGGTTCCTTTGCGAAAAATTGCCGGAAAGGTGCTTTTTTGCTTGACAGAAAGCCCCGGGGCTCTTATCATTATAGAGTAGCGAGTTTATGGGGACTGACTGCCCCCTTGAATAGGAGCAATGAGCATGAAGCTTTCATTTACCAAAATGCAGGGCTGCGCCAACGACTACATCTATCTGGACTGCCGCGCAAGCGGTGTGCCGGAGAACATCGCAGCTCTTTCAGAAAAGCTGTCCCGGCGGCATTTTTCCATCGGGGCAGACGGCATCATCTGCATCTGCGCACCGCGCACCGCCGGGGCGGATGCCATGATGCGCATCTTCAACGCCGACGGCAGCGAGGGAAAGATGTGCGGCAACGGCATTCGCTGTGTGGCCGAGTGGCTCTACACCCACGGCATCGCGAAGGAGACGCTGGCCATCGACACCCTCAGCGGCCTGAAGACCGTCACCCATCAGGGCGCGGGCTTGTGGCAGGTGGAGATGGGCGCTTACAGCGCCATGCCCGCCGACCTGCCCGCCGTGAATATGGGTGAGGATGCCCTCGTGAACAAGCCCCTGACCGTGGAAGGCAAGGATTGGAACGTGACCTGCATCAGCGTGGGCAACCCGCACTGCGTGACTGTGGTGGAGGATGTGGACAGCCTGAAGCTGGAAGACATCGGCCCGGCGTTCGAGCACCACGCGAACTTCCCGGAGCGCATCAACACCGAGTTCGTGCAGGTGGTGGATAAGACCCATCTGAAAATGCGGGTGTGGGAGCGCGGCAGCGGCGAGACCTGGGCCTGCGGTACCGGCACCTGCGCCACCGTGGCAGCCCTGACCGAGCTGGGCCTGTGCCCGGCGGGCGAAGACATCCATGTGCAGCTGCGCGGCGGTGTGCTGACCATCCGGGTGCTGCCCGGCAGGCAGCTGCTCATGACCGGCGCGGCCGAGACCGTGTGTGAAGGAACCACAGAGGTTTAAACGGCTTCGCCCTCTCAGCTTCACTTCGTTCAGCAGCTCTCCCAAAGGGAGAGCCAAGGACCTGACGGGAGTGTTTTTTGCCTCTCCCTTTGGGAGAGGTGGCATTGCGCAAGCAATGACGGAGAGGGCGAGCAATCTATAAAGTAAAGCGAGGGAAAGTATCATGAAGATGAACAAACACTACAACGAGCTGAAGGCAAGCTACCTGTTCGTGGACATTGCCCACAAGGTGGCCGCTTATCAGGAAGCACACCCCGAGAAGGAGATCATCCGTCTGGGCATCGGCGATGTGACCCAGCCGCTGGCAAAGTGCGTGGTGAAGGCCATGCACGACGCCGCCGACGAGATGGGCACCAAGGAGGGCTTCCACGGCTATGGCCCGGAGCAGGGCTACCCCTTCCTCAAGCAGGCCATTCAGGGCTACTACGCCAGCCGCGGCACAAAGCTTGCCGAGGATGAAATTTTCATCTCCGACGGTGCCAAGAGCGACCTGGCCAATGTGCTGGGCCTGTTCGATGTGGACAACACCGTGCTGGTGCCGGACCCCGTGTACCCCACCTATGTGGATGACAACGTCACCGACGGCCGCAAGATCATCTACAGCCGCACCGGCCAGGAGAACGGCTTCCTGGGCATGCCGGACAACAGCGTGAAGGCAGACATCATCTATATCTGCAGTCCCAACAACCCCACCGGTGCTGCCTACACTCGCGACCAGCTGAAGCAGTGGGTCGAGTATGCCCGCAAGAATGATGCCATCATTCTGTATGACGCTGCATACGAGTGCTTCATCTCGGACGAGAACCTGGCCCGCAGCATCTTCGAGATCGAGGGTGCCCGCGAGTGCGCCATTGAGATCTGCTCCTTCTCCAAGATCGCAGGCTTCACCGGCACCCGCTGCGGCTACACTGTGGTGCCCAAGGAGCTGGAGCGCGAGGGAATGAACATCAATAAGCTGTGGCTGCGCCGCCAGACCACCAAGTTCAACGGTGTGCCTTACGTCGTGCAGCGCGCTGCGGCCGCAGTGTTCACCGAGAGCGGCATGGCTGAAATTCAGGCCAACCTGGACTACTACCGCAAGAACGCCAAGGTCATCGCCGACGCACTGGATGAGTGCGGCGTGTGGTACTGCGGCGGCAAGAACAGCCCGTATATCTGGCTGCGCTGCCCCGGCAACATGAAAAGCTGGGAGTTCTTCGACTGGCTGCTGGAGAACTGCGGCGTGGTCGGCACCCCGGGCGTGGGCTTCGGTGAGTGCGGCGAAGGCTACTTCCGCCTGACCGCCTTCGGCGACGCCGAAAAGACCAAGGTGGCAGCCGAGCGCATCAAGGCGGCCATCAAGGCACTGTAAACAGAACTTTTATACTGTGAACGACGACCCGGCAAAGTCTGCGGACCTTGCCGGGTCGTTTTTTTCACGAAAACCTCTTGACAAAACTGCACCTACTGTATATACTGTACATACACAGACGAACAAAAGGAGGCTGCCGATGGAGCTGTTTATTGATAACAAGAGCGGCGCGCCCATCTATGACCAGATCTACAGCCAGATCAAAGATCAGATCATACAGGGGGCGCTGCAGCCGGACGAGGCCATGCCTTCCATCCGGGGTCTGGCGCGGGACCTGCGCATCAGCGTCATCACCACGAAACGCGCCTACGATGAACTGGAAAAAGAGGGCTTCCTCTACGCGGTACCGGCCAAGGGCTTTTTTGTGGCCCCGAAAAACACCGAACTGCTGCGGGAAGAAAACCTGAAAAAAATCGAAGCGCACCTCACCGAGGCCGTGCGCCTGTCCGCATCCTGCGGGCTGGGCAAGAGCGACCTGCGCGAGATGCTGGAACTGCTGTGGGAGGGCTGAATATGAACGCACTGGAACTGCAGGGGCTTACAAAGCACTATAAGGATTTTACCCTTGGGCCGCTGGACCTGACCCTGCCTGGCGGCACCATCTGCGGACTCATCGGTGAAAACGGCGCAGGCAAAAGCACCACCATCCGGCTGATCTTAGACATGGTGCAGCGGGACGGCGGCACGGTGACGATTCTTGGCAGGGACAGCCGCACCGCTTCTGTCCGCACCAAGGAGGAGATCGGCGTGGTGCTGGGCAGCGATGGCATTCCCCTGTGCCTGAACGCTGTGGAGGTGGGCAAGGTGATGGCGGGCATCTACCGCAACTGGGACGCTGGTGACTACACGGCATTTTGCCGGAAATTTGACCTGCCGCCGGACAAAAAGTATAAGGATTACTCCGCTGGAATGCAGAGGAAGCTGTGCATTGCGGTGGCGCTGGCGCACCACCCGAAGCTGCTGCTGTTGGACGAGGCCACCAATGGGCTGGACCCGGTGGTGCGGGACGAGGTGACAGACATCCTGCTGGATTTTGCCCGGGATGAAGAACACTCCATCCTCATTTCCTCCCACATCGTCAGCGACTTGGAAAAGCTGTGCGATACCATCGCCTTCCTGCACAAGGGTAGACTGCTGCTCTGTGAGGAAAAGGACGCCCTGCGAGAGGAATACGCCTTGTGGCACGGCACGGCGGCGCAGCTGGCGGCACTGGATGTACGGGTGTACGGCAAGCGGGTCACCCCCTACGGGGCAGAGGCGCTTGTGCGCCGGGACGCAATGCCCGCCGGAGCAGAGCTTGCCCCGGTAAGCATTGAGGAATTGTTTGTGTTGATGGTGAAAGGGGAGTGTGCAGAATGAAAGGCTTGCTGCTAAAGGATGCTTATCAGATATGGCACTATGCCAAAGGTGTCATTGTGGCCGCCGTGGTCATGATGGGCGCAGGCGTGGTTACCATCATGAATGGGGCCAATTTCTTTATTGTATATGCGGGCTTTCTGATGGGCATGATGCCCATGACCCTGCTGGCCTATGATCAGGCCAGCAAATTCAGCGAGTACAGCGGCGTGCTTCCGGTGACAAAAGAACAGCTGGTGGGCAGCAAATACATCATTGGCCTGTGCGGGCTGGTGCTGGCGGAACTCTTCGCCGCCGCAGCCCTTGGCGTGGCAAGCCTGCACTGGACAGCTGTGGACCATGCGCTTGTGGTTTCCACGCTGGTGCAGGTAGGCATGACAACGCTGCTGAACAGTGCCGTTCTGCTGCCGTTGAATTACCGTTTTGGCTACGAAAAGGCAAAATATGCGTTTTATCTTATGGTCGGCCTGGTTGCGGCTCTGATGGGGTTTGGCGTGTCCGCCAATGAGGACGGCCTGGCCCGGAACCTTCTGCCGCAGGGCGTTCCGCCACTGGCTCTGCTGGGCATTGTACTGATCGTTCTGGGGCTGTACTCCCTCTCTTGGCGGCTGTCCGTTGCATGGTACGGAAAGGCAGAGCAGTAAAATGAAGAAAAGTCAAATCGCGGGCATCCTGTTCGGCGTTGCTATGGGCGTTTTGTTCAGCGTGTCGCTGGGAACGGTGGGCTATGTGCTGGGGGCCAGCTTCGCGCTCCTGGGCATGGAGATGTTCAAAGGACTGGACGACGACAAGCCGGACGATGAAAAGTAACGGAATACAAACACAGCGCCCCTGCCGGGAAATTCTCGGCGGGGGCGCTGCTGTATTTTATGAATTTTCGTCGGATTTCCGGGCCGCTGCCTTCTGTGCGGTTTCCAGTTCCTCCACGCGCTTTTGCAGGGCGGTGATCTTGTCGTCCATTTTCAGGAACGTCCAGACCAGCACGGCAAGCACCAGCGCGGGAGGGACGACCATCCAAAGAGACTGCTGGCACCAGAGCAGCAGCGAGTAGCCGCCGAACACGGCAAAGAGACATGCGGCGAGTACGGCTAGAAATCCCATGCGGATGTCCTCCTGTCAGTTTTCGGTCTGGTCGTCCGGCTCGTCCGGGTCCAGCTCGATGCTGAACACGGCTTTTTTCAGCTTGCCGCAGCCCTGGGCCTTCAGGCCGGACTTATACGGCTCCCCGGCCAGATACAGCGCAAAGCGGCCCTCGCACAGCATCCCGGCGATGCTGGTGCCGGCGGTGCCCACGGTGGTGTCGGCGGCTTCGTCGGTGGGCTTGGTGGGGGTGAGCTCTGCAAGGCTCACCTCAAACAGCTCGCTGCCGTCGAGGTCGGTCTCCAGCACGATGTGGGCATCGTGGCGCTGGAACAGGGCTTTATCGGAGGTCTGGGGCGTGACGGTGCTTACGGTAACGACCGCCTTTTCGCCGTCGATGCGGGTGCGCCCGGTGGGCAGGGTGGTGATGTCCCGGGCCATGATGTACTCAATGACCGTGTCCAGATTGTCGCTGACGCCCAGATAGTTGGGCAGGTTGTTCAGGGTATCGTAGATCATGGAAAAAATCCTCCATTCAATAAACATTCCAATACTTGTATGGTATCATAGCCGGGGATAAGATGCAACCATTGGAATGCGCGCCGCGTTCGCTCTGCGCATCGATAGCGGAAAGTTATTTTAAAATTTGCAACTCGGAAAAATCTGCGGATTTTTCCGAGTTGCTTTTTCACGAATAGGGCTGAAATCGAAAAATGCGGTGCCTGATTGCGGCCTTTCTTGTGAAAATGCAAATCAGGGCAGACCACAGTCTGCCCTGATTTGCTCAAGTAAAAATAAAATTTCCGCTGAATATGCGCAGAGCGCATTCCAAATCAAAATCACTCTGCATCCTTCGGGTCGGTGAGCAGCTCTTTGATGCTGGGCACCACGCCGCCCAGATTCTGCAGCTCGGACGGGATGATGATCTTGGTAGCCTTGCCGTTGGCAACCTTCGCCAGCGCTTCCAGGCTGCGGATGGCCAGCACCTTGTCGCTGGGCATGGCCTCGTTCAGCAGACGGATGGCATCGGCGTTGGCCTTCTGCACAGCCAGAATGGCCTGTGCCTCGCCCTCGGCCTCGAGGATGCGCTGCTGCTTCACGGCGTCAGCCCGCAGGATGGCGGCTTCCTTTTCGCCCTCAGCGGCGGTGATGGCGGCCTGCTTCTCACCGTCGGCCTTCAGGATGACGGCGCGCTTCTCGCGCTCAGCCTTCATCTGCTTCTCCATGGCTTCCTGAATTTCACGCGGCGGGATGATGTTCTTCACCTCCACGCGGTTCACTTTGATGCCCCACTTGTCGGTGGCTTCGTCCAGAATGGCGGTGATCTTGCCGTTGATGACATCGCGGCTGGTCAGGGTGTGGTCCAGCTCCATCTCACCGATGATGTTGCGCAGGGTGGTGGCAGACAGGCTCTCGATGGCGGCAATGGGCTGGTTGACACCATAGGTGTAGAGCTTTGCGTCCATGACCTGAAAGAACACCACCGTGTCGATCTGCATGGTGACGTTGTCACGGGTGATGACCGGCTGCGGGGGGAAGTCCGCGACCTGCTCCTTCAGGCTCACCTTTTTGGCGATGCGCTCAATGAAGGGGATCTTGATGTGCAGGCCCGCCGTCCAGGTGTCGGAGTAGCTGCCCAGCCGTTCGATGACGTACACCTTGGACTGGGGCACGATGACGATGTTGGTGATGACCACCAGCAGCACGATAAAGACCAGCGCGAGGATCACAAAAAACATGATCATGATGGTTCTCCTTTTTAATGCGTGTAACGTTTCAGCGCAAAGCGCAGATCACGCCTTGCGGCTTTCGGTGAGAACGGGCTCCACCAGGAGCAGGGTGCTGTGGATCTCGGTGATGCGGCAGCGCTCACCGGGCTCCAGACGGTCGCCGGGGGTCACGCAGCGGGCGCTCCAGTCCACGCCGTCCAGCCGTACGCGGCCGGGCACTTCGGCGGTGACCGGGGTGAGCACGGTGGCTTCCCGACCCAGGTTGCGGTCAGCGTTGGTGGGGGTGGCCTTGCGGTGCAGCTTTGCGGCCAGCGGACGGAACGCCCACAGGCACAGCGCGCTGACCACGATGAACACCAGTGCCTGCGCCCGGAGCGAGCCGGTGAACAGGCAGGTGAGCAGGGCCGCTGCCGCACCAATGGCGAACCAGACGCTTGTCATGCTGACGGTGAAAGCCTCCACCACCAGAAAGAACACGGCGGCTGCCAGCCAGAAGAATGGGATAAGATTCATGGGTCTCCCTCCTTATGCCCCTATTATAAGGGCTCCCCTTGGGGGAAGGTCAAGCGTTTTTTACTGAAACGTTGCGCAGAAAACGAAATAAGGATAAAAAGCGTATAAAAAAGCCTTCCCCCGAGGGGGAAGGCTTAAACTTCAATTATTTGATATCGTAATAGCTGTGGTTCGGGTTGTGTCCGTTCTCCTCCACCACGATGGTGAAGCCCATGGGGTTTACCTCGGTGTGCTTGCCACTGGCCAGCGGCTCCACGATGATGTGTTCCGAGCGGTTCACGATGATCTCGGCCGTTTCAAGTTCGCCCACGCGCTGGTAGTGCAGCACGCCGTCCTGGGCCCGCAGCACCCGCAGTGCGCCGGTGCGGAAAGCTTCGCAGGTATGGCGCAGCTGTGCCAGCTGGGCAAGCACCGGGCGCAGACGTTCCTCGTGGCTGTCCCAGTGGAAGAAGGCGCGGTTGAAGGGGTCGCGGTAGCCCTGCATCCCAATCTCGTCGCCGTAGTAGAGGCACGGCACACCGGGCAGGGTGTAGATGATGGCATAGGCCATGCGCAGGCGCAGCATGCCTTCCTCGTAGGCGTCGCCGGTGACGCAGCGGCCGCTCTGCCACTCGCGGCCACGGCCGTTGGCAGGCTCGTCGGCAATGACGGTCAGGGCGCGCTCGGTGTCGTGGGTGGAGAGGAAGTTCAGCGCCGTGTCCATGGCCGGAGCAGGATAGTGCTCGCAGATGGACAAAATCTCGTTCATGGCCTGTTCGGCGGGCTTGCCCTTGACGAAATCCAGCACGGCGTTCTTGAAGGGGTAGTTCATCACGCTGTCCAGCCCCTTGCCCCGCAGGTAGGTGCGGCGCTGGCCGTAGCCAAATTTGGTGGTGGCGTCCTCCCACACTTCGCCCAGCAAAAACTTTTCCGGGCTGACCCGCTTGACAGCAGCACGAATTTTTTCAATGAAGTCATCCGGCAGCTCGTCGGCCACATCCAGCCGGAAGCCCGCCGCACCGCGGCGCAGCCAGGTGTCGATGACGCCGCCTTCGCCGGTGATGAACTCCACATAGGAGGGATTCTCCTCGTTCACCTCGGGCAGGGTCTCAAAGCCCCACCAGCTGCGGTAGCCGCCCTTATACTTGGGGTCGAAGTCGTACCAGCTGCGGTAGGGGGAGCTGGGATCACGGTAAGCGCCGCCCTCGCCGTAGCGGCCCTCGCGGTTGAAGTAGCGGCTGTCGGAGCCGGTGTGGCTGAACACGCCGTCCAGCACGATGCCGATGCCGTACTTCTTCGCTTCCCGGCAGAGCACCTCAAATTCCTCGTTGGTGCCCAGCAGCGGGTCCACGTTCAGGTAGTCGGCGGTGTTGTAGCGGTGGTTGGAGTGCGCCTCAAAGATGGGGTTCAGGTACAGATAATCCACGCCCATCTCCCGCAGGTAGGGCAGCTTGATGCGGATGCCTTCCAGGTCGCCGCCAAAGTAGTCCTCGTTCAGGTGGCCGCCGGTCTCGTTGGGCTGCCAGAAGGGTTCGGCGTGTTTGTCGGCCTGATAGAGCCGGTCCGGGAAGGGCATGGGCTTGTTCTCAATGCCTTCGCAGAAGCGGTCCGGGAAGATCTGATAGAACACTTTGCCCTTGATGCATTCCGGCGTGCGGAAATCCGGCTCGTAGACCGTGATCTGCCACTTTTCGCCTTCCTGCCAGCTGACAACGCCGCAGTTGTCCGGCCCGCGCACGATGCGGCGGAAGTCGGTGTAGAGGTCGAAGTAGTAGAAGTACAGGCCCACGTCGTTCAAGGTCACGTCCACCGAAAAGTGGTTCTGCTTGGGGGTCTGGCCGTCGAACTTCATGCGGTAGTGCACCGGCACATCGTAGGGGCCCTCTTTCTGGAGCACAAGGTGCGGGTCAACATAGCCCAGTTCTTCCGGGATGCAGAGGGTCAGGTGTACGGTCTGCCCGGCCCGCACGGCACCGAAGGGCTGCTTGAAATAGGGGTCGTAGCTATTGAACAGACAAGACAAAACGGTCGTCCTTTCTCAAAAAAGCCCCGGCGGGCCAAACGCCGCCGGGGCTGATGGATTTTTTAGGGGAGATTACTTGCCCATGGGCACGGGGGAAGCGTACCAGATATCATGTGCGTAATCCAACACAGAGCGGTCCGCGCTGAAGATGCCGCTGTTGGCAATGTTCTTCAGGCTCATGCGGGCCCAGGTCTCGCGGTCAGCATACAGCTTCTGCAGGTCGGCCTGTGCACGGCGGTAGTCCTTGAAGTCGGCCATGACCATGTACGGGTCGCTGCTGCGCAGGTTCTCGGTGACCTCGTGGAAGTTCTCGCCGTTCCAGCCGCGCTCGAGGAAGTTCAGGGCGCTGTTGGCCACGTCATCGCCCATGATAAAGGCGTTGGGGTGGTAGCCCACCTGCTTCAGGTTGTTCACCTCGGGGGTCAGCATACCGAAGATCAGCTCGTTCTCCTTGCCGGCAGCATCGGCGATCTCCACGTTTGCACCGTCCAGAGTGCCCAGCGTGATAGCACCGTTCAGCATGAACTTCATGTTGCCGGTACCGGAAGCCTCGGTGCCTGCCAGAGAGATCTGCTCAGACACTTCAGCGGCGGGCATCAGGTGCTCGCTGAGGGAGACACAGTACTCCTCAAGATAAACCACGCGCAGCTTGTCGCGCACGGCGGGGTCGTTGTTGATCAGGTCGCCCAGCTTGCAGATCATGCGGATCATCTGCTTTGCCATATAGTAGCCGGGAGCAGCCTTTGCGCCGAAGATATAGGTCTTGGGGATGAAGTCGGCGTTGGGGTTCTCCTTCAGGTACAGGTACTGGGCAGCAATGTTCAGCGCGTTCAGGTGCTGGCGCTTGTACTCGTGCATGCGCTTGACCTGGCAGTCGAAGATGGAGTTCGGGTCGATGACCTGACCGGTGCTCTTGGCCAGATAGTTGGCGAAGTCCTTCTTGTTGGCCAGCTTGATCTCGTTCAGCTTCTTCAGAACGGTCTTGTCGTTCTCAAACTTGTTGAGCTTGGTCAGATCGGAAGCGTCGTGCTTGTAGCCGTCGCCGATGGTCTCGTCCAGCAGCTTGCAGAGGCCGGGGTTCGAAGCCAGCAGCCAGCGGCGGTAAGCGATGCCGTTGGTCACGTTCTTGAAGGCCTGGGGCTTGAACAGGTAGTAGTCGTGGAAGACGCTGTCCTTGATGATCTCGCTGTGCAGCTTGGACACGCCGTTGATGCTGTTGGCGGTGTAGGCGCAGATGTTGGCCATGCGCACCTGATTGTCGCCGATCAGTGCCATGTAGTTGATCTTGCCCTGATCGCCGGGGAAAGCCTTCTCCAGCTCAGCACGGGCGCGGCGGTCCATCTCCACCACGATCTGGTAGATGCGGGGCAGGGTCATCTTGAAGATGTCCACGTTCCACTTCTCCAGTGCCTCGGCCATGACGGTGTGGTTGGTGTAGGAGAAGACCTTCTGGCAGATGCTGAATGCCTTGTCCCAGTCAAAGCCGCACTCGTCCAGCAGGATGCGCATCATCTCGGGGATGGCCAGCGTGGGGTGGGTGTCGTTCAGCTGGATGGCGACCTTGTCGGGCAGGTTCTCCAGCGTAGCGTAGCTGGACAGGTGGTTCTGCACGATATCGCCGATGGAGGCAGCAGACAGGAAATACTGCTGGCGCAGGCGCAGGATCTTGCCCTCAACGTGGTTGTCGTTGGGGTAGAGGACCTTGGAGATCAGCTCGGCGTTGGCGTTCTTGCTCATCGCCGTGTTGTAGTTGCCCAGAGAGAAGCTGGACATGTCAAAGTCGGGTGCCTTTGCCTGCCACAGACGCAGCTTGGCAACGCCCTTTCCGTCGTAGCCCTGAACGTACATGTCGGAGGGAATAGCCATGACGCTGTTGTAGTTGGTGTGCTGGATATAATGGAAGCCGTTGTCCCAGTTCTCGCGGATCTCGCCGTCAAAACGGACCTCCACGGCCTGATCCGGGTGGCTCTTGAGCCAGACCTGGCCGCCAGGCAGCCAGTTGTCGGCGCGCTCCTGCTGCCAGCCGTCCACGATCTTCTGCTTGAAGATGCCGTACTCATACAGGATGGAGTAGCCGGTGCCGCAGATGCCGGTGGTGGCCATACCGTCCAGATAGCAGGCAGCCAGACGGCCCAGACCGCCGTTGCCCAGGCCTGCATCGGGCTCCTCTTCAAAGATGGTGTCGATGCTGATATCGGCGTCGGACAGGGCCTTCTTTGCCACCTCGTCCAGGCCCAGGTTCAGCAGGCTGGTCTTCAGGCTGCGGCCCATCAGGAACTCCATGCAGAGGTAATAGACCTGCTTGGTGCCGGTGCCGATGGCCTTGGACTGGAACTTCTTGTGGTTCTCGCTCATCATCTGGCGGCAGATCAGGGCCAGGGAGCGGTAAATCTGCTGGTTGGAGGCAACGCTCAGCTCCACGCCGTACTCACTGGTGAGCTTGTCCTGAAGAATTTTACCAAATTCTTTCGATGTCATAAAGGTACTCCTATCCGCATAAGTGTTTGACTTTGCTAAAATAATTGAGATAATTGGCGTCTACAGGCACTTTCCCTCACTTGCACTGCGGCCAACATAACAAGGCTATTATAATATGGTGGGCGGCTAAATGCAAGGAATCAGGGGATTTTTTCCGTAACTACTATTTTTTCTATGAAGTTTCTGATAAATCTGCCGAAAATTCAGGAAATACACTTTTTCTTGCAGCTTATTTATATTATAATAGGAGAAGGAATCGCCCTGTCCGAAACTTTTTCGGAGACAAACTCCGGGGGTAATGAGCCGGGAAACTCACTCGGCGGGTGTCAAGACAGGAAAACGGTGCCGGGAACGGTCTCAAAAATCCCGGAAAAATCAGAATGAACCGCCCCGCAGACGGGCGGAAAGGATAAAAGGGGAATCGACATGGTCAATAAGGTACGGGTGAACATCGCCGGGACGCCGTATGCCATCGCAACGACGGACTCGGAAAAGTACATTCAGACGCTGGCGAAGAAGCTGGATGAGGACATCACGAAGCTGCTGGACGGCAACGAAAATCTTTCGGTGACCAAGGCGGCGGTGTTCTGCGCCATGGATTATCTGGATGAATACCGCAAGAGCACCGGCAGCGCCGAGAACATGCGCAGCCAGATCCAGGACTACATCGCTGACGCAGCCCGGGCAAAGCTGGCCGAGGACAAGGCCAAGGCCGAGAACGAGGTGCTGCGCCGGGAAGCCGCCGCCCTGCGGGAGCAGCTGGAAAAGATGCGCAATAAGGAGGCCCGCCGGGAAGAACGGGCCGCCCAGCAGGCCGCAGCCAAAGAGGAAGCAGACAAGGCGGAGTGAGCCGTTTACAGGATAAAGGAGAAGTATGTCAAAGATCGAGATCCTTGCCCCGGTGGGCAATGAAGAAATGCTCCGCGCTGCCGTGTTCAGCGGGGCCGACGCGGTGTATCTGGGCTTTTCGGGCTTCAACGCCCGCACCAGTGCCAATAATTTTGACGCCGATACGCTGAAAGAAGCGGTGCGCTTCTGCCATGCCCGGGGCGTGGCCGTGCACGTGGCGCTGAACACCACCGTTTACGGCGGCGAGCTGCCCGCGCTGGAACAGGCCATCCGGGCCGTTGCTGCGTCCGGTGCCGATGCCGTCATCTGCCAGGACCTGGCCGTGGCTACCCTGATCGGCAAGATCGCGCCCCAGCTGCCCCGCCACGGCTCCACCCAGATGAGCGTGCACAGCCTGCAGGGCGCGCTGGAACTGAAAGAGCTGGGCTTTACCCGCGTGGTGCTGGCCCGCGAGCTGAGCCTGCCCGAGGTGGAGCACATCACGAAGCACTGCGGCATTGAGACCGAGTGTTTTGTGCACGGTGCGCTGTGCATGTGCGTCAGCGGCCAGTGCTATATGTCGGCTTTTCTGGGCGGACGCAGCGGCAACCGCGGCTCCTGTGCAGGCCCCTGCCGCCTGCCGTTTGAAGCAAACGCCCTGCCGGAGGGCAAGCCGGGCCGCCTGCACCACCTGTCGCTGAAGGACAATTCGGTCATCGACAAGCTGGACAAATTGCAGGTTTTGGGCGTGGCATCGGCAAAAATCGAAGGCCGCCTGCGCACACCGGAGTATGTGGCGGCGGCGGTCAGCGCCTGCCTGGCAGGCCGCGAGGGCCGCGCCTACGACCGGGACCTGCTGAAGAACGCCTTCAGCCGTTCCGGCTTCACCTCCGGCTATCTGGACGGCAAGATCAACGGCACCATGTTCGGCGTGCGCAGCGAAGCAGACGCCGAGCTGACCAAAAAGACCCTGCCCGCCCTGCGGGAGCTCTACCGCCGCGAGTGCAGCCGCGTGCCGGTGAAGATGAAGCTGGAAATTGAGGAGGGCGGCGAGAAGCTCACCGTCACCGATGCCGACGGCAACAAGGCCTTTGCCTACGGCGACGCCGAGCCGCAGCCCGCCCGCACCGATCCCGCCGAGAGCCTGCACCGCAGCCTTGCCAAGACCGGCGGCACGCCCTTTGCAGTGGAAAATGACGACATCACGGTGGAAATGGACGGCGGGCCGTGGTTCATTCCGGGCAGCGCCGTGAACGAGCTGCGCCGCGAAGCGCTGGATGCCCTGCTGAAAAAGCGCGAGGTGCTGCGCCCCTGGCCCACGACGGACGAGCATGTGCCCGCCCTGCCGCTGCGCACGCTGCCGCCCCACCGCACTCTGCGCGCCCGGTTCGAGAGCTGGGACCAGGTGCCGGAACGTGCACTTGACGGCGTGGAATATCTCACCCTGCCCATCGCGCAGGCCGACCGGGTGCCCCGGGAGTGGCGGGCAAAGACCCTTCTGGAGCTGCCGCGGGTCATGTTCGGCAGGCTGGAGGAAGACACGGCCCGCCGCATTGCAGCCACGCAGGATGCGGGCTTTGCCGGGTACGAGGTCAGCAACATTGCCCACCTGCGGCTGTGCCGGGGTCTGCCCATGAGCGGCAGCTTTGGGCTGAACATCACGAACCAGCTGGCCGCGCAGTTCTACGCGGACAACGGCCTTGGCTCCATGCTCATCCTGCCTGAGGTGAAGGACAGCGACATCAGCACCATTGCGCCCACCCACGACGGCAAACCGGTGCCCACCGGTGTGCTGGTCTACGGCCACATGCCGCTGATGATCACCCGCGCCTGCCCGCTGCAGAACATCCACGACTGCGCCCACTGCGACAAGACCGGCGTGCTGACCGACCGCAAGGCGAAGAAGTTCCCGGTGCGGTGCGGCCTTGGCGTGCGCACCATCTACAACCCCGTACCTATTTATATGGGGGATAAGCCGGGTGCCCTGACCGTGGACTACGGCGTGGCCTACTTCACGCTGGAAAGCCGGGACGAAGCAGCGAAGATCCTGGGCATGATCCGCGCTCATGCACCGTTTGAAGAAGATTTCACACGCGGACTGTATTTTAAGGGAACGAACTAAAGCGGGATCGCCCTCTCCGTCAGCGCTCACGCGCTGCCACCTCTCCCCCCTGGGAGAGCTGGACGCGAAGCGGCCTGAGAGGACGAGGACGCTAAAAATCAAAAAGAGGTATACTATGGAACCCATCACTGTAAAATATAAGGTACTGGACGAGCGGGCCAAGGTGCCCGCCTACGCCACCCCCGGCTCTGCTGCTGCCGACCTGTGCGCCGTGCTGGATGAGCCACTCACCCTCCAGCCCATGGAGCGGGTGCTGGTGCCCACCGGCCTTGCCATCGAACTGCCCGGTGCCCACAGCGTGGCGCTGGTGTATGCCCGCAGCGGCCTTTCCATCAAGCACGGCCTGTGCATGGCCAACGGCGTGGGCGTGGTGGACAGCGACTACCGAGGCGAACTGAAGGTGCCCATGGTCAACCTGGGCAAAGAAGCTTACACCATCCAGCCCGGCGAGCGGGTGGCCCAGCTGTGCATCGCGCCGGTGTACACCGCCGCCTTCGTGCCTGCCGAAGAACTGGGCGGCACCCAGCGCGGCGAGGGCGGCTTTGGCTCGACGGGAAAATAACCCTCTCCGTCAATGCTCCGCATTGCCACCTCTCCCGAAAGGGAGAGGCTTTAGAACGCGATACCGATAGATGAAAAGGCTCCCCCCTCGGGGGAGCTGTCACCGCAGGTGACTGAGAGGGTTTTATGAATCATTTGATCTTAGCTTCCGGCAGCCCGCGCAGGCGGGAACTGCTTTCCTTATACACCACCGATTTCACCGTCTGCGCCAGCGACTTTGACGAAAGCGCCGTCACCGCCGACACGCCTGCCCAGCTGGTGGAAAAACTGGCCCGGGGCAAGTGCCTTGCCGTCGCGGCGCAGCACCCGGGGGCCGTGGTGCTCGGCTGTGATACCGTGGTGGACGTGAACGGCGAAGTGTTCGGCAAGCCCCACAGTGTGGAGGACGCCAAACGGATGCTGCGCGCCCTCTCCGGTGCCACCCACGCAGTGCACACCGGTGTGTGCATCTCGGACGGCAAACGCACCGAGAGTTTTGTGGACAGCTGCCGGGTCACCTTCTTCCCGCTGAGTGAGGAAGAAATTGATTTTTACGCTTCCACGCAGGAACCCTATGATAAGGCCGGCGCTTATGCCATCCAGGGCCGCGCGGCGCTGTGGCTGGACCGCATCGAGGGCGACTACTACACCATCATGGGCCTGCCCCTCAGCCGCACCGTACAGCTGCTGGGCCATTTTCTGTGAGAAAAATGGGAAAAACGAAGAAAACTTGCGCAAACGCTTGAGAAATCAGCGGCTTGCGGCTATAATAGAACCGTGTTATTCTGCGCAGGGCAGCAGGTGTGAGGCTGCCGCACGCTCTGGATAGATCATAGGGAAGACGAAGGAGAGACTTTACAATGGGCTTGTTTTCGAAAGATGTAGGCATTGATCTGGGTACCGCCAATACCCTGGTATATATGAAGGGCAAGGGCATCATCATGCGGGAGCCGTCGGTGGTGGCTGTGGACACCAAGACCGACGAGGTGCGCTGCGTGGGTGCCGAGGCAAAGGCTGTCATCGGCCGCACCCCCGGCAGCATCGTGGCGGTCCGCCCGCTGAAGGACGGCGTCATCGCTGATTTTGACATCACCGCCAATATGCTGGAGAACTTCCTCAAGAAGGCCTGCGGCAACAGCATGTTCTCCCGCCCCCGCGTGGTCATCTGCATCCCGTCGGGCGTCACCGAGGTGGAGCGCCGCGCCGTGCGTGAAGCCACGCTGAAGGCCGGTGCCCGTCAGGTGTCGGTCATTGAGGAGCCCATGGCAGCCGCCATCGGTGCGGGCCTGCCCATCAGTGAGCCCACCGGCAGCATGATCGTGGACATCGGCGGCGGCACGGCGGAGATCGCCGTCATCTCGCTGGGCGGCATCGTGGCCTCCCGCAGCGTGCGCATGGCCGGTGACATGTTCGATCAGGCCATCATCGCCTTCATCAAGCGCAAGTACAACCTGCTCATCGGTGAGCGCACCGCCGAGCAGATCAAGATCGAGATCGGTTCCGCTTATGCGCTGGACCCCGAGCTGACCATGGAGATCAAGGGCCGCAACCTGGTGGACGGTCTGCCCAAGAACATCGTGGTCCACTCCGAGGACGTGCGTGCCGCCCTGCTGGAGTGCCTTGTCAAGATCACCAGCGCCATCAAGGAGACGCTGGAGCGCACCCCGCCGGAACTGAGCGCCGACATCATCGACCGCGGCATCACCCTGACCGGCGGCGGCGCACTGCTGCGCGGTCTGGATCAGCTGATCCAGAGCGAGACCGGCATCGACGTACACATTGCGGAAGATCCTCTGGACTGCGTGGCAAAGGGTGCCGGTGCGGTGCTGGATCATGTGGATGTCCTGCACGACGTGCTGGACACCGACGGCGGCCACATGTAAACGGCTGCCTTTGCGGAAAAGAGTTCTGCGCCGCAGCTGCGCGGTCTTCCGCCGCAAACAAAGTTTCTTGCGCGGATGGCAGCGGCTGTCCGCGCTTTTTTCGTGGCTCCGGCGTTGCAGGCCGGACAGGAGGGAGACCCCTTGAAGGATTTTTTTGACACATGGAAATTTAAGATCCTGGTGGCCGTGGCGGTGTTCCTGGTGGGCATCATGGCCTATGCCGGTGCCAACGGCCGCCTGACCGCCGCCCCGCAGGAGCTGCTCAGCGTGGTGCTGACCCCGTTCCAGAAGGTCAGCGCGGCCCTCAGCGGCGGCGTGGGCTCGGTGTGGGAAAAGTATGCCCGCATCGACGAGGTCATGGACCAGAACGAACAGCTGGAAGCCGAGAACGCCGAGCTGCGCCAGCAGATGGTGGACTATGACCGCATCAAGGCTGAGAACGACGCTTATAAGGCGCTGGCCCGCATCCAGGATAAAAACAGCGAAGCAACGTATGCTTCGGCCTTTGTCATCGGCCGCGACACGCTGGACGAGTTCGGCGGCTTCACGCTGGACAAGGGCACGGCAGACGGCGTGGCGGTGAACGACGCCGTCATCAGCGATAGGGGCTACCTCGTGGGCGTGGTGGTGGAAGCCGACACCACCAGCTGCAAGGTGATGACCATCCTGCACCCCAGCTTCAACGCGGCGGGCGTGGTGTCCCGCACCCGGGAGAACGGCATCATCAACGGCAGCAGCGAGTATGCCGGGGACGGCCTGTGCACCCTGACGAACCTCGAACGCAGCTGTGAGACCCACAAGGGCGATCAGGTCATCACTACGGGCCTGGGCGGGGTCTACCCGCCGGACCTGCTGGTGGGCATCGTGCAGGAGGTGGTGCCGGAAGCCAGCGGCAAATCCTCCATTGCGGTCATCAAGCCGGGTGCCGACCCCCGCACCGTCAAGCATGTCTTCATCATCACCGATTATTAAGGGGGCGCTTTGTATGGAATCACGCCGCATGCGCAGCCGCAGCCAGATCCTGAAATGGGGCTGCTATGTGCTGGCGCTGTTCGTGTGCGCAGCGCTGCAAACGACCCCCGGCCTGTTCCAGCTGGGGCAGGCAAAGCCGTTGTTCATCCTGCCGCTGTGCCTGGCTGTGGCCGTGTATGAAGGCGAGTTCGCGGGCGCGCTGTTCGGCGCGGTGTGCGGCCTCTTGTGGGACTACACCGCCGGGCGCACCGTGGGCATGCTGGCGCTGGAACTGCTGCTGATGTGCTTTGCCCTCTCGGTGCTGGTGCAGCTGTATCTGCAGGGCAGCACCTGGAACTTTGCCCTGATCAGCATGGTCACGGCGGCGCTGGTGCTCTCGCTGGACTGGCTGTTTTTCTACTATATGCCGGGCTACAGCTGGGCTGGCAGCCGCTGGCTCACCTTCGTGCTGCCCTCGGCTGGGCTGACGCTGCTGCCCTCGCTGGTGCTGTTCCGGCTGGTGCGGCGCATCCACGAAGAATTCAAGATCGACAACGGCGTAGTCTGAACCGCCGGAGGAGACACGGATGAATCAGAACGAACGAAAAACCGTCGTGCGCCGCATGATTTTGCTCATTGCCGCGGCATGTGCCGTCATGGGGCTGTTTGTGCTGCGGCTGATCTTTCTGCAGCTGGTCAACGGCGACGACTTCAAGGCGCAGGCCACCAACACCACCGATTATAACTTCACGGTGACGGCGGCCCGCGGCGACATCGTGGACAGCAGCGGGCGGCGCATCGCCACCAGCACCACCAGCTACAACGTGGTGCTTAACAAACTGCTGATGGGTGACCGCGACCTGGACACCATGTTGCAGCAGATCGTGGAGCTGCTGCGGGAAAACGGCGAGAGCTGGAACGACACCCTGCTCATCGGCCAGCCGGATGCCGCAGGCCACTATGAATTCACCGACGATGATACGTCCACCAGTGACCAGAAGCAGCTGGCCGACATGAAGGACACCCTCGGCCTGCAGCAGTACGCCACCGCAGACGATGTGATGGAGATGCTGGTGGAGAAGAATAACCTGCAGGGCTTCTCGCTGGAATGGCAGCGGGTGCTGGCCGGCATCCACTACGAGATGGACCGGCAAGCCTTCTCCAACGTGAACAACTTTGTCATGGCCGAGAACGTCAGCGCCGCGGCCGTGGCCACCATCAAGGAGCACAGCCTGCAGCTGCCCGGCGTGGAGATCGTGGAGACCAGCGCCCGCAGCTACGAGCAGAGCGACATCATCCCGGCGGTGCTGGGCCGTGTGGGCAAGATCACCGCCGAAAAGTGGAAGGTGACCGATTCGGACGGCAACGTGACCTACCCGCTGCGGGAAAAAGGCTACAACATGAACGACATTCTGGGCATTTCGGGCCTGGAATCGGCCTATGAAGACGAGCTGCGCGGCAAGGACGGCGTGGAGACCATCACCCGCAACTCAGACGGCGTCATCGTGGACACCCAGCTCACCACCGTGCCGGAGCCGGGCCACACCGTGCAGCTGACCATCGACAGCAACTTCCAGCGGGCGGTGGACAAGGCGCTGGCGGAGAACATCGACATGATCAACCGCGTCTACAACACCGGCGACATGAAGGCGGCTGCGGCTGCGGCCGTGGTCATCGACGTGAAGGACGGCGGCGTGCTGGCGGCCTCCAACTACCCCAGCTTCGACCAGAACCTCTACGCCACCAACTACAGCGAGTACAGCTCAGACCCGGGCCTGCCGCTGTTCAACCGCGCCCTGCAGGGCCTGTATACGCCGGGCTCCACCTTCAAGCCCGCCGTGGCAGTGGCCGCGCTGGACAGCGGCCTCATCAACCAGTATTCCACGGTGTTCTGCAACGGCGTGTACAACTACTTCAAGGATTACCACCCCAAGTGCACCCGCCACGGCCACAGCGGCAACATCGACGTGGTGACCGCCATCAAGTGGAGCTGCAACATCTTCTTCTATGATGTGGGCCGCCGCCTGACCAGCGATGTCTACGACGCCTACGCCTACAAGCTGGGCCTGGGCCAGCGCACCGGCGTGGAGGTGAGCGAGGCCACCGGCCGCCTGACCACCAAGAACGATTCCAACTACACCGCCTCGCTGGACGTGCAGGCCGCCATCGGTCAGGGCAACACGGTGGTCACCCCCATCCAGCTGGCCACCTATGCGGCCACCCTGGCCAACAACGGCGTGCGCTACCGCACCCACTTTGTCAAGGCCATTCTGGACACCAACACCGGCGAGGTGCTCAGCGAGACCCAGCCCGAGGTGATGGATGTGATCGAGGGCACCGGCAACACCTTTGAGCTGGTGCGCGAGGGCATGAAGCAGGTGCCCAGCACCATCAGCGGCAAAATTTCCAGCTACCCCATCGCCATCGCCTGCAAGACCGGCACCCCCCAGCGCAGCGAGACCTACGCCCCGGGCAAGCACTATCTGAACGCCATGATGGTGGCCTACCTCCCGGCCGATGACCCGGAGATCGCCATCGGCATCTCCATCGAATACGGCGGCTACGGTGCCCGTGCCGGTGACCTGGTGGTGGACATCGCCAACGCCTACTTCGCCATGAAGGACGGCACGCTGGAAAAGCAGGCCGAGGAGGAAGCCGCGCAGTCGCAGGCAGACCAGCAGTCCACCGGAACGGCCAACGGCACCCAGACCACCACCGGCACTGCCAATACGGCCGGTACGGCAGGCACTTCGGGCACAGCCCAGCCGACCCAGACCGAACCTGCCGCCCAGCCGGCCACGGCCGAGACGGAGCTGCCCGCCGCAGAGCCGGACACCGAGGATAACCCGGACGCCATCGCGCCCGAAACGGTCCCGCAGGAGACGGACTGACCCGGCACGGGGGCGCAGCCGCGCGGCTTTTTGGCGCGCGTTTGACCAAAAGAAAACAAAATTGAATATTTTGTATAAAAACCAGTTGTAATAGATTGGATTTTGTGATATTATTTTTACCAAAGGGACTTTTTACCACACGGTGTATCACATAGAGTGAAAGAGGAGAGGGTAACGGATGACGATTGCACTGATTGCGCATGACTCCAAAAAGGAGCTGATGGTTCAGTTCTGCACGGCGTATTGCCGCATTCTGAGCCAGCACAAGCTGGTGGCGACCGGCACCACAGGCAAGCTGATCGCCGAGGCGACCGGCCTGCAGGTCCAGCGTTTTCTGGCCGGTGTGCAGGGCGGCGACCAGCAGATCGCTTCCCGCATTGCCTGCAATGAGATCGACCTGCTGCTGTTCTTCCGCGACCCCATCAACGCGAAGCCCAGCGAGCCCAACGAGATGACCCTGCTGCGCCTGTGCGATGTGCACAATATCCCCATGGCCACCAACATTGCCACTGCCGAGGTGCTCATCCACGGCCTGGAGCGCGGCGATCTGGATTGGCGCGATATCGTCCACCCGCAGAACTGAGTGCAAAGCGGAGAAACAACAAGACAAACAAGAAAAGGCACTGTACCGCACAAAACGGCACGGTGCCTTTTTATTTGCAAAAAAATATGTGAAAATACGCGAAAAAGCTTGACATCCACATAGGGGGGGGGGG
>OJKC01000238.1_pt1 | contig 55164 bp, 65 predicted proteins | sample 1596401 | NCBI WGS metagenome assembly OJKC01 (sample SAMEA4350162, study PRJEB24818) | metagenome | biome: human; feature: gut; material: faeces | place: Denmark | collected 2013-09 | reverse complement strand
TTTTTCAGTTTGACGATCAAATAGCGTTCCCGATTTTTATTTCGGCACAGCATCCTTGCGCATATCGTCCGAAATATAAGGTATTCATTTACAAAGATAAGAATTTTGGATAAGAAACAAACTATTTGAACAAAAAACCGGGACCCTGCGGTCCCGGTTTGACATTATTGCAGCTATTTCCAATTTGGAAACAACTGCGTCGGTCAATCTTTTTCCTTTTCGCCCTCGATTTGCTCGGTTTCTTTGGCGGTCAATACCTGTGCGGCGTTGATGGGGGAAACGACCGAGTGGCCTAACTGCTTTTCAAGCTGTGTCCGGGCGGCCTTTGCCACGCTGCCGCCGCTTCGGGCGACTTTGACGTTCTGCTGAAATCCTTTGGGGCGGCGTTGTTTGGAAATCTCCGTGACGGACGCTTCGGCCAGCGTGTTCAGGGCCAGTTCAATGTTGGTCATGTTGTCGCGCAGGTTTTCCTTTTTCAGCCCTTTGAACTGCTTGTAGGCTTTTGTCGAACGGTCGGCCCACGCCTGGGTTATAATGTCCGTCAGGGTTGCGAATTGCTGACCCTCCACGCCCCGGCGCTGCCATTCGTCGGTCAGTTCCTTGCGGACCTCCATGCTTTTCAGGCGTTGGTTTATCCAGTTGTCGGAATATCCCAGCCGCTTGTAATCGACCATTGCCTGTTGGATCGACATTTCGGGGTCCTGCATCTGGTCCAGTCGGTCGCTGGCGACCTGCGCCATCCATTGTTTGAACGGCTCGGCTTTCGGCGACGGTATCGACTGAATAACACGGAGAACGCATTTCATATCTCCTACAAGCGTCTTGCGCATAACGCCCGATTCGGTTTTCATTGCTACCTGGGGACAATTTGTCCCCACGAAAGACGCGAGCGATTCATCGCGCTTGCGCATCTTCTTAAAATAGTCCGTCGGGTTTACGCTGTCGGTAAGCACGGCGATAATGTCGAGAATCGAAAAATACCATGTTTCCGTTTCGTCGTCCCAGAGGGTCCGCACCTTGCGTTCCTCGAAAAGTTGTATCGCTTGTTTTTGGGTCATAGTTCAGTTGTGAGGTTATTTCTTGCTCTGCTGCGAATAGTAGTCGATTTGCGCCGTGCAGACCCGTTCCACGATGTCGCGCAAGTGTTCGACTTTCGGAAGCAGCGCGTCGATGTCCTCTTTGGTGACGATAAAATCATCGTTATACCGGGCTTCGACGTATGCGCTTCTCAAAAGTTCGAACAGGCGTTTTTCTTCCGGCGTGTCACGCGGAAAGACTTTTGCCAATTCCATAGTGTACGGTTTGCATTTTTCGATCAGAAATTCAAGGTCATGTTCCTTATAGCCGTAAAGAATGAAGACCAACGGGATAGTCTTTATAAAATATTCAGTTGCTTGGTGCAGCATAAATGAAGCCATAACGTACCAAGCCTTTGAATGATTAAATTCAGCCGTTTCAAAAAAAGATGTTGCTTTTACGAATCTGCTGCCATAATATCTCCGTGCTCTTTTTTCGATCTCGCAAAAATTCAGTTCACGTGGGGTCGCTAACTGATATTCTCCCGAATCATAAAGGACAATGCCCTGCGTAAGAATATCCACGTAAAAATAATGGCCCTCCGAAAGCGCGTTGTTTAACTCTTTGATGCTTTCGTTAATAAACTGCGGTCGGGTGTAAAATTCCGGGTTGTTTTTCGTTTCCAGAAATTCCGCCCTTATCCGGCTTCCTACGGTCGATTCTTTCCCGCCCAACCGTTTTTTGGTTACGATCAGAATATCGTAATCGCTTATGTAGAATGTTCTGACGCCGAAATCGTGTCGTTCGTCGCAATCGACATAGGTGTTCCGGGCATAACTTCCGTACAGGATAATCATTACGACATCCTTTACCTCGTCGCGGATCAGGCCGACCAATTCATGCAAATCCCGCTGTTTGCGTTCGGGCAGAAAATCAATGGATTGCTTCATACCCACAAATTTAGCAAGATTTTTCCAAAAAAGCACGGCCCGATAGTTTTAAATCCGATTTTCTATTGTATATTTGCTTTACGATTCCTTAAAGTCGGTTTGTTGTAGAGGGGCGGCATCAGCCGTCGAAAACAAACTGAAAAGCAACTACCATGCAAACTTTAAGGAATTATCATAACTCGGCATAGCCGACGGACATAATAAAGAGCAGCAACTCTTTATACCGCATCAGAAAAATTAGGAACTTTTCAAAGGATAAGGTATAAATGTTGCCAGCCCTTGTTTTGTTCCGTCCGAAAGGACGGGACTTGCAAGGGCGCGGTGCATTTCTTATCCTGGGTTTCCTAATACCTTCTGATCGGAATGTTATCGCGTCCCTTGCTTTTTTTATGCCTATCCGGAACGCATATTTCCAAAATCCCACGAGTTTATGGAACCCCGTCGCGTCCTACTGCCATTGCGTACTATCGCCGCACCTGCGGATTGCACCCGTTCCCTGCTGGGGAGCGGGCGGAATCGGTATGTTTCGGCGGCTCCGGCATGGAGCGGAACGCCTGGGCTTGCCGCGCAAAATAACAAATCCCGCCTTTCGGTCGCAGCTAATAAATCCTGCCTGAAAGGTCGCACCTTTAAAATCTGGTCTTGCTGTCCTGCTCCGTATGGATGCGGACAGCATGTTTGCGCGGCACTTACGGGGCGGGTTCTCCAGCCTGCTCCGGGGGCGGCCGTTGTTATGATGAGGCAAAGGCAAAATTTTGGTACGGCCGCCCCTTTCTTCGACAATAAGCCTATTTTCATATATGCCCGGCTCGATGGCCGGGACCCACAAAACCGTCAGTCGGGAAATCAAAAGCACAAGATTCCAAGAGGGAGTAGTTCGACTGGCGGCGGAACAGCCGTAACAAGCCCGACAAGTAGGACGGGCGGCACGGAATTGCGGCTGTTCCATTCTTGTGACCTCTCCGTTTCCAGACCTACAAATAGACAAGTGCAGTCAGGCCCGCGGCGTATCAAGGCGTTACGCCCTGCCGGGTTTGCTGCGAGGGGCGCGTTGGCGCATACTCCGCGCCCCTTTCTTCGACCCACTGACCAAACCAACTATATGAACCTCCCCGGCGCATGGGTAAAGCGACCGGGGGCACGGGGCGGCTTCTCCCCGGTCCTATTTTCTGTTATGATGTTGCGTCACTACTTTTTCATTCTTCATATTGGACCGAAGCCGCCCCATTTTTCAGACCTCGTATGTAAAAACCTATATCACCATGTCAAGAAAAGCGCCCGAAGATTACGACTGTTTCATTTATAAACGTGACCTGCGCAGGTTCTTTGTCGATCTGCGTAAGCAGGCGCACTACATTTACGCGCTGCTGGAGGGAGCGCCGAAATCGGTATTCTGGATCGTCCTGGAGAACGAAGATTCGGATGCGGACGAACAGACATTTACGGTCAAAGAGTTTTATGCGAACGTTGCGAAATTCCACCACCGCAAAGATACTTTCCGGCTCTATTTCGAAGCCTATTTTTTCCGGGACGAGTGGGACGAGTGCGTCGATGGCTGGGAGTTGATGGATAACCCTTTTAACGGGAAGACCAAATACGAGATAAGCGATCCCGGCGAATTATCCGTCGAGGTGTTCGAAAAGGAGTGGCCGCACCTGTTGGCCTGCCTGTGCCGGAAACAGATTCTTGCAAATGCCCCTTTCAGGTTGGAGCGCGAAACAATCAAGCACTACAAATTCTCATACGGGGACGTGAAGCTGCTGCGGGAACCCGCTACCCGGATTAACAAACGCATTATCGCCGAGTTGCGGGCGCAGTACGAAAGGCTGGCGGCTATCGACTGCCTGCATGAAACCCCGACAAAGAAGCCCGAACGGAAACCCGCCGCCGCTCCGGTCAAAACGGAATACGCGCCGCGCAAGCGAATCATTCGCAGGGTTCCGATGTTGAACGGATAAAAATGGAAAACAACAATAGGTGCGGTATCATTCTCATTAGGATTCTTCATAGTCAATCATAATCAGGTAACAAAAGGAGCCGCACCTATTTTTTAAATTTCAGGACAAACGAAACAGTACGGGGCGGGACAGTCTTTTCCATAATACAAAGGCTTGATACGTCGAAAATTTGTTCCGCCCCGTTTTTTACAGATTATGATAGAGCAGAACACCGAAGAAGAACAAGTCCTGCGCGCCATCAACCACTTTTACACGACGCAGGTTAGTTTCTGCATCGCAGCATTGAGCAGAATGCGGTCCGCGGAACTGGCCGACAAAAATATCATCCTGCGGGCCATCCTGTGCGACATGCCCGACTGCGGCATCTGCGCCGATCCCACGGCCGAAAATTACGGCGTCGATTTTTGGGTTGACCGGGCGGAATATGTCAACGACACGACGTTCAATCTCTATGTCACGCAGGCCGAAGAAAAGGTGCTTTGGAATATCGCCAAAAAGGGGCAGAAACCGGGGCGTCTGGCGGTTCCGCAGCAGCGGATCACCGTGCGGACCGACGGGGTAAGCAGGCCCCCGTATATTCCGCTTATCTACCTGACGGTATTAAGTTCCAAACTGGTGGCGATGGCTATGTCGGACGTGCTGCCGGACACGGATTTGTCCACCTATTACGACGAGCGGGTGATGGCTGGCATGTGGGAGCATATAGTAGGGACATTGGACCGGATCGTCGAAATGCAAGACGGGGAGGCGGAAGCCGAAATTCCGGTAAGCTGAATCGTCGCGGCTTTGGCTATGGAAACGAAATAACGATAACAAACAAACTGTAAAACATGGGATAATAGAATCTACATAACGGAATAAACTGCTGATCTCCAACAAAACGCCCACTTTGTAAGACCAGATTGTCATGCAGATTTAATTTCGTGCTACGGCACGGGGTTTAGGTCTGTATTATCTGGTGGGTATGGGCGTACCTGTTTGGAGTAAACAGCACTTTCCCCGTGCTTTCTGTTTCCCGCACGTTCGATTATGAGAAAAGGTTTGATACTCGGATTCGTCGGCAATAATCCCAAACATGCGCGTCGGCTGCCTGGCGATGCCGTCGGGCAGTTGATCCGCGGCAATGTCCCGCTGGGTTACAAAACGGTTTTGACAGGCATCGAGGGAAATTTTGAAATGGGCTGTGCGGCTGCGGCCCTGCGGCTGCGTGGCGAGGGATTGAAAATAAAGCTGCACATAGCCGTAACGCAGGGCAAGTACAAAACGTATCTGCGTTATAAACGCGACAATCTCCGGCTTTCGGAAGCGCACCGCATCATCGAACAGGCCGACAAGGTGGAAATTATCGAGGGGAAAACACCGCTGGAAGCCGAAAGGCTCCGTGACTGCCATGTCGTCGATAAGAGCGATTTGCTGTTCTATTATTCTACGCAGTTGCGCGACGATTTCCGAAACAAATACATATCCTATTATCTGGAACAACAGCACCCGCGGAAAAATGTCTGCGATTTGTCGGACAAGAGCGGCCGGGCGTTCGTGGCAAAGGAAGCCAGCTTACGCTACATGCGGGAACGGGATTTGGTTGTCATGGCGAACAGTATTGATAAAATCTACTTGCAGGACTGGCTTGCGCCTGACACGGACGAGTTGAGGAAGTATTTCAGATCACCCAAAGAAACCGCCGTCGTGCTGCTGCGCGATACGGGTGTCTGCGACCCGAAGCTGTTGCCCCTGCGGGTGTTCTTCTATGCGCTTTCGAACTCGGTGATAACGAATCTGGCCCTGCCGGAAAAGTGTTGGAGTGAGAGCCGCGAATACTTCGATACGTTCCAAAACATCCTGCGTATTATCCGGCTTACGCGGGCGCACAACATCGAAATCCCGGACTTCAATATCTTCGACTTCACCCGCTACGGGGAGATTATGCGCCGGATTTTCCAATATACGGAGTTAAAATAACAATCCCAGAACGATGCCGCTATGTTTCTGAATTTTTTGTGCCGACCCTTTCGCCGCCGCTCTTTGGAGGCCATGAAGCGAAAACGAATAACTGCTGCCATGCGGCTTATCAAGGATAGTTATTGCTATCTGGACAGGCATAACTACCGGGTGTTATCGACCGAATTGCCGGACGTTATTCTGCGCGGCTGGCTTGCGTCGTGGTCCGGGAGTTGCAGCGGCCGTACGACATGCTATGTTTCCTGCAGCGGGGGTAAACCGCCCCATCTGGAAGTCGCGGTGTTCGTCTATGATTACGTCCTCAATAAACGGTTTCACCGGGGACAGACTGTATTGATGCGTGACGAAAATGATGCGGACCGATTGGCTGCAATCCGGGGGTTGAAAATCTTTGTCGCATTTCTGGAATACATATATACCGCACGTATGAAAGAGCAGGCGACGCCGGAGTTTGATATTTTCGACGTGGATAGTTACGATGCCATTGCCGGGCGGATCGGGGTGACGGTTTGCGAAACGACGCCCGAAGCTGCGGAAGCGGAGCGCCCGGCCACGGCGATTCGGAAACCCGATATTCTGCTCTACAATAAATTGACGAATAAACATATCGACGAGATCATCCCGGTTTTGAGGAAATATAAGGTAATAGACCTTGCGCAGTACGACATTCCGGTGTACGTCATTTTCCGGGACTTCGCCGACTTCCTGAATGACGGCAGCCTGAAAATCCGGGACCATGCAAAGGATATGTTTGTAGAAAAGGTCGAGTATATCGACGGGCAGACCATAGAACTGGAACTGACGCGGGCAATCATTTATTACCACGACTATCAGAGCAAATCCAAAAACAGCGATGACCCCGAACGGGTCCCGAACACCACGCAGCGAATTAGCGTTCACCGCGACGGGAATATGAAAGCACCTTTTGTCGAACCCTCGTCTTTCTATAACCTGTTGCACTTTATACGGCGCTACGATGAATTTACGCAGGGTCGCCGCGGACAGTTTAAGTATAGCGACCGGACCATGAAACGGGGCATGAGAGCCTTTTTCCGGGACTTTCAACATATCTTCCCCAAAGAGGGGTTCGACATGGACCGCTTATTCGAAATGCTGCAATAACAGAGAGGCCGGGCGCGAGTTGCGTCCGGCCTTTTCTGTTAGCGTGAGATGGTCTGCTTCCGGCGGCGCTTGCGCTTGCGCGAAAGGTTCTGGCGCAAGGCTTCGAACTCCTCCTGCGACATGGGGCCGTCCTCGGCGAGTTGTCCCAGCAGGTCGCCCGCGGCCCGGAACAGGCTTTCGCCGATGCCGCGGGGTGCGGGCTGTGCCGGGCGCGGCTGCGGGGATAATCCGCGCGGCTCCGTGCGGATCTTCTCCGTCTGCCGCGGAGGTGTCGGGGCGGGCTTCGGCGGCTGTTCTGCTGTCTGACCAACAGGCGGCACGACGCGCGGCTGTGCGGCTGTTTCGGAACGCTGCGGTTTGGGCTGTTCTGCCGCCTGCTGACGGGGTGTCGCCGGAGCCGGGGCCGTGAGCTTCGGCAGCAGCGACGCACGGTCGGCATTGGGGTTGTTGAACAACTCCTGAAAGACATTGGCCGAATAACTCTTACCGAGCCGGGAGCCGTTCAATACGGTTTTCGTCCTGTGGTCTACGAACGTTGCGCCCGTGATACGTCCGGCGGCGTTCTGCCGGAAAACGGCGTCGATGCCGTCGGCTTTGAGCAGGCGCACGAACTCGTCCTGCGTCCGGGCGCGGTGCATGGCGCGGGCTACGGTTCCACGAATGGGACCCTTAATTTGCTCGGATTTGATGTCGGCGTCGTTCTTGGCGATCTGCTTTTGCAGGAACTTGTAGCCGCCTTTGGGGGTCAGGGCCGAGGATTTGATCGGCGTGCCGACCCACTTGCCCCGTTCGTCGGTGGCGGTATAAACGATGCCGTTCCACCGCTTGCCATCGGCTTCGCCTTTGCGTTCCTCCAGATCGACATTATAGAGGTTCAGCAGGGTTCGGAACTCGGTGATCGAGCCGAACCTATATTGCTCGGCCAACAGCCGCACGGCGGACTTCATCTGCTGTTTGAGGTTGTCGCGCCCGTACTCGACCCGGCGGGCCGTGTCGAACTCCTGCTGCTCCTGTCCTTTGACGGCGGGCCGCAGACCGTACCGCTGTTCGATGTCGCGCATGATAGCCCCGGTCCTGTATCGTTCGTTGCTGTCGGAAATGATCGACCCATCGTCGCGCAGACGTACCGATACGATATGTATGTGTTCGCGGTCGATGTCGCGGTGTTTGAATACATAGTAGGGCTGGTCGCCGAAGCCCATGCGCTCCATGTACTCGCGGGCAATCTCCGTAAGCTGGGCATCGGTCAGACAGTCGGTAATGTCGGGATTCAGCGATACATGGAATACCGGGTCTTTGATCTTCCGGGTATCGAGGTAGGGCTGAAAACTCAACAGGGCACGCCGCATATCGAACATGTCGGATTGCTCGCAGTCGCCTAAAACCATATTCCCGTACAAAACGGTAGCTTCGCCGTTGCGCACTTTCTCGGCGTTGTACTCCAGCACGCCGCGTATTGACGCGCCTTTGGTTATTCGACCGACCATCTGCGATTAAATTCTTCGGTCAGGCGGACGACCTGCCCAAACAAGACCGTCAATTCCTGGGTGTACTTCTCCAGCCGTGCCAGTAAAGCCACGGCCCGGCGGTCGTTAAAATTGGTGTGGATAGCTTTGACGGTCTGGTTGTAATTGACCCCGACGGCCCGGATTTGGGCATACAGATTCGTCAGGCGCAGGTAGTAGTCGTGCGCGTCCTTGTTGGTCTGAATGACTTTGAACGGTCAGCCGACGATGCGGCTGATAATAAACTTCGATCTGCTTTTCACTCCGGCTTTGAGCATCATGTTCAGCAGTTGCGTTTCCTGCTGATGGTTCAGCCGGAAATTGTGGTAGTACGTCTTGGGGTCGGCGACCCGCTTTTTGTTCTCCATAAACTGATATTTTAAGGTTAATCGACTTGGGAGATTAACCAACCCTTATATTCCGGTCTTTCGTTAGTGTGGCACAAACTCCGTTTCGTGGCACAATAACACACCTTGCTATTTGCTCTACGCAAATAAAATCCGTCCCCACGGGACGGAAAGGAGTTGCCGCGGGCAACGACTTTCCATCTCAAAACCTCTATACCTAATTGGTAATCTTCCCGCTGCAAAGGTAAGGACTTTTTCGGCTCGTGGTACGGCTCAATTAGGGCGAACGAGGGCGAACGAGGGCGTAAAGGGTATCTTTTCGAGGATTTCACCCTTTAATTTGTGCCGGGATCAGAATCGTTCTTTGGAATTGATAGCGAAGCATTGCAGCATCGCAACAACGAAGCGGCGCAACATCGCAACAACGAAGCGGTGCAACATCGCAACAACGAAGCGGCGCAACATCGCAACAACGAAGCGGCGCAGCATCGCAACAACGAAGCGGCGCAACATCGCAACAACGAAGCGGCACAACATTGCAACAACGAAGCGGCGCAACATCGCAACAACGAAGCGGCGCAACATTGCAACAACGAAGCGGCGCAACATCGCAACAACGAAGCGGTGCAACATCGCAACAACGATTCAATAATATAAGTAAAGCAATTTTTAATAAAAAAGAATATGAACAAGAAACCTATTTCTATTTCATTCGCCAACCAAAAAGGCGGCATTGGAAAATCAACTCTTACGGTCTTGGCCGCTTCTTGGCTGCGCTACGTTCGGGGTTTGAATGTGCTGGTCGTGGATTGCGACTTTCCACAAAACAGTATCGTCGAATTACGGGAGCGCGAAAAAAAGGCTGTAATGAAAAACGATGCCTACAAGCTCATGCTCCAGCGGCAATTCGAACGGCTCCAAAAGAAAGCCTACCCGGTGATCCGCTCAACGCCGGAAAACGCGGATAACGACGTGCAGGTATTCCTCGCCAGCGAACCGGAACCCTATGACGTGGTGCTTTATGATCTGCCGGGCACTATGGGCACAAAGGGCGTAATCTATACGATTTCGTTGCTGAACTATCTCTTTATCCCTATGCGGGCCGACCGTCTTGTGATGCAAAGTACGCTGAACTTCGCACAGACGGTTTACGATAAATTCGTCGGAAACCCGGCCACGAACATTCAAGAGGTCTTTCTGTTCTGGAACATGGAGGACCGCCGCGAAAAGACCAACATCTATACCCTCTACGAAAGGATGCTGGGAACGCTCGATATGAAAGTTTACACGTCGCGGATTCAAATGCGTTCGAAGTTCAGCCGGGAGTTGGCGGACACGGACGGCACGGTGTACCGCTCGACGCTATTTCGCTCGGACGGGACTTTCCTCCGCGAAAGCGGAATGGCCGCTCTGATGGATGAAATATGTACTACAATCGGCATATAAGCTATGGCAAAGAAAAAAGGACGCTATGAGCCGATTGACGAGGATATGATTCGCAACCTGATCGGCGGAGTGGATGCACCGCCGCGGTTGGTTCCGAAGCAAGTGCCCGTTGCCGTACCGCAGGAAGCAGCGCCGCCAGAAACCCCGCCACCGGAAGCTATGGCTGTACCTCCGATTGAGGATTCGGGACGTAAAGGCCACAGCATAAGAGGAACGAATACAAGCTATGAACAGTTATTCCTGACCCCGCGAGCATATCGGGCACAGAACTTTTGTCGAATAGATTGCGAAACATGGAAGAAATTAAATCTGATTGTTCATTTTCTCGGAGGTAAACAAATATCGGTTCCGGGACTTATTCACAACATTATCATGGAACATTTAGCGACATATCGGGATGAGATAAACTCAAAATTGAATCAATTAACGAAAACAATCTAACAATGACAAAAAGACAGATAAACAAACGAATGCGGCTGGGGCTGCTGCGAATCGCCTTTTTCACGGGACGCAAAGAGAAGCGTCCGCCTGATACACGGGACGAGGAATGCACTTGCGTCCGGGTACGGGCCGAACGCAACGTCCCGGAATATGCTGCAAAGTTTCTGCTACCTCAAAAATGCAACCCTGGCACTACTTGTCGGATAAAATGTAGCACAATGGAAAAAATGACCATGATTATCCGATTGATTGGCGGTAATGGGATGTCCGTGAAAGCGTATGTAAATAATATTTTGGACAATCATCTGGAACAATACCGGGACGAGATAAACGAACTAATTGAAACCACAAAAAAATTTAAGTTATGACGAAAAAACACATGAACAAACGAATGCGGCGGGGACTGCTGCGAATCGCCTTTTTCACGGGACGCAAAGAGAAGCGTCCGCCCGATACGCGGGACGAGGGCTGTACCTGCGTCCGGATGCAGGTGGAACACAACGTCCCGGAATATGCTGCGAAATTCCTACGTCCGCACAACCTGAAAAACCGGGTTTCGGTCTACATGGAGCGAGAGGTGCGGGATGCCTTGCAGGTTATCGTGAAGCGTATCGGCGGCAGGGAACTTACCACCGCCGGATATATCGACAATATCCTGCGTGAACACCTGGAAGCGCACAAGTCGGACATTAACGAAATCAGCCGCCGCCATGCCGATATACTTTAAGGCAATGCTTGCCTGCTGACTGCTTTATTCGGTCTATCTGTTTTTAGACCGCTACGTGTACCGGGGACGTTTGAACTACCTGCTTTTCGGGCGTCGGGTGGAAAAGGTGAAACGCTGGCTGCATCGTATTACCGCCCCTCCCGCTCCGGCGGCGAAGCCGGAACCGGAACCGGAAACCGGGCCGACGGAAGATATTGCGTTACACCGGAGTTATCAGTACGATCCGCCGCCTGCAACTGAACCGGAACCGACACCGCCTCCGGAGCCTGCGAAACCACCGGAAGCGGAAGCGCCGCCGACTGCGACCCCGGAAGCTGACGCTCCGGATGATTCGGCTCCTGCCGTTTCGCACCCGACACCGCCTCCGGAGGGCGACAATTACAACGAGGACGAGGAATATATGCGGCACATGGCAAATACGGACGAGGGGCCGCAGCCGGGGGCTGTCGATGCTGACGACCTGCTGGTTCTGCTCTCGGTTTTCTCGAAAGGCAAGAGTGCCACGCCGCAGGAGATCGCCACGGCACGGCGGGCCATGCGGGCCGTTTCGGGTTCGCAGATCGAGCAGTCGATTTTAGACCAGTTGAACGGCAAAGACGGCTATGTTGCGGTCATGCTCGACATGATTACAAAGGACCTGCACGCGGAGGACGATACACCCCCGCGGGAGAATAAAAAATCTGACCGGGCTTTTCGTCTGGAAGATTTTGTATAACGGATGTCTAACTTAAACCAAATGCCTATGAGAAAGGATTTTTTTGATTCCGGCTGACGACGGAAGTGCCGTTTATGAACGGCGAAAATACGTCAGATAACATTTTCCATAATTCGCTGCCGACCGTTCAGGCGGTCGGCAGTTTTTCACCGAAACGAAAACAAATTATCTATGAAAAGTAAAAACAGAAAATTTATGAATACTCCGCTTAATCCGGCCCGGCCTCCGTACCGCAAACGTCTTACCGCTCTGTTCTTCGCGGCTTGGGGCATGCTGTGAACGTTGGCAGCTTCGGCGCAGACGGGCGACGGCTCGGCGGGCATCCGTCAGGCTGCGCAAATGGTAAACGGCTACTTCGAACCTGCCGTGAAGCTGATTTACGCAATCGGGGCCGTCGTGGGGTTGATCGGGGCCGTAAAGGTCTACGGCAAATTCTCGTCCGGCGACCCGGACACGGCAAAAACCTGTGCCAGTTGGATGGGGGCGTGCGTCTTTCTGATCGTCTGCGCTACGGTCTTAAAATCATTTTTCGGCACAACGTATTAGTATATGGCAACATTCGAAATTCATAAGGGCGTGGATGCGCCCGTCGAATTTAAGGGGCTGAAAAGTCAGTACTTGTTCATCTGTGCCGGGGGCCTGATCGGGTCCTTTCTGCTGCTCGTCATTCTGTATATGAGCGGCGTGGGACAATTAACCTGTCTGTTCGTCGGGGGTGCGCTGTGCGGCGGTACGGTGATGCTCACTTACCGCCTGAATGAGAAATACGGGACCTACGGGCTTATGAAAGCATTGGCCGTAAAACTGCATCCCCGCCGTATCACCAACCGCCGCCGCGTGCAGCGCCTAATCCGCATGGGCCATGTATAGCACGCTGAAAACTACCACGCTGGAGCGGAAATTTCCGCTGCTGGCCGTCGAACAGGGCTGCATCGTCAGCAAGGAAGCCGACATTACAGTAGCGTTTCGTGTCGAATTGCCGGAATTGTTCACCGTTACAGGAGAGGATTACGAAGCCATGCACGCGACATGAGCAAAGGCAATCCGTGTGCTGCCGGATTTTACGGTCGTGCATAAACAGGACTGGTTTATCTCCGAGCGGTATGTACCCCAGATTTCGGAGGACATGAGTTTTTTAAGCCGCAGCTATGAACGGCATTTCAACGAACGTCCGTACCTGAACCACACCTGCTACCTGTTCATCACCAAAACCACACGGGAGCGCACGCGGCAGCAATCGACGTTCAACACCCTCTGCCGGGGCTACCTGACCCCGAAAGAGGTGCGGGATAAGGATGCTGTGGGGCTGTTTCTGGATGCCGTGAGCCAGGCGGAAAGCATCATCAACGAAAGCGGGCTTTTCAAGGTCGAACGGCTCACGGAAGCGGAGATCGTCGGCACGGCGGAAAAGGCCGGGATTCTGGAAAAGTACTTCGCACTCACGCAGGACGACACGGCCACGTTGCAGGACATGCGGCTGGACCCCGGACGGATGCAGGTCGGCGACAATACGCTGTGCCTGCACACGCTCTCGGATTTGGACGACCTGCCGCAAAAGGTTTCGACGGACAGCCGTTTCGAACGGCTCTCGACGGACCGAAGCGACTGCCGCCTGTCGTTCGCGGCTCCTGTGGGCCTGTTGCTGTCGTGCGACCATATCTACAACCAGTACATTTTTCTGGACAATCCCGCCGAAACGTTCCAGCAGTTCGAAAAACGTACCCGGAACCTGCAATCGCTGTCCCGGTATAGTCGCGCCAATCAAATCAACAAGGAATGGCTGGACCTGTTTTTGAACGAGGGACATAGCCGGGGCCTGATGCCCGTGCGTTGTCATTGTAATGTCTTGGCGTGGTCGGATGATGCGGAGCAGTTGAAACGCATTAAGGCAGATGTCGGGTCGCAGCTTGCGACGATGGAGTGTAAGCCGCGGCATAACACGGTCGATGTTCCGGCGCTGTTCTGGGCCGGGATTCCGGGCAATGAAAGCGACTTCCCGGCAGAGGAAAGTTTCTATACCTACCTGGAACAAGCCCTGTGCTTTTTCGTGGAGGAAACGAATTACCGGGATTCTCCGTCGCCGTTCGGAATTAAAATGGTGGACCGGATTACGGGTAAACCCCTGCATCTGGACATATCCGACGAACCGATGAAACGGGGTGTAATCTGCAACAGGAACCGTATCGTCATTTCAGGATCGGGAGGCGGCAAATCTTTCTTTGTCAATCACTTGGTTCGTCAGTACTACGAACAGGGCACACACGTTGTTCTGGTCGATGTGGGAAACAGCTACAAAGGGCTGTGTGCATTAATCAACCATCGCACGGGCGGTCAGGACGGAATTTATTTTACCTATACCGAGGACAATCCGATCAGTTTCAACCCGTTTTTCAGCGACGATAATATCTACGACGTTGAGAAGCGCGAAAGTATCAAGACGCTGATTCTGACCCTGTGGAAACGGGACAACGAACCCCCGCGCCGCTCCGAGGAAGTCGCGCTGTCGAATGCTGTGAGCCTGTATATTCAGCAAATTCAGAACCGCGACGACCTGCGCCCGTCGTTCGACACGTTCTATGAATTTATCGACAAGGAGTATCGCGGATTGCTCGAACGCAAGCGGGTTCGGGAAAAGGATTTCGACATCGAGAATTTCCTGAACGTCCTGGAACCCTACTATAAGGGCGGCGAATACGATTACCTGCTCAACTCGGAAAAGAACATCGACCTGCTGAACAAACGCTTTATCGTGTTCGAACTGGACAATATCAAGGACCACCCGATACTGTTGCCCGTTACGACGCTGATTATCATGGAGTGTTTTATTTCCAAAATGCGACGGCTGCAAGGCGTTCGCAAACTGATCGTGATAGAAGAATGTTGGAAAGCCCTGACAAGCGCATCTATGAGCCAGTACATCAAGTATTTATTCAAAACGATTCGCAAATTTTTCGGCGAAATCCTCGTCGTAACACAAGAGATCGACGATATTGTTTCCTCGCCGATTGTAAAGGAGGCGATCATCAACAACTCCGACACGAAAATCCTGCTGGACATGCGCAAGTACATGAATAAGTTCGACGCAATCCAAAACCTGCTGGGGCTGACCGATAAGGAGAAATCGCAAATCTTGTCTATCAACCTTGCGAACGACCCGAAGCGCAAGTATAAGGAGGTCTGGATAGGAATGGGCGGCGTTCAGTCTGCGGTCTACGCTACGGAGGTCAGCGCGGCCGAGTACTACACCTACACCACGGAAGAAAGGGAGAAAATGGAATTGTTCACGCTCACCGACAAGCTGGACGGGGACATCGAACTGGCGATCAAACAACTCGCCGAAAACAAAGAAAAACACGAACCTAAAAATTAAAATTATGTTTAAGAGTAAGAAAAAAAGAGCAATCGAATCGGCCATAGAACATCTTTCGGCGACGCTTCGCCATGCTGCCGAAAGCCTTGCCGCCGTCGCCGACGACGTGCGGGTGAGCCGTGCGGAAATCCGCAGGGATTACATCTGCGGCGGTTGGACGACCCCGGACCTTAACCGGGGACTTATTATCTCCAAGCTGCCGGAGGGATTCAATGCGGCAATTTACGCCCCGCCGCTGAACCGCAAACGGACGCGCCTGATGCGGGTCTTCGTCCGCGTGGACGGCGACGTGCTGAAAGCTTGCTACGACGGTGTGGAGCATACGATCACCACGAACCCGCTGCATGACAGCATTACCTTTCCCGGCTACGGGACATTCCTGCGGGACGATCAAATTTTCGGATAGCCATGCGCAGAATCCTATTATCACTTCTTTCCGCACTGCTCCTGTCGGGAGTGGCGCGGGCGCAGATTCCGGTGACGGATGCGGCCAACATTACACAAAGCATTGTCAATTCCGTTACGGAGCTGGTGCAGACTTCGACCACGGCGGAGAATATGATCGGCAACTTCAAGGAAACCATGAAAATCTACCGTCAGGGCAAGGAGTATTACGACCGCCTGCGCAATGTCACGCACCTTGTCCGGGACGCCCGTAAGGTTCAGCAGTCCATTCTATTGGTCGGGGAACTCTCGGACATCTACGTAACAAGTTACGACAAAATGCTCACGGACGATAATTTTTCGTCCGCGGAACTTTCGGCCATCGCTGCCGGGTATAATAAACTTATGGAACGGGGCATGAACTCCCTGAAAGACCTGAAAGAAATCGTCAATCCGACGGATTACTCCATGACCGATAAGGAACGACTGGACCGCATCGACCAAGCGCACGGCGAACTCACGCACACGCGCGATCTGATGGTCTACTACACGCGCAAAAACATCTCCGTTTCGTACCTGCGTTCGCAGCGGAAAAACGATACGCAGCGGGTGTTGGATTTATACGGTTCGGCGGACGAAAAATATTGGTAGCTATGGTAATGCCTTTATCTGACGGGATGGATATTCATTTCACCAGCCTGCATAAAATTCTTCGCAACCTCTACGACCAGATGACGCCCCTAACGGACGATATTGCCACGTTCGCTACGGCCGTCGCCGGATTGGGTGCGCTGCTGTATATCAGCTACCGGGTCTGGCAGGCCCTTGCGCGGGCCGATGCCATCGACGTATTCAGTCTGCTGCGGCCGTTCGTTATCGGCTTGTGTATTATCGGATTTCGTCCTATCGTCGTCAATTCGATCAATGGAATTTTAAAACCGCTGGTCGTCGGCACGAATCATATCCTGAAAGATCAACTGCTGGATATGAAAGAACTTCAAAAGAAGAAAGACCGTTTGGAATGGGAGGAAGCTGTACGCCGCAAGACATACGGCGTAATAGACCCGAACGAGGATTACGACGCCGAATTGCGGGCGCTGGGGCTGGATGTTCCTACGCAAAGTGTCATGGATACGCTGTATGAGGTAACGCATATTTTCAGTACGAAATATTGGGTGCTTCAATTATTCCGGTGGCTGTTGGAAATCCTGTTCGGGGCTGCGGCATTGGTGATCGACACCCTGCGAACATTCTATCTGGTGATCCTTACGATTCTGGGGCCGATTGCTTTTGCAATCAGCATCTACGACGGATTTCAATCGACCTTGACCTATTGGTTTTCGCGCTATATCTCGGTCTATCTTTGGTTGCCTATCGCCGACCTGTTCAGCGCCATGCTTGCGAAGATTCAGGTTTTGTCGCTGGACCGGGACATCGAATTGATCGGCGATCACTCTTTTCTGCCGGATTCTGCGAACTCGGTTTACCTGATTTTCCTGCTTATCTCGATTATCGGCTATTTCACGATTCCGACCGTTGCAAGCTGGATTGTGCAGTCCGCAGGGACCGGGGGCTACAACAAAAAGGTTACGGGTGTTTTCGGCGGAGCTACGAACGTCGCCGCCGGAGCTGCCGGAGCCGCCACGGGCAATGTGTCCGGGGGACTGATGAAATAATAACACTTGTAAAACATGGAATTTAAAGCATTAAAAAACATCGAAACAGCCTACCAGCAGTTACGTCGTTATTCGATGGCGTTTCTGGGGTTGTGTGCCCTGATTACGGTCGTCGCCGTATGGAGGTCGTACAGCTTCGCTGAAAAGCAGCGTCAGAAGATTTACGTGCTGGACAACGGCAAAAGCCTGATGCTGGCCCTATCGCAGGACCTTTGGCAAAACCGCCCCGTCGAAGCCCGCGAGCATGTCAAACGGTTTCACGAACTGTTCTTCACGCTCGCCCCGGATAAGGCGGCCATCGAAAGCAACGTCAACCGTGCCATGATGCTGGCCGACAAGTCGGCGATTGCGTACTACCGGGACCTCTCGGAAAAGGGGTTCTTCAATCGCCTGATCGCGGGCAACGTCAGCCAGCGCATTGTGGTAGACAGCATCGCCGGGAACTTCAACGACTATCCCTATGAACTTCGAACCTATGCCCGGCAGCAGATCATCCGCGAAAGCTATATCACCGAGCGCAGCCTTGTCACCTCGTGCCAGCTTATCAACACCGTTCGTTCGGACAACAACCCGCAGGGTTTCATTATCGAGCGGTTCATGGTATTGGAGAATAAAGACCTCGGACGCTATGAAAGGTAGGCATTGTATCACGACCCTTGCCGGGGCGAAAGACCGGGCGTTGGGGCGTCTGAAGAACTATCTGGAGCAACGCACCCCGCGCCAGCGGTTGTATATCGTCCTTACTGCGCTGCTGCTGTTCGCAGCCGTGGATATATGGATGATCGTCAGCAGCCTTTCGGGGCACTCCGAACCGCTGCCTGCACAACACATCGAAGTATCAGTACCATTAAAACCGTAAACTATGTTAGGTAAGACCAAGAATCCGGGCGGACAATCCGCCCCGCAGAAAAATAAATATCTCGTCATTGCGCTGCTGTGCCTGCCGTTCGTGCTGTGCCTGTACCTGATCTTCGGCGGCAGCGGGGAGCAAGCCCCCGCCACGGTCGGCGGGTTGAATTTCAACATCCCGGACGGCCGGACACAGAATATCGAGGGCAACAAGCAGAAAGCGATGGAGCGCGAGCAGATGAACGAACAGCACGACGCCCGTGTGCGGACGCTGGCCGAAAGTACTTTCTCGCTGTCGGGCGATACGGTGCAGGCCCCGAAGCGCGAGCAGGCCCAGCCCGACCAGATCGCGCAGTCGCGCAACACCTACCGGGACCTGACGCGGGAAATGAACTCGTTTTATGCCACGCCACGGCCCGACCCGCAGATCGCGGCTTTGAAAAAGCAGGTCGCGGAACTCTCCGCCGAACTGGAACAGTCACGCAAAAAGCCCGACCCGCTGGACTACATGGAACGCAGCTATGCCCTTGCGTCCAAATACCTGGGCGGCCAGCCGCAGGCGCAGCCGCAACCGGGCGCGACCTCCGCGAAGTCGAAAGACCGCGCGGCATGAGCGCACCGCACGGTGGAAAACCCCGTGTCGGGGTTGTCGCAGCCTGTAAGCGATTCGGCGTTCATGGCGCAATACGGCAAGCCCCGTAATTACGGATTCAACACCGCCGTGGGCGAGGGTGTCGCGGAGAACCGCAATGCGATTCGCGCGGCTATCGACGCCGATCAGGTCATAACGGCGGGGGCCGTTGTCCGGCTGCGGCTGCTGGAGCCGATGCAGGTTGCACGTTATGTCCTGCCGACCAATACGGTCGTGTTCGGCGTGGCGGCCATCGAGGGACAGCGGCTTTCTATCACCGTGAAAAGCATCGAAAGCGGGGGCAGCATCATCCCCGTACAACTCACGGCGCACGACACGGACGGACAACCGGGGCTTAATATCCCGAACTCGTTAGAGCGTGAAGCGGCAAAGGAAGCTGTTGCAAGCGTCGGTTCGTCGGGCATATCGAGCATATCGGTTACGCACAACGCCGGGCAGCAGGCCGCAATGGACCTTGTGCGGGGTGCAATGTCCGCGGGCAGTCAATACCTGAACGCAAAGATGCGGGAGGTAAAAATCAACCTCAAAGCAGGTTATCAGTTATTATTAATTTCAAAAGAGTAAAGCAAACATGAAAAATCTTATTATGACATTCGCGGCAGCCGTGGGCCTGTCGCTCGGCAGCTTTGCACAAGGTGCGGCTGAAAACAAAACCTTTTCCACGAATCAAATTGTCGCACCTTACGACATCGAAGTAACGTATAACAAAACCGTGCATGTCCTGTTTCCGGCGGCTGTGCAGTACGTCGATTTGGGTAGCAACGACATCATCGCGGGCCGTGCCAGCGGTGCGGAGAATGTCGTGCGCATCAAATCCGCCGTCGCGGGATTTCCGGGCGAAACGAATTTCTCGGTCATAACCGCCGACGGGTGTTTCTACACGTTCAATGTAACCTACGCCGACGAGCCGGGCCAGCTATCCGTGGAAATGGACGATTGGCTGCGCAAGAACCCTACGGCGGAGTATGCCAACGACCGCCTGTTCGTCAGGCTCTCGGAGTTGGGCGGCGAAACACCCGTGCTGGTAAATCGAATCATGTATTCTATCTACAAGAAAAACGCTGCGGGCATCAAGTCTGTCGGCTCCAAACAGTTCGGGATTCAAACCCTCCTGAAAGGGGTCTACATTCACAAGGACCTCATGTATTTCCATATCGCCGTGCGTAACATGTCGAATGTGTCCTACGACATAGATTTCATCCGTTTCAAGGTCGTGGATAAGAAAGTCGCCAAACGAACGGCTGTTCAGGAAACCTATGTGAACCCGGTGCGGGTGTTCAGCCAGCAGAACACCGTGGACGGAAAAGCGACCGTTCGCAATGTGTTCGTGTTCCCGAAAATGACGCTCCCGGACGATAAGGTGCTGACGGTCGAAATCTTCGAAAAGGGCGGTGGACGGCATCAGTCGTTTAACATCGCTAACGGGGAACTGATCGGGGCGAAACTCATTAACGACCTGAAAACCCGGTAGTCATGCGAAAGTACATCATCATAGCACTCGCGGCGGTGTGCCTTTTCGGGCTGTGGCCCGGCCAGGCACACGCGCAGCGGGGGCTTCCCAAACAAAAGGGAATCCAAATCACGGCGGGCTGGGTGGACGGTTTTTCGTTCGTGAAAGCCGGACGGCGGGCCAACTTCTACGGAGGTGTTGCGTTCTCCAGATACAACCGCAATTCGACCCGCTGGCTCCTGGGGCTGGAATATCTGCAAAAGGATTACACTTACCGGGGCGAGGTCGTGCCCAAAGCGCAGTTCACGGGCGAAGCCGGATATTTCGTTCCGCTTACCGCAGACCGGGGCCGGAACGTCGTGCTGTCGGTGGGGTTCTCGGCGCTTGCCGGGTACGAATCATCGAATTGGGGCAACAAACTACTGCATGACGGGGCAAGGCTCCGGGATGCCGATTGTTTCCTGTACGGCGGGGCGCTTACGGCCGAAGTCGAAACCTATCTGTGCGATAAGGTCGTGTTCTTGGTGAGCGTCCGGGAGCGGGCGCTGGCCGGGTCCACGGTCGGGACCTTTCACACGCAGATCGGGTTCGGGTTCAAATTCATCATCAATTAACCGCGCATGAATCTACTGGAATTATTTTCAGGCATCGGGGGTTTCTCGCTGGGGCTTCGGCAAGCGGGATTTACCTTTGATAAGGTCTATTTTTCGGAGATAGACCGTCATGCCGTTGCTAACTTCAAACACAATTTTCCACATGCACAACACGTCGGATCAGTCTGCGACATTACAGGAACTTCCATTGAACGTCCCGATATTATCACTTTCGGATCGCCTTGCCAGAATTTCAGCGCTGCTGGAAACGGCCTTGGATTGCAAGGAGCAGAAAGTTCACTCATACGGTACGCGATTAAGGCCATTGACTACTTTAGACCTGACATTTTTATCTGGGAAAATGTTAAGGGCGTCCTCTTCGAACGACATTGCCGGGATTTTTGGGCTATCGTCAAGGCCCTTGCCGACATTGGGGTTTATCAGATCGAATGGCAACTGCTTAATACTGCATGGATATTACCCCAAAATCGGGAGAGAATCTACCTTGTCGGGCGTCTTGCAGAAAAATGCCGGGACAAAGTATTTCCTGTCTGCGAAAGTGTTTTCTCGTCTGAAAAAGAGGCAGAAGATGGACCGGAGGATAAAGATTGTTGTGGTACGCTTGTAAAGACCTACGGACAAACCTCGAATTGGATTACCTATGTATTGCAACTCCAGCGGGGCGAACAATTCGACGGAACATTGGAAGCTATCCATGAGGGGCGGCTGCGGTTGCTGACAGAAACGGAGTGCGAGCGGTTGCAGGGCTTTGCGGACGGTTTTACGCGCTATGGCGTCTATGACGGAGAGGTGCGGGAGATTTCCCGCACGCAACGGTATTCGTTGCTGGGCAACGCCGTCAGCCCGCCGATTGTGGAAAAGGTAGCTGCGAGAATCAAACAAACGACATTTTTGTAATTTATTATATTCAATTTATGAAAGAAGAAACAAGAAAAACAATGTTTTCATCCGTTCGGATGGACTGGGCTACGCCTATGGATTTTTTCAATGCGCTCGACGCGGAATTTCACTTCACACTCGATCCTTGTGCAAGTCCTGAAAATGCAAAGTGCAAGAAATACTATACAGAGCAGACAAACGGATTATTACAAACCTGAAAGGGCGAAACGGTGTTTTGTAATCCTCCTTACGGCCGTAATATTGCGGCGTGGGTTATCAAGTGCTGGCAGGAAGCGAAACAACCGGGAACAATCGTCGTAATGCTGATTCCGGCCCGCACGGATACGCGCTATTTCCACGATTTTATTTACCACCGGGCAACAGAAATACGGTTTATTAAGGGGCGTCTGAAATTCGGAGGTCAGAATAATCCCGCACCGTTTCCGAGCATGGTAGTAGTTTTCAAGGGATATAATAAATAAAATAAATAGCTATGCGAAAAATAAAAATCTGCGGCATCTTTGCCGCGCTGCTGTCGTTGTTCTCGTGTAACGATAAGATCGACGTGCAGCAAGCCTATGATTTCGGCATAACGACCTGGTATCTGCAAAAGACCATCAAGCCGGGGGAGCCTGTCGAAATTCGTTTCTACCTGACCCGTGAGGGATTTTATGCCGATGCGGAGTTTTCAATCGGTTACGTTCAGATCGAGGGCGATGGCGTCGTGTACGATACCGCGAATACACGGCTTGTAAACCGGGAGTTCTGCGCCTTGCAGGACATATCCGACTTGGAGGACGGTGTTTTCACGCTCTACTATCGCAGCACGTCGGACAAAAGTTCGACGCTGAAATTCATCGTCATGGATAACTTCGGCCAGACGCGGGAATTGCAGATCGGGTTCGAAAGTGAAACCTAAAAGAAAGGGCGGCCGATTGGCCGCCCTTTCTTGTTTGGCAATAATTCGCTATTTCACACCAACAAGTTTTCGGAAGTTGCTTCGTATTGTTTGGAGTAAATCTCGGATAGGCCCTGTTTTGCAAGTTTTTATACTTTTCACAAGCAGCGCGGTATTATTGATAGCGTCCTCTTGATTATTCCATTTATTCCACTCTTTATTCAGTTTATTCAACTGCGCCATAGTGTTGAGCAACGCTTTTGCATCATCTTCGGAAAAGTAGATTAATGTCAGTCCTATTTTATTATCCAGCTTCTTAATAATACCTGTAATTTTGCGCATAAATCCTGTAACATAATCTAAACCTTCCTGACTACCGATAAAGTCTGAATCGAAAGAAAAGCCTTGTAACTCGCGTTCTATACGGTACAGATCTTCATAAATTTCCTTTATAGCCGTCAGACGCTCATTATAAAGGCTTCCGTATTCGATGTGCAATCGCTCTTGGAGATCATTCGTTGTGCGCTCCAAATCGGCTTTGTGCGTTTCGAGCTGTTCATCCAGCTTCTTCTGCAATTTAATATTCCCCCGTTCTACCCACCAGTTTACGAGGGTTTTTCCGCCAAAAACGATTATCGCTGCACAAGTTGCCGTTGATAAACCCAGCGATGTGAGAATTGTACTCCAATCCATATTTTTGATAATATTTCAGGTTTGTAATCTTATAATACAAAGATAATCAAATCCGGATTAATTCGGGTACGGACCGCAGAGATTTTATAGCGAGATACAAGATGAAAACGGCGGCCTGTTGGCCGCCGTTTTTCTATCCAAATATAGACCTTAAAAACTCGTTTGCTTTCCGATCTTCGTCCGGGCGTTCGATTATTGTTTCATCAGGATCACCGGGCTTTTTCTCTCCCAGAAATTTAAAATCGAAATGGTTTGAAAACGGTTCCGGGAATGAATTATTTACGGGGGTATTTGGCGCGAACCCTGCGGGCTGGGACAAATCGTCTATATACTTTATCAGCTTTGCATAGGCATCCCTGCCGCTGTTAGCCAGAACCTTGCCCTCAAAAGTGCAAATAACCGAATCCATGCTGCTAAAGGACATCTGTGAATAATCCATATCCACGGCATACCATCCGTGTTTCTGCTCGTCCAGTCTTGCGTTTATCTGTTGCAGGCGTATCTTATTATCCCGGAGCCGTTCAGCTTTGGCTTCCGCGGCTTTCTCTGCATAAATCCGTTCGTGTTCCTCCAGCGTATCGGCCAATGCCGGATAGACCATTATCCGGGTTGTGGAACAGCCTGTCGTTGCCAATTCGCCACCTCCCTCACGAAGTTCCCGCCCAGCAAACAGCTTCCATATCCATTTCATACACGCCTTATTACAGCAAAGTTTAATCTTGCTGTTGCCGCGGTAAAAAAGGCCGTTAATGAAATCGAAAGCCTGTTCAGGAGTTGAACACAATGCTTTTTGTCCGAAATAGACAAAGACAAATTTTTTATCCATATAATTGCCGTTTAACCCAGCGACCGGGGTTCTTGGTTTATACAAATATAGCTGAATAATTTGTAATTAACAAAAAAACAGCCCGGTTTCTTTGCTACTTTCTTTCCCTGCAATCACGAAAGAAAGTAGGCCGGGGCCGCAGCCCCGGCGCTGCTCACTCACTCTGGGAGTTGGGCCGCTCTGTTACGATTTCGGGTCGGCAGTAAAACGACGCCGTGCAGCGGGTTCTAAACCCGACGAGGCTGTTATCCTCCAGCCGGATGAACCTGAACAATTCCATAGATTCATATTGCATCATCGCATGGGCATAGGGGTCTTTCGCATTGTAGCATATCAAGTTCTGCGGCACGTCGTCGAGTGTCGGATAACGGCGCATAAACCGGGCCTTTAGTTTGGTCTTTATGACGGCTACCTGTTCGGGCCGTGTGGTCGGTTGTTCTTCGAAATATTTTTGCATGATTATAAAGTTTAGGGGCTAAAATAGGGTCTGCTCGATGCCGGGAGTTGCGGGATAAACGATGCTGTTCCGCGCCCGCTGAAAGTTCACCTTATCCAGCGCAGCGGCAACCCGTTCTGCGTCGATGGTTCGCAGTTCCTCGTTTATCCATTCCTCGTACTGGAGTATTGAAGCGTATATCCGGGCGGCTTTCTGCATTTCCTCGCGGTATTGGCGGCAATGTTCGGTGTATCGGTCTGGGTTAATTTCTCCCTGCTCGTCGATCATCACCTCGTAATGACCGCCGAGCCGGGGATCGTCCACCATGACGCGCATACGCTCGGCCACGTACCCGATGTGCTTTGCATACCCGTACTGCCCTAAAAAGTTCTCTTTTTCCTGCCTGACCATGTTTTCGAAATGCCGGATGTTTATGCGGTGGGGATTCGTTTCGCGGAGGTCCCCGGCGGTGTCGCGGGGTTCCTCCTGCAAAAAGCGATAATAGGCTTTGTATAACGCTAAAGCGTCTATTTGCTGATCTTTCATAGGTCTAAATTGTGAATTTGGGGAGTAAATATTTTTTGTCGGTTGCCGTGCCGTATTCGTCGATGAAGTGCCGCACCGCGTTGTATTTCTCTTTGAGGTCGTTATCGTCCCAGGCAAGGGACGAATAATCGTAATTATGGAAAGGGGACGCTTCGGTTTGGCAGATTCGCAGAATGTCGTTTAGTTCGGCCCAGAATACCCGACTAAAGTTTTCTTCCAGTCGGTACATTTTCAGAAACAGCCGCCGCAGGGTGTACGCCGAATACAGGCGTACACTCTTGTCGGTTATGGTATTCAAACGGTTGCGGCTACCTTTCCGCAAGTTTCCTGCGCAGACAAAACCGAGGTTTCGGGATTGCGCTTCGGTGCGGGTTTTATAGTCGGCGTATCGCTTTTCTGCGCGGTCTACCGACAGGGCGAAGTAGGTGATTTCTTTCGTTTTCATAAATTAGGTGGATTATAAGTTAAAATAATTGTTGTTGTGTAGCATGTTCGGGCTTCGTTTCTGCCGATAGTGAGGGCGTGATGCGTCCGGATAGGTAAGCATGTAGAGTGTTTAGAAACTGCTCCCGATATACCGGGTCGATACGGCACTTGTCATATTGTTCCCGATGGTCGGTAATTACCCCGTCTTTTTCGGCGGCTTCAATCGCTTTCGGGAATCTGCTGCCGCCCTGCATCAACCCGGAAAAATAGTCGAAAAGGATTTCCATTTCTACGGCCTTGCGGCCTTTCTCCCGCAAAATTGCAGTTAGTCTTTCCGATTTAGCTTCCCGATATTCCAGCGGCCAAACGTTACTGGCTGCGCTGTCGATAAATACCTCTGTCCCGATTATGGAAATGCGCTTTACTTTTTCGTGCGACATAGTTGTAAATTTTAAGTTAATAGGATTGACTGCCCCGGCCTGCGTTGAGCAGGTATTTTTCGTGCAGGGCTTGTTCTGTGGTCTTGCCGCTGGCCTTTTCAAGCCGGGCGACGCGGCGGGCGATTCGCTCCTGTTCTTTCTGCCAGCGGTTTATAAGGTCGAAATCTGCGAAAAATGCCGGATTCTCGTTGTCGATGCCGGGGCGGAACCCGCGACGGTACATATCCCCGAAAACCTCGTCTATCGCTTTGGAATAGCGGTCGCGCTGCTCGTCGAGTTGGCATAGCTTCCGTGCGGCAGGATCCTGCGGGTATCGAACCCGCAAAATCCTGCGCTCGGCAGCCGCATAGCGGTTGTTCTGCTTTTGCTTACTTGTCATATTCTGAATATTTGAGGGACGGATGTTTTTTCGTCGGACGGAATTTCCGCAGGTCGGCCAGATATTTTAGGAATGTCTGCGGGTCGAAATGTTCGCCTGTGGCGCAGGAACGACACTCCGGAGCATCGAGCCGGATTATAGCCATATCGAAAAAAGGAGTTTTCCCTACGCTCCATTTTCCGTTGAAAATCCGAATATCCACGGCGTTGACATGGCCCAGAAAATCGAAAAAAGTTGTGTATTTCCCGGATGCGTTCAACTTGGCAAGTTCTTCAAATATTTCAATAAATATTTTGTCCATAATAGTTTGGTGTTGTAGGCGGGGACGATGCTCCGCCCGGATTTATGCTTTTTGGCTGATGTAACGGATAAGTTTCTTTTCGTTGGTGTAGTCGAGTGTGTCCAATAAGAATTGCATGCTGCCCGTTCGCATGGCCCGCCATAGTCTATTGTATAGGCTTGGATTGCTTTCGGGAGTTTGGCCGAATATTTCTTCCATGTAGTTTTCCGGCATGTGGGTACGAATACGCCAGTCGAGGGCTGCGGTTGCTCGTATTATTTCTTCGTATGATTTCATAATTTCGGGTATTATGGGCGGAGCGAACCCCGCCCCGTTATTATTCTGTTTACGCGGCTGTTTCGTCAGGTTTGGTATTGCATTGCTCTACGCGGTCGGCAATCATCGTCGCGGCCTTGTTCGCGTCAATGAGGATTTCGAACAGGTATTCGGGTTTCTCTTTCAGCCCCCGCAGCCAGCTTGCGAGGTAGGCGGCATTTTCCTGCTGCGGCGTTGTCGCAAGCCCGAACCGGATGCCGCAAAGTGCGGCGGTCATTTCGGCGATCAGTTCTTCGCGGGCATAGCTGGGTGAACCGAAAAACCCGGACATATCCCGATTGAGCCGTGACGGGTGGCCCGTGCTGTGCGCGACCTCGTGCAACAGCGTTGAATAATAATCCGCACCTTTGGGGAATTGTGTTTTCAGCGGGCACACGATTATATCGGCGCTGGGGAGATAAAATGCGCTGTCGGATTCTCGTACTTCGATCCTGCAATACCATTTCCCGGCATCGACCATGTGATCGACTTCGGGGCAGGCCGTCCCGTCCGTCTGCGGCGTTTCTGCGGTCTGCTCCAACAGTCGCGCATAGCGTTCGGGGTTCTTCTCCGGCATATCGGTCTGGTCGATATTGAATACCGAATAATAGCGCAGTAGGGGCAACAACTTGTAAGCCTTTTTCTGCTCGTCGGACAAGCGGGCATACTGCTCGTATGGCATGCCTTTCCCGTCTTTTTTGTCTTTGGGAATGGCGTACAAATACCAGAAATAAACCGGGAACGACTTTTCGCCTTTCTTCACGTTGATTTCCGCCTCCTGCGCCTGCTTGTAGGTCAGGAAAATAGGCGTTTTGTAGTGCTTGTATTCGGTCAGCAAAAGCAGCATAAACAGGTTTCCGCCGTTGTAATACCGTCCGGCCAAATTGCGGGGGCATCCCTGCGCCATCGAAACCCACGGCTTGTTCCAACCTGTTTTAAGGTTTTGTATCTTCTCTATCATCAGCGCCGTAAATGCGGGCGCGATTGCTGCGATGATTTTATCGTTGTTCATGGTATTATCGTTTTGTAGTTGTTCTGGTTATCTGCATTGGATTTCTATTTGGCCGCTACTTGTGCGGCGTTCGTGTTTCGTTGCGTCCTGTTTTCAGATTCCATCCCAGCGGCTAATCCTGCCTCCTGATTCTTTCCGGTCATTTTTCTGTTTTCGTACTTTTTTGTTGCCATGACTTTTTTTTTAACATCCCGTGCGTAGCACCCACCGCCTGAACTTTCCGTACTCAAAATCCTGCGCCGCCCCACACTTGGAAGCGGGATTGTTCAAAAAAATACGACCCGGTAAATACGGTTCCTGGAGGGACCTTTGCGGGGTGGAGATTTTTTTGAAGAATCCTGCTGTGCGCGAGGACCGGGCCTGCCGCTGAAAATCGAATGATGTTCAGGCCCGGCCGCAGCGAGGCGTTACCTTTGAGTACGGAAAGTTCAGGCGGTGGATGCTATGCACACCGATTCCCAAAAAAGAGGAATGGCAACAAAAAAGTACGAAAACAGAAAACTCCCCCTGTCCCGTGCGAAGCGCGGGACGCCGCTTTGAGCGTCGGGTTTCTTTGCTCCTTTCTTTCCCCTGTCGTTATGAAAGAAAGGAGGCCCCTCGATGGGGGCCTTTGAGATATTCCATGCAATAGAGTTTATAAAAATATGCGGATAAAATTTACAATCCACTTTCCCGGAATATGTCGATCTTATATATTTTTAAATAGTTTATTGAAAACTTGTGCGATTTCTATTATTTCCTGTGAATCATTCTCTGTCGGAATGACAGTAACGGGTAAATGTTCTTTTTGAAATACGACATTTCCGGACGTACAGATATAAATGGAAAAACTCAAATTTCCGGACTTGTCGAATTTTAATTCGAAATCGTATTTCCCAGACATTTTTAGCTGTATAAGGTTATTTACTATAATTTCCCTTACATTGATAATAAACATAGTTTTGGGTTTTTGATTTTATTGTTTTTTGGGTATTGTATAAGTATAATAATAGCGGGGCCGGGTAGCCCCGCTATTCGAGCATCTACTATCTCAATTTTATATTCAACAGACATTCCGCGGCATATTCCGCATTGCGGGTTAGTTGTCGCTGCCATGCCCCGAACTGACGCGACCAGTTGAAACGGTATTGGTTGTGCATCTTTGTCCGGAACTCTTTGTCTGGGATTTCGTTGAACAGGATTTGCAACCGATCTTCGGCGAAATTGTAGCGGACGATTCCCCCGTCGAACGGCATGTCTTTATTCTCCTTTTCTGCCGTTGCTCCTTGTCGTTGGCGGACTGCCGCGGCAAGTTCTGCCAGTTTGAAGAACTTGTGCCGCTCGGTGTATATCGGACGTTTGCGGCCTTTGTTGAGTTCCCGCACATAGTCGATTGCCTGCTGCATCAATTCTACTTCACCTTTCCGGGCAATCGTTTCCAAACGGTTGTATAGGTTTGTCGAACACAAATTCCAATCGACAAAACGGTCTATATCCTCCTTTACGCGCTCCCACGCTTCGGCGGTTTTCTGCTCCTGGGGTTTGGCCGCTTCGATGCGGCGGGCGATTGCCTTTTGCGTTCTCTCCCTCCAGCTTTGAAATTCCGCGACTGCTGAATCGTAAGAATTATTTGCTTTGCGGTTTCGCTCGGTCGGGAACCTCGCCGGGCCTGTAATTGCCGCACTCATTATCCGGGAATGTTTGGCGAAAAGGGTTGCTACCCACTCTTTGAATTTGGCAATATATTGCCCCTGCTCGTCCTCCGGGATTTCTTTCAGATCATCGAGCAGCAATTTTTCATATTCCCGGATATATTGCGCCGCACGTTTTTCGGGGTCGAAACTCGTTGCGGAAAATGCCCTGCGGGCGGCGTCCCAAAGTTCCGCCATGTTGGTTTCGTATTTCCATGTCAGCACTTCCCAGAATTTCATGTTGTTATCGGAAATGACGGTGGCGTTCCCGAAACCGGGTTTTGATGCGATATGCGCATATTCCGTATAAAAAGCGTTTCCGCCTAACTTCTGGCCGCGCCACTCGAATTTCCAAACCCCGTATTCGGGATGTGCGATCTGCTGTACCGTTGCTGCCCGGTGGCAGTTCTTCATGCTCAAAATTTCGTGCTTTTCCATGTCTTTGATTTTTTTAATTGGTTTTCTGTTGTTGTTAGTTTTGGAGTAGCACCGGAGCCGGATCGCCCCGGTGCTTGTTGTTTAAAGTTTGGTGAGATAACCCGCCATTGCCCGTGCGCTGTTCTCGCGCGTTAATTCGTCGTACCCGTTCGCCGGGTCTTGGATTATGGTGTTTATTTCCGTCCAATCGTCCACGCCGAACCGCGAAACATTCTGACAGAACGGACAGCGCACGACGGTTACAAGTTGCCCGTTAAATTGCATTTGTTGAGTTATTTCGAATATCAGATAATTGCGGAGGTTCGACCAGTCCATTATTTCCACTTCGTCGCATTTTACCACCGGACAGGGATTGAAAAATCCGTAACTGAACCCCGGTACTTCGTCGTTTCTGGTGAATACCCGATTGTGAAAAATCTGTTTAGCCGTGTCTTTAAGCAGGCGACGGGAAATTTTGACCATGACCCCACGGTTAAAGGGTGCATAGTTTCCGATATTGGGTTTTTCGTCGGCGAACGGGAACCGATACCGAAACCCGTATTTTTCGTTTAAATAACCCTCTACGGACAAACCGGAAATCTTTGTGAAATGCTCGACGTTGTTCTTTAAATCGGCATAGGTAGCGTAATAGAGGTTTTGGCACGTCCCCAAAGTAATAGATCGGTCTTTGTATTTTATCATTTCGCTCATGGTTGTACTTGTTTTTGTGGTTGTAGTATTTACTTGTTTTTTTGCGCGGCTTTGGTGGCGTCCGTGTTCTGTTGCGCCTTGTTTTCAGATTCCATCCCAGCGGCTAATCCTGCCTCCTGATTCTTTCCGGTCATTTTTCTGTTTTCGTACTTTTTTGTTGCCATGACTTTTTTTTTAACATCCCGTGCGTAGCACCCACCGCCTGAACTTTCCGTACTCAAAATCCTGCGCCGCCCCACACTTGGAAGCGGGATTGTTCAAAAAAATACGACCCGGTAAATACGGTTCCTGGAGGGACCTTTGCGGGGTGGAGATTTTTTTGAAGAATCCTGCTGTGCGCGAGGACCGGGCCTGCCGCTGAAAATCGAATGATGTTCAGGCCCGGCCGCAGCGAGGCGTTACCTTTGAGTACGGAAAGTTCAGGCGGTGGATGCTATGCACACCGATTCCCAAAAAAGAGGAATGGCAACAAAAAAGTACGAAAACAGAAAACTCCCCCTGTCCCGTGCGAAGCGCGGGACACCGCGGTCTTGATGCGTAAGAAATACGCATTAAGACACCCGCTACCATCCGAAAAGTGCGTAACATCGCACTTTCCGGCAATTTTGCCGACAGAATAAAGCAGGGGGAACATCTGTGCGGAACGCAATATGTGAACGAACCCGACATTAATATTTTAATCAGGTCGTTATAGAGCGTATTTTCAGTTGATTAACAGTTCAAATAATTCTCCGGAATCCAAATAAGACATAGGTTCGCAATTTTTGGGCATGGGTGAATTTGTAGTTAGATTTGTCGCTGGGATGATCCTCGGATAGTCCCGGCACGGCAAAACAACAAACTACTATGACAGACAGAAAAATGGAGTTGTACGAGCGATATTTCGCCCGTAAACTGGACGATTATTTGGCGCGTAACCCTGCGGAGAATCCGGGTATTGCGCAAACACGCATTTCTGCGGCTTCGGCGGTTTATCTTGCGGACAGACAGGTTGCGCAACACCCGGCCGTCGCATTGGATAGGGCGCTGGGAATCCTATATATCGACTTCTCCGGAGATACTGAAATCCTTTAACTTTTCGTAAACCAAACTCGAAAGGATGAAACCAGAACAGAACTATTTTTTATTAGGGAGTGAGGACCCTATACGGGTGCGACGCGCGGGTGTCCGAAAACCTCCGGTAATACGGCGTACTTCGGGCGACCGTACCGCAGAAGTGGATTATTATACTACGTTGCTTATAGAACATTTGCAGGAACATTTTCCCGGTGAAATGTTGTTGCTGAAAGATTTGCGGGCGCGGGCGCGTATAGCCTATAAAGAAAGTGTTCGGCCGAATGTGCCGATTGCGGATGCTCTTACTAATGCCTTGCGTTACTTGTTTTTCGGGTTCGAAACATCGGGCTTCGAACGTTTAAAATCGGAAATCTGGATGCAGGGCTATTATTCGCAGGCGAAAGGACGACATATCGAATTGCCGGAAGTCGCCCTGCAAATCTTTGCAAGTGAGTTGTCGCTGCAATGCCGCGAATTTTTGGTGCAGTACCCGACCACAAAGGACCGGGAAACCCTGATCGCCCGCTCCGGCATCCGGGAGATCGTCGGCGAATACCTGAAACGCAGGTGGGGCTTATAGTTCCGGCCCGCGTATGAAAAGCGGCAGCCGCACCGAATCCGGTGCGGCTGCCGTCGTTGGGTCATTTGGTCGGGGGCAGTATTTTCTTCAACCGCTGCGGCCGGGTCGCTATTTCCGCGACGTTCACCATCTGCTCCAGCGTATAAACTTTTCCGCCCTGCCAGAACGTGCATTTGGGCGCGACTTTGGATAGTGTCTTTTCAAAAGTCTTGTAGTCGATTTTCAGGAAGTCGCACACGTCTTGCGGCATCATCATAAACTCCAGCTTCTTTTTGCAGCAAATAGCCCCTAAAAGCGTGAGCATATACCGCATCCGGCATTGTAGGTTCAGCAGTTCGATCAGTTTTTTACGGGTGATAACGATGATGTCGTCGTTGGTTTGTCCTGTCATAGATTTATTTTGCATAATTTATCTTTTTGGTTAAAATGTTCGGCTAAAAATTTCTTCACGACGGACTGCCGGAAAAATACGCGCCTTTGAATGACTACGGCTTCCAGAATTTTCTTTTTACGGTAGTACTGCAAACTCTTTGGCCGGAGATCGAGGATTTCCGCAAGTTGGCGGTTTGGAATCAGCGGGTCGGCCGCACTATCATTGTCTTCCTGTTTCAGTAATTTTATTTCGTTTCGGGTTTCCCGTATCAGGTTCAGAATGAGGTCGAGTTGCTGAAACATGCGCTGTATGTCTGCGTCGTTCATAACCTTTTAATGTTTAATGGCTTGCCCGTTTTTATGCTGTGTATATTGCCGAACCTCCGGGCGGGGCATGAGCCTGCGAAACTCTGTTGCGGTATGGCCCAGCCGGAAGTAGTCGGATATATCTTTTTCTTGTTTGGTTCCTGCAAGCGGCAGTTCCAGACGGCCGACATTATAGGCCCGAAGTTCCTGCTGTAACGCGAGGGCGTGCTTCTTGCCCGTTGCGTCCATATCGTAAAGCAGTACAATGTTTTGGAATCGCTGTGACAATTCTTCTATTAGCTTGTGCGGTATGCGGGCCGTTTCACTCCCGAAACAAATAGCTGGAAAACCATGTGCGGCCAGCGACAGCACGTCCTTTTCTCCGCCTGTAATAAACAGCGTGTCACCCGTGGCGGGTAGTTGTTCCAGCCCGAAACAGTAGTAGTCGTTGAAGCTGCCACCGAACAGGAACCGGGATTGTGATTGCGGGCGGTAGACCTTTATTCCATTCTGGCGTACATACCCGAACATGGGTTCGGACGGGGACGACCGAAGCGTATAGGAGCGGCCGGAATTGCTGATCCCGAAATATTCTGCCAGCGAAACAACACCATACCGATTAAGTGTTTCAGCGTTGATGCCGTATTGCTTCCACCACGCCTGTTCTGCGTTTGAAAACGGCTGCTCGCGGAATTTGTAGGGTGGGGGTGTTTTCTGTATGGGTTCGGGTACAAACAGCCGGGGACGCACTGCGGGGCGGCTTGCTGCTGGCTCGTCGGAAAGCCCCAAACATAAATCACGGTTGATAATACGCAGGGTTTCCACAAAATCGTCCGGGTTCCGGCACGACAGATTGTGCAATGTCGCCACCAGGTCGAAACAGTCGCCCGAATAATCATCATTTCCGAAATCCCGGTACTTGTAAACTCCGCTCCGGCGGTCGTAATACAAGCTGCATGAAGCGTGTGTATCTTGGTAAAAGGGATTGCGAAACTTCCGGCCAGCGCGCAACTCCCTGCCGAGGTAATGCCGAAAGACATCCAACCCGCCGCGGGTCGAATTGATTATGTCGCTTTTACTTATCATGTTCGGCTATTTTGGGCGTTTTTCCGAGGTCCGTTCAAGTTGTTCAATAACAGCATTAGTATCGAACAGGTATAACCGCCCTGCACGTTTGCATGGAATTATGTTCTCTTTTGCCCAGCGGCGTATTGTTTTTTCGCTGACGGGCAGTATGGCGGACAGGCCCGATACGGTAAGCCACCGTTTCACATCATAATCGGATTTCTGCCCCGTGGGGACTTCTGTTGCCTTTTGGATTGCATCTAACCGTGAAATGATTTCTTTGTAGGCTTTGGAACCGAAAAAAATAATTGTCATAATAGAAAATGGTTTGGTTGGACTGCAAAGGTGGGGCGTGAAAATAAAAAAAGCATTTACCGGATATTTCCGGTAAATGCTTTTTTAGGTGATGAACAGCTATTTATCCATGCTGTCCATTTTCGCGTTTAGAGCGTCGTGTAATTCTTTCAGATAAACAGCGCGATCTCCTTGTCGGTTGCGTATTGCATAAAAGATATGCGTATAGTTCGATAAATTGACGTTGAACGCTTCTTCCAATGTCTTTATTATGTCTTTCAATAGTGCCCGGCCCTCGTCTACCGACCGTTTGGCAACAATGCCGTAAGCAAATTCCACAAGATCGCTTAATTGATCGGTCCAATGCACATTCTTTGAGCGTTTATTACATGGCTCTTTCTCCGGTTTCCCGTCTTGCTCGGAAATGTAAAAGGCACACATTTCGATTTCAATGTCGAGCAATGCGATGATTAAATCATAGTTGGGACACGGTGAGGTATGAGCGGTTTTTTTTTGTATATTCAAAATATACTTTCGTTTGTTTCAGGTTCCGCAACCGTTCGCATGAGTGCTTTTCTTTGAGATAGAATTTTTGAATGAGGCGATTGAATTTAGTAGTTAGTAAAACAAGATCATTACCATGATCGGTGGACTGAATTTGTTGTAAAATCTGCTCCAGAATTTTACAGCCACAATTAGAATTTTTCATAAGCACAAGATTTAAAAGTGAGTGACGCGGTATTTCGACTTACTGAAAATTCCAAAGTGGTGAGAGGTTGTTGGTTACATGCTTTGTAAGAGTTTTAGAACCAATAAAATAAGTTGACTGGAATAATATAGTAAAAAAAAGCACAAAAAGCAAGTATTTGTCAGAAAATCAGTACTTTTGTGCTGAAATTTGTGTGTGAGAAAAATCGACAGATATATTTGTTTTTTTGTAAATTATTCTCTATCTTTGTGAAAGAAGATTAGAACATCTAATCGAAAAATTGGAATTTTTAAAGGAAAATAAAATAGACAAATTCATCACCAAAAGCGACAAACCCCGTCGATATAGCATTTAACCGGTGATTTTCTCTACTTCAACGAGGAGGAGTATTAAGCCTATTTTGGAGGTAAATACCTCAGAATACGCCTTTTAAAAACTTGCTAATGCGACCTACGGGTCGCATTTTTCATATTAAAAAGTATAGTTCAGGTATATAAACTTTCTAATAATCTACCTATATTTGTGTGTTCATCCACGATAAATAACATAGAATATGGGGCGCGTAAAGTCAAAATTCCCAACAGGGAACATTGTCATCAAAAACAAGAAACCCAATAAAGAGGGTAAAGTCGCCCTATATCTTTGTTATAACATCAACACAACACCTGTCACCATTACCACGGATATTTTTGTTAAACCTGACGATTGGGACAGTAAGACGCAAACTGTAAAAAGCAAAAATCCCGCTGCAGTACGACTGAACAATCAGTTGAAATTGCAACGGGAAAAAGTGGATGAGCAAATCATGGCATATGAAGGGCACCTGACGGCAGATATTGTTCGTAAGATGCTCAAGGGTGAGTTCGCTCAACAAAATGACCCCAAGAAGATTGATTTTATTCAATACGCTACGGAATACAATCAGCAGCGGTATGATTTGGAGAAACTGTCCTATTCAACCTACTATAATGGGGATCGCTATATCAAGAAATTTCAACGCTTCTTGTCTGAGCAAACGGGGGAAGGCATTATTTATTTAACTGACTTAACAATTGATCTGATAGAAAAATATAAGACATACTGCATCAAACGAGGTAATACCAAAGAAGGAATCAACAAAATGCTGACTCCTCTTATTAAAGCTGCCATGTATGCCACAGACAATGACTTGTTATCGGCAAAGGTATCAGCACAAATCAAACAGTCCTACTTTGACCTGAAAGAGCGGCAATATCGGTCTGAAGTTGAAGATAGTGAAGTTCGCTATCTGACAGAGGAACAGATGCAGCAATTTGTGGATTTGTATTCCAAAGTCAAGTTCAACAGGACTCGTGAAATCATGGACATGTTTCTCTTTGCCTTTCACGCTTGTGGTTTGCGTGTATCAGACATTGTCACACTGGAGTGGTCTCACATTGATTGGGAACAGCATGAATTATCCAAAAACCTTGTTAAAGGGAAAGTACCTCACACAATTCCTCTGACTGATGCGGCTATGGATATTCTGAAACGGTGGCAAGAAAAGAACTTGAATAAACGCTTTGTTTTCAGCCTTCTTGATTCCACATTTGATACAAGTGATGCTGCTCTACTAGATAAAAAGATCAAATCAAAGAATCGAATCTTACAGACCTCACTAAATGAGGTTGGCAATAAAATAGGACTCCCTTTTAATTTGACCATGCACCTGGCAAGGCATTAGCCTCAATAATCAGCATTGAATATAAGACGCTTACAGAGACAGATTATTCTATAGGTAACGATTTGGAGACGAGCGACATTCTCTGAATCACTCGATTCTGTATAGCCGGAAAGAACGCTTTTTATTGGACAAAAATAAAAAGATTACAGATTCCATCCAAATTCATCATACATCGATTCTGATGCAAATTCTAATTTTTCAACGTCTTCTCTTCCTCTTGTAGCAAAATAATTTTATCGCAATTCTTGATTATATGAGAAAAATGGCAGATAACAAGGCGCAACTCGGCCTAGATATCTCTGCATATGATTTGTGGAGGGTGGGGTTCATGCGTTCGTTTAAGTATGAATTATCCTTTCCGGATTCTGTTTTTACAAGTCGTATACAAGACGATGTCCTACAAAAATATTTGGAATGGCAGAGTGATTGTGGTCGTTGTAGTAATCTGTTTGTCAGGAGCGCCGCCTGCGGCCGTACTCCGTCGGAGTGATCCCCTCCTGCTTTCGGAACATGCGGCTGAAGTGCTGCGAATACTCGAATCCGAGGCGGTCGGCCACCTGCGCGACGCTTTCGCCGGCGGAGAGTCCGTCCTTGGCAAGCTGGATCACGAACCGGCGGATGTGGTTGCTGGCCGTATCTCCGGTCGTCTTTTTGATGACGTCGCCGAAGTAGTTGGGCGAAAGACACAGCCGATCGGCGCAGTACTGGACGGTGGGCAGTCCGAAGGTCAGCTGGAGCCGCTGCTCGTAATAGTCGGCAAGCAGCTGGTTGAAGCGGACCAGAATGTCGGAATTTTCGATCCTGCGGGTCTGGAACTGGCGGTTGTAGAAGCGCTGGCAGAAGTTGAGCACCAATCCGATGTAGCCGACTAGGATGGCATCCTGCTGCGCGTCGCGGTCGTTGTCGAGCTCTTCGCGCATCCGGCGCATCAGCGAAACCAGGATGTCATGCTCCCGGTCGGTCATGTGCAGCGCCTCGTTGACGCGATAGTCGAAAAAGGAGTAGTTGCGGATCTGTTTTTCGAGCGGCGTGCCGCGCAACAGATCAGGATGGAAGAGCAGCGCCCAGCCCGTAATCGAAACCCGCTCGCCGTTGTCCTCCTTACCGCCCACCTGTCCTGGGGCCACGCACAGCAATGTCCCCTGGTTGTAGTCGTAGCGGCCGCAGCCGTAGTCGAGCTCCACGCTGGCGTCGTCGCGCAGGAAGATTGCGTAGACGCTGTAGTTGTTCAGACTGTGGCGGATGGGCGAAACCTCGGCATAGTCGATAACGCTCACCAGCGGATGGCGGTCGATGTGCCCGACCCAGCGGCTGTAATCACCCACGCAGTTTATTCTCAGAATCTTGCTCATCAAGGAAGGCTTTGAGGGGTTGTCTTCGCAAAAATAACGATTTTCGGGCATATCTCCGAATCGGGGGCCCGGGATTCCGTAAAACGGGTAGGAATGCCCCGGCTTTCGTTACATCCGGAAGCGGGCAAACCGCTACTTTTGCGATGGATGTATAAAACGACAAACCATGACAAACCGCATGATCATTTTCGCGTGCCTGCTGCTGGGCCTGACGCTGTCGGGCGGCACGCTGGCACAGACTCAATCATCGAATCCATCAAATACAACCACCATGGAAAAGAAACTCATCGGAAACACGCTGGCACTCTATCCCATGCCGCTGACGGTTGTCGGGGCCGAGGTGGAGGGCCGCGTAAACTGGCTTGTTGTGGCGCATGTCGGGATTATCGGCCACGACCGGATTCTGGTCAGTATGAGTCAGAGCCACTACACTAACCAAGGAATCAAGGCATCCCGAAAGCTCTCGGTCAACCTCGTCAGCCATGAGATGCTCCCCGAAGCCGACTATGTGGGAAGCGTGAGCGGTGCCCGCACGGACAAGTCGCAGACGTTCGCCTGGCATCGGGGCGCGAACGGCGCGCCGGTGATCGACCGTTCGCCGCTGACGATGGCGTGCGACGTCGTGGATATTTACGAGACGGAGGGTTTCGACAACTTCATCTGCTCGATTGCGGCGACCTACGCCTCGCCGGAGGTGCTCGACGACCGCGGACGGATCGACTACGCGCGGCTGAAGCCCGTGCTGTTCGAGTTCCCGACCTACTCCTACCTCTCCACGGGCGAGGTGATCGGCCGCTGCCTGCGGCTCGACAGCGAGCCTTCGATGTGTGCCAAGGAGCCGATGGCCGGGGACGGTATCGTGCGGCTCTCGAAGATCGAGGTCCGGCCGGAGTATCTCGACGAATATATGCGCTTCGCCGCGGAGGTGGGCGAAGTTTCGCTGCGCACCGAGCCGGGCGTGCTGACGATGTATGCCGTGGCCGAGCGGGAGAATCCGTGCCGGATCACCATCCTCGAAACCTACGCAAGCCGTGCAGCTTACGAAAAGCATATCGCCTCGGCGCATTTTCAGAAGTACAAGCAGGGAACGCTCCACATGGTTCGGTCGCTCGAACTGACCGACCAGACGCCGCTCAACCCGGCCAACCGTCTCCATAATTTCATCCAATAGAAAAAGGACGCAGCGGGATTCCGGTATGGAGCGTGGAATCCCGCTGCGTCCTGCATGTGATCCGGTCGTTCGTGAGCGGAGGTTAGAACCGCTGCGCCAGGGCTGCCGCCTGTTGGCAACCGTCAGTCCGGGCGATGTCACCTTCGTTCAGTACGCCCGGGATGAGCACCTCGCCGACCATCTCCCATTTCAGCAGGGCCGCCGTGCGCTCCATGGGAATCCGGACACCGTCGAGTACCGTCGTATCCTCCTCCTCGCAGCAGGCGATCAATGCACACCGCTTTCCGGCAACCGGCTTGCCGCCGACGACCAGCGAAAACAACCGGTCGATCACCCCTTTGATTTGTGCCGGGATCGAATACCAGTAGACCGGCATCGTGAAGACCACGGCATCCGATTCGAGAATGACCGGGGCGATGCGGTTGAAGTCGTCGTCGAACGAGCAGGCCTTGCCCGTCTTGTAGCAGGTCATGCAGGCGTGGCAGCCGCCGACTTTCAGGAATGCTGCGTCGAACCGCTGCACCGTATGTCCGCGGCGCTCCGCCTCGCGGATGAAGGCCTCGGTCATGGCGAAACTGTTGCCCTGCTTGCGGGGGCTGCCCGTAATTACCGTTATTTTCATGGCGTGTTATTTTTGAATGGTGTTTGAATTCTGGTTGTAGGCCTTGGCCACGCAGCGCCACTCACCGTCGATCTTCATCATCAGCAGGTAGTCCGTGAAGTCGATGCGGCCGCCCCAGTTCTCCTCCAGCACGCGCACGACGGCCAGCGTCTCCTCGACATCCAGCACGTCGATCCGGGCCCTGAATCCGGCATCGGCACCCACGCTGTCCACGTTCCGGTAGAACTGTTCGATGCTGCCATGCTCCAGCCGGCCGTCGAGGTATCCGAACAGCACGGCCTCGTCGATGAACAGCTCGCGCGCATGGCTGCTGTCGCCCTCGGCGACACTTCGGACGAACTTCATGGCCGCCTCCTCGACGGCCCGGTACTCTTTGATCTCTGTTCTCATAATCGGTCTGTTTGAAAGGTTTTTGTTGAAGCAAAGTTACAGCCGTGGCACCTTGCAGTCAAGTACCGAAAAATGATTCATATACCGAAAAATTTGTCGGGTATGCTCTTCTTTGGCAAATATCGCTACCTTTGTTTTACGAAGAACCGAAAACGTCTCACGCACATGTACGAGAGAAAGCTACCCGTCGATCTGGAATGCCCGCTGCGGCTGACCATGAGCCTGATCAACTCGAAATGGAAGTCCTGCATCCTCGACGAACTGCGCCACCGGGCGCTGCGTCCGAGCGAATTGCACCGCATCTTCCCCGAGGCCACGCCCCGGGTGCTTGATCTCCAGCTCAAGGAGCTGGTCGAGGACGGTCTGGTCCGCAAGACCATCTACGCCGAGTTGCCGCCTCGCTCCGAATATGCCATTACCCCTTTGGGCGAGACCCTCATTCCGATCATCGACGCGATGATCGAATGGGGCACCCGAAATGCGGAGCTTTTCGAACGGAAATACGGGAAACGGGACCCGGCAGACCGTACCGAATGACCATAAGCCTGGCAATTGAACCGGAAATGTAACAGGCCCGCTCCAAAATCCAGCTGTTGCCTTCTGCATGGTCTGTGTCCGGTTCCGGCGTGCTGGGAGGAAATACGACAGGCGTGATACCGCTACAAACGGTATCACGCCTGTCGTTTGCCGTATGAAGGCCTCACCAACAGACCGGATCGTTCAGAATCACACCGTCGGTAGTGTCCTCGGGCGTAAAGCTCCCGCCCTTGTACTGTACGCATAGCATGACAAGCGCCTCGCGGCCCGTATTGCGGACGGAGCGTCGTCCCGCAGGAGCTACCCGCACTACCGAACCTTCACCGATCGGGAAGATCTTGCCGTCGACCTGAAACTCACCCTCGCCCGAGAGAAAGAAGTAAAGTTCCTCGTGTGTTTTGTGGGTGTGCAGGAATCCGGTTTCCGTACCGGGTGCGAACGACTGAAAGGAGAACTCCGCACCTGTTGCCTGCAAAGCGGCACCACCGAAGACCTTGCCCGGGATCTTGACGGCCGGATTCAGCTCCAGCACAAATTCGTTCAGTTCGCTCAATTTGCCGAGCCCGATGGCACTGAAATTTTCGGATTCGGCGATCTTTTCAATCTGTTTCATCGTTTATCGTGTTTTAAGAGGTTTTCCGTTTACGGCATCCTACCGCTCCGAGGATCGGTTGTTGAGTCGGATTTTTTCGTGATAGAAGTAATTAACCACAACCGGGTGCCCCTTTTCGGAGCGTCCGTACGGCAGGTCGTTCACCTGATAAGGCATTCCGTTTGCAGCGGCATAGGCGGCCATCTCCTGTTCGAGCGCCTGCCAGTAGTCCGTCCGGCGGCGGTTGTAGATCTCTTCGTATAAAGGCACCAGTCCGGGGTGTTTTTCGCGGATGTAGGCCAGGATCGCTGCCTTGAACGACCCGCGCAGGTTGAGATTTTCGAGCCAGACGAGATCGGCAAACTCCCGGACTCGCTCGATAATGGCCTTCGGGTCGGTGATGCCCGGGAAGATCGGCGAGACAAAGCAGACGGTGCGGATCCCTGCCTCGTAGACCTGCCGCATGGCTTCGAGCCGCCGCTCGATGCTCACGGCGCGATCCATGTCGGCACGGAACGTTTCGTCCAGCGTGTTGACCGACCACGACACCGTCACGCGCGGAAATTCGTGCAACAGGTCCAGATCACGCAGCACAAGATCCGACTTCGTGCAGATCAGGATCTCGGCCGTCGTGCCGCGCAGCTGTTCGAGCAGGTGTCGCGTGCGCAGGAAATGCTCCTCATAGGGGTTGTAGCCGTCGGTCACCGAGCCGATGACGATGCACTCTCCGTCGAAGCGATGCGGATTGGCGATGGGCTTCCAGTGCTTGACGTCGAGAAACGTTCCCCAGGGCTCGGTGTGGCCCGTGAAACGCTTCATGAACGAGGCGTAGCAATACTTGCAGGCGTGGGGACACCCCACGTAGGGGTTGACCGAATAGCCGCCTACGGGCAGCGACGAACGGGTCATGACGCTCTGCACGTCGATTTCGCGGATGATCTCCTCTTGCTGGTTCATAATTCCGGATGTTTTGCACGGCAAAGGTCCGAAGATTTTTCGTACGGAACTATGCCCAAAAAGGGTGTCATTATGCCATTTTGATAAATGAATGTCGTATCTTTGTCTTCGGACAACCCGGAGGCAAGCGATGAAGACAACGACAAATCCCCGACGGCTGGTCACCGTGCCGTTCAGCAAGACGCAGTGCGGTGTCGACTTCTACATCAATACGGGCCGCAGCGAAGAGATCCGCGGCGTACTGACCGAATCCCCGCTCTTCCAGACCGACTTCTTCGAGTTTTTCTTCCTGCACAGGGCCCGGGGCGTGCTGCTGCTCGGCGGACGCCGCATCGAACTGCACGACGGCATGGTCCTGCTCCTCTCGCCCCACCAGCAGCAGCGCTGGCTGGTGGACGAGGCGGAGCTCGACTACACGTTTCTGATCTTCCGCGAGGATTTCATGCGCACGTTCCTCGCCGACAAGTTCTTCGTCTACCGCCTGCTCTACTGCTACCAGACCGACACGCCGCCGTGGTTCGATGCCGGGCCGGAGGTTTTTGCGGAGTATCTCCGGCTGCTCGAAAAGATTAAGGCGGAGCTGCGTACCCCGACCTCGGACAGCTACAACCTGATCGTCTCGGTGCTCTATTACCTGCTGGTGACGCTCAACCGCGACTATGCCGCCGCCTACGGACTGCCCGTGACGCTGCCGCGCAACAACTGTGCGTTCCGCTTCAAGGCGCTGCTCGAAGAGCATATCCGCACGGTACAGCGCGTCGAGGAGTATGCCTCGATGCTGCGCGTGAGCCGTGTGACCCTGAACCGGGCTGTCGTGGAGCAGTTCGGCGTCACGGCCGTGCACCTGCTGAAACAGCGGTTGCTGGAGGCCGTGAAGAACGACCTGCTGTTTGAGGGGCGCAGCGTCAGCCAGCTGGCCGAAGCGTACGGCTTCTCGGACCCGAGTCACCTGATGCGTTTCTTCAAGCAGCAAACCGGACGCACCAGCTCGGCCTTCCTCGAGGATTATCGGCGCGGCGCGGGAGAATAAGGCCGTATCGGATTCCGCAACCGGCCTGCAACTCCAACCCCTTCCCGGTTCGGTTGGGACTTATAGATAGAGTTCGCAGGTCTTCCGCTCCGAACAGGCCTTTTTCAGCATACGGCCAACCAGCGCCAGCATCAGTTTGTTGACGTGTCGGGTACCGTGGGGGCAGACTGCTACGCACCGCATGCAGGAGATGCAGCGCGTCTTGTCTACACGCGTCGGATCGTCCGGGGCGATGGCTCCGACGGGGCACTTCGCCGCGCATAAACCGCACTTCACGCAGGCACGCGTCGCCTTGGGCACGATGCCCGCACCCGCAGCCTTGCGGTAGGGATGGTTGCCGGGAATCTCCGGTTCACTTTGGTCTCCGGTGTCAATCTTCCGGCGAATCTGTGCGGCAAAGGTGCGTAACTGCGCTTCGTCCTCTGCGTCGGGACGCCCTGCGGCGTATTGGCGGGCGATCGAGTGCTCGGCTACGGCCGCTACGGCTGCAATGACCGTGAATCCGGCCCGGGAGGCCGTATCGCGCAGTTCAGCCAGCGTATCCTCATAGGCCCGGTTGCCGTAGACGCAGACCAGAATGGCGCGGGCGCCATTGCCGTGCAAAGCCCCCAGTCGTTCCGCGGCAACGGCAGGAACCCGTCCGCTGTAGGAGGGTACGGCAATCAGCGCCACATCCTCCGCTGTCAGCATCACGCGGCTGAAATCGACTTCACAAGCCGTCAAATCGACCTGAATCGTCTCATCCGCCAGCGCCTGGCTCAATATCGTCGCCACACGTTTCGTCCCGCCCGTCGGGCTGAAACAGATTTCATGTATTTTCATAAACTGATGTTTTTACATTCGAATGATTACCTTACCCTCGATGGGCCCTTCGGCCACGAGCCGCAGGGCGTCGTTGATTTGTTCCAGCGAGAAAACGCGGGGATCGACAGGCGGCGTAATGTGATGCTGCTCGACGATCTGCGTAATCCGGCGCAGCTGCTCACCGTCGGCATGCACGAAGAGGAAGCGATACTCTTTGCCCTGACGGCGGGCTGCCCGGTCGTATTTCAGCCCGGCCAGCGTGAAGAGAGCCCGCTTGTACCAGGGGAAGCCACTTCGACGGGCAAATTCCCCGTTGGGAACGGCCCGCAGGCTCAACAGACGCCCGCCGCGTTTCAACACTGCAAGTGCGTGCTCGAATTCGCCGGTTCCGAGCGTGTCGATGACCAGATCGACGTCCGACAGAGTTTCCCAATAGTTCTCCGTGCGGTAGTCTATGTAGCGTTCAACCCCCATGGCGAGGAACTGCTCGCGGGCGCGGTCGTTACCCGTTACGATGACGCGAAGCCCCAACGATCGCGCTATTGGCACGGCCATCTGTCCGAAACTTCCCGATCCGCCGGTAATCAGCAACGTTTGTCCGGGTTGGGCCTCCAGCACCTCGACCAGCCCCTGCCAGGCCGTCAGTCCGGTCAGCGGAATGGCGGCCGCCACGTCGAACGCGTATCCTGCAGGCATTTTCGCTACGGCAGTCTCCGCCACGACGACATATTCGGCAAAAGCGCCGATCCGCCCCAGCGGCAACCGTGTATAGACAGCATCACCCGGACGGAAGTCCCTGACCTGGCTTCCGACCCGCTCGACGACACCTGAACACTCGTTGCCCAACGTCTGCGGCAGCCGATAAGACTGAATCAGTCGGATACTTCCCGTGGCAATCAGCAATTCCAACGGATTGACGGCCGCAGCCCGCACTCTGATCAAAATCTCATCGGCCTTCGGCTCCGGAACGGGCCTCTCCCGTACAACGAGTCGTCCTTCTTTCGCATAGCGATCCAATTGTGCAGCTTTCATATGTTTTTCTTTTTGGTATTTTCAACCCCCGAATCTTTTGCGGCAAAAGCCTTTTGGCGACTCTCCATGATGGCATCCATGTTCTCCATGGCCCAAGAGAGTAACTCATCGAGTATCGGACGAAGTGTTTCAGTCTGCGCCGTAAGCGCATATTCCACGCGGGGCGGGACCTCCGCAAAGAGCCTCCTTTCCACATATCCATCCTCTTCCAGCGTGCGGAGGGTCGTCACCAACATTTTCTGTGAGATGTCGGGCATGGCCTGCTTCAACTCCGTGAAACGCAGTTTTCCATGCTCTGAACGCAGCAGCAAATACAGGGCCAACAGAGTCCATTTGTCGCAAAGCCGGGCCAGGACGTTTCTCACCGGGCACGCCGGGAATGTTGCATCTTCGAGGATTGATCTTTTCATTCGTTCGTTTTTTATCCAGGGACGTATCCGGTTTACTTGAAAAAGCGTCTGTGACACGGTGTAGAATACGTCTGACTGTCCGCAAAGATACATTAGTTTCTTTTTTATATCAAATATATTTTATAAATTAATGCAGGCGGATGGAAGGTTTTGACCTTCCGTAAAGGCATGGACGCGGAAACTGCCGCGGCCGACTGTGCAGACAGAACCCGCGACGAGAATCTCGCCGAAAAACGACAGAATCCAATGCTTTCTCAATTTATTGCACTATATTTGTAAGTACTTGTTTCCTTTGAATAAAATGTCAATCAATGTTGTGCATATGAAAAAATTATTGTTCTTTGCCGGATTGCTCATTTCTTTCATGACAGCAACCGCCCAGCAGGCTGTATTGATTCGCAACGTCGAGATTTTCAACGGAGTCGACGAGAAGACGTTTCAAGGGAATGTACTGGTTGAGAATCATCTGATCAGCAAGGTTTCCGGAGATCCGATCGATGTGTCCGCTTTGCCGGACGTAACGATCATCGACGGACAGGGATTGTTTCTCATGCCTGGTCTGATCGATGCGCATGTCCATACCATGATGGAGTCCATGCCGTTGCAACAGGCTTTGGTTTCGGAGATTTCCTTCATCAGTCTTTTTGCGGCCCATTCGGCCGAAAAACAACTGATGAGGGGCTTCACTACGGTGCGAGACATGGGCGGAAATCCCTTTGCCCTGAAACGTGCCATCGACGGAGGACTGGCAAAAGGTCCGCGAATCTATCCAAGTGGAGCCATGATTTCGCAAACCGGCGGTCATGGCGATTTTCGGATGCCAACGGACGTCCCGCCGATGTTGTGCGGGGCCCTGACCTACATGGAATCCAGCGGTATGGCAGCCATTGCCGACGGGCATGATGAAGTGCTCCGGAAAACCCGGGAACAGCTGCGTAAAGGTGCATCGCAGATCAAGTTGGCGGCCGGAGGCGGTGTATCGTCGGATTATGACCCGCTTGATGTGGCCCAGTATACCACGGAAGAGTTCAAGGCCGCAGTGGCTGCCGCCGAAAACTGGGGAACCTATGTTACGGTTCATGCCTATACACCCAAAGCTATCCGTACGGCCATAGAAGCCGGCGTCCGATGTGTGGAGCATGGGCAGTTGGCCGATGCAGGCATTGCCAAGCTGATGGCCGACAGAGGTGTATGGTGGTGCCTTCAGGTTTTTCTGGACGACGAGGATGTAACGCCTTTCCCCGAAGGGAGTGAGAATCGAGCCAAACAGATTGAAATGACACGTGGAACCGTTACGGCTTACCAACTGGCAAAAAAGTACAAGGTCAAGACGGCATGGGGTTCCGATTGCCTGTTCGATGCCAGACTGGCAGCCCGGCAAGGTGCCCAGCTGGTAAAACTGACCCATTGGTATACGCCTTATGAGGTACTTAAAATGGCGACATCGACCAATGCCGAGCTGTTGGCCCTGTCGGGTCCTCGAAACCCCTATCCGCACAAATTGGGTGTAATTGAATCGGGTGCCTATGCGGATCTCATTCTGGTTAAGGGAAGCACGCTGGAAAATATCCATTTAATCGAGGATCCGAAAGCAAATTTCCTGTTGATCATGAAAGACGGAGTCATCTACAAGAACCATATGGATCGCGCCGCAGAATAGACGACGCAGTCGGTTGCGCAACACGTTTCGGCCCAGCGCAAGACCGGTTTCTTGACGGAGTGCGAGGCAAAGAAGGAGATCTTCCGGCGGTCGAGCAGGGCGAGATTCCCGATGTAGATGTAATCGTACCCGAAAACCTTCGCTTCCCTATCCGAAATAAGCAACACCGTTGACATGGTTTCGGGCAACGAGAAGCGCACTATAACTCCTTGTAGGCGGTCGGCGAACAGCCGACCGCCTTCTTGAAGTATACACCGAAAAACGACTGATTGGCGAAATTCAGCATGTCGGACACCTGCTGGATCGTATATTGTCCGCTTTTCAATAAGGCCTTGGCCTCCAGAATCACATAGTCGCGTATCCATTCGCCGGCGTGCCGTCCGCTGACGGCATACACTACTTGTGAGAGGTATTTCGGTGTCAGGCACAGCTGTTCGGCATAGAAACCAACGCTGCGCTCCATGGTGCAATGCTGCCGAAGCTCCTCAATGAAACGGTCGAAAATCTGTCTCTTGCGCGAACCCTGCCGGGCATCCTGCCTCTCGACGTATGGAGCCATCAGCTGACAAATCTCGCTGTAAAGCACCTGCAGATAGCCTCTGAGAAGACCGCCCTTGAAGCGAAAATCGGGCTGTCGGAGTTTGTTATGCAGGGTTCGGTAGATAGCCAGTATATCAGCCGTTTGTGCATCGGTAAGCTGCAGAATTGACTGCTGAGAGAGAAACTTGCGGACGATGAGGGCCTCTTCTGAGCTGTTCTCCGTGATGACGTAGTCGTTCGACAGGGCTATGAGTACAATCCTGCAATCGGGCGACAAGTCGAGGCATTGGCCAATCGATTCCGGTGTGACTATCAGCAGCGAGTTGCGGTGCAGTTCATATTCGTTGAGATTCAGCCTGACGCGCATCGACCCGTTGAGACACAGATGTGCCATCGCAAACTGAATCTTGAATGGATACGGTGTCGTAAGAAATGGCAGCATCGACGGATCGCGTGTCAGATCACGAGGTGGTTTCGTCTCGTCGAGATCGCCTGCAAGGATAAACCGGTTCTCGAAGATACAGGCCTGCTCGTCGAAAGGAATCGACGTTAGATTGAGCGCATCGAAATTCGGATTTTCAGCCATAGCCATTCACTTTTTCGTTGACAAATATACTTATTCGAACAAGAAAAAAGGGATATATTACCCGTAAAAGGCTATTTTTCCATCCTTTCAAACAATAAACCCACAACATGCGACAAAATCCATACGGGGAAAAGACAGAACTTTGCCAACGAAAAAATCATAAAACCTGATACGAAATGAGGAGCATTGAAAAAAACAGACTGGGAGCCGCGCTTGTGATGGCTTTGCTGTGCAGCTGCTCGGGACGGACGGCCTCGGAGCCGTTCGTTCAAAGCGTGAGCCTGACAAAGCCCGTGGCATTGAACGCCGAGACCACGCGCATCTATTCAGGCATGGTCAAGGCCGCGCATGAAGTGAGCCTGGGGTTCAAGACAGCTGGGCAGATCGCCCGCATCCACGTCTCCGAGGGAGATTATGTGCAACAGGGGCAGCTGCTCGCCGAACTGGACGATGCCGACTACCGGCTGGCAGTCGAAGCGCTGCAGATCCAGTATGACCAGCTCAAAGATGAGGTTGAACGCACGAAGCTGCTTTTCAATCAGAAAAGCGTTTCGGCCAACGATTACGAAAAAGCCACGGCCGGCCTGCGGCAGCTGGGCGTGCAGCTGCAGGCCAACCGCAACAAACTCGACTATACGAAACTTTACGCTCCGACCGACGGGTATATTCAGCAGGCGAACTTCTCGCCGGCGGAGATGGTCGATGCCGGAACGGCACTCTTCACGCTGCTGGATGTTTCGCGCCTGGAGGTCGAGGTCAGCATTCCGGCCGGCGAGTACCTCCGCCGTGACCGGTTTACGGGGTTCACCTGCCGGGCCGCAGGGCTGGAGAGCGCGATGCCGATGCGTTTGAGAGGCATTACGCCCAAGGCCGACGGCACACAGCTCTACCACCTGACGCTGACATTCGCAGAGCGTCCCGACCGACGGCTGACAGCCGGAATGAACGTCGAGGTGGGTATCACGGTGGCCGACACCGCTCGCTCCGATGGTTTCGGCGTGCCGCCCGGCGCCGTCTTTCTGGATGGAGAGACCCCCTGCGTATGGGTTTTCAAGGCGGACTCCACCATCAAGCGGCGTCCAGTCACACTGCGCGACATGGATAGCGAGGGTCGTGCGATGGTCATCGACGGGCTGACCGGAGAGGAACAGATCGTGCGAGCCGGCGTTTCGGCGCTCGAAGAGGGTGAAAAGGTCCGTGTGGTCGGTACACCGAGTCAAACCAATGCAGGAGGGCTGTTGTGATGAAGATAACCGAATTTTTCGTACGGCGGCCCGTGCTGTTCTGGTCGCTCATGGCAGCCATCCTCATTGCCGGCCTTCTGTCGTTCATCCAGATGCCCAAGCTGGAGGATCCGGCCGTGGCGGTCAAGCAGGCGATGGTCATGGTCCCCTACCCGGGGGCCAGCGCCCACGAGGTGGAGCTCAAGGTGGCGCAGATGATGGAGGATGAACTGCGCGCGCTGCCCAACGTCAAGAAGGTGAAGAGCGAGTGCCGCAACGGCTCGGCGATGCTGACCGTCGAGTTCCAGATGACGGTGCTGAACCGCGACCTGGAGCAGCACTTCGACCTGTTGCGCCGCAAGGTCAATGACGCCGCGTCACGCCTGCCCGAGGGGTGCTACGACCCGGTGGTCATTGACGACATGATGGATGTCTACGGCATCTTCTACGGCCTGACGGCTGACGGTTACGACTATCCGGAGATGTACCGCTATGCCAAATACCTGCGACGCGAACTGCTCGACGTGAAGGGTGTCAAGCGGATCCTCATCGCCGGCAACCGCGACGAGGTGATCAACATCATCCTCTCGAAGGAGCAGATCGCCCGCAACGGTGTGATCCCGACGCAGATCATGTCGGCGTTGCAACAGGCCGGCAAGACGGTCAATGCCGGGGCGTATCCGACCGGCGAGGAACGCATAGCGCTCTATGTCGATTCGGCGGTCGACGACGTGGAGGAGATCCGCGACCTGGAGATCCGCACGATGGATGGGCGCCAGCTGCGCATCGGCGACGTGGCCCGTGTCGAGCGGGGTTATGCCGCGCCGCAGCGCAACGGCTTCTTCGTTGACGGACGCCCGGCACTGGCCCTCTGCATCGCCATGGAGTCCTCGGCCATCGTCCCTGACGTGGGCAAAGCCGTCGATGCACGGCTCGCGGAGGCCATGCGGCAGCTTCCGGCGGGCTTCCAGACGGAAAAGATCTTCTTCCAGCCGGACAAGGTCTCGGAGGCCATCTCGTCGTTCATGTGGAACCTGCTGGAATCGGTCGTGATCGTCATCTTGGTGCTGATCTTCACCATGGGATTCCGCAGCGGACTGATCATCGGCTTCGGGCTGGTGCTGACGGTAGCCGTTTCGTTCCCGATCCTGCTCGTGTGCGGCACGACGCTGCAGCGCATCTCGCTCGGCGCCTTCATCGTGGCCATGGGCATGCTGGTCGACAATGCCGTGGTGATCATGGACGGCATTCTGATCGACAAGAAGCGGGGCTTGAGCCCGAAGGTCTATCTCTACCGCATCGGCCGCAATACGGCCATGCCGCTGCTCGGAGCGACCGTCATCGCCGCCTCGACCTTTCTGGGCATCTATCTCTCGCCCGATTCGGCGGGCGAGTATGCCGGCGACCTCTTTCTGGTGCTGTGCGTGAGTCTGCTGGCCAGCTGGGTGCTGGCACTCGTCCAGGTGCCGATCTGCGCCAAGACGTGGCTCCCGGCCCGCGAAAAGCGACAAGCCGCAGCGCAGAAACCCGCCGTGATGAATTCGCCGGTTCATCGCTTCGTGCGGCGCACGATCTCGTTCCTCATCGGCTACAAGCGAACGACGATTGCCGCAGCCGTGGCAGTGCTGATCCTCTCGATCTTCGGCATGACACGCGTCAAGAATCTCTTTTTCCCCGACTTCGACTACAAACAGTTCGTCGTCGAGTGCTTCTTTCCGTCGGCGACGAATGCCGACCGGGTGCGTGACCGGCTGCTCGAGATGAGCGACAGCGTACGGCGCAATCCGGCCGTCGAACGCGTGGCCGTCAGTCAGGGCAGCGCCCCGGCCCACTACTGCCTGGTGCGCCCGATGACTTCGGGTGGTGACTGCTATGGCGAGCTGATCGTCGACTGTGCCGACTACAGGACCGTGCAGGAGCAGATTCCAACGATCCGGCGTCAGTTGCGCGAAGCCTTTCCCGAGGCCTACATCCGCATCCGCAAGTACAACTTCTCGATCTCGACGTCGCACACCGTCGAGGTGGAGTTCGCGGGTCCCGACCCGGCCGTGCTGCGGGATTTGAGCGCGCAGGCCGAGGCCGTCATGCGCCGCTGCCCCTATGTCGACGCCTACTCGGTGCAGAACAACTGGAAACCGAAAGGCAAGGCGCTCGTCGCCGAATTCAACCAACAGGATGCCCTGCGGGCCGGGATCGGCCGCGGGGATGTGGCCAACGCCCTGCTGGCCGCTACGGACGGCATGCCCGTCGGCGTGCTGAACGACCAGGATCGCATGGTGATGCTGAACCTCCAGGTACGCAACAACGACGGCAGCCGCATCCGCGACCTCGACGAGATTCCGGTCTGGAGCATGATGAACTTCCGGCTGACCGACGAGGAGCTGCAAGGGGTGCTTGCGGGTGGTCAGGGGATGAACGAGCTGCAGGACCGCATGTTCCGCGCCATGCCGCTGGGGAATGCCGTGCACAATATCCGCCTCGACTGGGATGAGGACGTCGTGCTGCGGATGAACGGCCGACGGGTGATCGAGGCCGAATGCGACCCGAACCCCGATAGCGACGAAGCTACGCCGGCCAAGGTCGTGGCATCGATCCGCGATGAGATCGAGGCCATCCCGCTGCCCGACGGCTACACGATGCGCTGGGTCGGCGAGGGTGAACTGCAGGGCGAGGCAATCGGTAACCTGATGAAGTACATGCCGCTGACGATCTTCCTGATCCTGGCCATCCTGCTGCTGTTGTTCAACAGCTGGCGCAAGGTGCTGCTCATCCTCCTGTGCTTCCCGTTCGTCTTCTGCGGCATCACTCCGTCGCTGTTCCTCACGGGACAGCCGCTGACCTTCATGGCCATCATCGGCATGATGGGTCTGATCGGCATGATGGTCAAGAACGCCATCGTGCTGGTCGACGAGATCAACCGCCTGCAAACCGAGGAGCACCGGACGCCCTATGCAGCCGTCATCGAGGCGACAGTTTCGCGCGTGCGGCCCGTACTGATGGCCTCTTTGACGACCATCGTCGGCATGATTCCGCTGGTCGGCGACCCGATGTACGGCTCGATGGCCCTGACGATCATGGGCGGACTTACGGTCGGCACGATCATCACACTCATTCTGCTGCCGATTTTCTACGCGGCTCTGTTCCGCATTCGCAAACCTCAAAATGCATAAATGATGAATATCAGAATATATGCGGCCCTGGGGGCCGCGCTGCTGTCGGGCCTCACCGCCCGGGCTCAGCAACCGCTGCCGCTCTCGCTGGCCGAGTGCCGCGAGCGGGCCCTTGCCCACAGCGAGGAGCTTCAACAGGCCGACAACCGGCTCGAACAGGCACGCCTCGACCGCCGGATCGCCGTCACGGCCGCCCTGCCCAAGATCGAGGGATCGGCCACCGGTGCGTATGTGCTGCCCGACATGGATATGATGGGGATGGACCTTCGGATGCGCGGCACCTATATGGCAGGACTCAATCTGACCCAGCCGATCTATGCCGGAGGCAAGATTTCGGCCGCACGTCGTATGTCCCGCATCGGCGAGGAGGTGGCCGGCGAGCAGCAGCGGATGACCCGCATGGATGTGCTGGTCGAGGCCGACAATGCCTATTGGACCACGGTGGCCGTTGACCGTCAGGTGCGCATGCTCGAGAGCTATGCGGCACAGATGGATACGCTTTACCGCCAAACCGAAGCGGCCTTCAAGGCGGGCATGGCCATCGAGAATGACCTGATGCGCATCGAAGCCAAACGCAGCGAGATCCGTTATCAACTGCAGAAGGCGCAGAACGGGGCTGAATTGTGCCGCATGTCGTTGTGTCGGGTGATTGGCGCGGAGCGAGACCAGCACCCGGTCCCGACCAACACGCTTTTTCAAACGTCCGAACCCGGAGCCTTGCTGTCAGACCTTGCCTCACGTCCCGAGTTGCGGATTCTGGAGCAGCAGGTGGCCGTTGGAGAGCAGCAGATCCGCGACGTGCGATCGGCCATGCTGCCGTCGGTCGGTCTGTCGCTGGGCTACACCTACTACGGCAACATCAAGCTCCAGAGCGTGGTCGATGCCGGCAACGGAACCTTCATTCCCCATACACAGGAGTTTCGCGACGGAATCGGTCTGGCCATGTTGGCCGTGAAGATCCCGATCTTCCACTGGGGCGAGAGCCGCAAGAAGGTGCGCAAGGCGCGTTACGAACTGCAGCATGCGCAGCTCGATCTGCAGAAAAACACGCGTCTGATGTCGCTCGAGGTCGAGCAGGCAATCCGCAACGTCGAGGACGGTTACCGATTGATCCAGACCGCCGAACTTGCCCTGCAACAGGCCGCGGAGAACCTGCGCGTGATGCGCAACCGATACAAAGCGCAGATGGCACCGTTGACCGACTTGCTGGATGCCCAGTCGCAGTGGCAGCAGGCTGCCAGCAACCGGATCGAGGCGCAGACGCAGTATCGTATTTACGAGACGGAGTACCTGCGCGCCACTGGACGTTTGGAGTAATCCTCTCCTTTACCTGGGCAACAATTCCGCAGCCTCTCCAGCCGGACTTTTCTTGGAAAAGTCCGGTTTTTAAATATCCTCGGACTTGTCGGTTCCACCTTGTTTGATGAGAATCCGATATTGCGTCTCATTTTTCAAGTATGGCAAGCGGTGCTCTCCCCTTTGAGGCCTTGCTGCCACATGCAATCGATCGAAAATTTGCAATATTGCTCGAATAAAAGATTGGTCTCGCATCTGATTTTGTAAATTAGTTCCTTCGAAGCAGCGTGTATTTATCAGAATTGAGTCACCGATCCAATGCTTTATTCGCTAAAAACAAATCTAACAAACGTCGTTTAGCAAGGAAGATCTCACAGGATTCTCTCTGTTTTTTTATATTCAAGAAAACTAAAAAATGAGCCTTCGCAGAGCTAATTTCGAGTGAAACCAGCAAAAAATTCCAATCTTTTGAAAATCCGGTCTCGGCACATGGGGTGCCCTGTAAAAAGCGACGACTTCGGAGGAGTTTTCCACCCCCTTGCGGGCAAGCTGTTTTCGTTACCGAGAATATTTCGCGTAACGGAAAACACAGCTTGCT
>OJKC01000236.1_pt1 | contig 55789 bp, 53 predicted proteins | sample 1596401 | NCBI WGS metagenome assembly OJKC01 (sample SAMEA4350162, study PRJEB24818) | metagenome | biome: human; feature: gut; material: faeces | place: Denmark | collected 2013-09 | reverse complement strand
ATGCGCCGGCCAGGCGGGAACGGCCCGGAGGCAGACTGTCTGCCGCCTATAGCTGCTCTTGCGACAGGAGCGGGGAGGACAGGCCGAAGGACAGCAACAGCCCCGTCAGCAGCCGGAAATTCAAGATAAGGGAAAGAGACTTTTTCACAACGGTATTTTTATATGATAATCACTTCCTGTGAACAACGTTCCGCGATACATGCCACTGAGGCTCCGTCTTCTGCCGTTGCGCGGATGGGATGCATAGACGGTATAGGATGCGTTGAACAGGCTGTAATCGAGGAGGGGGATGATGCGTACATGTTCATTGGGAGCAATGCTGACGACTTTTATCCGGTCAGGCACGGAGAGGGGTAACGGCTGTTCGCTCAGGGAAAACGGCAACTTCATTCCGCTGAAGACCAGCCTTCCGCCCGACACGCTGTCGGGAACCTCCAGTTCTGCCCCGGAAAGCCAGGATACATTGTCATCCGACAACACGATGAACCTTCCCCGGCTCCGATTCTTTCCCGAGATGACGAGCTGCTGACGGATGGTGTCGGCGGACTGATTATAGACCACCAGTCCCTCGCCCTCGCGTACCTCCGTCCATGGTGAATCCGGTTCAAGCCGGTACACCACACTGTCCACCCGATAAGGTTCGCCCAGCGTCAAACGGAACTCCAGCGGGATGTCCACATAGTCGTTGCCCACATGGATGTCCATCCGATAATCCTCCTGCAACAGGTTCTCACCGAGCATCACGACCAGCCGACGTCCTTCGTCGCGCACAACAGCGCAATCCAACAGTCCCCCAAGGCTGAACTCCAGCCGTTCCCGGTCCTCCATCTTCGTTACCGGACCACCATTGTCACTACTGACAAAGCTGATGAGCGACTTGCCCGACTCCGACGTCACATCGAGCACGCTCCAGTCCTCCGATGGAAAATCGATGACCAGCGTGTCTCCGTTGCCGTCCAGCGTGAAATGTGTTTCAGCCGGAGCAATACGGTCTACAAAGACCTCCTGGTTGCAACCCGTGCAGGCAAGCAACCCGCCCCACAGCAGACCGCACCGTATCCTCCGAAGTATATTTTTCATGATTTCTGTCTTGTTAAAGTAAGGCATGCATGCAAAGGTAGTGTTTTTCGGAGAAGCTCCTGCCTGAAAATATCCTTTTCTTCACTCGCCGCTTCGTGCCCAACTGTTTTCTCATCCAACTATCAAAATGTCAAACGAAGGCACCCACAGGGACATTTCTCGCGCCAAAGGACGAGTTGGAACGCAAAGAAGGCATTCTGGAGCGATTCGCAAAATACAACTTGATACGGCTACGGCTGTTTTCGTTGCACGGAAGCTCGTCTGTCAGCGAAACAGCAGCATTCTCACAACGAACATGGGAGAGATACATGCTTTTTATTACCATCCGAATTATTGACAGCACACTCCTTCCAGCGAATGAAACTCGGAACTTTTTACTTCCATTTTCCAAAGATTTGACTTCCGGGCATGAAACAATCGTGTTTGGAGGATGAAACTATATTGTTTGACGCGGCAAACTATATTGTTTGGCTCGCGAAACAATATAGTTCCGGGCACGTTTTGTCTATATTCCGAAAACGAAGTGTATAGTTTTCTAAAATGAAGGACATTTTTCCGGTGTTTCGTTTGCTTTTCTTAGCAATTGCCTGCTAGTTTGTCGGCAAATCGTCCAATGTGAGTTAGCCGCAAAGGGACGTTTGACGAAATCCGTCAAGCAAAAGCACGGAAATGACTTCTTTTTGTCATTTCCACCCGTCCGCAGAAAAAGACATCGGATGAAAAAAGAGCACACCAAGGGACGGAAGGAAAGGCGTCCGTGACGCTCCAGGAGAGAAGGTGCGGGACACGGGAAGCAATCTTCCGGCGTGGTTAAAAAAAACGAAAAAATTCGTGGGCTTATTCAATATTAGTGACTATCTTTGCGGCTCAAAAGTAGTAGTAGAGATGGTCAAAGGCTGGAAAATGTTGGTTTTACCCTTTTTCCTATTGGTGCTCTTTTTGGGCAATTCAATAGGGAGGCTGTCTGCCATACCCTTCACCCAACCTTCCCGACTCTCTACTCCCGACCTCTCTATCAAGCACAATCCTCTTACACCAAACAGTTTTTACAACAGAAGCATACGTCCTGTCACCCGGCTGTTCCATGCTGACGGACGAACTTGCCGTGACACGGGTGCCTGCCCCTCTCACTCTACTACCTCCAACCCTTTCCGCAGCACCCCTCGTCCGGCTCCGACCCTTCTCTTCTGCCGGCTCTTGATTTAGCCCCGACAGACACAAGCAACATCTTTATTTTCATTGCAACATAAATCAAATAACCTAATAATTAAAACATGTCTTTTACATTATTAATTACCGCAATTTTAACCGGAATTGCCTTGGTAGCTGCCGGCATGATCGTGGCAAAGCTTATCAGCCCGCGCTCGTTCAATGCCCAGAAAGGCGAGGCCTACGAATGTGGTTTGCCCACACGTGGACGCTCGCAAATGCAGTTCAAGGTTGGTTATTACCTGTTCGCCATCCTGTTCCTGATGTTCGACATCGAGACAGTGTTCCTCTTTCCCTGGGCAGTTGTCGTGGGTGAAGTGGGAATCTATGGCCTGGTAAGTGTCATCTTCTTCTTAGTAGTATTAATCTTAGGCCTGGCATACGCCTGGAAGAAAGGAGCGTTCAAATGGGAATGAAACAGCCGAAAATCCGCTCCATGAAGTATGAGGAGTTCAAGAACAACGACTACCTGGAGCACATGGTCGAGGAACTTCGTGAACAGGGCGTGAACGTTGCCGTGTCGAAACTTGATGACCTGATCAACTGGGGACGAAGCAACTCCGTGTGGTCATTCCTGCTCGGAACGAGCTGCTGCGCCATCGAGTTCATGGCACTGGGTGCAGCCCGCTATGACATGGCACGCTTCGGTTTCGAGGTAACCCGTAACTCCCCCCGTCAGGGTGACGTGCTGCTCGTCATGGGAACCATCACCCACCGCTGCGCACCGTTGATGAAACGTCTGTATGACCAGCTCGCCGAACCGAAATATGTCATCGCCGTGGGCGGATGCACCATCTCGGGCGGTCCGTTCAAGAACTCGTACCATGTGGTCGACGGCATCGACCAGATTGTCCCTGTGGATGTCTACATCCCGGGATGTCCGCCGCGCCCCGAGGCTTTTTATTATGGCCTGATGCAGCTGCAACGCAAAATCAAGCTGGAACATTTCTTTGGCGGTGTTAACCGTAAACAACCCAAACCAGAAGAAGATTAATAGGAGCTATGGATATAAAAGATAAGATTTTGAAGATTGTGCCGGAAGTGACGTTCACCGAACAGGGTGACACGGTGGCTGTCGTGCCTCTGGCCTCATTCCGCAAGCTTGCCGAAGCCTTGCGTCACGACCCGGAAGACGCCATGGATTTCATGCGCGACATCGTGGGCATGGACTGGGGCGAGACCCTGGGAGCACTCTACTATCTGGAGTCGACTACCTCGAACCGCCGCATCACCCTGCGCACAGAGACTGACAACCGGGAGAATCCGGTTATCCCCAGTGTCTGCGACTTGTGGGCAACCGCACAAATCAAGGAGCGCGAGGCACACGACTTCTTTGGCATCATTTTCACGGGCAACCCCGACCTGCGCCGCCTCTTCCTGCGCGAAGACTGGGTGGGCTACCCCTTCCGCAAGGATTATGACATGAAGTCCAACCCGCTCAACATGACCAACGAGGAGGATGACGACGTGGCACCGACCTACGAGCTGGGTCCCAAGGGTGAACTCATCTCAGGAAAGAACGTCGTTTTCGCCCCCGAAGAGTTTGTCATCAACATGGGTCCGCAACACCCGTCAACCCACGGAGCGCTGCGTATGCGTATCTCCCTCGACGGTGAGACGGTGAAGCGTGTAGACCCGGTCTGCGGATACATCCACCGCGGCATCGAGAAGATGAACGAGAGCCTCACCTACCCGCAGACACTCGCCCTGACCGACCGTCTGGACTACCTGAGCGCACACCAGAGCCGCCATGCCCTGTGCATGTGCATCGAGAAGGCTGCCGGCATCGAGATTTCCGAGCGTGCGAAGTACATCCGTACCATCATGGACGAGTTGCAACGTATCGACTCCCACCTGCTCTACTTCTCCTGTCTGGTGCTCGACATGGGTGGCTTCACCCCGTTCTTCTACGGCTTCCGCGAACGTGAGATGGTGCTCGACATCTTCGAGGAGACCACCGGCGGACGCCTCATCCAGAACTACAACATGATCGGCGGTGTGCAGGCCGACCTGCATCCCGACTTCCAGAAGAAGGTGAAAGCGTTCATCAAGCATATGCGCGGCATCGTGCATGAGTACCACGAAATCTTCACCGGCAACGTCATCGTGACCAGCCGTATGAAGGGTGTGGGCGTGCTGAGCCGTGAGGATGTCATCAGCTACGGCGCTACCGGAGGCACGGGACGTGCATCGGGCTGGAGCAACGACGTACGCAAGCACCACCCCTACGGTGTCTATGACAAGGTGGAATTCAAGGAAATCCTCCGCACGGAAGGCGACAGCTTCGCCCGCTACATGGTGCGTATGGACGAAATCATGGAGTCGCTCCACATCATCGAACAGCTCATCGACAACATCCCTGAAGGCGAGTACCGCGTGAAGACGAAACCCATCATCCGCGTGCCGGAAGGTGTCTACTCCCAGTCGGTGGAGACGAGCCGTGGCGAGTTCGATGTCATCCTTGAGAGCCATGGAGACAAGAGCCCCTATCGTCTGCACTACCGTTCGGCCTGCCTGCCGCTGGTACACATCCTCGACAAAGCCTGCCGTGGATGGAAGATTGCCGACCTGATTGTGATTGGTGCAAGTATCGACCTTGTAATCCCTGACATTGACAGATAAATTGACCAACCGTTAATAACAGAACAATGAATAATTCATTTTTAGACTATTATAGCTTGCAACCCGTTACCAGCTGGATTCACGACGCCCTGTGCAGCGTGATGCCCGAGGCGCTGGCCATCTTCCTGGAGTGCGTGGTAATCGGTGTTGTTCTCGTGGCTCTCTATGCCGTCCTCGCTATCATACTGATTTATATGGAGCGTAAGGTCTGCGCGGCTTTCCAATGCCGTATCGGCCCGAACCGTGTGGGAGGAAAAGGCGGTCTGATGCAGGTTCCTGCCGACGTACTGAAAATCCTGACGAAGGAAATCATCCGTCTGAAGAACTCTGACCACCTGCTCTATGACCTGGCCCCCTACCTCGTCATCCTGGCATCCATCCTGACCTTCTCCTGCCTTCCCTGGAACAAGGGCGCCCAGGTGCTCGACATGAACATTGGCATCCTCTTCGTGCTGGCAGCCTCGTCCATCGGCGTGGTAGGTATCCTGCTGGCAGGTTGGGCAAGTAACAACAAGTACACCATGATCGGTGCCGTACGTAGTGGTGCCATGATTATCAGCTACGAGCTGTCCATGGGCATCATCGTGCTGGCCATGGTGGTGCTGAGCGAAACGACCAGCCTGAGCGGCATTGTCGAGGGACAGGCCAACGGCTGGAACATCTTCAAGGGACACATCGCCGCCATCCTTGCCTTCGTAGTATTCCTCATTGCCGGTAATGCCGAGGCCAACCGCGGTCCGTTCGACCTGGCTGAAGCCGAGCAGGAGTTGCTCGCCGGTTACCACACCGAGTACTCCGGTCTGCACTTCGGCTTCTTCTATCTGGCCGAATACCTGAACCTGTTCATCACTGCCGGTTTTGCATCGACCCTCTTCCTGGGTGGCTGGATGCCTCTGCATGTGGCAGGTCTTGACGCCTTCAACAACGTGATGGACTACATCCCCGGCTTCGTCTGGTTCTTCGGCAAGACCTTCTTCGTGGTATGGCTTCTGATGTGGATCAAGTGGACTTTCGTCCGTCTGCGTATCGACCAGGTGCTGACGTTCGAGTGGAAATACCTGATGCCGACCTCCCTGCTGTTGCTCGTGCTGATGGTCGTGCTCAAGGTGTCCGGTCTGGTATTTTAAAGCAAACTAACAAACGAAAAAGACAATGAGTAAATTCAGTAATTACATCAATGGATATTTTTCAGGACTCAAGACCCTGCTGATCGGTATGCGCACCTCCATCCGTGTATACTTCCGCAAGAATGTCACGGAGCAATATCCTGAAAACCGCCACACCACCCTGCACATCCCTGAGCGCCACCGTGGCACGCTGGTCATGCCTCACGACGAGAACAACCAGCACCGCTGCGTTGCCTGCGGTCTGTGCCAAATGGCCTGTCCCAACGGCACCATCAAGGTGACTTCCGAGATGGTGGAAGGCGAAGACGGCAAGAAAAGAAAAGTATTGGTTAACTATGAGTACGACCTGGGCTCGTGCATGTTCTGCGAACTGTGCGTGAATGCTTGTCCGCACGATGCCATCCGCTTCAGCAACGAATTCGAGAACGCCGTGTTCCAACGCGAGAAGCTGTTGCAGAAGCTCAATCACGAAGGTTCGTCAGTTGTAAAAAAGTAGAATGATATGGATATAACACTTCAACAAACAGTATTCTACGTGGTCGCCATCCTGATGAGCGTCTTCTCGGTGATGACGGTTACGACCGGAAGCATCCTGCGCGCAGCAACCTACCTGCTGTTCGTGCTCTTCGGTACGGCGGCTATGTATTTCATCTTGGGCTACACCTTCCTGGGAGCCGTGCAGCTCATGGTCTATGCCGGCGGTATCGTCGTCTTGTATGTATTCTCCATCTTATTGACCAACTCGGACAAGAGCATCAATCTGAAGATCGGACGCAGCAAGCTGGTGGCAGCCCTGTTCACCATCATCATCGGTGCAGCCCTGGTGCTGTTCCTCATCTGGACCAACGGCTTTGCGTTGAATGTCATCCCCGACAGCGGTGAAATCGCCATGCGGGAAATCGGTCATGCACTCATCAGCTCTGACAAGTATGGCTATGTCCTGCCCTTCGAAGTGGCAGGTGTGCTGCTGCTGGCATGTATGATCGGAGGTTTGTTAATTGCACGTAAACGATAAAAGGAGGAACTTATGGACATACATGTAGTATATTATCTGGTTGTCAGCACCATCATGCTGTTTGCAGGCATCTACGGTTTCTTTACCCGTAAGAACCTTCTGGCTGTCCTCATCTCGGTGGAACTCATCCTGAACGCCACGAACATCAACTTCGCCGTGTTCAACCGCTACCTGTTCCCCGACGTCTTCGAGGGTCACTTCTTTGCCTTGTTTGGCATCGGTATTGCTGCCGCAGAGACGGCTGTCGCCATTGCCATCATCATCAATATCTACCGGAACATCCGCAACATCCAGACGGACAACATTGATGAACTAAAGGGTTAACACCGCTGTGGTCTATACATTCTAAACAATAAGATTATGGATTTTAACTATACGATACTCATATTACTTCTTCCCATGCTCAGTTTCCTGGTGCTGGGACTGGCCGGTATGCGTATGAAGCATAAAGTGGCAGGAGCCATCGGCACGACCGTGCTGGGCATTGTCGCCGTGCTCTCTTATCTGACGGCTTACCTGTATTTCAGTGGCGGGCGTTCGGCCGACGGCACATTTGCCAAGCTGATGCCGTGGAACTTCGAATGGCTGCCCTTCACCACCAACCTGCACATCGACATGGGCATCCTGCTCGACCCGATTTCGGTTATGATGCTCATCGTCATCTCGACGGTGTCGCTGATGGTGCACATCTACTCGTTCGGCTACATGAAAGGCGAAGTGGGCTTCCAGCGCTACTACGCTTTCCTGAGCCTCTTCTCATTCTCGATGCTGGGACTCGTCGTTGCCACGAACATCTTCCAGATGTATGTGTTCTGGGAGTTGGTGGGTGTATCTTCCTACCTGCTCATCGGCTTCTACTACACCAAGCCTGAAGCCATCGCAGCCAGCAAGAAGGCATTCATCGTGACCCGTTTTGCCGACTTGGGCTTCCTCATCGGTATCCTCATCTACGGTTACTATGCCGGCACGTTCACCTTCGAACCGGAACAGCAGTTGCTCATCGCTGCCGGCGGCATGATTCCCTGGGCTCTCGGCCTGATGTTTGTCGGTGGTGCCGGTAAGAGTGCCATGTTCCCGCTGCACATCTGGTTGCCCGACGCCATGGAAGGTCCGACTCCTGTCAGCGCCCTCATCCATGCCGCAACCATGGTTGTTGCCGGTGTCTACCTGGTAGCCCGCATGTTCCCCATCTTCATCGTCTATGCTCCCGAAGTGCTCCACTGGATTGCCTACCTGGGTGTGCTCACCGCCTTCTATGCCGCTGCCGTGGCCTGCGTGCAGACCGACATCAAGCGTGTGCTCGCCTTCTCGACCATCTCGCAGATTGCGTTCATGGTGGTTGCCTTGGGTGTCTGCATCGGTGCTGACACACACGAGGGTCTGGGCTACATGGCCGGTATGTTCCACCTGTTCACCCACGCGATGTTCAAGGCCTTGCTCTTCCTGGGTGCCGGTGCCATCATCCATGCCGTCCACAGCAACGAGATGTCCGCCATGGGAGGTCTGCGCAAGTACATGCCCATCACCCACATCACGTTCCTGATTGCCTGCCTTGCCATCGCCGGTATTCCGCCGTTCAGCGGCTTCTTCAGCAAGGATGAGATTCTGGCAGCCTGCTTCCAGTTCAGCCCGGTTGTCGGCTGGATGATGAGCCTCATCGCCGGAATGACCGCCTTCTACATGTTCCGTCTCTACTACGGCATCTTCTGGGGCAAGGAGAACAAGGAGCTTCACGCTCATCACACGCCCCACGAAGCCCCCGTATCCATGAGCTTCCCGCTCATCTTCCTGGCAGCAGTGACCTGCGTGGCCGGTTTCATCCCCTTCGGTCACTTCGTGAGCAGCAACGGACAGGCATACGACATTCACCTTGACGCCCAAGTCGCCATCACGAGTGTCTGCATCGCCATCGTTGCCATCGCACTTGCTACCATCATGTATCTGAAAGAACAACAGCCCATTGCCGACCGTCTGGCAGCTACGTTCAAGACGTTGCACCGTGCCGCCTACCGTCGCTTCTACATGGATGAAATCTGGATGTTCGTCACGAAGAAGATTATCTTCCGTTGCATCTCCACCCCGCTTGCCTGGTGGGACCGTCATGTCATTGACCAGTTCTTCAACTTCTCTGCCTGGAGCGCACAAGCCACAGCAGACGAGGTACGCGGCATGCAGAGCGGACGCATCCAGAGCTACTGCATCTGGTTCCTGGCCGGCGCATTGGTATTCACGCTTATGTTGTTATTAATATAAGGAAACGAGGGAACAAGCTGACGGACCGTCCAGAGACCTACAGTCCTCTCCGTCCGTCGGTCAACTGAGACCTTGTCCACTAAACAAAGAACTAAAACAATATGAATATACTAAGTCTTTTCGTACTAATCCCGCTGTTGATGCTGTTGGGGTTGTGGATCAGCCGCAACCTTAACCAGGTTCGCGGGGTGATGGTGGCCGGTTCTTCCGCCTTGCTGCTGGTAGCCATCTACCTCACCGTGGACTACCTCGGGCTGCGCCATGCGGGAGCCACCGAGGAAATGCTCTACACCGACAGCTACATGTGGTATGCACCGCTGCACATCTGCTACTCCATCGGTGTCGATGGCATCTCGGTAGCCATGTTGCTGCTGTCCGCCATCATCGTGTTCACCGGAACATTTGCTTCCTGGAAGCTGAAGCCGCTCACCAAGGAATACTTCCTCTGGTTCACCCTGCTTTCGCTCGGTGTGTTCGGCTTCTTCATCTCTACCGACCTGTTCACCATGTTCATGTTCTACGAGGTTGCCTTGATCCCGATGTACCTGCTCATCGGCGTATGGGGTAGCGGACGCAAGGAATATGCAGCCATGAAGCTGACCCTGATGTTGATGGGAGCCTCGGCTTTCCTGCTCATCGGTATCCTGGGCATCTACTACGGCTCGGGTGCACAGACCATGAACGTGCTTGAGATTGCTGCCCTGCACAACATCCCCATGGACATGCAGCGCATCTTCTTCCCCCTCACCTTCCTCGGTTTCGGTGTGCTGGGTGCCTTGTTCCCCTTCCACACATGGAGCCCCGACGGTCACGCTTCGGCGCCGACAGCCGTGTCCATGCTCCACGCCGGTGTATTGATGAAGCTGGGAGGTTACGGCTGCTTCCGTGTAGCCATGTACCTGATGCCTGAGGCTACTCAGGAGCTGGGCTGGATCTTCCTCGTGCTGACGACCATCAGTGTCGTTTACGGTGCCTTCAGTGCGGTAGTACAGACCGACTTGAAGTACATCAACGCCTACTCGTCCGTGTCACACTGCGGTCTGGTGCTCTTCGCCCTGCTGATGATGACCCGCACGAGCTGCACGGGTGCCATCCTGCAAATGTTGAGCCACGGTTTGATGACCGCCCTCTTCTTTGCCCTCATCGGTATGATTTACGGACGTACCCACACCCGTGACATCCGTCAGATGAGCGGACTGATGAAAATCATGCCGTTCCTCAGCGTAGGCTATGTGATTGCCGGTCTCGCCAACCTCGGTCTTCCGGGCTTGAGCGGCTTCATTGCCGAGATGACCGTGTTCGTCGGTTCGTTCCAGAACACGGACACCTTCCACCGCGTATGTACCATCATCGCATGTACGAGTATCGTGATCACCGCAGTCTATATCCTGCGTGTGGTAGGCAAGATTCTCTACGGCACCTGCAAGGACCCGCACCATCTGCACCTGACTGATGCCACTTGGGACGAACGCCTCGCCGTCATCTGCCTCATCGTAGCCGTAGCCGGACTCGGTCTGGCTCCGTTCTGGGTGAGCGACATGCTCCACGACAGTGTTACCAACATATTAAGTGCCCATCTATCCAACCTCTAATTAAAAAGTTACTATGAACTATCTTCAATTTTTTGATATGAGAGCGGAAGTCAGCCTCATGGCCTTGATACTTATCGTCTTCCTTTACGATTTGTTCACCGAAGGCAAGGAGCGCCGCGGCTTCCATGCCCTGACCTGCGTATTGTTGGGCATCCACACCCTGTTGAACATCTGTCCGGGAGAAGACGTCGAGCTTTTCGGCGGGATGTACCAGTCATACGCCATGACCAACATCATGAAGACCATCCTTTCCATTGGCACGCTGCTCGTGTTCCTGCAAGCCAAGAACTGGCTCCGCCGCGACGACACACGACACAAGGAAGGTGAGTTCTACGTGCTCACCCTCTGCACGCTGCTGGGTATGAACTTCATGATGAGCGCCGGCAACTTCCTGATGTTCTTCATCGGACTGGAGCTGGCATCCATCCCGATGGCCTGCCTCGTGGCAATGGACAAATACAAACACGAATCGGCTGAAGCCGGAGCCAAATACATCATGAACGCCATGTTCTCGTCGGGTCTGATGCTCTACGGCATCTCGTTCGTCTACGGAACAGTGGGCACGCTCTACTTCAACGACATCCCGACCATGCTCGAAGGCACCCCGATGCAAATCCTCGCCCTGGTGTTCTTCTTTGCCGGACTGGGCTTCAAGCTCTCCATCGTGCCGTTCCACTTGTGGACCGCCGATACCTATCAGGGTGCTCCGACGGCAGTGACCTCCTACCTCTCCGTCGTTTCCAAAGGTGCCGCAGCCTTCACGTTGCTGGTCATCCTGATGAAGGTCTTCGGACCGATGGTGGAACAATGGCAGACACTGCTCTACGCCGTCATCATCATCACCATCACCCTGGGTAACCTCATGGCGCTGAAACAGGAGAACCTGAAACGATTCATGGCATTCAGCAGTATCTCACAAGCCGGATACATCATGTTGGGTGTCATCGGCGGCAATGAGCTGGGCATGACTTCGCTCGTGTTCTATGTGCTCGTCTACATCGCTGCCAACCTGGCTGCCTTCACCGTCATCAACGTCATCGAGCAGAAGGCCGGCAAGGTAGACATGAGCGACTACAACGGACTCTACCAGACCAACCCGAAGCTGAGCTTCCTCATGACGCTGGCTCTCTTCTCACTGGCAGGTATCCCGCCGTTCGCAGGCTTCTTCAGCAAGTTCTTCATCTTTGCTTCCGCCTTCAGCGCAGGATTCTACCTCGTGGTATTCATCGCCTTGCTCAACACCATCATCTCCCTGTTCTACTACTTGAAGATTGTCAAGGCAATGTACATCACCCCCAACGATGCGCCGATTGCTGCCTTCAGCAGCGACTGCAGCACCAAGCTCAGCCTTGCACTGTGCACTGCCGGCATCATCGCTCTCGGACTGGTGAGCGCCATCTACGACGGACTCAATCTCTATGCCTTCGGCATGTAATCGCCCCGGCATAGCCTGATAACACCAAGAGGGTGTGCCATGACGAGCCTTCCGCTCCGATTGGCACACCCTCTTTCCATAAGCACACTCTTAACGGCTCTTTTTAGGGTCTATTAGGGTAGTTTCTATACCTTATAATAACAGAATCACAGACTTCCTGCCCCATTCTGCGGACGGAAGCGGCTATCTTTGCGCGGCAAACACAACTCATGAAACTTTACCAGACAGCTTTCAGCCTGCTGGCGTTCTGCGGGATGCTGGCAGCATGCTCCGACGACGACTGGAAAGACGACGTCTCGGCACTGCAACAACCCGTACCGTCCAGTATCGTGATGCTCGACGAAGCAGGAGGAACCATCGTCAAGGGAAATTCCTTCCAGTTGCGCTTCCGCGTCAATCCCAGCAGTGTCGTACTGACCAAAGACGATGTGTAGCTCGACGTGCAGGACAGCGACACCTATTTCCGCTTTGACAAGACCGACGTCTCCGACACACGTGCATCCTACGTAACGCCATCGGACTACTACACCCTGGAGAATGTGGAACCGGCAAAGAACGAGAACGGAGAAGTGCTCGAAGGACAATGGGTCGCAACCGTCCGCACACAGGGCGAAGCGAACTTCCGCAATGTCTCCGACCTGCACCTCGTCGTGAACTACACCGACGCTGCCGGAGTGGCTCAACAAGTCAGCTCGTCGGGCGTGCCCATCGAGATTGTCCCCACCGTGGATGAAGGAGTCAACTTCGGCTATGCCACCGTGCAGAACCTGCTCAACAGCAAAGGTGCCGTGAACCCCTACATCCTCTTTGTCGACGTGAATGCCTACAAGAACAGCCTGGGAGTCGAATGGCACTACAGCCGTCAGTACATCACCACCATACAGACTACGGTCAACAAGGAGGAACTGACAGCCGACACCACTACCGTCTACACCGCCCACTACCTCTCGTTCACCCCGGTCACCAGCGCTCCCGTCTGGACCGGACTGACGGAAGGCAACGTCAAGCACGCCTCTTCCGAATGCCAAATCAAGCTGACGGACTTCGGCAACACCACCAAGAGCCTCAGCCTGCCCGTCAGCTACTGCCCGAACAACATTCCTCTTGACCTCCGCATCTCGGCGGCAGAAGCCAATGCTGCACTGGCGGAAGGCAACTCGGACTACAACTATGAGCTGACCGACGTGCTGGCTGACTATGGCATCGGGGAAGACCTCTTCGCCCACCTCGCCCGCATCGGACTGACCCCGAACATCGAATCGACCGGTATGGGAGAAGTTCCCCTCCTGCTCGATGAGCTGGAAGGATGCAACGCCGACAGCTTCCGTCCCGTGGCACGCTTCTGGCTCGCCGAACCCCTGACTCCGGGAACCTCCTCGGAGGAAGGAGACCACAGCCTGTCGATTTTTGTCTCCAGCATTCCGCAGGAACTCACCTCACCCCTGTTCAGCCTGCTGGTACTGAACATCCAACTGAACATTCACATCACAGACTAACCGCACAATGAAACACTTACTCAAGTACACCACACTGTGCCTGCTTGCCGCAGGCTCCCTCGGCTTCACCGCCTGTTCTTCATCCGACGACGATGACACCCTGACTTCCACGGCAGGAAGCATCGGCACCATCAGCCTGGACCGTCCGGTCATCGGAGCTTACCAGCCGTTCACGGCACAGTGCGACGTGAAGTCGGGCAGCAACCTGGTCTCGGAAAAGTTCATCTGGAAACAGAACGAAGTGGAAACGCTTTCCGCCGCTTCCGGCGACTCTTATGAGACACAGAACGGACGTTCCACCTACTACCTGCGCGGCTTGAGTGCAGGCAGCCATACCCTAGTCTGCCGCATGACTGCCTTGGGCAGCGACGGACAGGAGTTCAGTGCCGAACAGCAGCTCACCGTCGAGGTGGTCCCCACTGACATACGCAACAACTTCTGGGGCGAGAGCAAGGCCGAGACACAGCGCAACCTCACTTACTACAAGACGTTACAGGAAGAGGCGGACGGCTCACTCACCGTCAGCGAAAAAGACCACTACGGTTCACTCAACTATGCCACCGAGGCAGGCAACTCGTTAGGCGGCACAAGCCTGGGACTTTCCCCTTCGCGGACGGTCAGCTTCCGTTTCAGCACCACCGGAACGCTGGAGGAAATAGTCTACGTCTGTGCACCCAGCACCACCCAGATAGACCGGATTGTCCGCCGGCTTCTCCAGCGTGCCCTCTACCTGGAAAGCTTTGACGGCTTCACCGCCACGGCATACGATTACCGAGTAGCAGACGGACAGTCGCTCACGTCCGAAGAACAGGCGTTGGCAGACCAATGGAAAGCCGGCAGTCTGGAAAATGACAGTGAGGACTACACGCTGGCGTCCGCTGTTGCCGGACAACGGCTCGACCTGCTGTTGACCATGGAGAATGAAAAGACCCGTGTGGAAATGACCGTCAGCGGCACGGGTGCCGGAAAGGATGCTGAGACCCGCATGGTGTTCAGCGGAAAATAACCCGACGGGATTAAAGAACACAAGGAGGGTGTGTCTGCTCGGACAAGCTTCAGGCTTGCTCCTTTCCAGACACACCCTCCTTGTGTTTATTCCTTGCAATAATCCATCCGTATCAGGAGGCCAGACACGTCCTGAAAACAGCCTGCACTCCCAAAATCCATAGGACATTACAATTTACATGATTCATTGATTCACATGCAAATATACAAACAAAAATTCAGCATTCCTGCATTTGGCACGATTTCATTCCTGCATTTGGCACGATTTCATTCCTGCATTTGGCACGATTTCATTCCTGCGTTTGGCGCAATTTCATTCCGGCGTTTGGCGCGATTTCGTTCCGGCGTTTGGCAAAAGTTGCGGAAGCAAAGGAGCGTACTTATCGTCTACAACTCGTCCTGCTCTTCCCCGCTGCGCTCCATGATGCTTGCAGCCAGATGGTCGGCAGTCTGCACGATGGAAACCAACGGATAAAGCTTTTGGGACGTATCATAGCAACGCTCGTCCTCAAAACTGTTCATATTGACTCCCCATGCACCCATGTGCCAACGGATGGCCAGCATCTCGGCATCGGTCATCTCCAGTCCGTAGCAAAGCAACAGGATGACTGACTTCTCCCCGTGTCCCATCGGGAAATTCTTATAGGAGACCTTATACCCTTCACTGTCTTCCCACATCCCCAAGGCATTCTTACGCCGCTTCACAGAACGTACGTAGATATCCGTTTTGCACACATCGTGCAACAGGCTGGCAATGATGACACTGTCTCGTCCGACTTCCTTTTCCAAAGTCGGTTCCAAGGTTTTCATACCTTCCCACACGGCAAGTGCTGCCCGGCAGGTATTGACCGAGTGTTGTGCCAATCCGCCTTCGGTGTTCAAGTGGTGACCGGCCGACGCAGGAGCCGTGAAGAAGCCTGCCTCTTCCAGCTCTTCAATCACACTGTCCACTCCATCGCGCTCCGTTGAACGCAGGAGTTCAATAAATTCGTCTTTGATTTTCTGTATGTTCATGATGTACGAGAGTCTGCGGCTCCCCGGATTTTGGAGTATGATAATAAAAAAAGACCATCAAGTGTGGAAGCCACTCAACAGTCTTAAGTCTTTCTTGTAGCGGGACCCGGGATTGAACCGGGGACCTCATGATTATGAATCATGCGCTCTAACCAGCTGAGCTATCCCGCCATCTTTCTCGATTGCGGTTGCAAAGGTAGATGTTTTCTCCATTCCCTGCAAGCATTCCGAGAAGTTTTTTGAAAGAAAAATTTCAAAGTCTTGACAAACAGGCATCTTATCGAACAGGTATTCCCGACAGCATTACACAAACACATGCGGGAAGTAACTGCAATTATCCGGATTCATATTCAGTTCGTCCACCCGACACATGAATGACTTCCTTTATGTCTGCCATAATCTATTGGTTCTCTCATTTTATTAATCACTTCATTGTTATTATAATCACCTCTCAAAAATCACACAGTTACATGTCAGTTACATAATACGGCTTCTGATATCCAACATCTTAATATTCTTTTCTTCCTTTTTAGCCCAGCTCAGTTACATGCCAGTTACATGGTTTATGCCCAATATGGTATGTAATTATGCCTGGCCCCACTATCTGGATTTTCTTCTTTTATGAGCTTTGCCTCTAAAGTATCTTTTATAATTCGAGAAGCCATAGGGTAATTTTTATCTTCTATACCAAGTCGGGCACGAAGCGACTGATTGTTCATTTTTTCATTGGATACATACCTCAAACAGGCATGTTGATAACAAGCCCTTATTCTCTCATCCTTATCAATGTCGGCAAATTTGCGATAAGAGAAGAGTATCGCAGTAGTTCTGTTTTCTTGAACTTGAAAACGGAGCGGGGGCAATTGATACAGTTCAATACTAAAGACAGTCTTGTCCATACCACTGCCTTTTTCCTCACATATACCTAGCCTACGCATCATATCAGCGAGTGAATCGTTGCGTGATTGATACTCATCGATAAATCGTTCTATACTGATAAGAGGTTGGCCGGCATTAGATATCTCTATACGATCGGAGTAAATCTCAACCATAGGAAATCCTTGCTCTGCAAAATCTTGATGGATAAGCATATTGGCAACAAGCTCTCTTATGGCTATCTCTGGATACATTCGCGCATTTCTACGAAGTGCCTGGCCAATCTCCTCATTCGCAGGAAGCTGACTATTAATCCAGGATGTCAGGCCTTCAAAACCTATGGCATATCCTTTTTCAAAAATCTGTTCTCTAATTGTTTCAAGTTTGCTTTTTCCCTTATACACAATAACTCTGACTGCCTTACGCTTCAGTCCATCAAAATCTCTAAAGGATTTTGCGAACAACAAAGCTCCAAGCTCTGTAATACTGTATCCAACCTCGTCTTGCTGTATAAGAGATTCCGAGACAAAACGCTCCATAATACCTTTAGAATCTTGTGGGAGAGGGAGGTTCATCATATCAAAATAGGTCTCTGCACTTAAAAGAGCAAGAACTTCTTGAGGTGACAGCCCTTTTTTGAGTACAATTTTTTCCAATGCTTTTTGCCCACCTTTCCATATCTTGGCTTCTTTTGCAGGAAAATCCTTGAGTTTTCTAGTGATCGTACCTATCCTAACATACGCTTCATGTAAGAAACTTACCGGACGGTTTACGGTTGCCGGAATTTTGAAAACACAAACATGACCGCAATTCTCATACTCAAAGTCATCTATTATTTCAAAATCAATACGAGGATTCAGCCTTGTCGAGAGCCAAGACTCTAGTTCTTCATTACCCACCAACTTCTGCTTGGCATACAGATCTGTACCAATTATATTGTGAGTATTATCATCTACTCCATAAACGATGTACCCGAAAGGCATGTTACATAAGTAGGCACTATTGGCTAATGCAGAGATGCGTTCACCAATTTCTTCTTTAGAATGAAAATTATGCTTAAACTCTATCCATTCTGTTTCTTTGGGGCGAGTTACAAGAACATCAACCAGTTTTTTGAAGTCCAAATATTCCATAAGCTTGTGATAATCTTATTTTCATAAATTTCCAATTCTTTCTCTTAATCCAACGCAACACGTTTGCCTTCCGGCTCCTTGAATCAATCAAGCTCTGCGTCCTCAAACAAGCCAATGCTACGAGAAAGATATTGTCTCATCATGTCTGAATGCAAAAGTAACTGCAATTATCCGGATTCCTTGTTTTTACCAAAGAAAACACGTACCTTCACGTTCTCTTACTGGCCATCCGGCTACTGCGCCCGCCATAATCTCCAAACTGGCATCTGCGGATTGCAAAATACCCCATTCCATCTCACCCTTTTCCCCGCGTCAAACTACCGGGATGCGCATCCCGGCACTACCGCTTGCGCTTCTCACGACCGGCATTCCCAGCAACCCACTGTCACTCTGTACGTAATCCCAGCTTCCGAGATGCGCATCTCGCCGCTGCCTCTTGCGCAAAGCGGCACCACCGTCTTGCGCTTCTCGGTACGATGAGATGCGCAAGACGTCATAAGGGGGATGCGCAAGGGGCGGTGAAGGCTTACGCAAGGAAGGGACAGCAGGTTGTGCATGGGGTCAGTGACGACTTGCAGAAGGCGGAAAGGTGGGAACAAGAAGGACCCATCCGAGCTCAAAAGACAGGCGCGTTTGGAAAGCTTAGCAAAAAATCACGCCCTACATTTCTCCATCTATAAAACTATGCTTATCTTGCCCGCCAAAATTACAAATTCAACGTTCACAAGCTTCGGCAACAGTCGGACTTGTAAAACATCAATTACAAACACGATTCAGAGTTCTATGAGAAAACAGAAGATACACTGCGAATACCCGATGGCATCAGCTTCGGCCACAGTGCTTTGGAATGCCATCAGCACAGCCTCGGGCTTGCAGGGATGGTTCGCCGACAAAGTGACGATTGTACACAAGCTCTGCACCTTCCAGTGGGGTGAGGAGGAGACGAGACAGGCAACCATCCTCTATATCCAACCGGGATGCTGCATCCGCTTCCGCTGGAAAGATGAAGACGAACCGGGATGCTTCTTCGAAATGAAGCTCACCAACGACGAGCTGACCAACGACCTGATGCTGGAAATTACCGACTTTGCCGAGCCGGGTGAAGAAGACGAGCAGAAGGAACTGTGGGACATGCAGTTCGAAGCTCTGCGGAGTGTCTACGGCGTATGAGCCGGTGCGGAGTGCCGTTCCGCCCTCCGCAAGCTCAAGTCCCGGCTGACAGGCTGACGAGTCCACAGGCAGACAAGGCTTCTATTGTTGCCTTGTCTGTACGGGCATGAGATTCTGCATCCCCACCCCGTCGGCTGAAAGCAGAGTCGGGCATACGCGGAACGGAAGCACACTTATTCTATAAAAATCTTCAAAACATCCCTTACGCAATCCGTTTTTGTACTACTTTTGCATTTCAGAATTGCCCTGACTTCGTCGGGCTGTCCTCCAAGCAGCGGGGACCGGACTGAAAATCAAGGCAATCGCCCAAACATACGCTGTTTAATCTACCGAAATGCTACGGATAAAAAAGTTAGATATATTTGTCATTAAAAGCTTTGTCCTCCTGTTCATCGGAACCACCTTCATCTGCTTGTTCATCTTCATGATGCAGTTCTTGTGGAAGCGGGTTGACGACATGGTGGGCAAAGGCTTGGACCTCATCGTTCTTGCCAAGTTTTTCTATTACTCGGCACTCGCCCTCTGGCCGACCTCGGCACCCCTTGCCGTGCTGCTCGCCTCCCTGATGACATTCGGTAACTTCGGCGAACGTTTTGAGCTGATAGCCATGAAGGCGGCAGGCATTCCGCTGACGAAGGTCATGCGTCCGCTCATCATCTTCACCACGTTCATTGCCGCCCTGTCCTTCTATTTCCAGAACGTCACGGGACCGAACGCGCAGCTGAAGCTTTACACGCTCATCTACTCCATGACGCAGACATCGCCCGAACTGGACATCCCCGAGAGCTCGTTCTACCAGCTGGGAGAGGAAAACAAGGGCGTGAAATACAACCTCTACGTCCGTCAGAAGAACAAGAAGACAGGCATGCTCTACAACGTGATGATATACAACTTCTCCGACGGATTTGAGAATGCACACATCATCGTTGCCGACTCGGGACGGCTCGAAACCACCGCAGACAAGAAGCACCTGTACCTCCATCTCTACAACGGCGAACAGTTTGAGAACCTGCGTCAGCAGAGCAGCATGTCACAGAACGTGCCCTACCGGCGCGAATCCTTCGTGAGCAAGCACACGCTCATTGACTTTGACTCGAACTTCAGCATGCAGGACGGAAGCTTCCTGACGGTCAACCCCGAGTTCAAAGGCATCAAAAAGCTGAACCATGACATCGACTCGCTCAACCTGCGCTATGACAGCATCGGACGCGGCTACTATGACGACGCCATGCAACGTGCCTATGCGACGGTCGAGCTGACCCGCTTTGACTCCACACAGATGAAGACCGACACCCTGACCCGCCTGAACATGGACAGCCTGCTCTCCGTGTCCAGCCGTTCGACCCTCGAACAGGTCTACACGGAAGCCAAGCGCAAGGTGGAGATGACCGACAGCGACCTCTCTATCAAGTCGCTGACGATGAAGGACGGCAACAACATCATCCGTCGCCACTGGGTGGAGATGAACAAGAAGTTCACCCTCTCGCTGGCATGCATCATCTTCTTCTTCATCGGTGCTCCGCTGGGAGCCATCATCCGCAAGGGCGGACTGGGCATGCCGGTCGTGGTGTCCATCATCATCTTCCTTATCTATTACATCATCAACAGCATGGGCGAACGGGCGGCAAAGAACGGAAGCTGGGAAATCTGGTTCGGGACATGGATCAGTACGTTCGTGACACTTCCCCTGGGCATCTTCTTCACCTACAAGGCGACCCGTGACTCCGGCGTGTTCAATGCCGACGTCTACATGGCCACCATCCGCAAGCTGCTGGGCATCCGCACCCAACGCCACCTGTTCAAGAAGGAAGTCATCATCGAGGACCCCGACTACCGCCGCATCGACACCGACCTGGATGCCCTCTGCGCGGAGTGCGAGGACTACATGCGCACACACCGACTCGACCATCTGCCCAACTATGCACGCCTGTTCACCAACAACGAAAAAGATACGCGTATCCGCGAACTGAGCAACCGGCTGGAAACGCTCGTCGAAGAACTTGCCAACTCGAAGGACTACATGGTGCTCCGCATCGCCAGCACCTATCCCGTGCTCATCACCGATGCCCACACGAGTCCCTTCAGCAACCGTTGGCTGAACATGCTCGTCGGTCTCGTCGTACCGGTCGGCCTGTTCTTCTACATCCGCGTCTGGCGGTTCGGTCTGCGGCTGAACAAGGACCTGCGGCAAATCATCACGACGAGCCGTAACCTCCAGGAGCGCATCCGCTCGGAAGAATTGAACTAAACCACATAACTCTTGATAAGCTTATGGACAAGATTAAACTCGACTCGATAGAAGAGGCAATTGCCGACTTCCGCAAAGGCAAATTTGTCGTCGTGGTCGACGATGAAGACCGCGAGAATGAGGGCGACCTGATTGTCGCCGCCCAGACCATCACCCCGGAGCAGGTAAACTTCATGCTGAAATATGCCCGCGGTGTGCTCTGCGCCCCCATCACCATCTCCCGCTGCAAGGAGCTGGAGCTGCCCCATCAGGTGGACGAGAACACCTCGATGCTGGGCACCCCGTTCACGGTCACCATCGACAAGCTCGACGGATGCACCACCGGCGTGTCCGCCCATGACCGTGCAGCCACCATCCGTGCCCTTGCCGACCCTTCCTCGAAGCCTGAGACCTTCGGACGTCCGGGACATGTCAACCCGCTGTATGCACAGGACAAAGGAGTGCTCCGCCGGGCAGGACACACGGAAGCCAGCATCGACATGGCACGCCTGGCAGGACTTTATCCGGCTGCCGCCCTCATGGAAATCATGAACGAGGACGGCACCATGGCACGCTTGCCCGAGCTGCGGCATTTCGCCGACGAGCACGGACTGAAGCTCATCTCCATCGCCGACCTCATCGCCTACCGCCTGCGGGAGGAATCCATCGTGGAGAAAGGTGTGGAGGTGGACATGCCGACGGAGTACGGACACTTCCGCCTCATCCCCTTCCGTCAGAAGAGCAACGGACTGGAACACATCGCCATCATCAAGGGCGAATGGAAGGCTGACGACCCCGTCCTCGTGCGTGTCCACTCTTCGTGCGCCACGGGCGACATCTTCGGCTCACGCCGTTGCGACTGCGGCGAACAGCTCCACAAGGCACTCCGCATGATTGATGAAGCCGGCAAGGGAGCCGTGGTCTACCTCAACCAGGAAGGACGCGGCATCGGGCTGATGGAGAAGATGAAAGCCTACAAGTTGCAAGAGGGAGGCATGGACACCGTGGACGCCAACATCTGCCTGGGACACAAGGCGGACGAACGCGACTACGGCGTGGGTGCACAAATCCTGCGCGAGATAGGCATCCACAAGATGCGTCTCATCACGAACAACCCCGTGAAGCGTGTCGGACTGGAAGCCTATGGACTGGAAATCACGGAGATTGTCCCCGTGGAAATCACTCCCAACCCGTACAACGAGCGTTACCTGCACACCAAAAAGGACCGCATGGGACACACGTTGCACTTTACCAAATGAGCGACCATTCACTAAATCAAACATAAACAATGACTATGGACACGATTACCCGTTCCTATGAGCGGAGCGCGCAGCTGTCGCTCTTCCGCCAAGTGTATCTCTGGATGGCGATGGCGTTGGTCATCACCGGCTTCATGGCTATGCTGGTTGCCGAGTCTCCGACGCTCCTCAGCCTCATCTTCAGCAGCAAGCTGACCTTCTTCGGACTCATCATTGCCGAACTGGCACTGGTGTGGTATCTGTCGGCACGTATCGACCGCATCTCGTTCACCACGGCAACCCTGATGTTCATCATCTACTCCCTGCTCAACGGTGCCATGTTGTCGAGCGTCTTCCTGCTCTACACGGCATCGTCCATCGCCTCGACCTTCTTCATCACTGCCGGCACCTTCGGCGTGATGTGCGTCTACGGCTACCTCACCAAGCGTGACCTGACCTCCCTGGGCAACCTCTGTCTAATGGCCGTCATCGGACTCATCATTGCCGGACTGGTCAACCTGTTCCTGCAAAGCAGCCTGATGAGCCTCATCGTCTCCGGCATCGGCGTGCTCGTCTTCGTCGGACTGACGGCATACGACAGCCAGAAAATCAAGCGTATGCTGTTGCAGGAAGGACTGGAAGTGAATGACTCCACCCGGAAGATAGCCCTCCTGGGGTCGCTCACGCTCTATCTCGACTTCATCAACCTCTTCCTCTACCTGCTCCGTTTCCTCGGAGACCGCAGAGGATAAGGGACCTGCGAATCGCTTTTATACTAACAACTAAACATATAGAAGAAAAATGAACCAACTATCAGATCGTTTGAACCGCCTTTCCCCTTCGGAAACACTGGCCATGTCGCAAAAGAGCAATGAACTGAAAGCGCAAGGCATCGATGTCATCAACCTCAGCGTGGGTGAACCCGACTTCAACACCCCCGACCACATCAAGGAAGCCGCCAAGAAAGCCATCGACGAGAACTATTCCCGCTACTCTCCCGTCCCCGGCTATCCTGCCCTGCGCAATGCCATTGTTGCCAAGCTGAAGCATGAGAACAATCTGGAATACACTGCCAACCAAATCAGTTGCTCCAACGGTGCCAAGCAGTGTGTGTGCAACGTCATCATGGCCCTGGTGGGCGAAGGAGACGAGGTCATCGTCCCCGCTCCCTACTGGGTGAGCTACACCGAGATGGTGAAACTGGCCGACGGCACGCCCGTCATCGTCCGTGCCGGCATCGAGCAGGACTTCAAGATGACCCCTGCACAGCTTGAGGCTGCCATCACGCCGAAGACCAAGGCGCTGATCCTCTGCTCTCCGTCCAACCCGACCGGCTCGGTCTACACGAAGGAGGAGCTGAAGGGACTTGCCGAAGTCCTCGCCAAGCATCCGCAGGTCTATGTCATCGCCGACGAGATTTACGAACACATCAACTACGTGGGCAAGCATGAGAGCATCGCACAGTTCCCCGAGGTACACGACCGCACCATCATCATCAACGGTGTGTCGAAGGCTTATGCCATGACAGGCTGGCGCATCGGTTTCGCTGCCGGACCGGAATGGGTCATCAAGGCATGCAACAAGCTGCAGGGACAATATACCTCCGGACCTTGCTCCGTGTCGCAGAAGGCTGCCGAGGCTGCCTACACCGGACCGCAGGATGAGGTGGAGAAGATGCGTCAGGCATTCGAACGCCGCCGCGACCTCATCGTCAAGCTTGCCAAGGAGGTTCCGGGCTTCGAGGTGAACGTGCCGCAAGGAGCTTTCTACCTCTTCCCCAAGTGCGACTTCTACTTCGGCAAGGAGGCTGACGGACGCAAGATTGAGAATGCAGCCGACCTCGCCATGTACCTGCTCGAGGTGGCACACGTGGCATGTGTAGGCGGTGGCGCCTTCGGTGCTCCCGAGTGCATCCGCATGAGCTATGCCACTTCCGATGAGAACATTGTCGAGGCGATGCGCCGCATCAAGGAGGCACTTGCCAAACTGAAATAAATAAGGCAACCCGTACGATAAGCAAAGTCCGCCACGGAGTCATCAGACATCCGTGGCGGGCTTTCCGTTTCAACCCAAACAGGTTCTTGGGACTTTCAGCTACCGGGTCAGTGACTCCGGCAGGAGCGGCATGGCGCCATGCTGTGTACAGACATACGCCGACACTTCCACGGCACGCCGGTGTGCCTCATCCACCGAACGTCCCAGGAGCACGGACGAAACGAAGGCTGCCGTAAAGGAGTCTCCGGCTCCCACCGTATCCCACCACATCGACCTTCGGCGTATCGACAAACGAACAGTGGCCGGGCGTGAAGACATAGCTCCCGTTCACCCCACAGGTGAGGATGAGCATCTTCAGGTTATATTTTCCCATCAGCAGCCAGCACTTGTCCTGCAGGTCTATGCCCGGATAGCCGAACATGCGGCTCACGGCAACGAGTTCCTCATCGTTTATCTTCAGCACATTGCACCGGCGCATCGAGTTGCACAGCACCTCCTTGGTGTAGAAGCTCTGGCGCAGATTCACATCGAAAATCTTCAGGCGGTCGTCTCCCTCCGGCATCAGGTCCAGGAACCGGTTGATGGTCTCCCGCGAAACGACACTGCGCTGTGCAAGCGAACCGAAGCTGACAGCCCGTGTCTGCCGTGCCAGGCTCTCCAGCTGCGGCGTGAAGGGGATGTTGTCCCACGCCACATTCTCCTTGATGGTGTAACACGGGATACCTGCCTCATCGAGTTCCACCAGTACCGTCCCCGTGGGATAGGGCACCTGCTCGATCAGGCAACGTACACCCCGGCTCTGCAAGCCGTCGAGCAGCTCATGCCCGAGCTTGTCATCACCGACGGCACTCACCACGCAGCTGTCGAGTCCGAACTGAGCGGCATGATAGACGAAGTTGGCGGGTGCACCGCCCAGTTTCTTTCCATCGGGAAGGACGTCCCACAACGCCTCTCCCATTCCAATAACGAGATTATTCATGACGGATGGTCTTTATATTTAAGGTATATATCAACAAGTAAATCACTCCGACAGTCATCACTGCCACTGCTCCGGTCTGACCGACGGCATCTGCCGCAACCCCCATACACAAGGGGAAAAGAGTGCCTCCGAAGAGTCCCATAATCATCAGACCCGACACCTCGTTCTTCCGTTCCGGCACAGCCAGCAGGGCCTGCGAGAAGACAATGGGGAAGATGTTCGAATTGCCAAAGCCAATCAAGGCGATGCAGACATAAATGAGCGTCTCGTCCTGTGTCACGAACAGCCCCAGCATGGCAACCAACATCATCAGTACGCTTAGTCCGAAGAACTTCCGGGCAGACAACCGACTCAAGATGAAGGCTCCCAGGAAACAGCCGACCGTACGGAAGATGAAATAGAGGCTGGTAGCAAAGCCTGCATCTTCCAGTGACATGCCCCGGCGCTCCATCAACAGCTTGGGTGCCGTCGTATTCGTCCCGACATCAATACCCACGTGGCAGATGATGCCCAGGAAACAAAGCAGCACGAAGGGATGACGCAACAACTTCAGGCAGTCCATGAAACCCGACGCACCCGTGTCCCGCTCCTCTTCACGGATGGATGTGGACGACAAGAGGACGACCGCCACAAGGGCTACCACTGCATAGATGGGGAACAAGACTCTCCACCCCAGTCCCAAGGAAGGAATGGTCTGCGTAGCTCCCCAGACGGCAACATACGGTGCCAGGAAAGAAGCGATTGCCTTGACAAACTGTCCCAAAGTAAGTGCACTGGCCAACTGCTTGCCGCTGACAACATTGCTCAATAAGGGATTGAGTGAGGTCTGCATCAACGCGTTGCCAATGCCCAACAGCGAGAATGAAGCCAGCATAAGCAGGTAACTATCGCCAAAAATAGGCAAAACGAGTGAAAAGAAAGTAACAACCAGGCTCAATAATACAGTATTCTTACGCCCGATTCTGTTCATCAGGATGCCCGTAGGTACTGAGAATATCAGAAACCAGAAGAATACCAGTGAAGGAAAGATGTTTGCCTGAGAATCGGTCAGGCTCAAATCGGCTTTTACGTAGTTGGATGCAATGCCCACCAGGTCAACGAATCCCATGGCAAAGAAGCAAAGCATCACCGGGATATAGCGGGCTATGAAGGAGGATTGAGATTTCATGTTCAATAGTTTTTCAAATGAATGGATAAGAATACTTCCGGAGGGACCGTTCACTTCCCTGTTATTTCATAGATGTCCAAGGACCGGACACGGGTACTACCCGACTCGGTATAGACAGACAACATCGTATAGGGCTTGTTGGGGAAGAGCAGGTTCGTCATCACCATCCGCCCGTCAGCTTCAAAAGCTTCCAGGCTGCAACGGTCGAGGAACAGACGCAGGCTCTCGACTTCTTTCACCGGAAGGACAGAGAGGAAACATTCTCCGGTCTCCTCGTCGCGATAGAGTGACAAGTCCCGTGGCAGAGCGTTGGCACTCCGGAACTGTTTGGTAGGGACCTCATTGGCATACTGCCAGTTGCTCATCCATGCCATGGCTATGTGGCGTCCGTCGGGAACACCGCTCCACGCCACCGTGGCATAATGGTCTTTTCCATAATCCATCCACTTCACCTGTTCCGGACGGGATTCACACGTAAAGGTCTTTCCGTCAAAGTCACCTACAAAATACTGGGTGGCACTTCCCCCGAAAGGACCACCGGGATTGATGCTCACCAGCAGGACCCACATCTTTTACCCGATTTGAACCCAATACCTGAAAAAAGAAAGAGGGAATGTCGCACTTGACACACCCTCCGAACATTTGCTTTTGACCTGTCAAACACAAGTCTTCGACCAGGCAAACACAAGCGTTTGACCTGCCAAACTAACTAGTTTGACATAGGTAAGTATCATACTTAGCCTATCAAAGTATTATACTTAGCTTAGAAAGGTATTATACTTAGACCACCTAAGTATTATACTTAGGGTGCCTAAGTATAATACTTTGGTCCATCAAACTACTATGTTTGTCAGGTCAAACACTTGTGTTTGGTGAGTCAAACGCTTATGTTTGATAAATCAAACACTTGTGTTCCATCCGTCGGACAACGGAAGGAACAGCAAGGTCTGTAAATACACCTATTGAAAAACTATTGCTGAGACAATACAATCTCTTTACCTTGTATATCCACGTTCAAATTATATGTCTTTTCCAGAATCTTCAAGGACTCCATCAGGTCTGTCGTAAACAGCGTACCGGTAAACAGGTCTTCCGGCGTCTTACTGCCACGATAATCGATGTGAACTCCATAAACTTCTTCCAGCTGTTCCACAATCCGGGGGAATGCAGCATCCTTGAAGACCATCTCGTTCCTCAGCCAGGCAGTGGCTGCATCAGCATCCTCTTCGCCAACAACGGTAATGTGTCCGTTGGAACAATCGATGATGGCACGATGCTTCGGAGCGAGCACAACTTCTTCAGCGGTCTTACCGGAAGTCAGGCGGACTCTCCCTTCCGCCAGATACAACTCGGACGTCGGTTTACCGGGACGGACTTTCAGGTTGAATGCTGTGCCCAGGACTTCCACTTCCAAGCCATCGCCATCAATGCGGAACGGACGTTCCTTATCCTTAGTCACTTTGAAGTAAGCTTCTCCGGAGAAGCTGATGTGCCTTTCCTCCTTATTATATAGATGCGGAACATAGCTCAGCTTTGAGTCGGCATTCAGCGATACCGACGTGCCATCAGGCAATGTGATGTGTGCCTTTTCTCCCCTGCCTGTCGATACCACCATCTGCTCAGCCTCCACGACACGACTTTCCTGGTAAAAATACCAGGTGGTCAACATCAGCAACGGCAACAACACCGCCGCAGCGATACGGAGTACTTTTGCCAAGGAGAAACGACGTACGGGAGCCGCTGCCTGCAGGTTGTCGCTTTGGTCAATACGTGCATCAATGCGTGCTTTCATGCGTTGCAGACTTGCCTCCTCAACGCCTGCCGTATCAAACTCCTCATTCATCCATACCTCACGCATGACTTCCTCCAAGGCTTCGTCAGACGCCATGTTTACCTTCTCACGAGCCTCACGCAACTCTTCCGATGAGAGTAAATCGTTCCGATATTTATAATCTGTTTCTTTCATCATTGCTTTCTGCTAAGTAAGACAAGACTCTTTATTGGAAGTACCATCAAAAGGCCTCAATTAATAAAAAATAACAACCAAAGAGGCACAGCCAGCCGGCTCAACTCCTGACGGAGTGCCTTCAAACCGATGGACAGCTGATTCTTCACGGTCTGTTCGCTCAACTCCAGGACCTGTGCCGCTTCTTTATTGGACAACTCACGCAGCCGCGTCAACTCGATGACACGCCTCTGTGTGGAGGGCAAAAGTAGTGTTTTTCCTTCTAAAGCCGATACGTCCCAAAAAGAAAAGGGTACATCCCAACAAGCACGATGCTCATTTCGATGTACCCTTCTCCAGAATTTGGGAAAGACAGTCTTCGCTTATTTTCTAGCCCGGATATCGAGCTTCACGGGCCGAATCATATTTTTCGGGTCAAGGATGGTATCCAGGTCTTCCTGAGTCAGGATGCCCTCCTCCAGCACGAGGTCATAGACACTGCGTCCGGTCTCCAAGGCTTTCTTGGCGATGTTCGTGGAGTGGTCGTAACCGATGTAGGGATTCAGTGCCGTGACGATACCGATGCTGTTGCGCACTTCCGCCTGACAATGTTCGGGATTTGCTGTGATGCCTTCCACACACAAGGTTCGGAGCGTATCAAAGGCGTTGCACATCAGGTCTACCGACTCGAAGCAGCACTGTGCCATGACAGGTTCCATGGCATTCAGCTCCATCTGCGAGGCCTCACCTGCCATCGTCACACACAACTCGTTGCCAATGACCTTAAAGGCTACCTGGCTGACTACCTCCGGAATAACCGGATTGACCTTACCCGGCATGATGGATGACCCGGGCTGACGGGCAGGCAGGTTGATTTCGCCCAAGCCACAACGCGGTCCGCTGGCCAACAGACGGAGGTCATTGCTGATTTTGCTCATCTTCACTGCCACACGTTTCAATGCCGACATGTAACCCACCATGCAGGAAGTGTCCGACGTTGCGCCGACCCAATCCTTCGCCAGCTGAACCTTCCAGCCGGTGATACGTGCCAATGCCTCCACAGCCTTCTCGGCATATCCCGGCTCGGAACAGATTCCCGTACCGATGGCGGTAGCTCCCAGATTCACTGTCAGGAAGTCGGCAGCAGCTTCATTCAGGTGGAGCAGTTCGTCGGAAAGGATGCTGGCAAAGCCGTAGAAGGTCTGCCCGAGTGTCATGGGGACGGCATCCTCCAACTGCGTACGACCCATCTTGACGATGTTGGCAAAGTCATCGCCCCGTTTACGGAACTCGGCAATCAATGCCTCCAAGTGGGGCAACAGAGCAAGATGGCTGGCATACAGTCCCATGTGGATGGCAGTAGGATAAGCATCGTTCGTCGACTGGGAACGGTTCACATGGTCGTGCGGCGAACAGTATTCATACTCTCCGGGCTTGTGTCCCATGTGCAACAGCGCAATGTTGGCAATCACCTCATTGGCATTCATATTGGTGCTCGTACCTGCGCCACCCTGAATCATGTCAACCGGAAATTCCTCGTGATACTTGCCTGCTACGATGTCTTCACACGCAGCCTTGATGCCGGCATACTGCTCGTCGGTGAGCAGCCCCAGCTGGTGGTTCGCCTCGGCAGCCGCCAGCTTGGTGTAAGCCAGTCCGTTGATAAAAGCCGGATAGTATTCGAGTTTGAAACGGCTGATGGAGAAGTTCTCCACTCCACGCAAAGTCTGGATGCCGTAGAGTGCATCGGCGGGCAGTTCACGCTTGCCCAGCAAATCGTGTTCCACACGGGTTTTACTGTCTGTTGTCATACTAGTAAGGTTTATATAATCTACTTAAGTTTCGCACACGTCCCACTGTCAGGTGACAGGGTCAGGACATGCCTGCGGAAGTTGAACAATCCATATCTTGTCATCATCTGCTGATGATGCGGCAAATATACTACTTACATTTTGATAGCAAAAGTTATTTCAATAAAAGATTTGCAGCCTCATCAAAGAATATTATCCGCAAAATACCAACCATCCGATTTACATTTTATCACCGCAGCCATCAGCAGCCACATTCAGTCCCTGTACCGGTATATGCCTTTGGAACAAATCGGTTAACTTTGCCGACGTAATTGCTATACTTATCACTGGTTATGAAACGAATCATCATCACGGGCGCTACCTCGGGCATCGGCAGAGAGACGGCGCTTCAGTTCATCAGCGACGGATGGACAGTCGGGCTCACCGGACGTCGCAGCGAGTTGCTCGAAGGCTTCCGTCTGCTGGCTCCGGGACGTGTGTTCACACGGATGATGGACATTTGTCACGAAAATGCCGCCGATACCTTGCACAGCCTCATCGACGAAATGGGTGGCATGGAGGTCTACCTGCATGTCGCCGGCATCGGGTTTCAGAATCCCCGGCTAGACGCCGACACCGAACTTGCCACCGTACGTACCAATGTGGAAGGCTTCACCCGGATGGTGACGGCAGCATTCAACTATTTCAAGGGACGTGGCGAAGGAGGACAGATTGCCGTCGTCAGCTCCATCGCCGGGACAAAGGGTCTCGGACCTGCCCCTGCCTATTCTGCCACCAAGCGCTATCAGAACACCTACCTGGAATCCCTTGCCCAACTCTCCCGCACCCAGCACCTGAACATCTCCTTCACGGACATACGTCCGGGTTTCGTCGACACGGACTTGCTCAAAGGCGGACATTACCCGATGCTGATGCGACCGGCTGACGTCGCACGCCGCATCTTCCGCGCCATCACCCACCGTCAGCGTGTCGTCATCATTGACGGACGTTACCGGATGCTGGTGGCATTGTGGCGGCTGATTCCCCGATGGCTGTGGGAACGGATTGAGCTGAGCGCAACCCGGCATCCGGATGCCAAGACACCCGACCGCTGACACCTCGTCCGGACATCCCAATAAAAAATCGACTCATCGATGTAACAACTTGCGCACGACTTGCGTCTATAAGAATGAAAGTGCTTTCAAACCATTCATTCAGATTTAAAACCTAAAAAAGACACCATGCACATCAAAACATACATCCTGACCTTGTTGCTCCTCTGTCTCGGCATGCCTGCCCTGGCACAAGGCGACGCTTTATTCGATGAATTCAAGAGGGAACGGAATGCCGAATATGTCAAAATCCCGGCAATCGTGACGGCAATGGGCAAACTCTTCATGGGCAATGAACCGGAAGATAAATTTGCCAAGAAGGTAAGGACCGTCCGTGTACTTGACATGGAGAAATGTTCCGCCGGAGTGAAACGCCGTTTTGACCGGAGAGTGGCGGCACTGGCGCACAAAGGATATGAAACCATGGTACGTGTGAACGATGACGGCGAAAAGGTGCACATCTACGCACGCATCAAGAACAAGGTAATCCGCGAACTGCTGATTGCCTGCAGCGAGGAGAAAGATTGTACCCTGGTGCAGATTAAGGGACGCTTCAACAGAGACGACATTGCCCGGGTGGTCAACGAACAAACGGGACACAAGCATGGACACCACTGAGTTCAAACGTCGGTTCCTCCCCTGCCATAAACGGTTTTACCACACGGCCTTCCGTCTGACGGGCAACACACAGGATGCGGAAGATCTCGTGCAGGAGGCTTACGCAAAACTATGGAACAGGCGGAACGAACTGGAGGGAGTGGAAAACGCGGAAGCCTATGGTGTGATGCTGGTGAAGAACCTCTGCTTTGACTGGATGCGCAGGAACATACACGACACCGACACCTGTACGCCCGAAGAGGTGACACTGGCAACCGACGACTCACCGGGACACACCACCGAGCTGCATGACGAAGCGGAACATGCCAAAAGCCTCATAAACCAACTGCCCGACAAGCAACGACGGGTCATGTGGCTGCGCGACGTCAATGATTGCTCCTTTGAAGAGATTGAACAGGCGACGGGACTGAATGCGACCAACATCCGCGTGCTCCTCTCCCGTGCCCGCAAAAAGATACGTGAACAATTTAAACGGATGGACCATGATGCTACCCAATGATATCGAAAAGCTCCTGGCACGATTCTATGCAGGAGAGACCACTGCCGAAGAGGAACAGACCTTGAAGGAATACTTTGCACGGACGGATGTGCCGCCTGCCCTGCATGCTGACCGTGACATGTTCCGTCAGCTGACGGAGGAGGACCTTCCTGAAGTCCCCGAAGGCATGGAGGAACGGCTGTCGGCTTTCATCGACCGGCTGGAGGAAAACGAGACGGAACGGCATTTCCACCGCCCCGTTATCCACTGGCGACGCCTGCTCGGCATGGCAGCCATGATATGCCTGCTCGTGAGTACGGGAGTTTATTTCCTGCGTCCGGCACAACCGCCCACCCCGAAAGACACGTGCGCCACTCCGGAAGAGGCACAGCGAGAAACCGAAAAGGCACTCTCCATCCTCGCCTACGGACTCCGGCGGGGAATGGAAGGCGTACAGACCGCCAGCCAAACCACAGAGAAAGCCCACGAACAAGTAATCGAACAATTGAACCACATCAAACAACTACCACAATGAAACGCATGTATATACTCGGAGCCTTGCTCTGGCTCTGCTCTTTCGTCACCTATGCCCAGGAAAATCTGTTTGACCGCTTCTCGGAGATGGAGGGCGTCACATCGGTCTATGTTTCCAAAGCCATGTTCAGCATGATGAGTGACATCAAGGTCGATGGATTGCAGCTGGAAGGCATCGGACAAAAGTTGGAAAGCCTCCAGGTGCTCAACAGCGAAAAGGCTCCTGTCATCCAAAAGCTGCGTGAGGCTGTGACCGGCTTTACCCCCAAACACGGCTATGAGTCACTGGTACGTGTACGCGACGATGGGGAGAAGGTGGACATCCTCCTGAAAAAGCACTCCAACGGCATCAACGAGTTTGTCGTCCTGGCGGACGAGCCCAAGGAGTTCACCCTCATAGTCATCACCGGACGCATGAGCCTGCAGGACATCCAGGACATCATCGGAGAAAAGAAGCACAAATGACAGGGCGGAAGGCAACGGCCGCTCCCGACCTTATGCTTTCTCTATCAAGACAGTGGCATAAGCCGAGATGCCCTCTTCCCGTCCGGTGAAACCCAGTTTCTCGGTCGTTGTGGCCTTGATGGACACACAGTCGGTCTCCACTCCCATGACCCGTGCCAGCACCTCCTGCATCTCAGGGATGCGTGCTTTCAGCTTGGGACGTTCGGCACAGACCGTGGCATCGATGTTGCCCACGCGGTAGCCTTTTGAGGCGATGAGACCGACAGTCTTTGCCAACAGGACCTTGCTGTCTATGTCCTTGAACTCGCCTGCCGTGTCCGGAAAATGATAACCGATGTCACGCATGTTGGCTGCTCCCAGCAAGGCATCACAAATGGCATGTATCAATACGTCGGCATCCGAATGCCCCAACAATCCCAACTCGTGTTCAAAGCGTATGCCTCCCAACCACAGTTCGCGTCCGGGAACCAAAGCATGTACGTCGAAACCGAATCCTACGCGTATGTTCATCTGTCTATAAGTTTTGTGAGTTTCTGAATCTTTGTCTAACGAACGTAGAAGTCAAGCACCCGTTCCCCTTCCAGATAGCCTTGCAAATGCTGTCCGATGCTGACGGGACCTACCCCCACGGGAGTACCGGTATAGAGCAAATCGCCCATCTTCAGCGTCATGAACCGACTCACATAGGCTATAATCCGGTCTACGGTAAACAGCATGTCGCAGGTGCAACCACGCTGCACCGTGTTCCCGTCAATGTCGAGGTGGAAACGGATGTTCTGAATGTCCTTGAAATACTCCATCGGGACAAACGTACCGATGACGGCGGAATTGTCGAATCCCTTGCTCAACTCCCACGGATTGCCCGCTTCTCGAAAACGGCGCTGCAAGTCACGTGCCGTGAAGTCGATGCCCACGGTGACGGCATCATAGTAACGGTGTGCAAAGCGTTCGGAGATGTTCTTGCCCAAGCGACTGATGCGCACGACCAGCTCCGTCTCGTAATGAATCTCATTGGAGAAATCGGGGATAAAAAATGGCTTGCCATCCTTGAGCAAAGCCGAGTCCGGCTTCAGAAAGATAACCGGTTCTTTGGGGAGTGCCATGCCGGCATGCAACTCCTGATTGTGTGCCGCATAGTTCATCCCGACAGCTATAATCTTCATGATTGTTCCTTATTTAAGTTTCGCGCCCCACTGCAACGTGAGCTTGCGAAAGCCGAATTACTTATTTAACATCTGATTTACATTCAATCGGTTGAACATCACTGCCAGGTGGGCGTAAAGGGAGGTGTTCTGCACGACGATGTTCTCGGGCACTCGGATGCGGAAGGGCGTAAAGTTCCACACCGCCTTGATGCCTCCCGCCACCATGTCGTCAGTCACTTGCTGGGCAATATTGATGGGTACGGTCAGGATACCGATGTCCACCCGGTATTCCTGCATCTTCCGGGCAAAGTCGTCCGTATGGAAAATAGGCACTCCGCCCACTTCCGTTCCCACGACGGAAGGATTGACATCAAAGGCTGCCACGATCTCCAGTCCGAACTGGTGCAGACCGGAATCTCCCAAGAGGGCACGTCCCAGACTTCCGGCTCCGAAAAGGAACGCCTTGTGCATGTTAGTGAATCCCAGGAATGCTTCCAACGCCCGAATCAATCCATCGATTTCATACCCCACGCGGGTACGCCCGGTGACCTTGACATACGACAAGTCCTTGGCTATCTGCGAGGCATCGACATTGATGTCTTTAGATATCTGAGTAGAAGAGACATATTGCTCCCCCCTATCCTTCAACAGCTTCACCGTGGACAGATACCACGGCAGACGGCGGAGCGTAGGCTCCGGCACTTTATCGAAATCGCGTAGCAAAGAGGTACTCATAACCCGTTCGTTTTTTGTTCTCAAATTGTATATGGCACGCAAAATTACAGAAATATTTCCATAATACACCGAGCAATAAAGGGAAAACATATCGAATTTAATTGGCAAAGGCACTCTTTCCGGCTCGTTTTGCCGGATGCTGGAAGCTGAATATCCTTATATAGAAGTTTACAGATACGTGCTTAGCGTTGAAAGAACCGCATTTGTTTTCTATCATCGTTCACAATTTACAAATAGCCTGTTTATCTTTGTACCCCAAACCAACAACAATCCCCTATGAAGAAAAACGATTGGAAAGACCGGCTGAACATAGTCTACTCCACCAACCCTGATTTCGCCTACGAAACGGAAGGTGAAGAGGAGCCGGAAACATTGGAGAAGGAAAAACAGAACCTGCGGGTATTTATCGAAAAGAAGAACCGGGGTGGAAAGACGGCAACCGTCGTAAAAGGATTCGCCGGAACGGAGGAAGACCTGAAGGAACTGGCCAAACTGCTGAAAACACGTTGTGGCGTAGGTGGTGCTGCCAAAGACGGGGAAATCATCATCCAGGGCGAACTACGGGACAAAGTGGTAGAGCTTCTGAAGAAAGAGGGGTACGTCCGTACCCGGTAAACTCGCATGACTTCCTAACCGAAAAATTGCAAAAACGCGGATGACACGATGATGCCATCCGCGTTTTATGTAAGTTATTTCAGGAAGTCTGGCTTCAGAAGAACAGTTGCTTTTCCAGCCAATAGACGGCGATGCCTGCCAGATAACCGGCAAGTGCCAGCCAGGAGATGCGACGCAGGTACCAGCCGAAGGTAATCTTTTCCAATCCCATCACCACGACACCCGCTGCACTTCCGATGATGAGGATGCTGCCACCCACACCGGCACAGTAGGCAAGGAGTTGCCAGAACGTACCGTCCTGCACAAAGTTCAACAGGGCAGGGTCAGTCACCGTGGAGGGAGCAATCTCATACATGCCCATACATCCAGCCACCAAGGGGACATTGTCCACAATCGACGACACAATGCCGATGATGCCGGTCACCAGGTAGGCGTTATTGTCCGACGCCTCTTCCAGCCAACGTCCGAACTCGCTCAACACACCGATTTCGCTCAACACTGCCACCGTCATCAGGATGCCCAGGAAGAAAAGAAGGGTAGCAAGGTCTATGCGACACAGCAGGTTGCCCATACGCTGCATGCACGAACCTTCCACATTGGGCTTGCGTGCATAGAAGAATTCTGTCGTCAGCCACAGGATGCCGAGCACCAGCAGGATACCCATGAACGGAGGAAGCCCCGTCAGCGTACGGAAGACAGGGACCATCACCAGTCCGCCGACACCCAACCAGAACACCCACTGACGTTCCTTGGCTGAGAAATCATAAGAGGGACAGGCTGACGGGTCGTCTGCCACCGGACGAAGTTCGCCCTTCAGCTGACCCTGAATGAGCAGCAGGGGAACAATGACCGAAATGACCGAAGGCAGGAACACCTCTGCTATGACACCAAGCGTACTCACATTGCCCTTGATCCAAAGCATGATGGTGGTCACATCGCCAATGGGAGAAAAGGCGCCTCCACTGTTGGCGGCAAGGATAATCATCGCGGCATAGACCATGCGGTCCTTGTGGTCGGTGACGAGCTTGCGGAGCACCATGATCATCACGATGCTGGTCGTGAGATTATCCAAGAGGGCGGACAGGAAGAAGGTCATGATGACAATGCGCCACAACAGGGCACGCTTGCTCCGTGTGCCGAGGCGGTCACGGACGAAGTTGAAGCCTCCGTTGACATCCACGGTCTCCACAATGGTCATGGCGCCCATGAGGAAGAAGATAATCTCACAGGTGTCGCCCAGATGGCGCAGCAACAGGTGCTCGTTGGCAAAAGCACGGGCTCTGTCGAGCAGACTTCCCTCTGCGGCTGATGCAGAGAAGGCTGCAAACTCATCCGCATAGAAACGAGGGACATAGACGTCACAGAAAGACATGTAGAGGACCCAGCACACAACACTCATCACAAGCGCCACGGCGGCTTTGTTCACTTTCAAGCCATGTTCCAGCGCAATGCAGGCATAGCCCACAACGAAGAGAAGAACAATTACAGCAGTCATTAGGTAGTTATTAAAGAGTGAAACTAAAATTTGGACGTGCAAAAGAGCTTAAATAATCCGAGGTTTCCAAATAAACTGCCAAGAAAGAAAGGAGAAAAGATTCAAGATAGAAAGTCCAGGTTCTTAAAAGAAGTGTTACCTTTGTCACTGACATCTTTACCTGACACTTTGAGAGCCATGAAACAGACCTGTTTTCTCCTTATGCTGGGCGTGGTTGCGCTCATTTTCATCCAATGCACGCCTCCGGTATTCATGGAAGAACCGGAGGAAGCATCACCGACGGAAGATACCGGCTGGCATGCAGTCATTGAGGAAGCAACAGCCTATGACACGCTCTCATGGCAGGGAGAGACCGGAAAATTCCGTCTGACGGACAACGGGACTATCCGCCTCAACGACAGCCTCCGCACCGGGAGTGCCTGTCTCTACACGCCGCTCCGTACTCCCGACCGTACCGGATGGGTCATGCAGGTGAACTGCTCCTTCAACCCTTCCGCTCGTAATCATGCACGCCTCTACCTGATGTCGACTTCCGCTGACCTGAACGGTCCGCTCAACGGCTATTTCCTCCAGATTGGCGGTGCAAAGGACTGCATCTATTTCTACTGTCAGACCGGAAAGAAAATACGCCTGCTCGCCCAAAGCGAAGCCTTCATGCGCGGAAACACCTCGCCGAAGGTCCGTCTCCACGTCCAACGCGACAGCCTGGGCTATTTTGACATCACCTACACCACTACAGAGTCCAGTGACAGACATACCCTCTGTTTCCTCCGCGACACCACTGTCACCTCGGCAGCCTATAGCGGCATCCTGTGCATCTATACACCGGGGAATAGCCGGAAGATGTCTTTCCCCACCTTCAAAATCCATCATCAGGTGACGGATACGCAGGAACTGAAGCCCGTCAAGTACGTACCGGGGAAATCGTAAGGTCCTCCACATCCTCCGTCAGTCCACTATCACGGGACGGGCGGAAGAGGCCTCCATCTTTGAAACAGTTTTGTAACATCCCTCCCCACCCGACATCCTTTTGTCGGGATTATTGCTTTTTCCGGACCTTTCTTACCTCATATTCCGTGAAATGGCTTAATTTTGCCAATCTTGTTATAACTTTTCTAATAAACACTACACAATGGCAACATCCCAATTCAAACACCGGGGACTCGATGACCGTCAGGTGGAAGAGAGCCGTGCCCAACACGGCAACAACCTCCTCACACCTCCGCCCCGCACCCCGATGTGGAAACTTTACCTGGAAAAATTCAACGACCCTATCATCCGCGTGCTGCTCGTAGCCGCCGTCTTCTCACTCATCATCTCATTCATCGAAGGAGAGTTTGCCGAGTCCATCGGCATCATCGTCGCCATCTTCCTGGCTACGGGTATCGGCTTCTACTTCGAGTATGACGCCGGCAAGAAGTTCGACCTGCTCAACGCCACCAACGAGGAGACGCTCGTCCGTGTCATCCGCAACGGAAGTGTCCATGAAGTGCCCCGCAAGGACATCGTCGTGGGCGACATCGTCATGCTGGAAAACGGCGAAGAGATACCTGCCGACGGTGAACTGCTGGAGGCGACCTCGCTGCAGGTCAACGAGTCAAGCCTCACGGGTGAACCGATGGTGGAAAAGACCACCGACCCCGCCCACTTCGACAAGGAAGCAACCTACCCCTCCAACCATGTGATGCGCGGCACGACCGTCGTCGACGGACATGGCGTGATGCAGGTGCTCCACGTCGGCGATGCAACGGAAATCGGAAAGGTGGCGCGCCAGGCAACGGAAGAGTCGAACGAGAAGACACCGCTCAACATCCAGCTCGAACGGCTTGCCAACCTCATCGGGAAAGTCGGGTTCGTCGTTGCAGCACTCGCCTTCATCGGCTTTACCTGGCACGAGCTGCACAGTTACCTGGCTGCACACACCGTCAGCGGAACAACGGAATACCTGGAGATTGCCAAAATCGTCCTCCACAACTTCATGATGGCAGTGACCCTCATCGTGGTGACCGTCCCGGAAGGTCTGCCCATGAGCGTCACCCTCAGCCTGGCGCTGAACATGCGCCGCATGCTTGCCACCAACAACCTGGTGCGTAAGATGCATGCCTGCGAGACCATGGGTGCCGTGACGGTCATCTGCACCGACAAGACCGGTACACTGACGCAGAACCGCATGCAGGTCTACGAAACCAGGTTCGAAGTGCTCGACGGACAGAAACTCGACATGACTCAGGATGCCAGCCGACTGGTGGCTGAAGGCATTGCTGCCAACTCCACGGCTTACCTCGAAGAAGAGGGCGACAACGTGAAAGGGGTAGGCAATCCGACTGAAATTGCCCTCCTGCTGTGGATGCAGGCTCAGGGACAGGACTACCTCTCGCTGCGCCATGCCGCCAAGACTGTCGACCAGCTGCCGTTCTCCACTGAACGCAAGTTCATGGCTACGCTGGTTGATTCGGCGTTGGGCAAACGGATTCTCTACATAAAGGGTGCTCCTGAAATCGTGGCAAAAAAGTGTGCCCTCATCGCCACTCCCGACGGAACGGCACCGATGGCACAAGCACAGGCAGGCATCGACAAACAGCTCCTCGCCTACCAGAACATGGCGATGCGTACGCTGGGATTTGCCTACCGTGTGGTGGATGCCGGTGAACCGACCGACTGTGCCACCCTCGCTGCCGGAGGAGCATTCATCTTCCTCGGCATCGTCGCCATCTCCGACCCCATCCGTCCGGATGTACCGGCTGCCGTGGGTCAATGCCAGGATGCAGGCATCCGTGTGAAAATCGTGACGGGAGACACACCGGGAACAGCAACCGAGATAGCTCGTCAGATCGGTCTGTGGAAACCGGAAGACACGGAACGCAACCGTATCACGGGTACCGACTTCGCAGCCCTGAGCGACGAAGAGGCACTGGACCGTGTGATGGACCTGAAAATCATGTCGCGTGCAAGACCGACGGACAAGCAACGTCTCGTCCAGCTGCTCCAACAGAAAGGGGCTGTCGTGGCAGTAACCGGCGACGGCACCAACGATGCCCCGGCATTGAACCACGCCCAGGTGGGATTGAGCATGGGTACGGGAACCTCGGTAGCAAAGGAGGCAAGCGACATCACTCTGCTCGACGACTCCTTCCGCAGCATCGGGACTGCCGTGATGTGGGGACGTTCGCTGTACAAGAACATCCAACGCTTCATCGCCTTCCAGCTCACCATCAACCTCATTGCCATGTTCATCGTGCTTGCCGGAAGCTTCATGGGCGACGTCATTCCGCTCACGGTGACGCAGATGTTGTGGGTAAACCTCATCATGGACACCTTCGCAGCTCTGGCACTGGCATCCATCCCGCCCAGTGCGGACGTGATGAAAGAGCAACCACGCAAACAAAGCGACTTCATCATCAACCGGGGCATGTACCATAATATTATAGGTACGGGCATCGCCTTCATCCTCATCCTTCTGGGTCTGTACTACTGGCTGGGCATGGATGGCGACATGAGTGTCCACGACCTGACAATCTTCTTCACGGTGTTCGTCCTGCTGCAATTCTGGAATCTGTTCAATGCCCGTGTGTTCGGCACGACACACTCCGCCCTCGGTCACTTGGGCAAGTCCTACGTGCTGGTAGGTGTGGCTGCCATCATCCTCATCGGGCAGTTCATCATCGTGCAGTTCGGTGGCGAAGTGTTCCGCACTGTTCCGCTTGACCTGAAGACCTGGGGCATCCTGCTAGCCGCCACCTCCCCGGTGCTGTGGATTGGCGAACTGCTTCGTCTGTGCCAGAAGAAGAGATAAAATGCTTCCGGAGAATTTGCCGGAAAGCATTATGAAACAAGAGCAAGGCTGTGTGCCGGTTCTGATGAACCGATGGCACACAGCCTTGCTCTTGAATACAAACCTCTCAAGCCAACACCCCTTCCTCTCTCACTTACTCCTTCTTCTGTGGGTCTGTGAGTTGGATAGACTTCCCGGCTTTCATGTATTCCTGAATCGTCTGATTCACCTTCTCCATTTCTGCAACAAAGGAATCATAATCTGCTGCCGGAATATCCTGCTTGACAGCCTCCTCCTTGCTGATTGTCAGTTTATAACAATGATTGATACTGTCCAGCAGCACATACTGCCCCAGCTTAAAGATACTGCGACGGGCTTCTTTCTCAGCAGGAGAAAGATGCTGATACTCGTCCAACGATAACTTGAGGAAGTTCGCCTCGGTGGTCTGTTGCTGTTCATCAGCAGCTGTGAGTGTTTCTTTGGTCTGGTCGCTGTGGCATGCCACAAACAGAAGTACGCTCGACGTACACAACATGAATAGTAGTTTTTTCATACGATAAATTTTTAAGGTGAGACTTGTATTATTAACTCGCTATTTTTGTCAACGCGAATGTGGCTTGAGAAAGTTGGAGCAACACAACCTGCTCCTGGGAATATCAACAGCACGAATCGAAGTTTCGATTGTAAGTATAAGTATCATAAGAGGTTATTCAAGACTCTATTTATATGTTATAAAACATAAAACAATCCTTCAACTGGCTATATTGTAGAAATGTTTTATCATATCTAAGACAAAGTACAAATTTACTTAGTGCACCTAGTGAAAGCTGTAAAGCTTCTTAATGAGCCGATTTTAAGAGGGTAAAACGTATTAGTTAATTACATTCAACTCCAACAAGCATTTTAAGAATAATTAAAACTATAGTAAGCTACTTGTCTTTGACAAAACAAATATCAATGGTGGGTTTCTTTTCAAAGAAGCAGCTGCAGGTATAGCTGATAGCAAATTAGCAATGAAATTATAGAATTAATAATGTCTGGAATGTTCAATCTGCATAATGTTTTTCAACGCATCATTGACTGTTTCTATCAAGACACGTTTCCTCAATAGGATTTTATACGCCACCCTCATCAGGGGATTCTTCAGGTTATTCTTCACTTTGGTTATCAGCTGTATGCCAAGAAGAGACTCTCGAACCAAGCTTACCAAATATATCCATTGTCCTCACAGAGTTTGCCCTTTATATTCTTCAGGAACTTTGTCTGTTTCAATAGCTCACAGCCATCCACATTTTCCAATGCGAACATGAAATTGAAAATTCCATCCTTATCGTTGATAATCAGATACAGTTTAAATCAGAAGAACAATCCCATGGAATATTTTCCATACGGCGTAAACACTTCAAAAGTCTTATGAATCAATATGCGCTGATTCCGGTGCAAGCTTCCAGCAAAACCTCCTTGACGAAAACGGTCAGCTGTAACAGGATTTCCTTCTCCTGTTCCACAAAACGGTTATAGAACACACACTTGGGAAAGAGATGCGTCAATGCTTACAAACATACTCTTTGTAGTAATACTTGAAACATCTGAAGACTCCCGAATGGAACAGGATCAGAATGACCATGATTTCCGCATCACTCATCCGGTTAAGCTTGTTCTGATGTCTATAATTCTTGTCTTCGACCATGTATTTTTCCTACACTTTGGCAAATTCCTTGCAAAAATCATCCGTCATACAATAAATCTCCGTAACTTTAACCACTGAGAACATAGTAGTAATTGCTAAAATTTTGTAATCGGCACTACAAATTTAATGATTTCACTGCTATATTACTCATTTTCAAATAGATAATTTCAATTCCTATATCGAACTCACGTAATATTACCAACACTAAAAATATGATAGAAATGAAAAAGGTATTATCACTCATTACATTTTTGATGTTCTATGCTATTTCCTTTGCACAAGAGGAGCAGAATGATTCTATCCAAAAGCCAATCAAATTCGCAAGCTGGACCATTTCTGACGCCTTTCAGGCAGAAGCAGGTTTTGCTGGAAGTTACTGGAAGCCAACATTCAATATTGCCTTTGATAAGGAGGGCTACTACTGCGTAGTCAATCTCTATAATCAGAGCGGTTATTATTCCGTTGACACAGAGACGTTGCCACATCTTTACCTGAAAACGGAGAATGGTGAGATTGTGGATTTGGAGATGGACGGTGACGAACCCATTCACAAGTTTTATCTCAGTGGTTATTATGTGGCACGAGTATGGATGCCAGGAAGATATGTGACTAGGTTTATCTACTATATACCAGACATTGATGAATTTCTCTCCAAGTACTATATCAAATACAGGGTTTGGTTGGGCGAAGGCTTCAAGGATGTAGAATTAAGTAAAGGTTATGCCAAGAAGTTCAATATAAGACTGAAGAATGCGACCAAGGCTGCGACCTCCAAATATGAGACAAAAAAGCGTTCATTAAACAACCCGCTTGAAGGTTTCTGATTGAAAAGAATTCTTTATTGAGTAAATATAATCTAATAGGATGATGAGGCCAAATACCTCACCATCCTTTTTTATTGTCAGAGGTAGATACTCACCAGTGGAAGCTACTAGTACTGCTTATCTTCTGAATGATGTACGTCATCGACCAAAAGGCTGTCTCCTAATTCCGAAATACAAAAGTTGAGTTATTAAGAATAAAATTATTCACTATTTTTGTGAATACATCCACAAAAAAGCATTATCTTTGTAACACAATAAAACGGATATATGTATATAGAGTTCGATAAAGACTATTTGCGTGAACTGTTTGAACAAGGCAGCACAAGTGACAAGAAGCACCGCTATCAACCTGAAGTGATTAGAGGTTATTACAAGTGTGTGATGTTTCTCAAACGCGCTGAAAATGTGGAACAGCTTTATCGCATACACTCCTTGAACTACGAAGTGCTACAAGGCGATAAGAACGGTATTTCATCCGTGCGCATCAATATCAAATACCGTCTTGAATTTACAGTCAGGGAAGTTCTCGGCGAACAGATAATAACCGTATGCCGTTTGTTGGACATCAGTAACCACTATAAATAAGCGCGATATGGAAGCAACAGCAAAGAAAATCTATGCCCCCAACGAGTTGATTTGTGCAGTGGCCATACATCCGGGAGAAATGCTTAAGGATGAATTGCAGGCACGTGGAATGTCGCAAAGAAAATTTGCCGGAATAATAGGTATGCCTTACACTGCATTCAATGAGATAATCAACGGCAAACGCCCGATAACCACTGATACGGCATTGAAAATAGAGGCTGCAACAGGGATTTCCGCAGCAATATGGCTCGGTTTGCAGACGGACTATAATATGCAGACCGCCCGGCGAGACAACAGGCTCTCCGTCATTTTGGAGAACATACGCAAGTCGGTTGCGGCTCTCTGAAAGACTGCCCCGATAACCGGATTCTCCCCAAATATCAAATTGTCAAAGTGTCAAACGAATCGCTCCACAGTGCCCTTCTTTGGGTACAAATGTGGGGCTGTGCGCAAAAAATGAAATCTCAGGCGATTCGCAAAATACAGTTTGCTGCCGTATCCGTCCGTTTGCCGTCAAGAATACTACCAAATCACCTTGCAGGCATCCGAAAGAAAGACGAATGGGAAATAAACCGTTCCATTTCACACATCCAAATTGAACGCTTCCGAGAACAAACCAGAGGTGAATATTCCTAAAACAGAGTTCCAAATTCGTAAATCAAGTGTTTTAACCTCCGAACATTTGACTTCAACGGATGAAACAATATTGTTTCACTCGTCAAACAATATTGTTTGACGCACCAAACACAAGTGTTTGACCTCCCAAACAATATTGTTTCGCGGTATAATTATTCATTTTTGCTCTCTCTTCTACATATCCATGCAATCTGTTTCGCATGAATATTCCTAAAAAAGCCTACTTTGCCCGATTTTTCAAAAGTACGCGTTAGCTGAAAAGAGGATTTTCGGGAAATCTGTCAAGGAAAAAGGAGGAATTGCTTTCAGTATGCAAACAGACAAAAACACAGAGATGTGCCGTACACTCCTCTTTATGTAGTCCGGACAATCTGTCAAGAGATGGCTGCCCAGTTGACATTGGTCTTGCGGAGGGCACGGAGTTGTGACCACAGCACAGCATTCTCGGGGCGGTTCTCGGCAGGGTCAGCGTCAATCACTCCCTGTGCGATTTCACGGACGAACTGCAACAGCTGGCCGTCGCGGGCAATGTCGGCAATCTTCAGGTCGAAGGCGATACCGCTCTGCTGCGTTCCCTCCAGGTCACCGGGACCGCGAAGCTTCAGGTCTGCTTCAGCTATCTCGAAGCCGTCGTTGGAGTTGACCATGATTTCGATGCGTTTGCGCGTCTCCTCCGTCAGCTTGTAACCCGTCACGAGGATGCAATAGGACTGGTCGGCTCCCCGACCGACACGTCCGCGCAACTGATGCAACTGCGAGAGTCCGAAGCGTTCGGCATTCTCGATGACCATCACCGAGGCATTGGGCACATTCACACCGACCTCGATGACCGTTGTCGCCACCATGATTTGCGTCTCACCGGTGACGAAGCGTTGCATCTCGGCATCCTTGTCGGCGGGTTTCATCTTGCCGTGCACCTTGCTGACCTTGTATTCCGGGAACTCGGCGCAGATGTGTTCATAGCCCTCTTCGAGGTTCTTGATGTCCATTTTCTCGCTTTCCTGTATGAGCGGATAGACGATGTACACCTGACGTCCCTCCTCTATCTGACTGCGGATGGAGGCATAGAGGCTTGCCCGTCGGTTGTCAAACTGATGGATGGTGCGGATAGGTTTGCGTCCGGGAGGCAGCTCGTCGATAACGGACACATCCAGGTCGCCATAGAGCGTCATGGCAAGCGTACGCGGAATGGGGGTCGCCGTCATCACGAGCACGTGAGGCGGACGGGTGTTCTTTCCCCATAGCTTGGCACGTTGCGCCACGCCGAAGCGATGCTGTTCGTCGATGACCACCATCCCCAGCGAAGCGAAGTTGACCGTGTCCTCCAGCACGGCATGCGTACCTATTAATATATGCACCTCGCCCAGCGTCACCCCTTTCAGGATGGCTTCACGTTTCTTTCCCTTCACCGAGCCCGTCAGCAACTCTACACGGATGGGCATGTCTCCCAAAAACTGACGGATGGTCTCGCAGTGCTGCGAAGCCAGAATTTCCGTGGGTGCCATCAGGCAGGTCTGGTAACCATTGTCCAGGGCAATGAGCATGCTCATCAGTGCCACAAGGGTCTTTCCACTGCCGACATCGCCTTGCAGCAGGCGGTTCATCTGACGTCCGCTGCCCATGTCGCGGCGTATCTCCTTGATGACGCGCTTCTGTGCTCCGGTCAGTTCGAAGGGCAGGTGCCGGCTGTAGAAGGTGTTGAATGCCTCTCCTACCCGACTGAAAACAAAGCCGTGGTACTTCTGTATCCGGTCCTTCGCGTAACGCAGGATGCCCAGTTGCACGTAGAACAGCTCTTCAAACTTCAGACGGTATTGGGCACGCCGGAGCAACTCGGGAGTACGGGGGAAATGGATGTTGCGGAGAGACTCGTCGAGCGACATGAGGTGATGCTTCTCCACCATCCAGGCAGGCAACGTCTCAGGCAGAGGTTCCTTCAGGAGGGCAAAGAGGTTGGTGGTGAGCTTTTCGAGAGCATGGGAGTTCAGTCCGCCCCGCTTCATGCGTTCCGTGGTGTTGTAGTAGGGCTGCATCCCCATGTTCGACAACACCAGTCCCTCGGCAGGGTCGATGTCGGGATGGGCCACATTGATGCGCCCGTTGAAGACGGTCGGCTTCCCGAAGACGATGTATTCCGTGTGTACCTTGTAACGCCCCAGAAGGTACTTGATGCCCTGGAACCACACGAGGTCCACCACACCTGTCCCGTCGGAGAAGTGAGCCACCAACCGGCGCTGGCGCCCTTCGCCGAAGGTCTCGAAGCTGAGGATTTCTCCTTTCAACTGGATATAAGGCATGTTGCCGTCAATCTCATGGATGTAATAGAGACGGCTGCGGTCGACGTATTTATAAGGGAAATAGTAGAGCAGGTCGTGCAGGGAATGGAGGGACAGCTCCTTGTTGAGGACAGCTGCCCGCTGAGGGCCTACGCCCGGCAAATACATGATATCACGCGAAGTTAAATCGAACATCCCGTCAAGGCTTCTGCTACTCGAATGTCAAATGGAGTGGTTATCTTAATATTCTCACGGTTGCCCGGCACCAATGCGACGGACACACCCATTGCTTCCACGACGGAAGCATCGTCTGTAAATCTCTCGGAGTAAGGTTGGCGGTAGGCACTCTTCAACAGTGCGGTACGGAACACCTGGGGAGTCTGCACCAGCTTGTAGTCGGCACGGTTGACCGTCACGCTGCCTTCGGGTGTCACCCGACGCACCGTCTCCACGACATCGGTCACGGGGACAACGGCACCACGCAAGTCCGCCTCACGGAAACAAGCCTCAATGACTTCACGTGCCACAAAGGGACGCACCCCGTCGTGCACGGCAACCAGTCCGTCATCACCGACCAACGCCAGTCCGTTCCGTACCGAATGAAAGCGGGTCGCTCCGCCATTTGCTACCCGATGAGGTACGGCAAAGCCCTGGTCGTGGCACAGCCTGTCCCAGTATGCCTGCTGGTCGACGGGCAGTACCACAATCAGGCCCATTGCAGCATCATAGGCATGAAAAGCCTCCAGGGTACGCATCAGCACAGGCTTCCCCCCGATGGGGAGAAACTGTTTGGGGACCTCGGTCCCCATGCGCAGCCCCTTGCCTCCAGCCACTATGATTGCATACTTCTTCATGCGAGCAACATTCCGGCTTTAACTTCGTCCGCTTTTGCCTTGCCTGCGAGCTTGGTCACGATGGCAAAGCCGAAGTCGAAGGCAGCTCCCGGTCCTTTACCGGTAATGAAGTTGTCGTCCTGCTCGACCATGGCACCGGTGGCATGTGCCCCTTCCATGTATTTCTCGAAGCCGGGATAGCACGTGGCGTTCTTGCCTTTCAGCAAGCCCAACTGTCCGTAGACCATCGGAGCGGCACAGATGGCAGCCAGCGGACGTTCAGCCGCACAGAATCCGAGGAGGACCTTGCGCAGTCCCTCATGGGCAGCCAGATTGGTTGCACCGGGCAGTCCACCGGGAAGTACCAGCATTTCGGCATCCTGGCAGATGGCCTCCGCATCAAACAGCATGTCGGCCTTGATATTCACTCCGTGCGAACTGGTCACGGTTTCTTGTCCCGTCACCGAAACAGTCTTGATGGACAGTCCGGCGCGGCGAACGATGTCGACCACTGACAAGGCTTCCACTTCTTCGAAGCCTTCAGCCAAAAACAAATAAATAGTTCCCATAGCTATCTCAATTTAAAATAGTAAGTGATTGTACCGGTCTGGTTGTTCACACCGTCGGTGACATTGAAGCGGGCTTTGCGTGCCGCCTCTTCAGCTGCACGCCGCAAAGCGGTGCTCACCGTATTGGTGCGCTTGTTGATGCTGGTGCTGATGACTCTTCCGGAGGGATTGACCACAATGGTCACCACGACACGTCCCTCATCCTGCACGTTGTACACGGGGATGGGAAGTGAACCGGTCAGCGAACGTCCGTTCAGGTCCCAGCTGCCCACACCGCCTACACCGGTCGACTTGCCGGTATTGCTGTTCCCCGTCGAACTTCCCTGGACACCACTCCCTGTCGTACCCGTACCACGGTTGCCCATGCTGGAACCTTTGCCGAAAGCTCCGGCAATCTTCTTGGCAGCTTCTTCGGCTGCAGCCTTTTCAGCGGCGGCACGTTTCTCGGCAGCAATCTGTTCAGGCGTCTTCGTGGGTTGTTTGGGTTGCTCCGGTTGCTTCTTGGGCGGAGTCTTCACCTCGGTCTTGGGTTTGACGGGCTTTTTCTGCGGTTTCATGGCTACCGTTTCTTCCAGGTCCTGGGTCAGCATCTCCTGTTCGGAAGGTGTTTCCACGGAAGGGTCTGCCGGTGCCGTCTCCGGTTGCAGCTCGTCGAGCACATCCACTTCGGTCAGGGTGTAAGGGTCGGCATCTCCTTGCGAAAGCTCGGCACTCCCCAGCATCACGGGCACACCGCTCTCCTCGTCCGGTGTCGCAGCATGCAAGGTCACGACAAACAGGATGAGCAGGATGATGAAGTGGACCACCACCGTACCTATGATTCCTTGTAGACGATTGTTCTTCATTGGCTATTTCTCGGGCGGGCGTGTGGCCAGCACCATTTTATATTGGTTCTCGTTTGCGATATTGAGCACCCGCACGATTTCCCCGTAAGGCACGGACTCATCGGCGTAGAGTGCCACATACATTTCCGGCTCACGCTCGGCACACTCTTTCAGGAAGCCGGGCAGCTCGTCGAGGGTGACAGGCATCTCCGCCTCATTGCCGAAGCCTGCATAATAGTTCAGTTCCTTGTCGATGATGACCCTCGTGAGGGGTTTCGCCGACGTCTGTTGTTTGCCTTGCGGCAAGAGCACCTTGATGGCATTGGGCGACACCATCGTCGACGTGATCATGAAGAAGATCAGCAACAGGAAGATGATGTCGGTCATTGACGCCATGCTGAAGGTCGCCGCAATGCGTGTTTTACGTTTCAGTGCCATAGGCCGTCATTCTTTAACGGGTTCATTGAGCAGGTCCATGAAGGCGAGTGTCTTTGCCTCCAGCTTGTTTACCACGGTATCGACCTTCGCCACCAGGTAGTTGTAGGCGAACAGGGCGGGAATACCCACAATCAGGCCACCGACCGTCGTAATCATGGCTTCATAGATACCGCTTGACAACAGGGTGATGTCGATGTTGTTCCCGGCATTCGCCATGTCCCAGAAGGCAGTCACCATACCTGTCACGGTTCCCAGGAAGCCCAACATCGGTGCCCCTCCTGCCACCGTAGCGATGACCGGCAGGCGACGTTCCAGCAAGCCTACTTCGATGTTTCCGGCATTCTCGATGGCTGCTTGCACATCGGCTACCGGACGTCCGATACGCATGATGCCCTTCTCAATCATCCGGGCTGCCGGCGTATTGGTCATGCGGCAATAGTTGATGGCAGACTTCAACTCTCCGCTTTGGATATAGTCGCGCATGCGTTCTATAAAGAGAGGGTCTTCCTTTTCCGCCTTGCGGATGACCGCCCAACGTTCGAAGAAGACGTAAACGCACAACACCGACAGGGCAGCCAGGATAATCATGATCCAGCCACCCTTCAGTGCCATGTCCCAGAGATTCATCTCCGGTTCGGCAACCGTCACAGGGGTCAACACGGGGTTATCAGAACTCACAGCCGAAGCCACCCCTTGGGCAGCCTGTGCCAAAACAAGTGCTAAATTCATGAGCGCAAGCATTTTTTATATTCTTCTATGGTTGTTTTCAGTCCCAGATAAAGGGCGTCGCAAATCAGTGCATGACCGATGGACACCTCGTCGAGCCAAGGAATCTGTGCATGGAAGTAAGCCAGGTTCTCCAGGCTCAGGTCGTGCCCCGCATTCAGTCCCAGTCCCAGCGAACGTGCCCGACGTGCAGCTTCCACAAAGGGAGCTACTGCCTGTTCACGGTCTTTCGGATAGAGCGACGCATAAGGCTCGGTGTAAAGTTCCACCCGGTCGGTTCCTGCCTTTGCCGCATAGTCGAGCATCTCGAGTTCCGTCCCGACAAAGACAGACGTACGGATGCCGGCTTTGCTGAAGGTATCGAGGACATCGGTCAGGAACGAAAGGTTAGTCTTCGTATCCCACCCGGCATTCGACGTCAGCTGATCGGGCTTGTCAGGGACCAGGGTCACCTGGGTCGGTTTGGCACGCAGGACCAGGTCGATGAACTCCTTGCTCGGATATCCTTCTATGTTGAATTCAGTACGGAGCACTCCACGCAAGTCAAACACATCGGTGCGGCGGATATGCCGCTCATCGGGACGCGGATGTACCGTGATGCCGTCAGCACCAAACGACTCGCAATCCAACGCCACTTTTACTACATCAGGATTATTGCCTCCCCGGGCATTGCGCAGGGTGGCAACTTTGTTGATGTTTACACTCAACTTTGTCATTGTATCAATAGTCTATTCTAAAAAAAGTGTATCTTTGCAACCAAATTATTGCAAAAGTAATAGTTTCTGCTGAAAAGACTTCTTTTGCATCGGAAAGATAAGCCGCAGGTTTGGAGTTTTTAACCCATAAGGGGGTTCGTGTCAAAATAAATTTGAAGTCCCCACACAAATAAACCCAACAAAACAGAAAATCGACTTATGAGATTCGTCCTCTTCGGAAATACATACCAGACTAAAAAAGCCTCGCACATCGAGAGACTGCTGAACACGTTGCGGCGTCTGGACTGCAACCTGTTCATTGACGCTTCCTTCTATCACTTCGTCAAACAGGAACTGGGTCTTCCCTTCGAGCCGGATGGTATCTTCGAGAACGGAGATTTCCAGGCGGACCTTGCCATCAGCATGGGTGGAGACGGCACGTTTCTGAAAGCGGCAAGCCGCATCGGCAACAAGGATATACCCATCGTGGGCATCAACACCGGACGCCTCGGTTTCCTCGCGGACATCATGCCCGAAGAGATTGAATCTGCCTTCGAGCGCATCGTGCAGGGAGACTTCCATGTGGAGGAGCGCAAACTGCTCCAGATCAGTAGTCAGCCGGACAAGCTGAAGGGTTATCCCTTTGCCCTGAACGAAGTTTCGGTGCTGAAGCGCGACAGCTCGTCGATGATAAGCATCCACACCAGTGTCAACGGACAGTTCCTCACCACCTATCAGGCCGACGGACTGATTGTGGCTACGCCCACCGGGTCGACCGCCTACTCGCTGAGTGTGGGAGGTCCCATCATGGTGCCGCAATCGGGCATCCTCTCACTGACCCCTGTCGCACCGCACAGCCTCAACATGCGTCCCGTCGTCATCCGCGACGACTGCGAAATCACCCTCGACATCGAAAGCCGCAGCCATAACTTCCTCGTGTCGGTAGACGGACGGAGCGAAAGCATGCACGAAGGCACCCGGCTCACCCTGCGCCGCGCCCCCTACACCATCAAGCTGGTGCAGCAGAAGGGGCACTCCTTCTTCACCACCCTGCGTGAGAAAATGATGTGGGGAGCGGACCGCCGCTGACAAAAATGACACTTAAATGTACATTTGACAGACAGATGTGAACATCGGAAACGTTTTTTCATTACTTTCGCAACCGTATGTTCCAACGGACAACAGGTTCCTGTGGAACTTAACTCAATTAAATATATCAAGTTGTATGAAAAGTGGTTTTTTAAAAGACTTCAAAGACTTTGCCTTGAAAGGTAATGTCGTGGACATGGCAGTCGGTGTCATCATCGGCGGTGCCTTTGGTAAGATTGTTTCTTCATTGGTGGCTGACGTCATCATGCCGCCCATCGGACTGCTCACCGGTGGTGTAAAATTCACGGAACTGAAATGGGTGCTCAAACCAGCAGAAATCGTGGATGGTGTGGAGCAGGCTGCTGCCGTCACACTCAACTACGGCAACTTCCTCCAGACCCTGTTCGACTTTATCATCATTGCCTTCTCCATCTTTATCATGATCCGCTTGATGATGAAGCTGAAGCGTAAACAGGAAGAAGCTCCCGCCGCACCTGCTGCTCCTCCTGCTCCTTCCAAGGAAGAGACCTTGCTGACCGAAATCAGAGATTTACTGAAAGAACAGAACAAGAAATAAGCTTGTCCTTCAGTCATAGCGTAACCCATAGGAAAGCCCGTTGCACGGCGTTGTGTCCTCTTCCTGCCGACACACACCGACTGCAACGGGCTTTCTTTATTCACTGACGGGAACGCAAGCCCGGAACAAAGTATCATTTCAATATGTAGAAGCAACTGCTGCTAAGGAAGTTCCGCACATGAGGAATAAACTTTTACCTGCCGCACGAAAAAACACAGCCACTGTCTGCCGGATAACTCGTAATGACGGAATGAAACGACCGTTCCCACATCACCATTAGCGGAGTAGTTTAGCCCGCCCCATAATCCACGAGCAGTGTAGCTTGTCAGCCACCCGGGCTATGGCTATTGAGCCCAAAAGAGCCAACAAAGTCACACAACCGGCATGACAAAGCCCACTTTTGTCAAACTGGAATATGGGCAATAAGAATTTGCCTGCCATCGTGAAAACAGGATGAAAGATATAGATGGGCAGCGTGTTCCGGCCAATATAAAGTAAGGCTAATCTGAAACGGCCTGTTATGACCGTGGAGAGTTGGGCTGTCAACGAAAAGAAACAGAAAACCAGTATCAGCACTGACACATTGAACAAATCCTTGGGATAAACATATAGAAAAAGTGTGAATGGGACGCAAGCCATCCAACTTCTGGGGCAAACCTTGTCGAAATCATGCACAAAAAGACGTATCGTTACTCCACACACAAAATAAAAAGCTGTATCCCAAGGCAAAGCAGGGGTAAGTCGAGATACGATAAATAAGGTTGCCAACAGTGCAAATAACTCTCCGACCTTTGCGGTATCCTCTTTTCCTGCATTACTTTTCCATAAACGGACCTTTAGCCCATCTGCACATCTGAAGACGATGTAATACAGCGTACTACAAATAATTATCACCCTGAAGAACCAATAGGGACCGATGGAACGGATGAAGAGAATGCGAAAGGTGGTTTCCCAACTCAATTCCGTTATGCCATCCCTAACGGGCAGATACAGAGACAGCACCATATAGCCTATGACCATTATGGTATATGGGATAGCCATCTGGAGAAGGGATACTCCAAATTGTCGTGGCGTTTTCCTGATATTCACCAAATAGCCGGTAATAATCAGGAATGCAGGCATGAAAAAGGAGAATATCCTCGCCTTTACTTCGGGATACAGTGTGCCGAAGTTCACGATATGCACCAAAATGACCATCACTATCAATAGGGCACGCTGAAAGTCTATGACATCATTATAGACCGGCTTTTTCATACACAAAACTTCTATGATTACGATGTTGCAAACATACACAATTTAGACAGGAAACAAGTTCTCCAATCAAACTATTATTGTACACCTATAAAATTATTCCAACCTGCTACTGCACCACTTCGTTTTCCAAGTATAATTCATACCCTCTTCACTCCCTGCCCGACTGAGCCACAGCATCCCTACCCGAACGCCCAACTATCAAAAAGAAACTGTTTCAACCCTTCCGCTTGACAGAATCGGCAAAAACAACCGCTCAGGCTAACGCACACTTTGGACAATCCCATCAAACTAGAGAGCAATCGCTAAATAATGCAAACGAAAATACCCGAAAAGGCCTTTGATTTTAGAAAACTATACATTTCATTTTCGGAATATAGACAAAACGTGCCCGGAACAATATTGTTTCGCGAGCCAAACAATATTGTTTGAGGCGTCAAACAATATAGTTTCACCTGCCAAACACGATTGTTTCGTCCGCGGAAGTCAAATCTTTGGAAAATGGAAGAAAGGAATTCCGAGTTTCACTCGCTGGAAGAACGAGGCAGTCAACATTTCGGAAGCTATTAAAAGAGCAGGTAGCAACCAATATAAATAGACAAAACGACACGTCCCGTCCGCTGAAACACCCGGAAGGAAACGAAAAAGAAGAAACTGGCGACAATCTGCATTTCGCGAATCACCTGAGAATGCAAAAAAATCCGCCAAGACGTATTTTGGTGCAGGGAAAGCCACCAGGAAAGGCTTCGTTTGACACTTTGTCACTTCCGCCGTACCTCACTCCGTCGGGTGGAAAAGAAGAATCAGAAGGCGGGAATACCCGCCCGTGCCTCATCAACGGAACATTCCCGACGAATAATTCTCCCGATTGCTTGGCAGCTCTGTGCCGAAATCTTTATCTTTGTCCCAACTCATCAAAAAAAACCATCAGCTATGAAAGAATTCTTGAAGTACACTCTCGCCACCGTGACCGGACTGGTCATCGCAGGCATCGTGTTGGTCATCATCGGCGTCGGCATGCTCGTCGGCATGGCAGCATCCTTCTCTTCAAGTACCCCGGTCAGTGTCGACGACAACTCGCTGGTCGTCATCCGACTGGAAGGGGAACTGACTGAACAGCCCCAACCGCTCACCCTCCAGACCCTGACAAGTCAGGGAGGTACGGACCTGACGCTCCAACAGCTGCTCGACGTCATCGCCTACGCCCAATCGTCGGACAAGGTCAAAGGCATCTGTCTCACAGCCGGCAGCTTTGCCGCCCCGCCTGCCGCCCTTGAAGAGCTGCGCGGTGCACTGGAGCGTTTCAAGGATTCGGGCAAATTCATCACGGCCTATGCCGACTCCTACAGTCAGGGGACCTATTACGTCTGCTCGCTGGCAGACCGTGTGATGCTCAATCCCGTCGGCGACATGACCTGGGAGGGCATGAGCACGGAAG
>OJKC01000235.1_pt1 | contig 56054 bp, 59 predicted proteins | sample 1596401 | NCBI WGS metagenome assembly OJKC01 (sample SAMEA4350162, study PRJEB24818) | metagenome | biome: human; feature: gut; material: faeces | place: Denmark | collected 2013-09 | reverse complement strand
GGGGCTGTATTCGGTCCCAAGGGTTTGGCTGTTCGCCAATTAAAGCGGTACGCGAGCTGGGTTCAGAACGTCGTGAGACAGTTCGGTCCCTATCTGTCGTGGGCGCAGGATATTTGATGGGAGCTGTTCCTAGTACGAGAGGACCGGAGCGGACGTACCTCTGGCGCACCAGTTGTTCTGCCAAGAGCATAGCTGGGCAACTATGTACGGATCGGATAAACGCTGAAAGCATCTAAGCGTGAAGCCGACCCAAAGATAAGATATCCCATTGTTTCAAACAAGTAAGACCCCTTGAAGACTACAAGGTTGATAGGCACGATGTGTAAGTGGAGTGATCCATTCAGCAAGCGTGTACTAATAGGTCGAGGGCTTGACCACAATTCGCTTGAGACTTTTAAGTCAACGAAAAAATGTTAGCAGTGATTATTCAGTTTTGAAGGCACGTCCTTCTAAGAAACACTGGACAAAGTACAACAAGCATGGTATACTAGACCAGTCAAATCGGTCGGTGTCGATGACGGTGAGGTTCCACCTGTTCCCATTCCGAACACAGAAGTTAAGCTCACTTGTGCCGAAGATAGTTCGCTGGAAACGGCGCGTGAAAATAGGTAGTCGCCGACTTGAATGAAACGCTTCAGGAGAAATCCTGAGGCGTTTTTCTTTTGCAAAAGCTCTGGGAAAGTTCCCGGGGCTTTTTGCTGTATGGGCCGCATTTTATTTTTTGGCAATATGTCGAAAAATGAGAGAAAAACTTTGGTGGGGCGAAAAACGCCGAAACTATTGCAACTAAATAGGGGAGGGGGGTATAATAAAGACGAGGTGCCACGCCTTCGGGGCGGCACCCGGACAACAAAGAGAGCGAGGGATAAACAAGGCGACCAAGACCGTCAATGGCAAGGAAGTGGATATCACCGGCGAGCTGTCTGCCGAAGACGCGATGCACAGTGTGAAGCTGACCATGCCCGGCGCGAACGTGACCATTGAAGCGGTCTTTGACGATGACTCCCAGCGGCCCGAGCCTGACCCGGACCAGCCGGTCGTCACCGACGACGGCAGCGGCAGCATCGCAGCCGGTGTGGTCATCGGCGGCATTGCGGCTGTGGGTGCTTACGAAGTGGGCACCGGCCTGTACCGCATTACCCAGATGGACGATGTGGCCATGCCCACGAACCGCCTTGCCCTGGCAAAGCTGCTGTGGGAGCGCGCAGGCAAGCCCGAACCCGAAAACCTGACCGACGAGACCCTCTACAGCGACATGGACGCTGAGGACACCGACGCCCAGAAGGCCGCCCGCTGGGCTGTGGAGCAGGGCTTGCTCAACGACGATGACAGTGTGGAAGGCGAACTGAAGTTCCACCCGGCCTTCCCTGTGAGCAAACTGCGCGTCTGCCTGACCTGGGAAAAGGCAAAACAGAAGGGCCTGTTTGACCAGAATACCGAAGCATGACCTGCCTGCCTGACCACGGCGGACAGAAACAACAAAAGGGACTGCATCTGCAGTCCCTTTTGCGTTGCCTGAAAAGATATCAATCGTCGGTGCTGTCCAGCTTGAGCACGGCCGTGAAGGCTTCGCTGGGCAGGGAAACGCTGCCCAGCTGGCGCATCTTCTTTTTGCCTTCCTTCTGCTTTTCCAGCAGCTTCTTCTTGCGGGTGATGTCGCCGCCGTAGCACTTGGCCAGCACGTCTTTGCGCATGGCCTTGACCGTCTCGCGGGCGATGATCTTGCCGCCGATGGCCGCCTGCACCGGGATCTCGAACAGGGTGCGGGGGATGTTGTCCCGCAGCTTTTCGCAGATGCGGCGGCCCTTGCCGTAGGCGTTGTCGCGGAAGACGATCATGGACAATGCGTCCACCGGCTCGCCGTTCAGCAGGAAATCCAGCTTGACCAGATCGCTCTCGCGGTACTCCTTGAACTCGTAGTCGTAGCTGGCGTAACCGCGGCTGCGGCTCTTGATGGCGTCAAAGAAGTCGTACACGATCTCGCCCAGCGGCAGGGCATAGTGCAGGTCCACGCGCACATCGTCCAGATATTTCATGTCGATCAGTGCGCCGCGCTTCTGCTGGCACAGGTCCATCAGGCCGCCGACGTAGTCATTGGGGGTGTAGAGGTGCACGTCCACGAAGGGCTCCTCCTGCTTGACGATGTTGGAGGGGTCCGGGTAGCTGGAGGGGTTGTCGATCATCTCCACGGTGCCGTCGGTCAGGGTCAGGCGGTAGCGCACGCTGGGCGTGGTGGTGATGATATCCAGATCGAACTCGCGTTCAAGGCGCTCGGTGATGATCTCCATGTGCAGCAGGCCTAAAAAGCCGCAGCGGAAGCCGAAGCCCAGCGCCGCACTGGTCTCCATATCAAAGGTGAGGGAGGCGTCGTTCAGCTGCAGCTTTTCCAGCGCGTCCTTCAGGTCCGGATATTTGGCACCGTCGGCGGGGTAGATGCCGCAGAACACCATGGGCTTGACCTGGCGGTAGCCGGGCAGAGCTTCCGGGGTGGGGTTCGCGGCCAGCGTGACGGTGTCGCCCACGCGGGTGTCCTGCACGGTCTTGATGCTGGCGGTCAGGTAGCCGACCTCGCCGGCCTGCAGCTGGCTGCAGGGGGTCAGGCTGGTGGCACCCATGTGGCCCACTTCCACCAGCGTGAACTCGGCCCCGGTGGCCATCATGCGGATGGTGTCGCCGGGCTTGACCGTGCCCTCAAACACGCGGATATAGACGATGACGCCCTTGTAGCTGTCGTAGATGCTGTCAAAGATCAGGGCCTTCAGCGGGGCGTCCGGGTCGCCGGTGGGGGCGGGGATGTCGCTGACCACCCGCTCCAGCACCTGGTCCACGTTCAGGCCGGTCTTGGCCGAGACGCGGGGCGCGTCCAGACAGGGCAGGCCGATCACGTCCTCCACTTCCTGTGCCACCTCGTCCGGGTGGGCGCTGGGCAGGTCGATTTTGTTCAGGATGGGCACCAGCTCCAGATCGTGTTCCAAAGCCATGTAGGTGTTGGCCAGCGTCTGGGCTTCCACACCCTGTGTGGCGTCCACCACCAGAATGGCACCCTCGCAGGCGGCCAGACTGCGGCTGACTTCGTAAGCGAAGTCTACATGGCCCGGCGTGTCGATAAGGTTGAACTCGTAGGTCTTGCCGTCCTTGGCGGTGTAGTTCATGGTGACGGCGCGGGCCTTGATGGTGATGCCGCGCTCGCGCTCGATGTCCATGTTGTCCAGGATCTGGTCTTCCATGGTGCGCTCGTCCACGCTCTTGGTCAGTTCCAGAATGCGGTCCGACAGGGTGGACTTGCCGTGGTCGATGTGTGCAATGATGCAGAAGTTGCGGATGTTGTCTCTTGCCATGTAGTTCCTCCGAGAGAAATTTAAGCTTCCAGTATCCAGTTCTCGATGTCCACGATCTTGCCGTTCTCGCGGTAAACGCGGGGCACCCGGCGGGAAACGCCGCACAGCACCTCGTAGGAGATGGTGTCGGTCTTGCGGGCGATGGTCTCGGCGTCGTCGCTGACGGTGCCGCCCCACAGGATGGCTTCGTCGCCCTCGTGGATGTCCGGGATGCCGGTCACATCCACCATCATCTGGTCCATGCACACCCGGCCCAGCACCGGGCAGGCTTTGCCGTGAACCTCCACGATGCCCTTGCCGCAGCTCAGCTGGCGGGGGTAGCCGTCGGCGTAGCCGGTGCACAGGGTGGCCACAAGGGTGGGCCTTTCGGCGGTGAAGCGGCGGCCATAGCTGGCGCACTGACCGGGCTGCATCTCCTTGACCATGCTCACCACGGTCTTGAGGGTCATGACGGGCTTGAACTGCCCGAAGCGCACTTCGTCGCTGGGGTCGTAGCCATACAGGATGATGCCGGGCCGGGCCATGCAGCGCTCCCGGGGCAGGCCCTCGGGCCAGTCCGGGTGCAGCATCACGCCGGCCGAGTTGTCGCAGTGCACGGTCTGCGGCTCGTGCCCGGCGGCTTTCAGCGCGTGGAAGGCCTTCACGAACAGCGCGTGCTGCTCGGCGGTGTAGGCCACGTTTTCCTCGGCGGTGTCGTCGGCAACGGAAAAATGCTGGAACAGGCCGGTCATCTCAAGGCCAGGCAGATCGCACACGGCCAGCATTTCGCGGATGGCGGCGTCAAAGTCGGTGCGCAGGGCAAAGCCGATGCGGCCCATGCCGGTATCCGCCTTGAGGTGAATTTTCACCTTGCCGCCCGCCTTTACGGCGGCTGCGGAGAGGTTCTGCGCCTGTTCGGTGGAGTAGCAGGCCACCGTGATGTTTTCAGCAATGAGGGTCTGGGCGTACTCGGACTGCACATGGCCCAGAATGAGGATGGGCAAAGTCTGGCCGTCGGCGCGCAGCTGCAGCGCTTCGGTCAGGCAGCTCACGGCCAGCCAGGCCGCGCCTTCCTCGGCAAAGACCCGGGCGCACTGCACGGCACCGTGGCCGTAGCTGTCGGCCTTGACCACTGCACACAGCGGCAGGGCACCGGCACGGGCTTTGACCGCCCGGAAATTATGGCGAAGGGCGTCGAGGTCGATCTCGGCCCAGACGTGCTTTTCAAAAGGATGTGTCTGCATGATTCATTCTTCCTCGTTTGTAATGGAAAAGCTGCCGCGCCCGGTGTGGACGGGCCGCCAGCCGTCGATGCCGCTCTCCTGCAGCGCGTGCAGGGTCTTCTGCCGGAAGGCGTGGTCGGTGCGGCAGCGCTCCCGGACGAATTCTTTGGTCTGTTCGCGCACGGTGACGCCGTCGGCGGGGCAGATGCTCTTGACGATGGGCAGGCCTTCGGCGTGCACGGCCCCGATGACCTCCTGTTCGGTGGCCAGCAGCATGGGCCGGATGAGGGTCAGCTCCCGGCGGGAGAGATACGTCACCGGTGAGAAGCAGCCGATGCGGCCTTCCCGCCAGAGGTTCATATAAAAGGTCTCCACCGCGTCGTCCAGATGGTGGCCAAGCGCTACCTTGTTGCAGCCCAGCTCCTGCGCGGCCGTGTGCAGGGCACCCCGGCGCAGCTTGGCGCACAGGGCACAGGGGTTCTTTTCCTTGCGGTAGTCGAACACCACGGGGCCGATCTCGGTGCGGCGGATCTCATAGGGGATGCCGTGCCGGGCAAACAGGTCCTGCAGCACGGTGTAATCCATGGGCCTGCCGCCGAACTGCGGGTCCAGCGTGACGGCCTGCACGGTGAAATCGAAGCCGATGTACCTGCGCAGCTCGGCAAGGCCGATGGTCAGCGCCACGCTGTCCTTGCCGCCGGAGACGCCCACCATCACCCGGTCGCCCGGGGCGATCATCTCATAATCCTGCACCGCCTTGCGCATCAGGCCGCACAGGCGCTGCATTGCACGGGACTGGCTCATGACAGGGTCACGCTTTCCACAAGGTTCACCACGTCGTTGATGGACGCAAGCTTTGTCAGCGCGGAGACATACACCACGTCACCGCTGGGGTAGGTGATGGTGGCCAGCACGGCGTAATAGGTCTGGATGTCGCAGCGCACGGCTTCCACCTCGGCACCGTCCACGGTCAGGTTGACCTTGCGGGGTTTGATGACGCCGTAAGCCTGCTTGAGGTCTTTTTCCGAAGCGCCAATGAAGTCCTCGTAGGTATCGGCGGTGCCGCGCTGCAGCAGCACGGCCTCGTAGTCCTCGCCGTCCGAGGTGTCGGCGGTGGCCACTTCCAGCACGGTGCCCAGGGTGTCGTCCTCGGTCATCTGGCAGACAGACCAGATGGAACTGTCGTAGTAGACCGAGATGCCGTTGGTGCCGGTATAGCGGGTGTCGGGGTTTGCGGGCACGCTGCGGTTGACCAGCAGCGTTAAAATAATGTAGGCGATGATGCCCAGCCCCACGAAAATGCCCATGGCGGTGAGCAGTTTGGAGGTGCGGCGCTGGGCGGAAGCGTTGCGGTCGATATCGTTTGGCATGTAGAAAGCTCTCCTTGTTTTGCGTGGCGCAGCGGATGCTGCCATATCCTTTATAGTATAGCACAACACAGGGCAAAATTGTAGCGTGCAGCGCGAGAAAATCTGCCCCGGCGGGCAGAAAAATTTACAGAAAATGCGATGCTTGAAATCGTGAGAAATCAAGAGAAAACAAGAGAATTTGAGAGATTGCAAAATTTACACTGAAAAAATCAAAAATTGCTGTTGACAGGCAGCTTTTTATGATGTATACTGACACTCGCGCCCCAAACAGGCGCCTGAAACGTTACAAAAAGCTTATCAGGAGGAAATAGATATGAGCACTACTCTCGTGAAGCCCGCTGAAGTCGAGCGCAAGTGGTACCTGCTCGACGCTGCCGGCAAGAGCCTGGGCCACGTCGCTGCTGAAGCCGCTGTTCTGCTGCGCGGCAAGCAGAAGGTCGATTACACCCCCAACGTTGACTGCGGCGATTTCGTCGTTGTCATCAACTGCGATCAGGCTGTTCTGACCGGCAAGAAGGCTGAGCAGAAGTTCCACATCACCCACAGCAAGTACATCGGCGGCCTGAAGAAGGTCCAGTACGGCAAGCTGATGGCTGAGAACAGCGATCTGGCTATGACCTACGCTGTCAAGGGCATGATCCCTTCCAACACCATCGGTGCTAAGGCCCTGACCCGCCTGCACTGCTACCAGGGTGCCGAGCACGCTCACGCAGCTCAGAAGCCCGAGAAGATCGAGTTCTAAGAAGGAGGCAATCGAACATGTACGAAACCAAACCTTATTTCTACGGCACTGGTCGTCGTAAGGATTCCGTTGCCCGCGTTCGCGTTTACACCGGCACTGGCAAGATCACCATCAACGATCGTGATATCGACAACTACTTCGGTCTGGAGACCCTGAAGCTGATCGTCCGTTCTCCGCTGGTCCTGCTGGGCCTGGAGGGCAAGTATGACGTCGTCGTCCGCGTTTCCGGCGGCGGTGTTTCCGGCCAGGCTGGTGCTATCCGCCACGGCCTGAGCCGCGCTCTGCTGCAGCAGAACGATGAGAACCGTGCTGCTCTGAAGAAGGAAGGCTTCCTGACCCGCGATCCTCGTATGAAGGAACGTAAGAAGTACGGTCTGAAGGCTGCTCGTCGCGCACCTCAGTTCAGCAAGCGCTGATTTACCCCGTATTGCAAACTTGGCAGTTCTGCTTCGGCAGAACTGCTTTTTTGTTGCCAGCTTTCCCGCTGAACTGAGGTGCGCGACATCCCGCGTCAGCGGCACAGCTTTGCGCACTTCAGTTCGGCAAGTGCAACGGCGACGACCGCCGCCTGCGGCGGAAACAGGGAGGAGCTGTTGGGGCCGCGGCCAGCAAGACGCGAGTGCCGCCCAAGGCACGAAGCGGATGCTGGGAGCCGCAACCCGGAGGAACCTTTCCGGCAGTTCTGCTTCGGCAGAACTGCTTTTTTGTTGCCAGCTTTCCCGCTGAACTGAGGTGCGCGACTGCGCATGTCCGGCGGCATTCAAATCACTTGTATTCTCCCGCTCAAATTTTCAGCAATTGCCCCGGATTGCTGAATGCGCATTTTCCACATCCGCGCTATACTGTTGTGGAAAACGAAAGCGAGGGAAGCGTATGAAAACCGGCATCATTGATGTGGGCGGCGGCCTGCGGGGCATTTACGGCGCGGGCGTGCTGGACCGCTGTATGGAAGAAGGCGTGCAGTTCGACTGCTGCATCGGCGTGTCGGCGGGCAGCGCCAATATGTCGTCCTATGTGGCCGGGCAGCATGGCCGCAACAAGCCCTTTTATCAGGATTACTCCTTCCGCAAAGAGTACATGAGCGTGGGCAATCTGGTGCGCAAACACTCGTATCTGGACCTGGAATACGTCTACGGGGCGCTGAGCAACCGGGGCGGTGAAAACCCGCTGGATTACCCCGCTGTGGTGCGCAGCCCGGCAGAGCTGGTCATCGTGGCCACGGAAGCCCGCACTGGCAAGCCGCGCTATTTTACCAAAGCGGACCTGCGGCAGGACGATTACCGCCCGCTGATGGCGTCCTGCTGCATCCCGGTGGTGGATCAGCCCTATTTCATGGACGGCGTGCCCTACTACGACGGCGGTCTGGCCGACCCGGTGCCGCTGGAAAAAGCCTTTGCGCTGGGCTGCGACCGGGTGGCCGTCATCCTGACAAAGCCCATTGCGCCGGAGCAGACCGGTGCCCGGGACAAGAAGCTGGCAAAGCTGCTGCGGCACCGGTATCCGGCAGCGGCGAAGGGGCTTTTCCTGCGGGCAGAGCGGTACAATCAGACCGTGCGCTGCGCCCTCAAGCTGGAACAGCAGGGCACCGTGTGCATCGTGGCGCCGGACAGCACCGAAGGCATGGCCACCCTGACCAAGGACAAGCAGGCACTGGAAGCGATGTACCGCAAGGGCTGGCAGGATGCCGGAAAGCTCATTGAATGGTATAAGCAGGCTTAAATTCTGCAAACAGCACAATGAAACACCCCCGCTCTGGCAAACGCCGGAACGGGGGTGTTTCATTGCAGTGTATCAAGAATGAGGAGATGGCAGAGAAATAGGGGGCCCATGCACCTGTCAGGGGCGTGCCGGGCCTTTAGTGGCGGGCGTTCTTGCCGGTCAGGCTGGCGAAGGCACCGGCGGCCATGAGGCTGAAGCCGCTGACCGCCATGCAGAATGCGGCCCACCAGTTCACACCGGTCTGCGGCAGGGCGTGGGCGTCCTGCACGGGCCGCACGACGATGTCCAAAGGCAGGACCGGGGCGTCCGGCACGGTGTCCTGCACCGGCTGCAGTTCGGGCGTCTCAGGGGTCTGCGGAGCCTCATCCGGGGTCGTGGGCGGCACGACCACCACGGTGCTGTCGTCGCGGTAGGAAGTGCGGGTCTCGGTGGTGGTGTATTGGTAGCTCACGTTCGCCACGGTGTGGTACGTGTCCTTCTTTGCAACGACCGCGGCGGTGTAGTCGCTGTCGGTGGTGTAGGTGTAGTTCAGCGTGCCGTCATAGCGGGTACCCTCGGTGGTGCCGGTGAAGGCCTTTTCAAAGAAGCTGCGGATGGATTCAAAGATGCCATGGCCTTCGCCTTTGACGCCCTTGCCGCCGCACTCGGTGGTGGTGAAGTCGGTGTGGTCCGTCGTGGTGAGGTCATAGCTGCCGAAATAGCCGCTGCCTTCCGAGCTCTTGATGTGGGAAAGCCCGGTGATCTCCAGCAGTCTGCCGGAGGCGGTGGAGCACTTGCTCTTGGTAAGAGTGGCGGAATAGGTGGTCTTGCTCTGCGCAACGACTGTGCCGTTGATCAGGGTGAGATTCTTCAGCAGAAGGTCGTAGCCGTTGCCGGGCTTATCGTGATCGCCGGGGCCCTTGTGGCCTTGTGTGCTGGGAGCGGCGGGGTCAGGTTTGTTGCGGCAGGTATTGCTGTCGCTGTCCATATAGCCGTAGGCGAGCAGGTCGGCGGTGTGCTGGAAAACCGTCCACGTCCCGCTGCTGGTCTGGACGGCAATGGCATCGCCGCCGAGCTCTTTGACGCGGGAGTCAGCCTTGTTTTTAGCATCCCAGCCGTTGAAAGACTGGTCTTTGCCATAAGCGACTTTACCGGTGACGGAGTAGTAGTTGTTGGCGGTGTAGTTGTATCTGGTGCCGCGGTATTCCATCTTTTTGGAAAAATCGTCGTAGGTTGCGTTAGATGCAAGTTTGGGGCCGGTCGCTTTGCCGTCCACGACGGTGGAAGCGCTGTGGCCGAAGGTGTAAGTGGGGCTGTCGATAATAAAGGCCTCACCCAGGTCGTTACCTTTTTCATCTTTCAGATTGGTTTCAATATCAAGGTCGGCGTGGTCGAACGAGGTGGACTCGGAGTAGGAAAGCCCGGCTTTATCCGCGTCGGCCTTCGCGGCTTCAAGATGCTGGATAAGTTCCGCGCGGCTCATGTTCTTGAAGTCAACAAACGAATGAACGGCATCATTGATGATCCGGATAATGTCTTCCTCCGTTGCCTTCTCGGTGTCAGACAGCCAGAGTTCTTTATTTCTCCGGGTGACGACCTGATTGCCGACCTTGAGCTGCCAGCCTTCTTCCAGAGAATCGAGCTCTTTTCGGATCTCGGTGCGCAAAGTTGCTTCATCAACATTGATGATGGTCTTCATTTCGCTCCGGGTGATCAGCAACGTGCGATTGCTGCTGGTGAACCGGATGGTGTGCTCCACGTTGTTTTCGTCCGTGTAGGTGGCAGTGCCGATGCCAGTCTCTTTATTGAAGCTGGTCACGGCGGCATTTTTATAGGATTTACTCAGGCGGCCTTCGATCTCTTTCAGAAGTTCATTGAGCTCGTTCTTGTCGAGACCTTCATAATACGTTTTGTTCTTCTTAACGGTGACGGTGCCATCCTTTTTGGTGTAGGTGTCGGAATCTTTGTCATAAGTCATGTCCTCAAAGACATCGGGTTCCCGGCCGTCCGCATAAGTGATGGTCAGCGTGCCGCTATTTTCGTTAAAATCCCATTTGTCGCCGGTGGAAAGGTCGGCCTGTTCCGGGTCCTCCTGCTTTTCCTCGGTGACGGTCCAGCTCACCATGGTGAAGCTGTCGCGGGAGACGACGGTGCCTTCAGCCAGACCGGCCTTGAGGTCATCGGGAAGTTTCTGCCCGGTCGTGTAGGTGAATTCAAAGGTACGGCCATCCTGCAGGGTGTATTTTTTCAGATACTGGACGCCGTCGATCTTAATATATTCCACACTGTCTTCGACGACGTTCTCCGGCAAAGTCTTGAAGTCGCTGCTGATGCCGGAAACCTCCCCGGAGGTGATGGTGGGACCTTCCTCATGGAGACCGGTCCGAATGATCGTCGAGCCGGAGACATACGCCGTGCCGTTGACGGTATCCGTCCGTTTGGTTGCATCGTCAGCGGCGTCGCCCGTACTTATGGTCGTGTTGTCTACGGTGTATTCGTAACGATACTGCCGGTTGGCGTCTTCGTCTTTGTAGCTCCATTCTTTGGTGGCCGAACTGATTTTACCGGCATCCTGATCGCTCTGGAGCTGGGCCTGCAGCAGGGCTTTTTCCTCAGGGGCAAGATGCTCGTCTTTGCGGATGGCGTCTCTCAGCGCGTTGAAAATGGCTTCTGCTTTCGCGGTTTCTTCTGCCTTTTTTGCGGCGTCTTCGTCCGCAGGCGTCCAATCGGTGCTGCCGGTCTGGGTGAGCTTGACGGTCACCTTGACCGTTTTCAGCAGTTCCTGTTTTTCGCTGACCGTCAGTTCGTGGCCGTCCTTGTCGAAGATCTTGCCGTCTTCAGCGTGATAGCCCTTATCCCGGCCCAGCAGGTCGCAGATCTGGTCAGGACCCAGGCCGGAAAGATCGCCGACCGCCTTGCCGGAGGTCTCGTCAAAGGTGATCTCGTAGGTCTTGCCACCCTCGGTGACGGTGTAGCCGGTCAGCGCGCCGTTGGCGTCGCGGTGTTCCTTCACCTTGCGGGTGTCCGTCTCGGTGAGCAGCTCGGAAAGGTCAACGGAAACATCGGGCGCGGGGTCCGTGATGTCTTCGTCCTTCAGATCGACTTTGGTGTTGCCGCCCTCGATTTTGGTGTCGGTCTTGACGTCCTCACTGCCCTCCAGCTCCTTCTTTTTCATGCAGATGGTCAGGGTGGTGGTCGTCGTCGTTTCCACCGACGTGCCGATGATGCGGTAGACCGTGGTGCGTTCGCCGATCTGGCTGCCGTTTTCGTCATAGATGGGTTCGGTGCGGGTCAGCTGATAGCTGCCGTCGGCGGCCACATCGGGCTTTTCCAGGTCCAAGAGCTTTGCAATATCCTCGGCAGACATCTTTTTTCCCTCCGGCGGGGTCGTCTTGCGCAGGGTCATCTCGCCGGTGTTTTTGCCGGTTTCGGTAAAGCCGGTGATCTTGTAGCCGTTGATGCTGCCCGTGTTGGTACCCCACTTCAGGCTGTCTTTGTAGTTTTCGCCCAGCACATCTTCGGGCGTGATGTTTTTCAGCTCGTCTTCGGTGTAGGTGTGGTCGGTATCGGTGGTGGCGCTGGCGTCACCCGTGCCGGTGGTGGTGGTCATGGTGGTCTCCTCGGTGATGCTGGGTGTGGTAATGGTGGTGCTGCCGTCGGCATCCTTGCCAATGACATCGCTGCCGGTGACGGTGCCGCTGGTGGTGGTCTCGGTGGTGCTGCCAAGTTCGGTCTCGCTCTTTTCGGCTTTGCCGATCTCCCTGCCGGGTTCGCCGGTCTTCTCGTTTTCCCTGGAGGTGTCGAGCACATCGCCGGTCTCGGTGGTGGTGGCGCCCGTGGTGGTGCTTTCGGTGTAGTCGATCTTCACGTCATCGGTGTCGGTCTCCGGGCCGAAAGCCGGGGCCTGGTCCTTCTCGGCAGCCTCGGTGTTTGCCGGGGCCTCCGGGGGGAGCGCTTTCGCGTTCGCGGCGGCATCGGGCGCGCCGCCGGTGCTGTCTTCGGGGGCCGCGTTCTGGTTCTGGAGGTTGAGATCAGCCGAAGCTTCCGGCGCGCTGCCGGTCTCGGCTGCATTTGCCAGCAGGGGCTGTGCGGCGACACAAGCCGTCAGCGCCATGGACATTGCTGCAAATTTAAACTTTTTGTTTGTCATGATCTTCCAATCTCCTTTCTTATCGCCAAAGGCATGAAAGCCCTATAAAAAGGACATAGAATGGCCTTGACTCCACACACCGTTTTATATCATGTTCCGAAAGTCGAATACAAGAAACTGTGTGTCGAGGGCGAAAATGATGCAAGGGCGGACCGGCACGATGCCGCCGCACTGCAAGGAGCGGAAGATGACGGGAGATGCTGTTCAAATGCGCGCTGAAGCGATGAATGCGCTTGCACATCCACCGCTTGCAGGATGGCGGAATTTCCAGAAAATGTCATCCAAAACTGCGTGAAAGCGCCTGGAAATGGCACGAATCGCGCCGTTTGCACGCAAAACAGCCCCGGGGAAGGCCGAAAGACCGCCCCCGGGGCTGCTGCATTTTTCAGGAAAAACGGTGCTTAAAAACAGTTCAGCGGAGTTTCTCCTGTTTCAGGCGGTTGAATTCCTCATCGGCCTGAATGGCTTCTGCGGTGAAGCTGTTGTTGTTCCACCAGCTCACCAGCGCGGCCACCGTGGTGATACCTGCGGTGATCAGCTGCTCCACGGTCTGGCTCTCGATGGGCAGCATGGGCTTGCCCAGAGCGCTCAGCACCTGGTTGGTCAGCGCCAGCAGCAGCACGGCGGTGCGGGCGATGGTGGCGGCAGAAATTTTGCCAAAGTTCATATCAATTCCTCACTTTCTCGTTGTGTTCCAAATCGGCGATGCGGTGGTTGGCCACCTTCATCTGTTCTTCCAGGATGGGCACCCGGCGGGCGAAGTGGTTGTGCTCCCGCACCTCGCGGGTGAGCTCCTCCAGTTTTGTATCGGTGACGGCCTGGCTGCGGCTGTTTGCGATCAGCACGCCGATCAGGGTCACCGCCCCGGCAATGACGGCGGACAGGATGCTCTCCATGCGGTCCACCCCCTTTCAGCCTGTCCAGCGGGCCTTTGCCGCGCGCACGTCCAGGTGCACCCAGCCGCAGGCGCGGCCCTTCTTTTCCGGGTAGCGGCCGATGCCGCCGGTGCCGGGCAGCAGCGTCTCGGCGTAGTCGGCCAGCGTGTCCACCGCCACCTCCTTCACCCGGATGTCGGCGGCCCGGCCGTAGCAGTGCTGGCTGAAGGCGGCCCCGCCCACGGCCGCGTTGTGGCGGGCCGTGCGGTAGCCGCTGGTGATGGTCACCGGCTGGCCGAAGTGGTCCCGAATGCGCTGCAGCAAGTCCACCAGTGCACTGTCGATAAAGACCGGATCGCTGCCGTCCCGGCAGGCGAATTCCCGCACCCGGAAGTTCGGGCTGAGCAGGGTGCCGCCGTCCTTTGTGCGGGAGTATGCTTCCAGACTCATGGGCCGCCGCCTTTCAGGCCACCCGCAGCCAGATGTAAACGTAATAGGCTGCGGGCTGGACGGTGTCGCTGCGGCCGTAGACGGCGCTGGAGCGGGAAGCGTCGATGGCAAGGTCGCGGGTCTGCGCGGTGTTGTTGCCGGTCAGAGCACCGTTTCGTATGGATGCGCCGGGGAAGACGCAGCCGGAAGAAACGGCACTGTTTGAGCTGACCAGGCCGTGGCTGCTGTTGTAGGCAATCTGGCCGGTGATGTTGGGCAGGCCGGCCTCGACGGTGGAGCCTGCCTTGTGGCTGCCGCTGGCACCCATCAGCACGCGGTCCTGGGCGATCTGCTCCCAGGTGCCGCCGAACAGGGCGGCCGGGCTGGCGGGCAGGACGCTCTGGTAAATGCTGCCCACCGGGTAGGCGGCAAGGCTCGGGGCGGCCAGCAGGGCATCCACATCTTCCTTCGTATAATAGGATGCCAGTTCCACCCCGAGTGTGCGGCGGGCGGTGGACTTCTCCTCCGCAGACCACGGGGCGGCTGCCGCTGCGGCGGTCAATGCCTTCTTGACGCCGTAGGGCAGCAGGGCAGGCGTCAGCGGGGCATAGGGGTCGGCCATGGCGTCCAGCGCGGCTTCGTCGGCCGGTGCGGTGGCCAGGGTGCCGTCGGCCCGCACCGTCACGCCGAAGGCCGGGTCTGCCTTCACCGCGCCGGGCACCGCCGCAGTGGGCACTGTGCTGCTGCGCACATAGGGGGTCAAGTCCGGCGGCGGGGTGGTGTCGGTGCGCACAGCGCCGGTGTCGGGGTCTGTGCTCAGCACCCGCAGCAGCTGCCCGGCCACCGGCTGCGCGGGGCAGGGCAGTGCGCCCACGTCCTGCGCCGTCAGCCGGACGATGCCCGCCTTGCCGTTGACGCTCACCACCCGGCCCTCCTCCGGGGCCAGTGCTTCGGCCCGGGCGGCAGCGGTCTCGGCACGGTCTGCGGCTTCCAGCGCAGCGGTGCGGCCGGTCTCGGCACGCTGGGCGGCGGTCTGGGCCTGGGCCGCGTTGGCGGTGCAGCTGGCCGCGCTTGCGGCGGCGCGCTGGGCAGCGGTGGAGGCCGTGCTGGCGCTTTCCAGCACCCGGGCCACGAACTGCTCATACAGCGAGGGCGGCAGCTCCTCGGTGCCGCCGTCGGTGGGCAGGATGGCGTAGGTGTCATAGCTGCCGGGGCGGGTGTAGGCGGTGTAGTCTTCGCCGCGGATGGCTGCCAGCATCCACTGCCCGCCGGTGCTGCCGGTGAGCCGCCGGTCCACCGTCACCCGGCCTTCGCCGTCCAGCGACACCGGGGCCAGCAGGGTGCCGTCGGCGCGCCGCAGGTAGAGCGCCGCGCTGCAGCCCGCCCAGGCTTCGGGCAAAATGAAGTGCAGCTGGTCCACCCCGGCGGCGTTCTGCGCGCCCAGGTGCAGGCGGTGGGGCCGGGCAAGGAACTCGGTGCCGCCGCACTGCTTTTGTGTGATTTGGATCTCCATAAAAACCTTCCTTTCTGCTTTTTTCTCGATTGTACCGGCGGGGCGGTTTTCTATCCAGTGCGTACTTTTTTTCAAAACATTTCTGTGCTTCGGCATTTTGCCGGAGAGCATTTTTCGGGAGAAATTCGCACAGTTTTCTTTGGGTGAAAAAGCGCGTTTTGCAGGGGTGGTTTTAAATGGAAAACCTGCGATTTTGGGCATCTTGTCCGTGCGGAAATGACCCCGGAAGGGCCTGTTTTCGGGGCAAAAAATCAAATTTAAATGTTAAAAATTCGTGAACGAAACATGCAATGAAAAATGAGAAAAATCAGAAGGAAATAACCTAAAAAACAATATTTCGGAGAAAACACTGTTAAAATTGCACAAAAAAGAACGTCAAAGAACTAACAAAGTGCGGGGGCCGGATTTGACAAATGCGTCAAGGGCTGGTAAAATAAGACCCGCTCAACGAACGTTGCAGCGTTTAAAATTTATCTGGATGAAGTGAAATGCCGTCCCACGGGCGGCGCGGCGCGGGCAGATGCGGCCCGGCCGGACGGGAATGCAATGGCTGCCCCGCACGGAATCCAAATTGGAATACGATGCTCGATTTTACCAAAAAGAGGGCATCGTATTTGATTGTGGGGCATCCCAACTTCTGCCGCCCCGCAGTCCGGGCGGCCGGGGCATTTTTGCAGTGTCCGCGGCCGCACAAAATACGAAAAGAGAGGAGTTGTCTCGTATCGCTTCCGTAAAAGTAAAGAAAGCTCTGACCGCCTGCAAGCAGGCTGTCTCTCCCCGTGTGCTGGCGTTCTGTGTCATGGTCGTGTGCCTTGTGGCTACACTCAGTGTGACCGCTGCGAATCTGCGGCTGACCTACGTCACAGACTCCAATGGTGCCCGGCAGGTGATCCTCACCTCCGAGACCGACCCCGCACAGGTCATGAACCTTTCCGGCATCCAGTCCGAGGAAGGCGACAAGGTCTATTACACGGCCTACAGCGGCAACCTCGCCGCCCTGAACATTGAGCGCGCCTTCTCCGTCAGCATCACCGCCGACGGCCAGGAGTACCCGGTGAAGATGGTGTTCGGCACCGTCGCCGACGCCCTGCAGCGCGCAGGCATCACCCTGGAGGGCGATGACTACACCGAACCCGCGCTGGACCAGCTGGTGGCTGCGGGCACCAAGATCACGGTGCACCGCGTGGACTATCAGGACCGCGTGGAGACCCAGGCCATCCCCTATGACACCGAGTACGTCTACACCAGCCTCTACTTCCGCAACACCGGCCGCACCACCACCGTGCAGCACGGCGCGGAGGGCCAGCAGACCGTCACCACCCGCGATCGCTATGTGGACGGTGAGCTGGAGAACAGCATCGTGGTGGATTCCACCACCACCGTGGAGCCCACCAGCCACGTCATCAAGACCTATGGTGCAGGCGCGCCGGTCTCCCCGCTGACGGGCCCGGACGGCACCACCAACGCCCCTGCTTCTTACAGCAAGGTGCTCACCGGCAAGGCCACCGGCTACTACTCCAAGACCGGCAAGGGTTCCTCCGGCCTGGGCCTGGGCTACGGCACCGTGGCGGTGGACCCGGACGTGATCCCCTACGGCACCAAGCTGTACATCACCTCCACCGATGGCAAGTTCGTGTATGGCTACGCTGTGGCCACCGACACCGGCATTGCGGTGCAGAAGGGGCAGATCCTTGTGGACCTGTTCTATGAGACCTATGCCGAGAGCGTCATCAACGGTGCCATCCAGGTGAATGTTTACGTGGTAGGCTGACCGATTACCGGAAAAACCGGGAACGAAAATTTTTGACCAGAGCACTGAGCTTCTGTGCACCTTCCCCTTGGGAGGGTGTGCGGAAGCTCTTTTTTGTTGCCGGATTGGCAGGATTCACCATAAAATTTGTAAAAATTTGGCGGGTATGTATATAAGGGAGAAATATCGCGGAAAAGATTATGGTAATTTTTGATGAAATCCCCTTGAAAAACAGCCCAAAATTCTTTAATATAAAAGGGTAAAAAGCTACAGGTGCGCGGTTTGCACCTGTACGGGGAGGAGCAGTCTATGAAACCGACTGAAGAAAAGATCCAGAGCAATGCATCGGACCTGCCGGTGTATCTGTTCAAGCAGGGCAATAACTGTGAAGCGTATCGTTACTTCGGTGCGCACATGGAAACGCGCGCGGGCGAGGCCGGTGTCGTGTTCCGGGTGTGGGCTCCGCACGCTGTGGCCATCAGCGTGGTGGGCGACTTCAACAGCTGGAAGCCGGGCAGCCACCCGATGCGCAAGGTGGATGGCGATTCCGTGTGGGAATTGTTCATCCCCGGCATGAAGGAATATGACGTTTATAAATACTGCGTGACCACCCGCGCGGGCGACCTGGTCTACAAGGCCGACCCCTATGCGTTCCACGCAGAGACCCGCCCGTCCAACGGCAGCAAGGTCTATGATATCTCGGGCTTTGCCTGGCACGACGATGCCTGGCAGGCAGCCCAGAAAAAGGCGGACGTGATCAACGGCCCCATGAATATCTACGAGATGCACGTCGGCAGCTGGAAGATGAAGGAGGGCAATGTGCCCTACAACTATTCGGAGCTGGCGGATGAGCTCATCCCGTACATCAAGGATATGGGCTACACCCACGTGGAGCTGCTGCCGGTGATGGAATATCCCTTCGACGGCAGCTGGGGCTACCAGGTCACCGGCTATTTTGCACCCACCAGCCGCTACGGCACCCCGAAGGACCTGATGGCCTTTGTGGATAAGCTGCATGCCGCCGGCATCGGCGTCATCATGGACTGGGTGCCCGCCCACTTCCCGAAGGACCAGTTCGGTCTGTACAACTTCGACGGTGAGCCCTGCTATGAGGACCCGAACCCCAAGCGCGGCGAGCACAAGGAGTGGGGCACCATGGTGTTCGACTTCGGCCGCAGCGAGGTGCAGAGCTTCCTGATCTCCAGCGCGCTGTACTGGCTGGAGCAGTACCACATCGACGGCCTGCGCGTGGACGCTGTGGCCTCCATGCTGTATCTGGACTATAACCGCAAGCAGGGCGAGTGGGAGCCCAACAAGGACGGCGGCAAGGAAAACCTGGAGGCCGTCGCCTTCCTGCGCAAGCTGAACAACACCGTGCTGGGCCGTCACCCGCACAAGTACATGATCGCGGAGGAATCCACCGCGTGGCCCATGGTCACAAAGCCCGCTTCGGACGGCGGCCTGGGCTTCAACTTCAAGTGGAACATGGGCTGGATGAACGACATGCTCAGCTACATGAAGACCGACCCGCTGTTCCGCGCGGGCAACCACAACAAGGTGACCTTCAGCTTCTTCTATGCATTCAGCGAGAACTTTGTGCTGCCCATCAGCCACGACGAAGTGGTGCACGGCAAGGGCAGCCTGATCAACAAGATGCCCGGTGAGTACGAGGCCAAGTTTGCCAACCTGCGCACCTTCTTCGGCTACATGATGGCCCACCCCGGCAAGAAGCTGCTGTTCATGGGCCAGGAGTTCGGCCAGTTCGCCGAGTGGAACGAGACAAAGCCGCTGGACTGGATGCTGCTGGGTTACGATAAGCACACCGAGCTGCAGACCTACGTCAAGACCCTGAACGCCTTCTACAAGGAGCATCCCGCCTTCTGGCAGGTGGATTACAGCTGGGAGGGCTTCCAGTGGATCGTGCCGGATGACTCGCAGCAGAGCGTCATCGCTTTCCTGCGCAAGGACACTTCCGGCAAGCAGATCCTTGTGGTGTGCAACTTCAACCCCGTCCTGCGCGAGGGCTACACGCTTGGCGCACCGGTGGCAGGCTCCTACAAGGAGATCCTGAACAGCGACGATGCAGAGTTCGGCGGTTCCGGCGCAGTCCACAACAAGGCCGTGCGCACCCACAAAAAGCCGATGCACGGGTTTGAGCAGAGCATCACCATCACCCTGCCGCCCATGAGCACCCTGTATTTTGAAGTGCCCGCCAAGCGCACCCGCAAGGCCGCAGCGGACAAGACCGATAAGGCGGGAAAAAAGACCGCAGCCCAAAAGACCGCCAAGGCAGCCGAAGCCGAAAAGGCCGTGAAGAAGACGACCCGCAAGGCAAAGGCCGAACCGGAAGCGGCTGCTGAAAAACCGGTGAAGAAGACCACCCGCAAGGCGAAAGCCGAGGCCGAACCTGCAACCGAAGCGCCGAAGAAGCGCGGCCGCAAGCCCAAGGCCGAGGCGGAGACCAAGGCGGAAAAGGCAGCCGCAAAGCGCACCCGCAAACCGAAGGAGTAACTCCGGCACCCCGGACGACCCGCAACCGCACATGTTGACGCTCATTTCCGCAAAAAATCAAAACGCGGAAATGTTAATGTTAAAGGGGAGAATAAAGCTATGGCAAAAGAAATTGTGGCAATGATCCTTGCCGGTGGACGTGGCTCGCGTTTGTACGCGCTGACACAGAAAACGGCAAAACCCGCAGTGTCCTTCGGCGGTAAGTACCGCATCGTGGACTTCCCGCTGTCCAACTGCGTGAACTCCAACATCGACACCGTCGGTATCGCGACCCAGTATCAGCCCCAGAAGCTGAACGAGTACATTGGCAACGGCCAGCCCTGGGACCTGGACCGTCTGCACGGCGGCGTGCACACCCTGCCGCCGTATGAGCAGGCAAAGGGCACCGACTGGTACAAGGGCACGGCAAACGCCATCTACCAGAACATCGGTTTCATCGACAGCTACGATCCCGAGTATGTCATCATCCTGTCCGGTGACCAGATCTGCAAGCAGGACTACGCCGACTTCCTGCGCTTCCACAAGGAGAAGGGCGCAGAGTTCTCTGTGGCCGTCATGGAAGTGGATTGGAAGGAAGCTTCCCGCTTCGGCCTGATGGTGGCCGACGAGAACGACCGCATCACCGAGTTCCAGGAGAAGCCCCCGGTGCCCAAGTCCAACCTGGCATCCATGGGCATCTACATCTTCAACTGGGATGTGCTGAAGAAGTACCTGGAAGAAGACGAAGCGGACCCCAACTCCAAGAACGACTTCGGCATGAACATTATCCCCGCGCTGCTGCGCGACGGCCGCAAGATGTACGCCTACCGCTTTGCCGGCTACTGGCGTGACGTGGGCACTATCGACAGCCTGTGGGAAGCCAACATGGAAGTGCTGGACCCCGAGAACTCCGGCATTGATATCTTCGACAAGAAGTGGAAGATCTACAGCCGCAACCCCGTTCTGCCCCCGCAGAAGATCGGCCCCCGTGCCGTCGTGCAGGATTCCCTCGTCACGGAAGGCTGCAAGATCTACGGCAACGTGCATCACTCGGTGCTGAGCGCAGGCGTTGTTGTGGAAGAAGGCGCTACCGTTGAGGATGCCGTGCTGATGGACGGCGTCGTCGTCAAGGCAGGCGCGGTCGTCAAGCGCTGCATCCTGGCGGAGGATGTTGTGGTCGGTGCAGGTGCCAAGATCGGCGGCGAGGGTGCCATTGCCCATGTGGGTACTGGCCTGACCGTGGGCGCAGGTGCCATCGTCAAGGAAGGCGCCAAAGTGTTTGAATCCGTCAAGGAGGGTATGGAAGTATGCTGAGCCAGAACACCAATGCGTTGGGTATTATTTTCCCCAACAGTTATGATAATACCGTTCCCGAGCTGGTGACCGAGCGCGCAATGGCTTCGATCCCCTTTGCAGGCCGTTACCGCATGGTGGACTTCGTTCTGTCCAGCATGGCAAACTGCGGCATCTCCAATGTTTCCATCGTGGTGCGCAAGAACTACCACTCCTTGATGGATCATCTGGGCACCGGCCGTGAGTGGGATATGGCCCGCCGTCACGGCGGCCTGAACATCGTGCCTCCTTTTGCAGAAAAAGGCGTGCGCATCTATTCCGGCCGTGTGGAAGCACTGGGCTCCATCCTGAACTTCCTGGAGAACCAGAAGGAGAAGTATGTGGTCATGAGCGATGCCAACATCGCCCTGAACTACGACTTCAACGCCCTGCTGGCTGCCCATCAGGCAAGCGGTGCAGACGTGACCATCGCTTACCAGAAGACCGAGATCCCCGAGGGCCGCAAGAACGACAACTACACCCTGACCGTCGATGCCGACGGCCGCGTGACCGAGCTGCTGTTCAACGATTACCGCCCCGGCGTGCAGAACCTGGACCTGAACATCTACGTGCTGGAGCGCGAGACCCTGATCAAGCTGGTCAAGGACGCCACCGCCCGCGGCCTGATCTACTTCGAGCGCGACATCCTGGCCCACAACGTCAACATCCTGAACATCCATGCGCTGGAGTACACCGGCTATGTGGCCCATGTCTGCGACATGAAAAGCTACTTCGATGAGAACCTCAAGCTCACCGATGACGAGAACCTGGAGAAGCTGTTCCCGAAGAACAGCCCCGTCTACACCAAGATCCGCGACGATAACCCCACCCGTTATGTCACCGGCTCCAAGGTCACCGATTCCATCGTGGCCGACGGCTGCATGATCGAGGGCACTGTGGAGAACTGCGTGCTGTTCCGCGGCGTCAAGATCAAGAAGGGCGCTGTGGTCAAGAACTGCGTGCTCATGCAGGACACTGTCATTGAGCCCGACGCAGCACTGGACTGCGTGGTCACCGACAAGAACGTGAAGATCACCGCCGGCAAGAAGCTGTCCGGCACCGAGAGCTTCCCGGTCTACGTCCAGAAGAACCACACCGTCTGATCGTTGTTATCCAATAGGGGCGGCTTCCTCCCCGGTGGCCCCTCATAAGAGGGGCGGGGGCGTTTGTGCCCCCGCCCGCTCTTTTTCTCGTGCCGCTGGCAGCAGCGGTGGGGAGCGCGAGACACGATCAATTCATGGAAGGAGCGATCCTATGAGAATCCTGTATGCTGCTTCGGAAGCCAATCCCTTTGCAAAGTCCGGCGGTCTGGCCGACGTTGCGGGCGCACTGCCCAAGGCACTGGTCAAGGACGGCGTGGATGCCCGCGTCATCATGCCCCTGTACGGCGACCTGAAGCACCGTGAAATGCTGGAGTACGTCACCAACTATTCCGTCCCCGTGGGCTGGCGCAGCCAGTACTGCGGCCTGTTCAAGGCCGAGGTGGACGGCGTGACCTACTACTTCCTCGACAACGAGTATTACTTCAAGCGCCGCGGCCTCTACGGCTTCTACGATGACGGCGAGCGCTTCGCCTTCTTCTCCCGCGCCGTTTTAGAGACCCTGTTCTACATCGACTTCACCCCGGACATCATCAACTGCAACGACTGGCAGACCGCTCTGGTGCCCGTGTACCTGAACCTGTACTACCGCCACCTGGATAAGTTCAACCGCATCAAGACCATCTTCACCATCCACAACATCGCTTATCAGGGCAAGTACGGCACCGACATTCTGGAAGACACCTGCGGCATCGGCCGCCGCGACCAGCACATCGTGGAGTACGATGGCTGCGCCAACTTCATGAAGGGTGCCTTCGAGACCGCCGACAAGATCACCACCGTCAGCCCCACCTACGCACAGGAGATCCTCGACCCGTGGTTCAGCTACGGTCTGGACGCTTTGCTGCGCGAGAAGCAGTACAAGCTGTGCGGCATCCTGAACGGCATCGATATGGAGGCCAATAACCCGGCTACTGATAAGAACATTCCGTTCAATTACGATATCAATACCTTTGAGACCGGTAAGGCCAAGTGCAAGGAAGCCCTGCAGGACAAGTTCGGCCTGAACAAGGACGGCAGCCCCGTCTTTGGCATGGTCAGCCGCATGGTGGGCATGAAGGGCTTTGACCTCGTGCAGAGCATTGCTGACGGTCTGGTGGACCGTGGCATCGAGCTGGTCATTCTGGGCAGCGGCGAGGGCCAGTACGAGAACTTCTTCTCCGACCTGTGCGCCCGCCACCCGGGCCGTGTGGGCACCTACATCGGCTTTGAGCCGGCCCTCTCGCAGGAGATTTACGCAGGTGCAGATGCCTTCATCATGCCGTCCAAGAGTGAGCCCTGCGGCCTGGCCCAGATGGTGGCCTGCCGCTACGGCACGCCGCCCATCGTGCGTGAGACCGGCGGCCTGCGTGACTCCATCCACGACAGCACCATGGGTGAGGGCAACGGCTTTACCTTTGCAGGTTACAATGCCCACGAGCTGTACATGGCCTGCTGCAACGCACAGGATGCCTACAACGACAAGGAGAACTGGAAGAACCTCGTGCACCACTGCATGGAGTGTGACTTCAGTTGGGATGTCTCCGCCAAGAGCTACGAGGGCCTGTACAACGAGACCGCAAACCTCTGGTAAACCATAATTCCCAAAGCACTTTCAGCCGCCCGGTTCGTTATGAGCCGGGCGGCTTTTTTGCACCCTGCACAACAAATCCATCAAATTTTTGGTATTGATGCGCCCGCTGGCGCACAAACTCCACATGGGGTGGACAATTATGGCGTTAGTATGAACAAACTATGAAATTTTACTAGAAATCAGTGGAAAATTGATTGAAAAAACCACCGGTTTGAATTATACTATCCCTATAAGAAATTTTACCGATGGAAAATCCGAGGCAGAGGACCCCGTTTCCGATGCTTGCCGGGAACACAGCAAAGGGAGGAACGGTGCATTGAAGGGCTGGTATAAGGCGCTGGAAGATATCGTCTGGCTGACCCAGCTGGGCCTGAACATGCTGCTGCCGCTGGTGCTGTGCCTGGGCGGGTGCTGGTGGGCTGTGACCAACTGGGGCTGGCCGGAATGGCTGTTTCTTCCGGCGGTGCTGCTGGGCCTTGCCGCCGGTGCACAGAACTTCTGGGTCTTTTGCAAGGAGCGTCTGGACCGCACGAAAAAGGAAAAAAACGACCGCGTCGGTTTCAATTCGCATCAGTAAAATAACAGGAGGTTCCTTATGAAACTGCAGCCGGAATCCAAAAAGGAGCTCACGCGCATTGCGTGTGGTACGGCGATCTGCACCGCAGTGATGTGGGTGATCTTTGCCGCCCTGCATCTGGTGGGCTGGGCAAAATTTGATTCAACCGTTATTCTTGGCAGCCTCATCGGCTCCGCCGTGGCCATCGGCAATTTTGCCGGCATCTGCTTTGTGGTGCAGAAGGTCATCGACGAGCAGGATGAGAAGCGCCGCAAAGCGACCCTGCAGGCATCCTATAACATCCGCATGCTGCTGCAGGCGCTTTGGGTCGTCATTGCCATTGCGGCACCGTGCTTTCAGCCGTTTGCCGGCGCACTGCCGCTGCTTTTCCCGCGCGTTACGATCTATTACCTGCAAATAACCGGCAAGTACAAGCCTCTTGCCCCGGCCGGGCCTTCGGTGGATGTCTCTGTGGAGGACGACGCCGAGCCTGCACCGGAGCCGGAAGCCGAACCCCGTGACGAAGGGGGTGAAACGTAACAAATGGAACTGAACGGCGCAAAGATCCTGTATACCATCCATACCGACATCCCCTTTCTGGGCGATTTCAAGATCACCCAGACCCTGGTCAGTACCTGGATCGTCATGGCGCTGCTTTCGGGCCTGGCCATCTGGCTGGGGCATGGCCTCAAGCTGGAGAATGTCTCCAAGCGGCAGGCTGCAGCCGAGTTCATCGTGACACGGCTTGACCAGTTCGTGCACGACAACATGGGCTATCACTTCGACCAGTATATCCCGCTCATCGGCTCGATCTTCGCACTCAGCATCGGGTGCAACCTGATCAGTGTCGTCGGCCTGTGGAGCCCCACCGCGGACCTCAACACCGAAGCGGCCTGGGCCATCGTGGTGTTCGTGCTGATCATGTATTACAAGATCAAGACCAACGGCATCCTTTCTTATCTGAAAGGCCTTTTGGACCCCATCTTCATCATGGCACCCATCAATGTGCTGTCGGAGGTATCCACCCCCGTCAGCATGGCGTTCCGTCACTTTGGCAACATCCTGTCCGGTACGGTCATCTCCACACTGCTGTACTGGGCGCTGGCCGGTCTGAGCCATGTCATCTTTGGCTGGCTGCCGGGCGTTCTGGGCGACATCCAGCTGTTCCAGATCGGCATCCCGGCCTTTACGGGCCTGTATTTCGACTGGTTCGGCGGCTGCATCCAGGCGTTCATCTTCTGTACCCTGACCGCCATCTTCATCAAACGTGCTGCCGGTGAGGAGTAACTCCCCCCGGCATCTCCCAAAACAAACACATCTTTTAGGAGGACAAAACTTATGGTTACGGATTTCCAGTATCTGGCTCGTGGTATCGCTCTGGCAGGCTGCGGCATCGGCGCAGGCTGTGCACTGATCGCAGGTATCGGCCCCGGCATCGGCGAAGGCAACGCAGCAGCAGCTGCCTGTGAAGCCGTCGGCCGTCAGCCCGAGTGCAAGAGCGACGTGACCAGCACCCTGATCCTGGGTGTTGCACTGTCTGAGACCACCGGTATTTACGGCTTCGTCACCGGCCTGCTGCTGATCTTCCTGGCACCGGGCCTGTTCATGAAGCACCTGTAAGCGCAAGCCTTTGAAAATCTGAACGAAAGGAGACGCTTATGGGACTGTACCAGGATTTGATCACACTGGACGGCTGGACCTTTCTGGCCCAGATCTGCAACCTGATGATCCAGATGCTGATCTTCAAAAAGTTCCTGTTGAATCCTATCAAAAAAGTCATCGCAGACCGCAAGGCCAAGGCGGACAGCGAGATCGCCGATGCGCAGAAGCTGCGCACCGAGGCCGAGGCCATGAAGGCGGAGTATGAGCAGAATTTGCAGAATGCCCGCGCCGAGGCCAACCAGATCGTTGCCAATGCCCAGAAGACGGCCACTGCCCGCAGCGAGGAGATCGTGGGCGAAGCCCGCGCCCAGGCCGCTGCCCTGAAGCAGAAAGCCGAAAGCGACATTGCGCAGGAGCGCAAGAAGGCCGTGAACGAGGTCAAGGACGAGATCGGCGGCATCGCCATGGAGATCGCCTCCAAGGTGGTGGAACGCGAGATCAGCGAAAAGGACCACAAGGACCTGATCGACGAATTTATCAAAAATGTGGGTGAAGCATCATGACCGAGATCGCAAGGATGTACGGCGGGAGCCTGTACGACCTGGCTGCGGAGGAAGGACTGGAGACCCGCATTCTGGGTGAGCTGGATGAAGTGGCAGCACTGCTGAAGGCAAACCCGGACTACCTGCATCTGCTCAGCACCCCCAGCATCCCCAAGAAGGAGCGCTGCGGTCTGCTGGATGAAGCCCTGCGGGACAAGGTCCACCTCTATGTGCTGAACTTTCTCAAAATCCTGTGCGAGAAGGGCACCCTGCGGGAGCTGCCCGGCTGCGCACGGGCCTACCGTGTGCGCTACAACGAAGCCCACGGCATTCTGGAAGCAACGGCCACCACGGCGGTGGCTATGACGGAAGCACAGGAAAAGAGCCTGCACGAAAAGCTGGAAAAGCTCACCGGCAAGACCATCGACCTGAAAACAAAGGTCGATGCCAAAGTGCTGGGCGGCATCCGGCTGGACATCGAAGGCACCGAGCTGGACGGCACGGTGCAGAATCGCCTCGCCACCCTGCGCAAGGACATTGCTTCCGTGACGCTTTGAACCCTCTTTACTTGGCTCTCCCCACTGGGAGAGCTGGCTGCGAAGCAGACGGAGAGGGCGAATCAAAACCAATCGAATTTCCACCCGAAATGATTTTTAAGAATTGAGTGGTGAACAAACAAAGATGCAACTGAAACCTGAAGAAATCTCCAAGATCATCCGTGCGCAGATCAAGCATTATGAAAATGCCATCGAGCAGAGCGAGACCGGCACGGTCATCATGGTGGGCGACGGCATCGCCCGCGCCAGTGGTCTGGAAAAGTGCATGGCAGGTGAGCTGCTTCAGTTTGATAACGGCGAATACGGCATGGCCCAGAACCTGGAGGAGAACACCGTCTCCATCGTTCTGCTGGGCTCCGACGCCGGCATCAAGGAAGGCAGCACCGTCAAGCGCACCGGCAAGGTCGTGTCCGTGCCGGTGGGCGATGCCATGATCGGCCGCGTGGTCAACGCGCTGGGCCAGCCCATCGACGGCGCAGGCCCCATCGAGACCACCGAGTTCCGCGCCATTGAGAGCCGCGCGCCCGGCATCATCGACCGCCAGCCGGTCAAGGAACCGCTGCAGACCGGCATCAAGGCCATCGACTCCATGATCCCCATCGGACGCGGCCAGCGTGAGCTGATCATCGGTGACCGCCAGACCGGCAAGACCACCATCGCATCCGATACCATCATCAACCAGAAGGGCAAGGACGTCATCTGCATTTACGTTGCCATCGGCCAGAAGCGCTCCACCGTGGCAAACCTTGTGCAGAGCCTGACCGAAGCCGGTGCCATGAGCTACACCATCGTGGTGTCCGCTACCGCTTCCGAGCTGTCGCCCCTGCAGTATATCGCACCGTACTCCGGCTGCGCCATGGGCGAATATTTCATGCATCAGGGCAAGCATGTCCTGATCATCTACGACGACCTGTCCAAGCACGCGGTCGCTTACCGTGCCCTGTCGCTGCTGATCCGCCGTCCCCCGGGACGTGAGGCTTACCCCGGCGACGTGTTCTATCTGCACTCCCGTCTGCTGGAGCGCGCCGCAAAGCTCTCCAACGAGCTGGGCGGCGGCAGCCTGACGGCTCTGCCCATCATCGAGACACAGGCGGGCGATGTTTCCGCCTACATCCCGACGAACGTCATTTCCATTACCGATGGTCAGATCTTCCTCGAGACCGAGCTGTTCCACTCCGGCGTCATGCCGGCCGTGAACCCCGGCATCTCGGTGTCCCGCGTCGGCGGCAACGCCCAGATCAAGGCCATGAAGAAGGTGGCCGGTACCCTGAAGCTGATCTACTCCCAGTACCGTGAGCTGCAGAGCTTTGCACAGTTCGGCTCCGATCTGGATGCCGACACCAAGGCCCGCCTGGCTCAGGGTGAGCGCATTGTGGAAGTGCTCAAGCAGAACCGTTCGGCCCCCGTGGCTGTGGAAAAGCAGGTGGCCATCCTGTACGCCACCATTCACGATTACCTTGTCAAGGTCAAGGTGCCGGATGTGGCCGAGTACGAGAAGGGCCTGTATGAGTATCTGGACAACGATGCGGCCGGTGCCGCCGTCATGGAGACCATCCGCACCACCGGCAATCTGGATAAGGACACCGAGGAGCAGCTGAAAAAGGTGCTCACGGCCTATACCGACAGCTTCGTCAAGGCACACTGAGGAAGGAGGCGTAACGCATGGCTGGTTCCATGAAGGACATCAAGCTGCGCATCAAAAGCGTAGAGAGCACCATGCAGATCACCAAGGCAATGGAACTGGTGGCTTCCTCCAAAATGCGCCGCGCCAAAGAGCGGGTCGAGCACAGCCGACCCTACTTTGAAACGCTGCATGAGACGTTGACCAAGATCGCCGCAGCAGACCCCCGCGCCCGCAACCCCTACCTGCGCCGTGACGAGATCAAGCGCACCCTGCTCATCGTCATTGCAGGCGACCGCGGCCTTGCCGGTGGATACAATTCCAACGTGCTCAAGCAGGCCGGGGCCGAAGAAGGCGAAGTGGTGGTGCTGCCCATCGGCAAGCGCTCGGCCGAGTATTTCGTCCACCACGAAGTGCCGCTGTTCACGCAGGAAGTGCTGCTGGCAGCGGAGATCTCGGTGGGCGAATGCTTCCAGCTGTCCCGCCAGATCGCCGAAGGCTACCGCAAGGGCGAGTACGATGCGGTGAAAATTTGCTACACCCGGTTCGACTCCATGATGACCCAGACGGCCACCACCATGGAGGTGCTGCCGCTGTCCATCGAGCCCACCGAGCAGCAGAAGGCGGAAGCCCGCCGCAGCCAAATTTTGTACAAGCCCAGCAGCGAGGAAGTATTCAGCGCGATCATCCCGGAGTATGTGGCCGGTATCGTCTACGGTGCCGTGTGCGAGAGCGTGGCCAGTGAGCTGGCCGCCCGCCGCACCGCCATGGACGCCGCCACCAAGAACGCCGGTGAGATGATCGACCATTTGAACCTGTATTATAACCGTGCCCGTCAGGCCGCCATCACGCAGGAGATCACCGAGATCGTGGCCGGCGCGGAGATTTAACAAGATAAGGAGTTGTAGCCTATGTCCGAAAAACATATCGGCAAGGTGCTCCAGGTCATCGGCCCGGTGCTGGACATCCAGTTTGAGGATGGCCAGCTGCCGGAGCTGCTCAACGCCATCGAGATCGACAACCACGGCGAAAAGCTGGTGGTCGAGGTGGCACAGCACACCGGCGATAACGTGGTGCGCTGCATTGCAATGAACAGCACCGATGGTCTGGTGCGCGGCACCGAAGCCGTGGATACCGGCGAACCCATCAAAGTGCCCGTGGGCGACCAGTGCCTGGGCCGCGTGTTCAACCTGCTGGGTGAGCCCGTGGACAACAAGCCTGCCCCGGCCCCGGAGGCCTACTGGCCCATCCACCGCCCTGCTCCCAGTTACGAGGAGCAGCAGTCCACCACCGAAATTCTGGAGACCGGCATCAAGGTCGTGGACCTGATCTGCCCCTACGCAAAGGGCGGCAAGATCGGTCTGTTCGGCGGTGCCGGTGTCGGCAAGACCGTTCTGATCCAGGAGCTCATTTACAACATCGCCACCGAGCACAACGGTTACTCGGTGTTCACCGGCGTTGGTGAGCGCACCCGTGAGGGCAACGACCTCTACGGCGAAATGACCGAGAGCGGCGTTATCAACAAGACTGCTCTGGTCTACGGCCAGATGAACGAGCCCCCAGGAGCCCGTATGCGCGTGGCACTGTCTGGCCTGACCATGGCAGAGTATTTCCGCGATGTGAAGAACCAGGACGTGCTGCTGTTCATCGACAACATTTTCCGTTTCACCCAGGCCGGTTCTGAGGTGTCCGCACTGCTGGGCCGTATGCCCTCCGCCGTCGGCTACCAGCCCACGCTGGCCACCGAGATGGGCGCTCTGCAGGAGCGCATCACCTCCACCCGCAAGGGCTCCATTACGTCCGTGCAGGCTGTCTACGTTCCCGCCGACGACCTGACCGACCCGGCCCCTGCCACCACCTTCACCCATCTGGATGCGACCACGGTCCTGAGCCGTGATATCGCTTCGCAGGGCATCTACCCCGCTGTGGACCCGCTGGATTCCACCAGCCGCATCCTCAGCCCGGAGGTCGTGGGGCAGGAGCACTACGAGATCGCCCGCGCCGTCCAAAAGGTGCTGCAGCGCTACAAGGAACTGCAGGACATCATCGCCATCATGGGCATGGACGAGCTGAGCGAGGAAGACAAGCGTACCGTCAGCCGCGCCCGCAAGGTGCAGCGCTTTTTGAGCCAGAGCTTCCACGTGGCAGAGCAGTTCACCGGTATGCCCGGCCAGTATGTGCCGCTCAAGGAGACCCTGCGCGGCTTCAAGATGATCCTGAACGGCGAGTGCGACGACCTGCCCGAGAGCGCCTTCCTGTTCGCGGGCACCATCGACGACGTGTTCGCAAAAGCGAAGAAAGGGTAAACCATGACGACCTTTCATCTGACGGTGGTCACGCCGGACGGCTGCGCCTTTGACGGGCAGGCCGAGCGCATCGTCTGCCGCGCCATCGACGGCGATATCGCCATCCTTGCAAAGCACGGGGATTACTGCACCGCGCTGGGCATGGGCGAAGCGCATATCGTGGACGCGGACGGCCAGCGCCGCCGCGCCGCCTGCATGGGCGGCCTGCTGAGCGTGCTGGACGGCGAAGTGCGTCTGGTTGCCACCACATGGGAGTGGGCCGAGGAGATCGATCAGGCCCGCGCCGAGGCTTCGAAGAAGCGTGCGGAAGAAATTCTGGCGAAGAAGAACCTCGATAAGCGGGACTACGAGCTGGCACAGGCACGCCTCAAGCGCGCGCTGGTGCGCACCTCTGTCCGTTAAACCCGTATGCAAAAAGGCACCCGCAGCCGGATGGCTGTGGGTGCCTTTTGTTTTGCGATAGACGATTGGGAATGCGCTCCGCAGGAGAAGTTACTACCTGCCGTCAGCGTGCAGGGACGCTCCGCTGGGCCAGAGGCAGGGAGGGGTGTTCCGAGTCCCCCCTCCCTACCTCTGGACTCCACCCACCCCGCAACGGGCCAAGGGCTACTCGCCCTTGACAATCCTGAAGAAGAAGTCGAAGCACAAAAAAGCTAGCGCTGCGCCAGTCGGCGCTATCGCTTTAACGCTTTTTTCGCTTCTCCATTTAAAGCCCCTCAGTCGCTGCGCGACAGCTCCCCCGAGGGGGAGCGGGCACGCCCGCAAGCTTTGCGGTTTGACCAAAAACTTTCCCGCAGCGCCGCGCTTTCGCAGAAAGCAGGCGCTGCAAATGCCGTTTTCCTTCACGACCCCATCCGTGAAAATGGGGTTCAGAAACGCCCGCAGGCGTTTCTGAACCCCGAAATTTAAAATAATTTTTCCGCTGAAAATGGCTAGAGCGCAGCGGAAGCCATTCTAAATCGTTTTATCCCCGGTTTGCCTTCTCGATCAGGGTGCGGATGTGGTGCGCCAGCATCTCCACGGCGGTGCTGTTCTCGCCGCCGTTGGGCACAATGATGTCTGCATTGCGCTTGCTGGGCTCTACAAAGGCTTCGTGCATGGGCTTGACCGTGGTCAGGTACTGGTCGATGACGCTGTCCAGGCTGCGGCCGCGCTCCTTCACGTCGCGCACCAGACGGCGCAGGATGCGCTCGTCGGCGTCGGTGTCCACAAAAATTTTGTAGTCGAACAGGGCGCACAGCTCCGGCTCCACAAAGGGCAGGATGCCTTCCACGATCAGCACCGGTGCGGGCTCGATGTGCTGTACCTTGTCGCTGCGGTTGTGGTTGGAGTAGTCGTACACCGGGCAGTCGATGGCGCGGCCTGCCTTCAGCTCCTGCAGATGGTAGATCAGCAAAGCGTTGTCAAAAGCATCCGGGTGGTCGTAGTTCAGCTTGCAGCGCTCCTCAAAGGGCAGCTCGTCGTGGCGCTTGTAATAGCTGTCGTGGGAGATCAGGCGCACTTCATCCTCGCCAAAACGCTCCTTCAGCCGCAGAGCAAGGGTGGTCTTGCCGCTGCCGGAGCCGCCTGCAATGCCAATAATCAGATTATTCATAGGGGTCCCTCCTGCATCATCCTGCCGCTTTGGGTGGAAAAAAGGGCAGAAATGGGTTATAATAGGTGCAAAGCTGCCTGTCCGGGACACAGCGCCGGGCGGGCTTGTTCCTGTACATCATAACACAAACCGACACATTTTTACAGCCCCAGGGCTGCAAATGTGCGAGATAAGGGAAAATGCCATGCAGAAAAAACAATTTCAGCAAAATATGAAGGACAAGGTCCGGGTGTTTGAGGATGGCGGCATCCGCCTGCTCAAACGGGGACAGAAGGGCGTGGTACACGCTATTTTCAGCCGTTTTGGTCTGGTGCTGGTTCTGCTGCTTTTACAGGCGTTCGCGCTGTTCAGCCTGCTGCAGTGGTTCGGTGGGCTGCTGCCGCATTATTTTGGCGGCACCCTGCTGGTAACAGCGGCAATGATGGTCTATCTGCTCAATCAGGACATGGATAACAGCGTGCGCATCACATGGCTGGTGGTCACAGCGCTGATGCCGGTGCTGGGCGTGCCGCTGTTCTGGTACACCAAAAGCGATGTGGGCCACAATGCCCTGAAGCACCGCCTGCTGGATCTGGAGGGACAGACCGGCGCCCGGCTGCCGCAGAATGAGCAGACCGTGGAGCTTTTGCAGGAGCAGGCACCCGAAGCGGTGCCACTGGCACGGTATCTGCGGGGCAAGGGCGGCGGCTTTCCGGTCTATGCCGACACGGTGGCCACCTACTTCAACGGCGGCGAAGCTATGTTCGATGAAATGCTGCGCCAGCTGGAAACGGCAAAAAAGTACATCTTTCTGGAATATTTCATCGTGGATGAAGGCCTGATGTGGGGCCGCATTCTGGAAGTGCTGGCCCGCAAGGCGGCGCAGGGGGTGGATGTGCGTGTGATGTATGACGGCACCTGCGAGTTTTCCACCCTGCCGCGGGATTACCCCAGCCGGCTGGAAGCGCTGGGCATCCAGTGCAAGGTGTTCTCGCCGGTCACGCCCTTCGTTTCCACTCACTACAACTACCGCGACCACCGCAAAATTCTGGTCATTGATGGCCAGGTGGGCTTTACCGGCGGCGTGAATCTGGCAGATGAGTACATCAACCACATAGAAAAGTATGGCCGCTGGAAGGACTCGGCCCTGATGCTGGAAGGCGAAGGCGTGCGCTCCATGACGGCACTGTTTTTGCAGATGTGGAGCATCCTGTGCCAGCCGGAGTTTGAGCAGTTCCTGTCCGATCCCATCCCGGCGGCAGCAAACGCCAAGGGCTTTGTGGTGCCCTACGGAGACTGCCCGCTGGACGGTGAGCGGGTGGGCGAAATGGTGTACATGGATATGCTCAACCGCGCCCGGAAGTATGTGCACATCATCTCGCCGTATCTGATTTTAGACGGCGAGCTGGAAACGGCCCTGCGCTTTGCGGCAGAGCGCGGTGTGGATGTGCACCTGATCCTGCCCGGCAAGCCGGATAAGTGGTTCGTTTATGCACTGGCCAAGACCCACTACAAGGCGCTGCTTTCTTCGGGTGTGAAGATCAGCGAGTGGCAGCCCGGCTTTACCCATGCGAAGATCGTGATCGCCGACGGAGTGGAAGCTGTGGCGGGCACCATCAATCTGGACTACCGCAGCCTGTACCATCACTTTGAAAACGCGGTCTGGATGCGCGGCACCGACTGCATTGCCAACATGGAAGCGGATTTTCAGGATACACTCACCCGGTGCCGCAGGGTGGAGCAGACGAGAGAAAGTATCTGGCAGGGCAAAAAGCTGCTGCATCTGGCGGGCATCCTGCTCAAGTTTATTGCGCCGCTGGTGTGAAAGACTCCTTCTGTCATGGCTGCGTAAGCAGACGGGAGAAGCTCTGAATACAAAAAGGCCCGCTGCCTTTCGACAGCGGGCCTTTTGTTACCGATTTAAATAAAAATCAGCGCTTAGTTCTGCTTCATGCGAGCGAAGCAGTCAGAGCAGTAGACCGGACGGTCCTCACGGGGCTGGAAGGGAACCTTGCAAGCCTTGCCGCAAGCTGCGCAGACAGCATCGAACATCTGACGCTCACCGCCGTTGTTGCCGCCACGGACGCCGTTCTTGCGGGCGTCACGGCAGGGCTTGCAGCGCTGGGGCTGATTCTCGAAGCCGCGAGATGCGTAGAACTCCTGCTCACCAGCAGTCCAAACAAACTCCTTACCGCAGTCCTTGCAAACTAAAGTCTTGTCTTCAAACATAGTAGTATCTCCTCTTTGTTAGTTCTTGCCCACGGAAGGATTGTAACCATACCTTTGGTTTTGGGACCATCGCGCTGATCAGTAAGCTTACCAGGGGCTTGAATGAATGGATGCCCTCGGATTGAGGACTTTCCTATTGTACCGTTAATTTTAAAATTTGTCAACCAAAAAACAAACCGACGGCCTTTTATTTGTGGATATGACACAATAAGAGGGACTTTCTTTGGTCAGTTTCACCGCTGCAGAAAAAGAAAGAGGAGCTGCATTCCCGTTGGGGAATGCAGCTCCTCACAAAAAACTTTTGCTTACTTCTCGATGACTTCCTTGGTGTCGCGGGCGATCATCAGCTCCTCGTCGGTAGCAATGACCAGAGTGCGCACCTTTGCGCCCCAGGCAGTGATCTCGCACACATCGCCCACGGGGTGCTTGTTCTTCTCGGTGTCGATGCGGATGCCCAGCCAATCCATGTGGTGGCAGACCTTTGCACGGGCAATGGCATCGTGCTCGCCGATGCCGCCGGTGAAGACGATGGCATCCACGCCGCCCATGGCAGCGATGTAAGCGCCGACGGTCTTCTTGATCTGGTAGTTCAGCATGTCGGAAGCCAGCTGTGCGCGCTTGTTGCCGGCGGCAGCTGCCTCCTCCACGTCACGCTTGTCGCTGGAAACACCGGAGATGCCCAGCAGGCCGGACTTCTTGTTCAGGATCTCGTCCAGCTCGTGGCCGGTGATGTTCAAGGTGTACTTCAGGTAGTTGACCACAGAGGGGTCCAGGTCGCCGCAGCGGGTGCCCATCATCAGGCCGGCCAGCGGGGTCATGCCCATGGAGGTATCAACGACCTTGCCCTGATCCACAGCGGCAATGGAGGAACCGTTGCCCAGATGGCAGGTGATCAGCTTCAGGCGCTCAATGGGCTCTTCCAGATACTCGGCAGCCTTGTGGGCAACGTACTTGTGGCTGGTGCCGTGGAAGCCGTAGCGGCGCACGCCGTACTTCTCGTAGTACTCATACGGAATGGCGTACATATAAGCCTTCGGAGGCATGGTGCTGTGGAAAGCGGTGTCGAACACAGCCACCATGGGGATGTTGCCGAACACCTTGCGTGCGGCCTCGATGCCCAGAATGCCGGCGGGGTTGTGCAGGGGAGCCAGAGGGCTCAGCTCGCGGATGGTCTCGATGACCTCGTCGGTGATCAGGCAGCTTTCCTTGAACTTCTCGCCGCCGTGCACGACGCGGTGGCCGATGGCGTCGATCTCGCTCACATCGTTGATGCACTTGCCTTCGCCGGTGGTCATCTTCTTCACGACCTCAGCAAATGCCTCGGTGTGGGTGGGGAAGATGGCCGGGGTGGTGGCCTTGTGGCCGTTGGCCTCGTGGGTGATCATGCTGCTCTCCATGCCAATGCGCTCGCACAGGCCCTTGCACAGCACCTTCTCGCCGTCCATATCGATCAGCTGATACTTCAGGGAAGAAGAACCGCAGTTAATAACCAGAACTTTCATCTGTGTTGCCTCCTGTATGTTTTTGGTCTGCTCCGTTTGAAAACACGGACAGAATTTTACAGATTCCTGTGTTTATTATATAATAGGGTGGACGGCTTTTCAAGCCGCAACCCGGGCAAAGCGGTAAAACTTGTGTACAAGGTTTTTGTACATCCTGCCCACAAATGCGCAAAACCCGGGCAGTTTTCTGTATATACGATATAATTTTAACAATCTTTTGGCAAAAGGAGCACTCTCATGAAGTTTGCGGGCATCATTGCCGAATACGACCCCTTCCACAACGGCCACGCCTGGCAGCTGGCGCAGGCAAAGGCGCTGGGGGCAGAGCATGTGGCGGTGGCCATGAGCTGCGGTCTGACCCAGCGCGGGGCCTTGCCGCTGCTGCCGGAGGCCGTGCGGGTGCAGGCGGCGCTGCAATGCGGGGCCGATTTTGTGTTCGCCCTGCCCGCACCCTTTGCCTGCGCAGGGGCCGAAGCTTTTGCCCGGGCGGGGGTACGCATCCTGGCCGCTGCCGGGTGCGACGCGCTGGTGTTCGGGGCCGAGACGCCGGACGCAGACCTCTTGATGGAAGCCGGCCGGGTGCTGAACAGCGAAGCCTACCGCGCCGAGCTCAAGCGCCAGCTTGCCGCCGGGGCCCGCAGCTTTGCGGCGGCACGGCAGGCAGCGGTGGAAGCCCTTTGCCCGGGCACCGCGCTGGCCGCTTTGCTGGACAAGCCCAACAACAACCTTGCCGTGGAATACTGCAGGGCCATCCTTGAGCAGGGCACGAATATGACCCCGGTGCCGCTGCCGCGCGTGGGGGCGGGCCATGGCCAGGCCCTTGCCGAAAGCGGCCACGCCCAATTTGCCAGCGCCAGCGCTCTGCGCACTCTCTGGGCAGAGCAGGGGGCGGATGCTCTGGTTCCTTATGTGCCGGAAAAAACGCTGGAATTGTATAAAAAGGCGGAAGTTGACGGAATGTATACGGATTTTGCCGCCGCAGGCCGGTGCCAGCTGGCCCTGCTGCGGGCCACCTGCGCGGTGCCGCAGCCATTTGCGGCAGTGCGCGGTGTCTCCGAAGGGCTGGACCACCGGCTGGAAAACGCGGTGCGGCAGTACACCACCCTGCCCGCTCTGCTGGATGAACTGACCACCGTGCGCTATCCCCGCGCCCGGATGCGCCGCCTTGCCATGGATGCCGCGCTGGGCTATACCGCCGCCCTGCCCGCCCTGCCGCCTTACCTGCACCTGCTGGGTGCCCGGCGGGAGGCTCTGCCGCTGTTGAAGCACACAGCTTTGCCGCTCTCGCATTCGCTGGCAAGGCTGGAACAAGAAGGCCCGGAATGTGCCTGCATTGCAGCCGCGCAGGCAAAGGCCGGCGACTTTGGCGCCTTGTGCCGCAAAGTGCCCGGACCCATGGGCGGGGTGTATCGTCAAAAAATTATCTTTTTGACGAATTGACAAAAAATAATCGAAAAAATTTTATGCAGAACCCCTTGTATCTGGGCGGAATGTGGTGTATGATTAGAGCAATGCAATGTTGGATACAACAAACAAGAATGGAATCAGAGACCCGCACGCGATAAGGAGGAAATCATGGCACTTCACGTTCTGGACGAAGCCAACCGCTGCCTGGGCTGCAAAAAGCCCCTGTGCCAGCAGGGCTGCCCCATCCACACCAATATCCCGGAGGTCATTCGGCTGCTCAAGGCAAACCAGATGGACGAAGCCGGTAAGATGCTGTTCGAGAATAACCCCATGACCACTGTCTGCGCGCTGGTGTGCAACCACGAGAACCAGTGTGAGGGTCACTGCGTGCGCAACCGGATGCCCAGCCACGACCCGGTGCACTTCTCCATCATCGAGGATTATATCTCTACCACCTACGCCAACAAGATGACCGCAGGCCCTGCCCCGAAGAACGGCATGAAGGCGGCTGTGGTGGGCTCCGGCCCGGCGGGCCTGACCATTGCGGTGCTGCTGGCGCGCTGGGGCTACGATGTGACCATCTTCGACGCCCGGGATAAGATCGGCGGCGTCATGCGCTACGGCATCCCCAACTACCGCCTGCCGGACAGCGTGCTGGACGACTTCCAGTACCGCCACCTGGAACTGAAGGGCATCAAGGTGCGGCCCAACACCACCATCGGCAAGACCATCACCATCGACGACCTGTTCCGCGACGGCTACAAGAGCGTGTTCATCGGTGCCGGCCTGTGGAAGGCCAACGCCATGCACATCAAGGGCGAGACCTTGGGCAACGTGGCCTTCGGCATCGACTATCTGGCCAACTCCAAGGCCTTCCGTCTGGGCGATGACGTGGCTGTCATCGGCGTGGGCAATTCCGCCATGGACTGTGCCCGCACCGCTATCCGCAACGGTGCCCGCCATGTTACCTGCTACGCCCGCCGGGACGAAAGCTGCATCAGCGCTTCCGAGTACGAGGTCAGCTACGCCAAGCTGGAGGGCGTGGGCTTCCGCTTCTGCAAGGCACCGGTGGAGATCCGGGAAAACGGCCTGATCTGCCGCGACACCGTCAAGGGCGAGGACGGCAAGTTCACCCAGGTGGAGGGCAGCGAGACCTTCTACCCTCACACCGGCGTCATCGTGTCGGTGAGCCAGGGCTCCGAGAGCAACCTCGTCAAGACCACCACTGGCATCGAGACCAACCAGAAGGGTCTGCTGACCGTCAGCGAGGACGGCAGCACCACCCGCGCAGGTGTGTTTGCGGGCGGCGATGCCGTCATGGGTGCCCGCACGGTGGTGGAAGCCGTGGCCGTGGCCAAGAAGGTGGCCGAGAGCATGGACGCCTACATGAAGGCTCTGCCTGCCGACGACACCACCGACCCCTATGCCGATATCCCGGTGTTCCAGACGCCCACCTCGGACGTGCTGGCCCAGCAGGAATTGTAAATTAACTGTATCTTTGCCGCTCTGTTTGTTGACGGGGCGGCATTTGATTTGTATACTATTTATATAGTTTGAATGAAACTGTACGGAGCGGATACAAGAAGGGCGGTGGACGTTATCCTCAAGGCCTCTCTCCCCAAACTGCGGGAAAAATTGCTGGAAGCACTGCAGGCGGTGCTGCCCATTGCAGCCATCGTGCTGGTGCTCTGCTTTACCATCGCGCCGGTGTCGCCCAGCATCCTGCTGTGCTTTCTGCTGGGCGCAGCGATGATCGTGGTGGGCATCATGTTCTTCACACTGGGCGCGGAGATGAGCATGACCCCCATGGGCGAACGGGTCGGCGCGGTCATCACCAAAAGCCGCCGCCTGCCGGTGGTGCTGGGCATCGGCTTCCTGCTGGGCTTCCTCATCACCATCTCGGAGCCGGACTTGCAGGTGCTGGCCAATCAGGTGCCCTCCATCCCGAACCGCACCCTTATCTTGTCGGTGGCGGCGGGCGTGGGCCTGTTTCTGGTCTTTGCCTTCCTGCGTATGCTCATCGGCATTGCGCTGCCGAAGCTGCTGGTGCTGTTCTATGGTATCATCTTTGTGCTGGCGGCCTTTGTGCCCAAAGAGTTCCTCGCTGTGGCGTTTGACTCCGGCGGCGTGACCACCGGCCCCATGACGGTGCCCTTCATCATGGCGCTGGGCGTGGGTGTCTCGGCCATCCGCGGCGACCGCCACGCGGCCGACGACAGCTTTGGTCTGGTGGCCATGTGTTCCGTCGGGCCCATTCTGGCAGTGCTTCTTCTGGGCATCGTGTTCCGCGCGTCGGACAGCACCTACATCACGCCGGTCCTGCCGGAGGTGAGCGACTCGGTGGAGCTGTGGCAGCTGTTCCATGTCAGCCTGCCGACGTATCTGAAAGAGATCGCCGGTTCGCTGCTGCCCATCATCGTCATGTTCGGCGTGTTTCAGGCCGCGGCCCTGCATCTGGATAAACGCACCCTCAGCCGCATCGCGGTGGGTCTGGCCTATACTTATGTGGGGTTGGTGTTGTTCCTCACCGGCGCAAACGTGGGCTTTATGCCTGCCGGTAATTATCTGGGGCAGGTGCTGGCCGGGCAGAGTTTTCGGTGGATCATCATCCCCATCGGGATGCTCATCGGCTACTTCATCGTCAAGGCCGAACCGGCGGTCTATGTGCTGAACAAGCAGGTGGAAGAAGTGACGGATGGTGCCATCTCGGCCAGGGCCATGGGCACGGCCCTGTCGGCAGGCGTGTCCATCTCGGTAGGTCTTGCCATGGTGCGGGTGCTCACCGGCATTTCCATCCTGTGGTTCCTCATTCCGGGCTATGCGGTGGCCATCGGCATCGCCTTCGTGGTGCCCAAGCTGTTCACCGCCATCGCCTTTGACGCGGGCGGTGTGGCCTCCGGCCCCATGACGGCCACCTTCCTGCTGCCGCTGGCACAGGGTGCCTGCGCAGCGGTGGGCGGCAACATCGTCACCGACGCCTTTGGCGTGGTGGCCATGGTGGCCATGACGCCGCTCATCACGGTGCAGCTGATGGGCCTTGCCGCCCAGCTCAAGACCCGCAAAGCCCGCCCGGCCCAGCCCGCCGCTGTGGGCGCGGCAGCCTTTGCCGACTGGCCGGATGACGCCATCATTGAACTGTAAGGAGGGCGCGTTGTGAGCAGTTTGTTTTTCATGGTCACCATCACCGACCGCCGCTCCACCGATGCCTTTCTGCAGCTGTACGAGAGCCACGGTGTGGACGTCAGCCTGCGCACGGTGGGCAGCGGCACGGCGGTGCAGGAGACCCTGTCCACCCTCGGATTGGAGCGCACCGAAAAGGCGGTGCTGATGGCTGTGGTCACCGAGGAGACCTGGCAGGCAGCCCGGCGGGACCTTCGCCGGAAGCTGCGCATCGACGTGCCGGGCACCGGCATCGCGTTCACCGTGCCGCTGAGCAGCATCGGCGGCAAGCGGGCACTGATGTTCCTCACCGAACACCAGACCCTAAACTGGAAGGAGGAGAGCACCTTGAAGGATACCCGTTACGAGCTGCTGCTGGTCATTGCGAATCAGGGCTACACCGGCACCATCATGGACGCCGCCCGGGCGGCCGGGGCCGGTGGCGGCACGGTGCTCCACGCCAAAGGCACCGGCATGGAGGGCGCGGCAAAGTTTCTGGGCGTGGAGCTGGTGAACGAAAAGGAGCTGGTGCTCATCGTGGCCCGCACACCGGAGAAGAACCGCATCATGAAAGCCATCATGGACGGGGCCGACAAAAAGGCGGGGGCCATCGTGTTCTCGCTGCCGGTGACGGATACCGCCGGTCTGCGGCTGCTGGAAGACGAAGAATCGGTGGCCGAGACTTCAGCACAGTAAACAACAAAACGTAAAAACGTGCAAAAATATTCCGCGTTTGCAGGGCGAAGGTCTTGATAAACGCGGATTTTTTCGCTATCATAGAAGAAAGAAATTCAGGAATGGGAGAGAAAAGATGATAAACCTTTCATACAAGCAGCAGATCGCGTTCAATTCGCTGTCCATCATTCTGGGCAACGCGCTCTATGCGCTGACGGTGGTGCTGTTCCTTGTGCCTTCGGGGCTGATCACCGGCGGTGCCACCGGTATTGCACTGGCCGTGAACAAGGCCGTGGGCCTGCCGGTGTCCGGTGTGCTGTTCGTGATCAACATCACCATGCTGGTGCTGGGCTGGATCGTGCTGGGCCGCCGCTTTGCGGTCACCACCGTTGCCAGCACCATTCTGAGCCCCATGTTCCTGGCCCTGTGGGAGCGGGTGTTTGCGGGCTTTGTGCTGACGGATGATCTGGTGCTCAACACCATCTTCGCGGGCTTTGGTGTGGGCATCTCGCTGGGCATCACCATCCGTGCAGGCGCTTCTACCGGCGGCATGGATATCCCGCCGCTGGTGCTGAACAAATATTTCCACATTCCGGTGTCGGCCAGTATGCTGGTGTTCGACCTGCTCATCCTCTGCCTGCAGGCGGCCTTCAGCCCGCTGCAGCAGTGCCTGTACGGCATCGTGCTGGTCATCGTGTATACCATCGTACTGGATAAGGTGCTCATCTTCGGCACCACCCGTACCGAGGTGAAGATCATCAGCAAATACTCCGACGAAATTCGCGAGGCCATCCTCTCCCAGCTGGACCGCGGCGTGACCGTGCTGCACGGCGAGGGAGGCTTCCGCCATGACCCGGAGCAGGTGCTGCTGAGCATCATCTCCAACCGCCAGCTGCCCAAGCTGGAAAAGCTGGCCCACGCCATCGACCCGGCCTGCTTCATGATCGTGAGCCATGTCACCGAGGTGAGCGGCCGCGGGTTCTCGCTGGAAAAGGATTATCAGAATCCCTGAAAATCCCGGCAGATACTTGCAAAGCAGTGCCCAGTTGGGGTATATTATAGAGGAACGGTAGGTTTTGCCGTGAACGCCCCATACAGAAAGGAAACACATCATGTTTGATATTTTCAATATGCTCAAGAAGGAAGACCACAAGGAAGCAAAGCAGGTGACCCGCGATACCATCATCGGCGATATCCTGGACATGGACCAGACCACTGCGCCCTACTTCATGGAGATCGGCATGCACTGCCTGGGCTGCCCGGCATCCCGCGGTGAGAGCATCGAGGAAGCCTGCGCTGTGCACGGCGTGGACTGCGATGAACTGATCGAGAAGCTGAACGAGCACCTGGCTGCAAAGAAGGCCTGAGTGCTGCCCACATTGGATGCGCGTCTCGCGGCTGCCGCAGCGCTGGTGCGCCCCGGGGAACCGGTGGCGGATATCGGCTGCGATCACGGCAAGCTGACGGCAGTGCTGGCGACTTCGGGCAAATACCCGAAGGTGATCGGTGCCGACCTGCGGCCCGGCCCGCTGGCCAAAGCAAAGCAGACGCTGGAACATGCAGGCTGTGAAGACCGCGCTGAGCTTCGGCTCGGCGACGGTCTTTCTGTGCTTACAGAGAACGAAGTGGGCAGCATCGTGCTGGCGGGCGTCTCGGCCCAGACCACCTGGGAGATCTTGGAGAAGGCCCCGTGGGTGTTCCGCAAGGGCGGCCCGCGCATCATCATGATCCCGGCCACCCGCCACGACGCGCTGCGCCGCTGGTTATGGGAGCACGGCTTCTCTTTCGTGGCTGACCGCCCGGTGCAGGCGGCGGGCCGCTGGTACGCCGTGATGGCTGCAGAATATACCGGTGAGACCCGTGAACCGACCTTTGCCGAATGCCTGTTCGGCGGGACAGGGGAATGGCCTGAGGGCGCAGGCTATGCAGAATGGCAGAAGGCAAAGCTGCCCCGGATGCGTCTCGGTGTGCCGGACGGCAGCGCGCTTGCACGGGAGATCGACGATTTGTTGGCGGGTTCGCCCTCTCAGACTGCTTCGCAGTCAGCTCTCCCAAAGGGAGAGCCAAGGGCCTGACCGCTGCGTTTCTTGCCTCTCCCGCTGGGAGAGGTGGCATTGCGTAAGCGATGACGGAGAGGGCGAGGATGGTGAAGATATGATAACAGTTAATCAGGTATACGAAACCATGCAGGCCATTGCGCCGCTGGAGCTGGCAGAACACTGGGATAACCCCGGTCTGCTGGTGGACTGCGGAGGGCCGGTGCACCGCGTGCTGGTGGCGCTGGACATCACCCCGGAAGTGGTGGCCGAAGCCGCGTCCAGGCAGTGCGAGGTCATCGTGTCCCATCACCCGGTCATCTTTGACCCGCTCAAAAAGATCGGCCCGCAGGATGTGGCGTTCCAGCTGGTGCAGGCGGGCATCTCAGCGGTGTGCATGCACACCAATCTGGATGCCGCTGAGGGCGGCGTGAACGAAGTGCTGGCAGGCATCTTCGGCATGAAGGAGATGGAAGTATTCGCCGAGGGCTGCGGCCGGGTAGGCGAGATCGAACCCATCTCGGTGCCGGAACTGGCCCGTAAGGCCCAGAAAGAGCTTGCCGCGCGCTGCAACGCGCCGGAGAACGGCCCGGCGGTGCAGGTGAAGTTTGCGGATGCCGGTAAGCCGGTCAAGCGGCTGGCCGTCATCAGCGGTGCGGGCGGCAGTCTGTTCGCAGACGCCATCGCCATGGGGGCCGACTGCCTGCTGACCGGCGAAGCAAATCACCACCACGCCATCGACGCGAAGCGCATGGGCCTTTCGCTCATTGCGGCGGGACACTACGCGACTGAGTTCCCGGTGACGGCCGCCGTGGCGGCCAAGCTGCGCGCCGCCCTGCCGGAGCTGGATGTGCTGGTGAGCACCGAGAACCGGGACCCTTATACTTATTTATAAAGCAAGATGCCGTCTTTCACTGCGGCCCCTCCCGTGAAAAGGCGTTTGTCGCGGCCCGCAGGCCGCGACAAACGCGAAATAAAAAATAATTATTCCGCTAATTATGGCCAAAGCGAACGCGGCGGCCATTCAAAATCGTTAAACGAGGTAAACCACTATGGCATTGGATGCCGCGACGCTGGCCCTGACGGCCCGGGAACTCAAAGAGACCCTGACCGACGCCAAGATCGCAAAACTATTCGAACCGACCCGCGATGAGCTGGTCATCACGCTGCGCACCCGCACGGACACTTATGCGCTGCTGCTTTCGGCCCGCAGCGGTTCCGCCCGCGTGTGCCTGACTGAGGAGAGCTTCGAAAACCCGGAGACGCCACCCTCTTTCTGTATGCTGATGCGCAAGCATCTCACCGGCGGCAAGCTGCTGGACGTGCGCATGGAGCCGGGGGACCGTATCGTGTACTTCGACTTCCAGTGCACCAACGAGATGGGCGACCTTGTGCGCAACACCCTGTGCGCCGAACTGATGGGCCGCTACTCCAATCTGGTTCTGGTGCAGAACGGCAAAATTATCGACGCCCTCAAACGGGTGGACTTTGAGGACAGCGACGTGCGTCAGCTGCTGCCGGGCCTGCCCTATACCACGCCGCCGAAGCCTGCCCGCCCGGATTTTCTGCAGGTGAGCAGTGCGTCCATCGTGGCGGCGGCCTGCCAGCGCGACCTGCCGGTGGCCGATGCCCTCAATAAGACCGTGGCCGGTGTGGGCCCGGTGGTCTGCCGGGAAGCGGCATGGCGTGCCTTCGACGGCGAACACCTGATCGCCAACGAGCTGACCGAGGAGCAGAAGCGCCGCCTGATGGCTTCCATCGACGAGCTGAAGGAAATCCACGACAACGGCGGCTGCCCCTGCAGCGTCACCGACCCGGAAGGCAAGCCCATCGAGTACACCTTCTTCCGCCCGCAGCAGTACGGCGAAAAGTATCTTATCAAGGAATGGCCGTCCTTTAACGCCATGCTGGAAGGCTACTACGCCGAGAAGGACCGCGCCGAGCGCCTGCGCACCAAGAGCAAGGAACTGCACAAGGCCGTGCACAACATGTACGAGCGCGCGGTGCGCAAGCAGGCAGCCCGAAAAGAAGAACTGGCCGCCAGCGGCAAGAGCGAAAAGCTGCGTCTGTACGGCGAGCTGCTCTCGGCCAACCTCTATCTGGCTGAAAAAGGCATGAAAAGCATCACGGTCCAGAACTGGTATGACGACGGCAAAGAGGTGACCATCCCGCTGGACCTGCGGTTCACCCCCAGCCAGAACGCCCAGAGCTTCTTCAAAAACTACAAGAAGAAGCAGACCGCCGCCCGGATGCTGGTGGACCTGCTGGCCGAGGGCGAAAAAGAGATCGCCTATCTGGAAACGGTGCTCTACGAGGTGGAGACGGCCTCCGGCGAAGCTGCCCTGAATGAGATCCGGATGGAGTTGAAAAATCAGGGCTATCTGAAATACTACAAACAGCGCGACAAGCGCCAGAAGCCCGCAGATTTCCTGCGGTTTGTGTCCAGCGATGGCTTTGAGATTCTGGTGGGCCGCAACAACGCCCAGAACGACAAGCTCACCCTGCACACCGCCCGTGGCAAAGACCTGTGGTTCCATGTGCAGAAGGCACCCGGCAGCCACGTCGTGGTCATGAGCCGGGGCGAGGATATCCCGGACACCACGAAGCAGGAAGCCGCCGAGCTGGCAGTCATCCATTCCAGTGCCTACAAGGCAGGTGCCGGTGCCAAAGTCGCGGTGGACACCACTGAGGTGAAGAACATCTGGAAGGCCAACGGTGCAAAGCCCGGCATGGTGCTGTACGAGGTGTACACCACGGTGTATGTTACGCCCCGGGATGGGCTGGCGGAACAGCTGAAGAAAAAATGACGATTTGAAATGGCCGACGCGTTTGCTTTGGCCATATACAGCGGAATAATTATTTTTGATATTTGCAAAACGGCAAGGCCTGCGGGCCTTGCCGCTTTGCGTTTTCACGGGAAGGGTCGTATCGGAAAACGGCATCTGATCTGCGCTGGCTCCCTGCGGGAGCGATCGCGCGGCAGCGTTGAGCGAACAATTTCCGTTAAAGCAATAGAATGCGGCAGGTATTTCTGTAGGAAACGGATTTATCCGTTCCGCAGGTAGACAGCATCTGCCGGGCGGCAGGCGGAACGCATGAATGCTTTCCCTACACCGAAACGGCGGGCTTCCCTTTATATATAGGTATAATCCACAAGAAAACGGCCCATACTATCCCAGCAAACGCGGGGCGGGGGAGTTTTCCACCCACAAAATGGATGCGGATTGTGCATCTTGCACAGAAAATGCGCTCTTTGACAAAACAGAGAAAATAAAAAAGAAAATTCGTTCTTTTTTCTGAAAAACACTTGCCAAATGCACGAAGGTGTGATAGAATAATTCTCGGCTGCAAAAGGCTTGTGCGATACAAGTCGTGCAGGCCAGCGATATGCGTAGATGCGGGAGGTTGTCATCCGGCGATAGCTGCGATGGGTTATTTCCGCGGAGTATGTCCGATCTTAGAACCGGGCGAAAAAATTACTGACAGCGATGGAATACGTTCCCTCGGCAGAGAAGTTACTCCTCTGCGAAACGGGCGGAACCAATGTTCGGATTTGATTTGCTAATAGATTTCCGGGAGAACTGCCAAGCGGTTCACCGGTTTTTATAGTGTCAAATCGAGGAACACCCGGAACTGTGTAGAGCAATTTATCGGCTCGCCTAGGGCAAAATCAATTTTTTCAGGAGGCGTAAGCAATGGCAGTCAAAGAGAAAATCAGAATCCGTCTGCAGAGCTATGATGCTCAGCTGATCGATGCCGCAGCAGAGAAGATCGTGGAGACCGCAAAGCACACCGGTGCACGCGTGTCCGGCCCCATCCCCCTGCCCACCGATCGTGAGATCGTGACCGTTCTGCGCGCTACCCACAAGTACAAGGATAGCCGCGAGCAGTTCGAGAGCCGCACTCATAAGCGTCTGATCGACATTCTGAAGCCGTCCAACAAGACGGTCGAGGCTCTGATGAGCCTCCAGCTCCCCGCTGGCGTGGACATCGAGATCAAGCTGTAAAAGACACTCGATCAAATTCGATGCCCTCGTTTCCCGAGGGGTCATGTTGGCAGTGACGTGCGCTGCCAACCAATAACCTTTACAGGAGGAAAAGAAAATGGTTAAAGGCATTATCGGCAAGAAAGTCGGTATGACCCAGCTGTTCGATGAGAACGGCAAGGTTATCCCCGTCACCGTCATCGAGGCTGGTCCCTGCACCGTCGTGCAGAAGAAGACCGTCGAGAGCGATGGCTACCAGGCTGTTCAGCTGGGCTTCGGCGAGGTTTCCGCCAAGAAGGTCAACAAGGCAGCTGCAGGTCACTTCAAGAAGGCAAACGTTGCCCCCAAGAAGACCCTGCGCGAGTTCCGTCTGGAAGATGTTTCCGCAATGAACGTTGGCGACGTGCTGAAGGCTGATGTCTTCGCAGCCGGCGACAAGGTCGACGTTGTGGGCGTTTCCAAGGGCAAGGGCTACCAGGGCGTTATCAAGCGCTACGGTCAGCACCGTCTGCGTGAGAGCCACGGCACTGGCCCGGTGGCACGTCATGCAGGTTCTAACGGTTCTACTTCTACCCCTGCTCGCGTGTTCCCCGGCAAGCGCCTGCCCGGCCACATGGGCTTTGTGCGCGTCACCGTGCAGAACCTGACGGTTGTCAAGGTTGACACCGAGAACAATCTGATCGCTGTGAAGGGTGCGGTTCCCGGCTCCAAGGGCACCATCGTCACTCTGGCCAACAGCGTGAAGGCGTAAGGAGGAAAGCGACAATGGCAAAGTTTAACGTAGTCGATATGAACGGTCAGCATGTTAGCGAGATCGAGCTTTCCGACGCCGTGTTCGGTATCACCCCGAACGAGAAGGCTGTCCACATTGCTGTGGTGAACTTCCTGGCCAACCAGCGTCAGGGCACCCAGAACACCAAGATCCGCATGGAAGTTTCCGGCGGCGGCAAGAAGCCCTGGCGTCAGAAGGGCACCGGCCACGCTCGTCAGGGTTCCATCCGTGCACCGCAGTGGACTCACGGCGGCGTCGCTCTGGGCCCCAAGCCCCGCAGCTACAACTACCACATCAACAACAAGGTCAAGCGCCTGGCTCTGCTGAGCGTGCTGTCCGACAAGGCTGCCAATGGCAACATGGTCGTTGTTGACAAGTTCGCCTGCGACGAGTACAAGACCAAGACCGTGGTTGCAATGCTGAACGCTGTTGGCGCCGGCAAGAAGAACCTGCTGGTCAATGAGACTGTCGATGCAAAGTTCGTCAAGAGCGCTGGCAACATCGCCGGTGTGAAGACCACCTTCGCAGGCAGCGTGAACACCTACGATGTGCTGAATGCCGACAAGCTGATCATCAGCGTCGACGCAGCTAAGAAGCTCGAGGAGGTGCTTGGCTAATGAAAACCGCACATGATATCATCCTGAAGCCGGTCATTACCGAGAACTCCATGGCTGGCATCGCTGATAAGAAGTACACCTTCAAGGTCGCTACCGATGCAACCAAGGTCGAGATCGCTCAGGCCGTTGAGGTCCTGTTCCCCGGCGCTAAGGTCGCTAAGGTCAACACCGTTTCCGTGCGCGGCCGTTTCCGCCGCCAGGGCATGCACGCTGGTTACACCGCTGCATCCAAGAAGGCAATCGTGACCCTGACCAAGGACTCCAAGGAGATCGAGTTCTTCAACAGCATGGTCTGATCGAACCCACCGAGGGTTCCTCTATGGGGATATGACCCCGATAATAATTCATAAGATAAACAAAGGAGAATAGCACAATGGCTATCAAGAAGTATGGCCCCACTACTCCGGGCCGCCGCGGCATGACCGTCACGGATTACAGCGTCCTGAGCAAGGTCGCTCCTGAGCGCAGCCTGCTGGAGCCCATGAAGAAGCACAGCGGCCGCAACAACACCGGTCGTATCACCGTCCGCCACCAGGGCGGCGGCAACCGCACCAAGTATCGTGTCATCGACTTCAAGCGTCAGAAGACCGATATCCCCGCTACCGTTAAGACTCTCGAGTACGATCCGAACCGCAGCGCATTCATCGCTCTGGTCGAGTACACCGATGGCGTCAAGAGCTACATCATTGCTCCCGATGGCCTGAAGGTGGGCGACGTGGTCGTCAGCAGCAAGTCTGCCGATATCAAGCCCGGCAACTGCCTGCCCTTCGAGAACATCCCCGTCGGTACCATCATCCACAACATCGAGCTGTATCCCGGCCGCGGCGCTCAGCTGGTTCGTTCCGCTGGCAACATGGCTCAGCTGATGGCTAAGGAGAATGGCTACGCTCTGGTTCGTCTGCCCTCCGGTGAGATGCGCAACGTGCCTGTGAACTGCACCGCAGTCATCGGTCAGGTTTCCAACATCGACCACGAGAACGTCAACCTGGGCAAGGCAGGCCGCAAGCGCCACATGGGCGTGCGTCCCGGCAGCCGTGGTACCGTTATGAACCCCTGCGACCATCCCCACGGTGGTGGCGAGGGCCGCGCACCTGTTGGTCACTCCGGTCCTATGACTCCCTGGGGCAAGCCCGCTCTGGGTCTCAAGACTCGCAAGCATCATAAGCGCTCCGATAAGCTGATCGTGAAGCGTGCAGGTAAGTAAGAGAGGAGTTTAAGACAATGGGTAGAAGCATTAAAAAAGGACCTTTCGTCCAGGCTGCTCTTATGAAGCACGTTGAAGCGATGAACGCTTCCGGCAAGAAGCAGGTCATCAAGACCTGGAGCCGCGCCTCCACGATCTTCCCCGAATTCGTTGGTCACACCTTTGCCGTTCACGACGGCCGCAAGCATGTGCCTGTGTATGTGACTGAGGACATGGTTGGCCACAAGCTGGGTGAGTTCGTTCCCACCCGTACCTTCAAGGGCCACACTGGTAATTCTAAGTAATAGAGGGAGGAACACAACATGGAAGCTCGGGCAATTCTTCGTTATGCCCGCATTAGTCCTCGCAAGGTGTCTATCGTTATGGACCTGATCCGTAACAAGCCCCTGGACGAAGCGCTGGCAATCCTGCAGTACACCCCGAAGGCAGCTTGTGAGCCCCTTCTGAAGCTGGTGAAGTCTGCAGCCGCTAATGCGGAAAACAACTTCAATATGGACAAGAACAACCTCTACGTCGCCGAGTGCTACGTCTGCCCCGGCCCGACGCTGAAGCGCATGATGCCTCGTGCACAGGGCCGCGGCTACCGCATCCTGAAGCGCACCAGCCACATGACCGTTGTTCTGAAAGAGAAAGAGTAAGGAGGGAAAACAATGGGCCAGAAAGTAAATCCGCACGGCATTCGTGTCGGCGTTATTAAAGACTGGGACAGCCGCTGGTTTGCCTCCAAGAAGGATTTCAGCGATAACCTCGTCGAGGACCACAAGATCCGCACTGAGCTGAAGGCTCAGCTGAAGGACGCTGGTGTGCCCAAGATCGAGATCGAGCGTACTGTGGACCCGTCCACTTCCGCTCCTCGCGTGACTGTCAACATCTACTGCGCTAAGCCCGGCATGGTCATCGGCAAGGGCGGCGAGGAGCGTGTTGCTCTGCAGAACAAGCTGACCAAAGAGTATGGCAAGACTGTGATCGTCAACGTCATCGAGGTCAAGAGCGCTGCTACCAACGCTCAGCTGGTTGCTGAAGACATCGCTCGTCAGCTGGAGAACCGCGTGACCTTCCGCCGTGCCATGAAGCAGTGCATGCGCAATGCCATGAGCCCCCGCGATCGCGCAACCGTTCCCGCAAAGGGCATCAAGGCAATGTGCTCCGGCCGTCTGGGCGGCGCTGATATCGCTCGTACCGAGAGCTATCACGAGGGCACCATCCCCCTGCAGACCCTGCGTGCTGACATTGACTACGGCTTTGCAGAGGCTGCTACCACCTACGGCCGCATCGGCGTTAAGGTGTGGGTCTACAAGGGCGAAGTCCTCAAGAGCGCTAAGACCGCTCAGAAGAAGGAAGGAGGCAACAAGTAATGTTACTGCCTAAGCGTGTTAAGTACCGCCGCGTCCAGCGCGGCCGCATGACCGGCAAGGCTACCCGCGGCAACGTGGTGTGCCAGGGCCAGTACGGCCTTGTTGCTCTGGAGCCGGCATGGATCTCCTCTACTCAGATCGAGGCTGCCCGTGTTGCGATGACTCGTTACATCAAGCGCGGCGGCAAGGTCTGGATCAAGATCTTCCCCGATAAGCCCGTGACTGAAAAGCCCGCTGAGACCCGCATGGGTTCCGGTAAAGGCTCTCCCGAATACTGGGTCGCAGTCGTGAAGCCGGGCCGCGTTCTGTTCGAGCTGGCAGATGTCGATGAGGCAACTGCTCGTGAGGCACTGCGCCTGGCTATGCACAAGCTGCCCATCAAGTGCAAATTTGCAGTCCGTGAGGACTCCGTGAAGGAGGATGGCACCAATGAAGGCTAATGAACTCCGCGAAATGCAGACCGCAGAGCTGACCAGCAAGCTGGCAGACCTGAAGGCCGAGCTGTTTAACCTGCGCTTCCAGCATGCCATCAACCAGCTGGAGAACCCCGGCCGCATCGAAGCAGTCAAGAAGGACATCGCCCGCGTGATGACCGTTCTGGCTGAGAAGCAGTAAGGAGGTTAAACGATGGAAGAACGTAATCTGAGAAAGACCCGCGTCGGCGTCGTCGTGTCCGACAAGATGGATAAGACCATCGTGGTTGCCGTTAAGGATAGCGTGCAGCACCCCCTGTACAAGAAGATCCTGAAGCGTACCGCCAAGTTCAAGGCTCGTGATGAGAAGAACGAGTGCGGCATCGGTGACCGTGTTGAGATCATGGAGTGCCGCCCCCTGTCCAAGGATGTGCGCTGGCGCCTGGTCCGTATCGTTGAGAAGGCAAAGTAATTTGCCCGCTGCTTTGAACAGTTTGAAAGGAGATATCTGATATGGTTCAGATGCAAACTTATCTCAAAGTTGCCGACAACACCGGTGCCAAGGAGCTGATGTGCTTCCGCGTGCTGGGCGGCACCCGCAAGAGATACGCAAACATTGGTGACGTCGTGGTCTGCTCTGTCAAGAAGGCAGCTCCCGGCGGCTCCGTTAAGAAGGGCGACGTCGTCAAGGCTGTCATCGTGCGCAGCAAGCATGGCGTCCGCCGCGACGACGGCTCCTACATCCGTTTCGATGAGAACGCCGCCGTTATCGTCATGGCCGACAAGAGCCCCAAGGGTACCCGTATCTTTGGACCCGTCGCTCGCGAGCTGCGCGATGCCGGCTACACCAAGATCCTGAGCCTGGCTCCGGAATCGCTGTAAGGAGGTTTTAAAAATGAATAATCTTCATGTTAAAACCGGCGACAACGTTATGATCATCAGCGGCAAGGACAAGGGCCACACTGGTAAGGTCCTGCAGGTCAGCCCCTCTGAGAACAAGGTCATCGTTGAGGGCCAGAACATGGTTACCAAGCACGTCAAGCCTCGTCGTCAGGGCGAGCAGGGCGGCATCGTCAAGGCTGAGGGTGCTATGTACGCATCCAAGGTCATGCCCATCTGCCCCAAGTGCGGCAAGGCCGTGCGTGTGGGCCACGTCGAGAAGGACGGCAAGATGGTTCGCGTCTGCAAGAAGTGCGGCGCTGAGCTGTAAGAAAGGAGTAAGGAACAATGGCTCGTTTGAAAGAACAGTATGTCAATGAAATTGCTCCTGCTCTGAACTCCAAGTTCGGTTACAAGAGCGTTATGCAGATCCCCAAGCTGGACAAGGTCGTCATCAACGTTGCCTGCGGCGAAGCCAAGGACAACGAGAAGATCCTGGAAGCTGTCATGAAGGATCTGGGCCAGATCACTGGCCAGAAGGCGGTCGTCTGCCGTGCTAAAAAGAGCGTTGCTAACTTCAAGCTGCGCCAGGGCACTCCCATCGGCTGCAAGGTCACCCTGCGCGGTGAGCGTATGTATGAGTTCGTCGATCGCTTCTTCAACATCGCACTGCCCCGTGTCCGCGACTTCCGCGGCATCAACGGCAACGGTTTTGACGGCCGCGGCAACTTCGCATGCGGCATCAAGGAGCAGATCATCTTCCCCGAGATCGACTTCGAGAAGGTCGATGCAGTCCGCGGCATGGATGTCTGCTTTGTCACCACTGCCAAGACTGACGAGGAGGGCAAGGAGCTGCTGAAGGCTCTGGGCGCTCCGTTCGCAGAGAACAACTAAGGGAGGAGATTTCTACAATGGCTAAACTGTCTATGAAGCTGAAGCAGTCTCGTCCTGCTAAGTTCTCTACCCGTGCATACACCCGCTGCCGCATCTGCGGCCGCCCCCACTCCGTGCTGCGCAAGTACGGCGTGTGCCGTGTGTGCTTCCGTGAGCTGGCCTACAAGGGCGAGATCCCGGGCGTGAAGAAGGCTTCCTGGTAATCAAACCGGAGGGCCGGATAATTTGTCGGATATCCGCCCCGGGGCAACGGTGTTTCGGGGCGGTATCATTATAAAACAAACGAGAGCTAATCTAAGGAGGTTAGTGGCAAATGCAGATTACTGATCCTATCGCGGACCTGCTGACTCGCATCCGCAACGCTAGCACTGCCAAACACCCTTCTGTGGAGATCCCCGCTTCCAACATGAAGAAGGCTATCTGCCAGATTCTGGTTGACGAGGGCTACATCAAGGGCATGCAGGTCAAGAACGACACCGTTCAGGGCACCATCGTTGTCACCCTGAAGTACCAGGCAAACGGCGAGCCCGTTATCGCTGGTCTGCGCCGCGTGTCCAAGCCCGGCCTGCGCATCTACACCAACTGCGAAGATATGCCCAAGGTCATGAAGGGCCTGGGCACCGCAATCATTTCCACCTCTAAGGGCATCATGACTGATAAGGCTGCACGTGCTGCACACGTCGGCGGCGAAGTCCTGGCCTACGTGTGGTAAGAAAGGGGTAAAAGACAATGTCGAGAATTGGAAGAAAACCCATCGTCATTCCTGCCGGCGTCACTGTCACTGTCGATGAGGCAGCACACACCGTCGCCGTCAAGGGCCCCAAGGGCAGCCTGAATTCCAACTATCATCCCCTGATGACCGTCAAGGTCGAGGGCAATGAAGTTCTGGTTTCCCGCCCCAATGACGAACCCCAGGCCCGCAGCCTGCACGGCCTGACCCGTACCAACATCGCCAACATGGTGAACGGTGTTGTGAACGGCTACGAGAAGAAGCTGGAGATCGTGGGCGTCGGCCTGCGCTGCCAGAAGCAGGGCTCCAACCTGGTCATGAACCTGGGCTTCTCTCATCAGGTGAACATCCCTGATACTGAGGACTGCACCATCGTGTGGCAGGATCCCAACCACTTCACCGTTACCGGTATTGACAAGCAGAAGGTCGGCCAGTATGCTGCTGAGATCCGCGCCAAGAAGCCGCCTGAGCCGTACAAGGGCAAGGGCATCCGCTACGAGGGCGAGGTTGTCAAGCACAAAGAAGGCAAGGCCGGCAAGGGCAAGAAATAAGGTAAGGAGTGAAAGACAATGGTTAAGCAGATCGACAAGAACGAAGCTCGTCTTCGTCGTCATCGCCGCGTTCGCAACAAGATCAGCGGCACCGCAGCACGTCCTCGCCTGGATGTTTTCCGCTCCGCCAAGCACATTTACGCTCAGATCATCGATGATGAGCAGGGCGTGACCCTGGTGTCGGCGTCCACTATGGACAAGGACTTCAACGGCAACGGCGGCAACGTCGAGGCCGCTGCTGAGATCGGCAAGAAGATCGCAGCAAAGGCTCTGGAAAAGGGCATCACCGAGGTCGTGTTCGACCGTGGTGGCTACGTTTATCATGGCCGTGTTAAGGCCCTGGCTGATGGCGCCCGTGAGGGCGGCCTGAAGCTGTAATGAGAGGAGGAAACACATTATGGCTATGAGAAACCGTGAAGACGACGGCATGATCACCAAGGTTGTCTCCATCAACCGCGTTTCCAAGACTGTCAAGGGCGGCCGCATCATGAAGTTTGCCGCTCTGGTTGTCGTGGGCGACGGCAAGGGCACCATCGGTTACGGCATCGGCAAGTCCGGCGAAGTGCCTGAGGCAATTCGCAAGGGCGAGGCTGCTGCCAAGAAGAACATGCACAAGGTTGCCCTGAAGGGCACCACCATCCCCCACGAGATCGTCGGCAAGTACGGCGCAGGCGCCGTTCTGCTCAAGCCGGCTGCACCTGGTACCGGTATGATCGCCGGCGGCCCTGTGCGTGCCGTCATTGAGGCAGCTGGCATCAAGGACATCCGTGCGAAGTCTATGCGTTCCAACAACCCCATCAACGTTGTTTCTGCTACCTTCGCAGGTCTGTGCGGCCTGGTCAGCGCTGAGTCTGTCGCTGAGAAGCGCGGCAAGACCGTGAAAGAAATTCTGGGTTAAGGAGGTAACTAACCATGGCAGATAAGATGCTCAAGATCGAGCTGAAGAAAAGCCTGATTGGCCGCGGCGCTAAGCAGATCGCTACCGCTGAGGCTCTGGGCCTGAAGAAGCCGGGCGACGTTACCGTTCAGCCTGACAATGCCGCTACGCAGGGCAAGATCGCTAAGATCGGCTTCATGCTGAGCGTCACCGAAGCCTAATAGCAGGGGGTATACGCATAATGAAACTTCATGAATTGCACGCGATTCCCGGCGCAAACAAGGCTGTGACCCGCAAGGGCCGCGGCATTGGCTCCGGCAATGGCAAGACTGCCGGCTTCGGCAGCAAGGGCCAGAAGGCCCGTTCCGGCGTGAAGCACGCTGGTTTCGAGGGCGGCCAGATGCCTCTGGCACGCCGCCTGCCCAAGGTTGGCTTTAACAACATCTTTG